>Ga0335074_10010801_pt1 | contig 12773 bp, 12 predicted proteins | sample Lox_Sample_23_FD_206715 | JGI IMG/M metagenome (GOLD analysis project Ga0335074, IMG submission 206715) | Soil microbial communities from Loxahatchee National Wildlife Refuge, Florida, United States - Lox_Sample_2.3 | ecosystem: Environmental > Terrestrial > Soil > Wetlands | place: USA...
ACATTGTCGGCGCGATGCGCTCGTTAGCCAGCCTGCGGATGCGCGAGGCAAAGCGCGCCTTACCCGCGGTCCGTCGTTATGCCGAAATGATGAAAGACGCGGTCGCCGAAACGCTCTCGCTGCTTCCCGAAGCTGCAGCCTCCCCAGTGCCAGCCCGACGCGGTTGGCGAGCGCTCGTGCTGTGCACGGGCGAGCACGGCTTTGTCGGCGCGTTCAACCATCGGATCGTCGCCACCCTCGACCGCTGCCATGAGCCCGGCGACATGTTGTATGTGCTCGGCAGCCGAGGCGCTGCGGTGTGCCGCGAGGCCGGCCGAGCGATTGCCTGGTTCCATCCGATGGCGACGAGCGCGGAGGGCGTAGCGGAGATCGTTCGCCGCCTTACCGAAGAGTTGTATCGGGGCGCGGCGTCGGGCACGATCGCTGCCGCTGCGGTCGTCTTCACGCGTCACGGTTTGCAGGGGGACCTGGTCATAGCGCAGCAGGGGTTGTTCCCGATCAGCCGCGCGACATTTGCCACGAAGCCGCCGCGTCAGTTGCCACTCCACCATCTTTCGGCGGCGCGCCTCTTTGAGGGGCTGATCGCCGATTATGTCGAAGGGCTGCTGATCGAAGCGGTTACCGAATCGCAGGCTAGCGAAAATGCGGCGCGGTTTGCCGCCATGGACGCGGCTTACGACAATGTGTCGAAACGGCTCGAGCAGCTCCAGCGCGATGTGCGGCAGGCGCGCCAGGAAGAGATCACCAATGAACTCCTCGACCTGCTGATCGGCAATGCCGCATCACGCGGCTCCTAACAGCGGTGATATCCCACCGCCGACAAAAGCGGCTCGCGCATTTCGTGGGCAAAGCAGTTCTCGATTGCTGTCGCGAGAGCTGAAACGGAAGCGCGATATCTCCGCGGTAGGAATCTGAGCAAATGTCAGCCAAAATTTCCCAGTCTTGGCTTAGATCAAGGCGGCAGCGCGAGCAAATCAGATTCGGTAGTGACTCAAACTGAGTCACTACCTTGGATTCAATCGACCGAAAAGTACGGAGGGTGCGGTATGCGCGCGATGGACGTAATGACGACCGATGTGATCACGGTCAGTCCGGACATGACAGTCCAGGATGTGACAAAACTCCTGGCCGAGAAGGGCATAAGCGGGGCGCCGGTCTGCGACGCCAACGGCAATCTCGTCGGCATCGTCAGCGAGGGCGATCTGTTGCACCGCGCCGAAATCGGCACCGCCTACCGCCACCGCGTGCGTCGCCGCTCCTGGTGGCTCGACCATTTCGCCTCGGAAGCGGCGCGCGAATACATCAAGTCGCATGGCCGCAGGGTGGCCGACATCATGACCCGCGACGTAGTGACAGTGGTCGAAGATACCGACCTCGGCAATGTCGCGGCACTGCTAGACTAGAAGCAAGGCGCGTCAAGCGCGTGCCAGTGATGCGCGCCGATAAGATCGTCGGTATCATCAGCCGCGCCAACCTCGTCCGCGCGCTCGGCTCGACACGAGGCGCCGCGCCGCGTCCGGGCGAGAGCGACGACCGCACCATGCGGTCCCAACTCCTGACAGAACTCGGCCGCGAGGAATGGGCCAAAGTCTGGCCGGAGGACGTGCTCGTGCGCGACGGCGTTGTACACTTTTGGGTATCGCAGGATGAAACCCAGGAAAAGCGCCATGCCCTGCGCGTCGCTGCTGAGAATATCGCTGGCGTGCGCTGCGTCGAGGAGCACGACGTGCCGACGCCGGCGATCCCGAGCTTTTGAAGCCGTCATAAGCGGCGCCGAGATCGCCGAGCCGTGGAGGATCCAGTAGACGCTTGCGCCCGGCTTGCGGCGGCTTGCTCGGCAAGCTTGGTCACTGTCCCCGCCGTTTTTATCTCCAATGGCCCCGCCGCAATCGGCTCCGGGGCCGGCACACGTTCCGGCACTTTTGTCATCGTGGCGACCGAGCGCCAATAAGCTGCGGCAGCTTCATCCGCGCTTTCGGTCTTTCGATCAGCCATTGCCATCCTTGCGCTGCTTTACGAACCGGTTGACACCGACCCGTCTGGCAAACTCCGGCCTCCGAAAGTAGATCGGCCGGCCGCAGCGCAGCGGCCGGCCGCCGCGCGGGATCACAAACATCTCATCCTCGCGGGCATCGTGCATGATTTCTTCGGGGCGAATCAGCGGCCGCTTCAGCTCGTGGTAGTTCCGGGTTCGGCCGCGCGAGCGCGAGCCGATCTCAAACCCCTTGCCGTGCGATCCCGTATTCTGTCCTTCCGACCACGCAAGGACGCCGTATTCGCCGACCGTCGCGGCGAGCTCTTTAGCGGTCTCCTCGTCCTTGACCGCGGCGTAGCCGCGCCACGAGGCGCTTTCATACCAGGCGCGTTTCCCCTCGGTACCCCACTGCTCGATGATTTGCCCGACCGATTGGTAGAGCAGGTGCAACGTGATGCCGTATTTGCGGCCGGCGTCGCGCGCTGTCGTGATGATCCCCATTGGCCCGAGCCGGGCGGCCTCGTCGAGCAGGAAGAGGACGCGGCCCGTCACGTTGCCGTCGGCCTCGTAGGCGGCATTGAGGAGGGCGCCGATGATGACGCGCGCGACGGCCGGAGTGCTATGCAGGGCCTTCAGCGGGACGCAGACAAAGACGCTGGTTCTGCCGGCGGCGAGATCGGCGCTCTTGAACGAGGAGCCGGAGACCAGTGCGGCGAAGGCGCGGTTTGACAGCCAGGACGTATCCTCGTCGGCGTTGGTGTAAATGCCGGAGAAGGTCTCGTCGACGAGTTCCTTGAGCGCGCCGGCGAGGTCTCGCGCCATGCGGCTCTTCGAGTACAGGTGAATTTTCGAGAGGATGCCCCGCAGTTCGGGCTCGGGTGTCACCAGCGCCGCCCGCAGGGTCCGCAATGTTTTCAGTTGCGGCGCCAGCGCATCGTCCCACAGCATGTGGGCGAGGAGGCAGGTGACGAGCGACTTGCCGCGGTTCTTGAAGAATTCGGCGTTGGCGTCGTCACGCGAGAGATCGCCGCATACCCAGTCGACGACGGCGCGGACATCGGTCTCGGCCATCGGCGATGAGGGATCGATCCAGTCGAGAGCGTTGAAGCCGACATCGTGCGCGGTCTTCGGATGGAGCACGAACACCCGGTGGCCGATGCGCTCGCGATCGGCGGCGAGCATCGGCCCGAGTTCGGCCGAGGGGTCAAGCACGACCGCCGATCCGGTCCAGGTCAGCAATGTCGAAACAGCGCTGACCGTCTTGAACGACCCGGACCCGGCAATTACCAGCGAATGCGTCGAGCCTTCGGCGCAGGGGTCGATCAAAAGCGGCGCCTTGCCGCCGCGTCCCCAGCTCTTCGGATCATGCGGCTTGAAGCGGGTTTTGGCGGCGGCGGCATCGTCGTTGACAACGTAGGCCTCGCCAACCACGACACCGCCGAACTTTGGATCGGGACCGGGCCACAGATCGCGCGCTTCGGCGAGCGTCATCCAGCGCGCGTGTCCGTGATTGTCGGTCGGGCTGCGGATCGGGCTGGTGACCGGCTGCGCCGGCGGATGGTCGCGGCGCAACGTCCGGCCGTGCACGGCGCGACCGCGAAGGAGAAGCGCTGCTGCGGCGAGCAACGGGACGGCGCCGCCCGGAATCCCGCTGGCGAAGAGCCAGCGGCGAACGACAGGATCGCCGCCTGCCTCGAACAGATAGAGCCACCACTGCCAGAACGGGTGCGGGAACTGCGACAGCAGCCCGGTGCCGGCCAGAAAGACGATCGAGGACACCGCGGTAAACGACGCCAGCGAAAACGCGAGGCCAAACGCGAGCCGCAGAGCCAGGAGGTTGCGCATCACATCTGCCTCAGTAGATCGGCGGCGGTCTCGCCGCGGCGCGCCGCATCGGCGGCGAACCAGACTTCGCCGATCCGATAACTGGCGCCGGAATTCTCGAACGGGATGATCAGGTCGACCGCCGCGGCGAGCAGGTCGATCAGCGTGCGGTCGTCCCACTGCGCGCCTTTGGCCGAGCCCTTCACCAAGGCAAAGAGGCGCTTGAAGGCCTGCGGCGCATCCTCGCCATGGATCGTCGTGATCGATCCGGGATGCCCGGACACGACCTCGTTGACGTAGGTCCAGGCCGCATCGTCGCGCAGTTCCTGCAGCAACACTCGGTCGGGACGCATCCTGAGGCTCGCCTGCAACAGGGTTTCAGCATCGATGCGGGCGCCGGACAGGTTGTCCTTGCTGTAGAGCAGCCGGACATGATTGGGCTGCGCGATCACCAGTTCGAGCGTGTCCTCGATCGTGATGATCCGCTCGGCGGCATCGATCGCCGAGATTAGCGTCTTCGACATCGTCGTCTTGCCGCTGCCGGTCGCACCGCAAAGCAGAACCGTCAGTCTTGCCTGCACGGCAGCGGCGAGAAACGCCTGGATATCGCCGGCGTCAAAAAGAGCCAGGAGCTCCCCGTGGTCGCGCTCCGCTCTATTCCGGTTCCAGCAGTTCCAGCCGTCGACCTGGTAGCGGCGACCGATTGCCGAGATCGGTGCGACGGCGGCGCCGGGCTTGCGGATCGTCAGGCTGACCGTGCCGACCGGCACGGCAGGCGGCAGGCAAATCTGCAGGCGCTCGCCGCCCGGCAATTCGGTGGCGCAAAGCGGGCTCGCGGCACCGACCTCCTGCCGCCGAAGCGAGCCGGCGAGCACCGCGATCTCCTCAAGCTCGGCCAGATCGAGCGGCACATCATGCCGTGCGAAGCAGCCGCGCTGGCGAACCCACACCGCGCCCGGATGGTTGATCGCGACCTCCTCGGTTGCCGGGTCCGACAGCCAGGCCTCGACCGGCGACAGGAGGTGCCGCAGCAACGGTGCCGCCGGGCTCTCGATCGCGGTACGGACCGGTGCGACGTCATTCATCGCGGGTGGGTACTGGACCGGGTGGCGCTGCCAGTTCGAGCTGGTAGACCTGGTAGAAATTGAGGTCGCGGGCGACGAAGATCGACACGTTGTCGCCCTGGTTCTTGCGCAGCGTCGGCGGGATGTTGATCGTCGCCTCGAGTGCGGTGTTGGCGATCTGGTTGGTGTTCGGCTGAAGGAATTCGAGATAGGTGTTGCCGCTGCCGCCGCTCGGCACGGCGTTGGCGCCGGCCTGCAGACTGCCGCCGATCATCGTCAGCATGATCGCGGCGCCAAAGCGCTGCCAGAAATGGTTGTCGACGGCGCCGGCAACGCCTGCGCGGCCGAGCTGGTCGGCGGCGGGCGATGCCAGTGCGATCGCCACGTTGTTCGGCGTCACCGCCCGTGTCCACAGGATGAACAGGCGATCCTGCCCCTGGACGAGGCCGGCGCGGATTTCGCCGAGCACCTGCGTGCCGCGGTCGAGCAGCGTGACACGGCCGGTCATGCTGCGCACCGCCTCGGGCAATACGCATTTGACAAAGCCGGGAAGCCCGCTGTCGATCGCGGTCTGCAACGTGCAAGGAATGATCGTGCCCGCAGCGATCGTGTAGTCGGGGTGGGGCAGGACGCGCGCGGTTGCCGCCGCTCCGACATCGGAGGGCACCAGCGCCCGTGCGAGCGGGTCGTTGGCGTTGGCGCGCTTCCCGTCCAGCGGCACTTCGCCGGCGCCGCCGTTGGCGGCGGGGCCGGTAGGCGCCGTAGCCCCCGAAGAGCTTCCATAAGCCAGGATCGGCGCTTTCAAGGCCTGCTCGGCCGGCGTCTCCTGGGTGTTGAGCAGAGTTGGCATCAGTGACAACGGGTGCGGCGCCGGGAGGGGAGGGGAGGCGGCTGCCGGCTGCGGTTTCTTCTCAACCGGCGCGGCGAACGGAATGCCGAGCGACCCGACGCCCGAAGTGTCCAGATTGGATTGGCCGGATGTGCCGCCCGGCAGGTGGGTCAGAACGATTGCGGCGAGCGCGACGGCACCGGCGCCGGCGACAATTCCGAGCTTCTGGCCGGCCGAGAGGCGCGGTCGGGCGCCCGATACGGCAGAGATCCCGTCCTCTGGAATGGCGGGAGAGGCTCTCTCCGGGATCCAGGCCGGATCCTGCGATTCAGCGCTCATTCTTCCCCTCGCGCAGGACCCGTACGACGGACGGGCTGATCGTGTGGGTGCCCGGTGTCGCCCCGATCGGGTTGTATGCGAGATCGTAGACCGCCAGCACGGTGTGGCCGTCGCGCAGCAGCCATTCCTGCGCGGTTCCCGCGGCGATCACGGTATTGCCGTGCACCGAATAATCGGCGGTCGCCTCCTTGCCATCTGGATTGATCCGGAACAGCGACGGGACGCGCTGCATGGCCGGAAACGTGAAGGCGGTCGAGTAGCCGTTGTCCCAGACGGCAGCGGGGGCAAGACCGTGGTCGCCGCGTGCGACGTAGCGGTAATTCCGGTCGCCCACATACGGGTTCTGCATCTCCTCGGTGGTTTCCTTGAGGCGCGCCTCGGCCGCCTCCTTTCGGCGGCGAGCCAGCGCGGCCCGGCTCGCCGCGAGATGCTTCAGCCAGGCGTCGTGGGGATAGGTGAAGACGACCGTGTAATCGACGTCGGAGTCGGCGCCGAGCTTGCTTTGCCGGGTTTCGAACTCGAAATCGTAGCGCCGCAATTTGCCGTCTTCAGTGCGGGTCAGCACGACGACCGGCTGCGGCGACAGCACCGCCATCGGCTTGAAAAACAGGTAGTTGCCCGACGGCTGCGCCTTCAGGTAGGCGCTGTCGCTGGCGGCGACATTGACGACCCGCTCGTCCGCGGCAAACTCGACGACCATGACGGCGCCGGGCGCCGTCCAGACATCGACGACATTGCCCGGCTCGTAGGGCACGTAGCGGATGCGGGTGTCGAGGTTTCCCGCTTTCGGGGTTTCAAGAGCATCGGCGATCGGTGCGCTGACCGCGATCAGCAGCAGCGCCACGCCGGCAAGGTACGCCGTCCGCCTCATTGCGGCGAGTCCTCCGAATTCTGGTAGGTCGTCACGATGATCCCGCCGGGATCGCTGAGCCGCGCGCTCGCCGGCAGCTTTTCGACGCGCTCGAAGCCGACCGTGGCGGTCCAAGTCGTCTTCTGCGCCGTGCCGCCATAGGTCAGCGTCGTCTTGTAGTAGCGGACAAGCGCCACTTGCGGCCGTACGAACGACATGCCAATCATCGCCGTGTCGATCTGGCCCCGTTTGCCTGTTGTGTTCTGCGGACTTTCGGGGTTCGACGACAGAAACCAGCGCTGATAGGTGTCGCGCACGGCAGGCGCCGACATCAGCGAGACCACGTCATAGCGGTACCGCGCATCGGCGTAGGCATAGCTCTCGCGGTCGCGCACGTACTGCCAGACGGCGGCGCGGATCACCCCCGCGGCCTGGGTCGCCGGCAGGTCGGAGATAGCGCTGGCGCTGTCGACCGTCCCGTCCTGGCGCACCCACAAATACAGCGGCACCAGCCGCTCGAGCGGCAGCATCGAGGCCACCGCGAAGCCGAGGGCGACGTTGGTCAGCAGGGACACGCCCGCAAGACTCCAGGCGATCTTGGCGTTGCGCTGGGTACCGCGCGCCCGCGCCCGCTGGAAACTCTCGACTTCGCGGTAATACTCGCCAAACCGTCCCGCATCGACTGGCGAGGCGGCACCCATGAGCTCCGGTCGGAGGGTTGTCTCGGCGGTCATTTCGGGGCGACCTTGGGCACGTTCTGCAAATCGGCCGGCGCCGGTTGCCAGAGACCGGGATTGAGTGCAAACAGCGGCCCGTGCGGTTGCGCGAGCTTCTCGCTGCCGGAGCAGCCGCCGAGGAGTGCCGCAATCAAGATCAGCGGGGCCATCAAACGCATCTCAACCCCGGCATCATGAGGTTGATGGTTTCCGCAGGCGCGAGGGGACCCGCGGCGCTGCAGCTGCCAAGCCACCCAGTCCCGCTGCTGTGCCGGCTATGGCCGCTGAGGACCGCACAACCGTTTGTCCGCGCATCCAGCCGCGGACATGGTCCATCGGAGCTCCGACGCCGTTGCCGATGCGCTCGACGACACGCGGCAGAATGACCAGAGCCGAACTGAGCACCAGCACCACAAGCGAGATGCCGAGAAGCTGCGCCAGTTGGTTCGTCGACGAGCCGCTCAGAGTAAGGGCGTTTAGCGCCGTCGTGATCGCTTTGAGCAGCAGCTCCAGCACAATGTCGATGCCAAGCGTCACGATCGACAGTGTTACAAGCACGTCGATCCAACCGTCGACGATCTTTTTTGTATAGTCGAACAGGTATCCGAGAATGACGAGCGGCCCGACTGCAACCACGATCCCAAGAAGCGTCTGAACGACAAGAAAGACGGCAAACATTGCCACTAGGGCACAGCCGACAATGGCGAGTGACAGAACGATCAGCATGCCGTCGTAAATCGCCTTGAACCCCCAAGGTGCGCTTTCCCAAATCTTGGTCGCCTTAATCCACATCTGGGTCATGATCGCATCGAACGATGATCCAGGGTTGGTTCCAGCTGAAGCTCCCGCGATATGCTGCGCGAGGAAGTTGGGCAGCCCCGTTGTGAAGAAGGACACGACGTATTCGCTGTATACCGACGAGCTCGTAACGAACAGCACGACGAACGTCATGCGAATGATTCGGTCGACACCATCTCCATACGCCATTCGACCGGTCAACGTGGCATAACCCAGGATGGCAACGAAGATAACGAGCATCGCGTTGAGTGGCAGTTGCGCTGTCGAGAGCACCTGACTTACAGCCGCACTGATTCCACTACTAATGCCGCTGGAATAGGCTTGGTAGAGGTATTGAAAAGTGTTGCAACCAGTCAGCTCCACTGTCCTCTCCTACTCCGGCGGGCAATCTCTGTCGGTTCGACCCATCTTGTGAAGTGCGGCGCACGCGGCATCGATACCCTGTCGCTCGCTCTGTTCCTCCGCCTTTTTTTGCTGGTCTAGCCAAGCTTTGTCAGCCGCAGATGACTTTGCATCTTGCGGCAGAGGATGGGATGGCAGGTGCTGATTAGTCACCACAACCGCACCGGCGCCGAGAATTGCCAGCCCAACGACGGTTGCAATCAGTATTCGACGACAAGTCATTGGCACTCCGAGCTGGTGGAGCCCAGTTGGCTCAACGAGTTGCACGCGGCCTGGATTCCTTGCTCCTCGCTCTGCCGTTCCGCTTGCTGCTGCGCCTGGTCCGAGTTCTCGGCGCTCGCGGCTGCGAGGATTCGGAGGTTCTCAGCCTGGGCGGTCTGCGTCTGGGCATAGTTTCCTTCCGCCGCGAGGCGGGCCTGGATCGAAGCCACTTGCTGGATCGTGCTGGCGGAATTGAGCTGGTTCTGGATTTGGGTCAGCGCGCTGGCGCGGGTCTGCAGAGCCTGGAGGTTCTGGGTGGCGATTGCCTCGATCTCCGCCACAATGTTGGCGCTTGCGCGAATTTGGCCTGCCTGAAAGTCGGTGCCTTGCGGCTGATAGACCTGGTTCTGATGGAGGTACTGTTGTGCCAGGTTTCCAAGATTGCCGCCCAGCATGGAGGGTGGCGAAAGCCCGTTCAGGATGCCTGGCAGCAGTGTCGTATTTGGCACCGGGTTCTGTACTAAGGGCTGCTTCAGCTCCGGCGCGATCGCATTGATGTTGGTGAGCTGCGACAGCGCGTTATAGGTCGCGACGAGCTGGTTGTAACTAGCAACGAGCTCCTGATATTGCTGCTCCGCCGTCTTCAGCTGGTTCAGCAGTTGGGCGATCGCCGATGTGTCGATGACCGGCAGCTGCGCCCGTGCCGGGGTAACTGTTGCGAGCAGTCCAACCAGGACCGGCGCGAGCCAAACGCGGCTTCTCATTTGTCCGATCATCAGTCGACCGCCTCGCGATAGCGGGACATGAATTCCGGCAGCCATGCCGCCGGGTCGTCCGTGCCGAGCTCGCGACGCAGGCGCTCGGCGAAACGCACCGTGTTGGCTCGGCTCGACAGCACGGCGACGCATTCCGGCATCGCCGACAGGTCGAAATCGACGATGACGGACCCGGTTTCGCGCTTGATCAGGAACTGCCGCGATCCCGGCAGCATGTCCTCGCGGATCGCCCGGAATTCTCCGGGCGTCAAGTGCAACTCGTCGCGGTAGACGCGCTCATCGGCCGTCGGGGTGGGAAAGAAGATCTTGGTGAAACACTGGCCGACGAGCGTCGCGCCAAAGGTAGCGCCGAGCACATGCTCGGGCTGCTGCGTCACCAGCAGCACGATCGCGTTCGACTTCCGCACCGTCAGCATGAAGTCTTCCCACATCTCGGCGAATTGCGGGTTGATCAGGTAGGCGCGGAACTCGTCACAGGAGAGGACGAAGCGGCGGCCATCGACGACGCTGCGGATGCGGTGCAGCAGGTAATGCGCCGCCGGCTCGACGATCGTATGGTCACCGAGGATCTGGGTCAGGTCGAAGCCGACCATGCCGGCGTCGAGATCAACCTCGTCCTGCCCGCCGTCGAAGGCCCAGCCCAGCGCACCGCCGCGGCACCAGCGCTCGAGCCGCGCGCCGGCCCCCTTCGGGTCGCGCCATCCGAGGAACTGCCGCAGGCCCTCGAGACTGCGCAATTCCCGCGGCATCTTGATGATGCCCGCCACCGCGCGGGCGAGGCGGGCATCATCGTCGGGCGGCAGCGGCCCATGACCGTCGAGCGCGATCAGCGCCTTCAGCCATTTGACGAGGAAGGCCCGCGAGGCCGGGCTGTCATCGAGGCCCGACAAGGGCGCCAGGCCGCTCGGCTCGCCGGAACGGACAACGAGGTAGCGGCCGCCGACGGCACGCACCAAAAGTTCGCCGCCGCGGTCCTTGTCGAAGAACACGACGGCGCCGCCGTCGCTCCGCGGCGCGAGCCCGTGGGTTGACGGTTCACGAGCCATGTACTGATCGAACATTGCCAAGAGGAACAGCAGGAACGTCGTCTTGCCGCTGCCGATCCGCCCGAAAATCGCGGTCATGCCGACATCGTCGACATGCGGGACGTAGTCGTACCAAGTCGCGGCTGTGGTCCGGAGCCGCAGCATCGCCGGACCCCAGCGGCCCTGCCGCTGGCCCCGTGGAAACGCGTCGAAGCCGGCGAGATGGGCAAAGTTGCGCGATGAGATCGCGCCGGGCCGCGTGCGCCAATCGAGATTGCCCGGCAATTGCGCAAAATACGCCGCCTCCATGCCGAGCGACTCCTGGGCTACGACGGCCCCGCAATTGGCGAGTTCGCCGCGCGCGGTGCCGGCACGGCTGTCGAGCTCGGCAAGGCTGTCGGCGTAGACGGCGAGCGAGAGGTGATGCATGCCCATGACGAATTCGCCGGACGCAAGCTGGTCCTGAGCGGTGCCGAGACCCGCGATTTGGGACAGCGCCTTGTCGCCGGCCGCTGTCATCTGGTTCGCCTTCAGCGACAGCTTCCCAAGCGCGTCCGGCCGCGCCAGGAAGGAGAAGCTCTGCGACAGCACAAGCGGGGAGGGGAGGGAGAGGACGGCATCGAGCATCCCCGGCCATGTCGTCGCCGGGTATTCGCGAAAGCCGAAGATCGCGCCGAACCGAGACCCTACCGGCGCGCGGATCTCGTAGGCGCGGCGTCCGAAGATCGTCCGGTCGGTGTAGATCACATTACCGAGCGGGCCGCTCACTACCGGCACCGGCAAAAACTCACCGGTCAGGATAAGACGGAGCGCCTCGGCGATCTCGCTGAACACAGTCTTGCCACGGCGAAGGCCAGGGGCCGGACCCTGCTCACGCAACCCGAGCCGGCGCGCATCGTAACCTTCGAGGCTCCGCGCGATGGCGCCCCACAAGTCTTCGAGTTCGCTGAGCAATTCCGGCGCGGCAGCGACCTCGCGCCGCCGCAACCGGGCGAGCGCGTGGGCAAATGAGCGCCCGCCGGGTGATCCCCCGACCGGGTTGCGCGGCACCTTGACCAGCGAGAGAAACCAGGTGTTCTGATAGAGCTGGCCTTCGAGGACGCGGTCGCGATAGATCTCATCAAGCTCAGCCGAGAAGGCGTTGCGGAATACCGCCGGCGGCGGCCGGTCGCTGCTCTTGTGGCGGACGAGGTGGGCGCCGACCGTCAGCGTGTCGTCGGCGATGTTGCGCCACAGGCTGTTGAGGAGACGCGCCGCGGCATTCCGCTCGGCCTCTGCCGCCAGTTCGTGCGGCACGCCGTGCACTGTGCCCATCGCCAACAGCGAACCGTCCGACAGCAGCACGACGTCCGGCCGGATATGCCCGAGATAGGGCAGATAGGGTTCCGCCGAGCGCTCGGCTCGTCCCGCGTCACCGCGCATCGGCAATCCCTCTCGGTCGGCGCCCGGTGCGAACCGGGAACGGGGCAGGGGAGGCGCCGCCCCAGCGATGCGCGTCGATCGACCGCGCCGCGCTCTGCAGCCACAGCGCGACGATCCGCACCGCGTTGTGGTCGTAGCGGACGATAAGACGGGCGCCGAACCAAACCGGCACGAGGACCAGCTCGTAGAGCGGGTTCTCGCCGAAGATCATGATCAGCGCGAAGGCCATCATGAACGCGACGGCGAGGCCGATCGGCATGCCCGCGACGAGTGCCGGCCGTGTCGCCGCGACAAACAAGGGCGAGGCTTCCAATGGCTCCATCGAACCGCTCCGATGAAGCTGTTCCCCAAACGGCGAGGGCGGCTCAGCCGCCGCTGCCGACGAATTGTGTGACGAGGTAGGAGGCGCCGAAAATCAGTACGAGCCCGCCGACGAGGCCGCCCAGCAGCCCGAGCGTCGCGCGTCCGAACATGAAGGCGACACCGATGCCGATCACCGAAAGGACCGCGATCGATTGCCCAAACGGGCCGAGAATGAAGGTTGCGATGTTA
>Ga0335074_10010802_pt1 | contig 12771 bp, 9 predicted proteins | sample Lox_Sample_23_FD_206715 | JGI IMG/M metagenome (GOLD analysis project Ga0335074, IMG submission 206715) | Soil microbial communities from Loxahatchee National Wildlife Refuge, Florida, United States - Lox_Sample_2.3 | ecosystem: Environmental > Terrestrial > Soil > Wetlands | place: USA: Florida...
GGCCAGCGTGCCCGTCAGTGCAGCGCCGCCACTGCCACCGCCGATCACGACGGTGTCAGCATGTCTGGGCAGGTCATTGCCGGCGCTCATGCTCTCAGGTCTCCCGGGTCAGGCGCAGACGCCAGCGGCGGCCGTCCGACAGCGCCAGCAGCGGCGCCACGATGGCCGGTCACGCGATCCTCAGCTCAACGTCCGCGGCGGTGAAGGCGGTGCGCTGCCCGGCCGGGATCGCCGCGTCGGTGACGATGACGTCCGCCTGCTCGACCTGGCAGATCCGCCCGAACGCCGTCTTGCCGAACTTGGTTGCGTCACAGGCGGCGATGCAGCGGTTGGCTGCCGCGAGCGCAGCCCGCTTGACCGCGGCGTCGTCGAGGTTCCACTCGGTCATGCCCGCGGTGATGTGGATGCCGCTGACGGTCATCACGTAGACATCGAACTGGTGGTCTTCGAAGATCCGGAGTGCTGCCGGGCCGATCAGGCTGCGCTCGCCCGGCCGGACGATGCCGCCGGGAATCATCAGGCGCACGGTACTGGAGCCGCTGAGCACGTCGGCCACCCGCAGGGAAAGAGTGCAGACAGTGATGTCACGGCCCATGAGTTCCTGGGCGACCGCGGCTCCGGTCGTTCCGCCGTCCAGGATGACGGTCTCCCCGTCGCTGATGAGCGTCGATGTCATGATGGCGATGTCGCGCTTGGCGGCGGGGTTCAGCTTGGCCCGTGCGGCGAACGGGGGCTCGTAACTGCCGCTGGCCACGGGCAGGGCACCGCCCCGAACGCGCCGCACCGCACCCTCGGCGTCCAGTGCTGCCAGGTCCCGCCGGATGGTCATCTCCGACACCTTGAGCTGGCGAGTCAGCTCGCTGATGCTGACCCGCCCCCGGGCCGCGACTAGCTGCAGGATGGCCTGATACCGGCCCTCGGTCGACGTCATTCCGCAGCGCCGCCTTCCTCCATGACGCCAGCATGGGTCATCCAGCCCCGCCGTTCGGGCCGCAGCGCCCACAGCAGGCAGCCGGCGCCGGCGACGACGTAGACACCCACGAGAACCGGCGCGTAGACCACCGGCGCCGCGGGCAGCGGTATGTAGGACTTGTAGGCGATGTACAGGAGCGCAGCGGTCGCCACGACCGGGAACACGACGTACTTGATCACACTTGACTCATCCCGGCCGACCGTCCGGAAATAGCGCCAGGCGGCGACGTTCCCGAGCCCGTAGATGATCACGTAGGTAAACGTTCCGGTCGTGCCGAACAGGTTGAACATGTTGTACGCGCCAAGCGGCAGGCCCATGGCGACGAGCAGGACGATGACGACGCCAAACTGTATTGTCACCGCCCGGTACGGCGTGCGGTGAACAGGATGCACGGCGGACAGCCATTTCGGGAGCCCGCCGCTGCGGGCCATGCTGAACAGCGTCCGGGTCGAGGACGTCGTGCAAGCGATGCAGACCCCGATGCCGCTGTTCAGCAGGGCGATAAGGATCAGCACCCAGGCGCCGGCCCAGAGCCGGTGACCGAGAACGAACGCCGGGGCCGTGGGCGAGTTGGCCAGCGCGGTGAGGTTGCTGACTCCCCAGCCCGCCTGCAGGCCCCAGGCGCAGAAGACATAGAAGATGCCCATCAGCGCCACCGACCCGGTGATGGCCCACGGCACGTACCGCGTGGGGTTACGGCTCTCCTCCGCGATGTTGGCGGCCGACTCAAAGCCGGTGAAGGCGAAGATGCTCAGCACCACGGCCAGGAAGAACCCTGACGAACTGGGTATGTGAGAGGGCAGGAACCCGCGCGCCGTCAGCCCGCCCGGACCGGGATTGATGATCCCGGTCAGGGCCAGCCCAAGGCCGATCACGATCTCGTAGGCGCCCATCGTCAGCATGAAGCGCGCCGACAGCACGATGCCGCGGAACGCGACGACCATGCACAGGGCCAGGATCGCGACCGCGTAAACCCACCACGGCAGCCCGAAACCGAACTCGGCGTCGAGTTCGTCGTGCAAGACCGCTCCGGTGAATGCCGCCAGCGCGGCTGGCACCAGGGCAACCGAAAATCCATACAGCCAGCCGACCATGTAACCCGTCTTGGGGCCGAGTCCCTCACTGACGTAGGTGTAGTAACCGCCCGCGCTCGGCAGGCGCCTGGCCAGGCCGCTGAGCGGCACCGCCAGCGTCAGGCACAAGACGAAGGCGAGCAGGTAGGTGAGCGGCGCGGTCACCCCGGCCTGGCCGGTGGTAAAAGCAATGGTGTAAAAGATCCCGAGCGTCGGCGAGATCTGCGCCACGGCCTGCATCAGGACGCCTGCGAGACCCACCCGGTTCGCGCCGAGCCGCCGGGCAGCACTCCGGCGGCCATCCGGCTCGACGACGAAGGCATCCGCAGGGGTCATAGCTTCGGACATCAGGAACCTCCTCCTCACCGCTGCGCGATGAGCACCGCCTCGAACCTACCTAACGAACGAGATATCGAACAGTATGCACATCAAATATGTTCGATTCAAGAGGCACGGATGGTCGTTTAGTTAGCTCTTCTGTGCTCTCACCTAGCCGCCGCACCACCATGCGGCGCAGGCGGCTACGGCGCGGCGATCCGAAATTTGCCGCGGGCCGGATGAGCTGAACTGCCCGCCGATGCGTATAAGCCCCCGGAAGAGAGCGGGCGGCCTGGCCAGGGCGGCTCGCAATCCGGGCCGGAGCCAGCGTGGGTTGCTGGCACCTGGGGAGCGCGGCGGCTGGTGCTGCCGGATAGGAGGCAACGATGAGCAGGCATCTGGGGCTTTGGGTGACGCGGAGGCCCGGCTGCCACCTATGAGGTTCTCGCCGGTGTCCTCGCCCGAGGCGTCGCCCCGCAGCCTGTCGAGTTCCCGCTCGGCCCGCTCGGCGCGGCCGCGCAGTTCGTCGCGGGACTCCTCGAGTGCCCGGGCCCGCTCATCCAGCGCATGGCGGAGCTCGTCGCGCTCGTGCACCGCGTCGGCCCGTCCTGTCGGCTCGGCTCGGGGCATCTCCGCGTGCCCCACTCTCCGTGAAATCGCAAGCCGTGTCGCTGCCTCGCGGGACATGGCTGACCACGGCAGTACGCCGGTGCCCGGTAAAATTGCTGTTCAGCGAGGATTTTCCGCACTGATGGTTGCCATGTCGGGCGAAGTGGGGCGTTATGGGAACACCGGAGCTTTCCAGCCGCGAGCTGGAGGCGCTATTCGATCAGTCACCGGTCGCCATGGTCTTCAGAGACTGCGAGCTGCGCGCCCGGCGTACGAACGCGGCGTTCCGTCAGCTGACCGGCCTGCCGGATGAGGCGCTCATCGGCCGCCGGCCCGCAGAGATCGTCAAGGGCGGCCGCATCATGGACACGGACCTGATCGAGCGCACCCTCGCCGAGCAGGTAATGAACGCGGGCGTTCCGGTGGTCGGCATGCGGCTAGAACAGACCGTAGATGGCACGCGCCGGGTCTTTTCGTGGACGGCGTACCGGGTGACGGACAACGGCCGGGTACTCGGGGCGGTGGGCTCGTTTACCGACATCACCGGCCCGGTGCGAGCGGCCACGGCGCTGCGGCCGGCCGGCGCGCGGCTGGACCTGCTGCAGCGGGCCGGCAGCCAGATCGGGACCACACTCGATATCCACCGCACGGCGGCGGAGCTCGCCGCCCTGGCCGTGCCCGAGCTCGCCGACTGGGTCTCCGTCGAACTGCTGGACCCGCTGCTGCAGGGGGAGGATCCGCTGAACGCGGACCTGGGCGCGCTGCGGTTCCGCCGGGTTGCGGCACGCGACGCCGCAGCCGCGGACATGGCTGGCATCGCCGTGGGCGACCTGATCACCCTGCCGACCACGGTCCGCCCGGCGATGGCGTTCTTGCGGGGGGAGTCCCAGCTGGCGCGGAGCCCGGCCGAGATAAAGCAGGCCGACATGGCGCCCGATGTCGTGCGGGCGCTGCTGGACCGGGGCGTGCACACGTTCATGGTGGTGCCGCTGACCGCCCGGGGCGTCACCTTGGGGGCGGCCGTGCTCGGCCGGGCGGAGCAGCCCGAGGCGTACGAGGAGGCCGACGTGCGGCTGGTCAGCGACCTGGCCGAGCGGGCGGCGGTACACATCGACAACGCGCGGCTGTATACCCGCGAGCACGACGCGGCGGTGGCCTTGCAGCGCAGCATGCTGCCCCGCGACGTCCCGCCGGTGGCTGGCCTGGACATCGCCTACCGCTACCAGCCCGCCAGCGCCGCCGCGGAGATCGGCGGCGACTGGTTCGACGTCATCCCGCTGCCGCGCGGCCAGGTGGCGCTGGTGATCGGCGACGTGACTGGCCACGGCATCCACGCCGCGGCAATCATGGGCCAGCTGCGCACCACCACCGCCGCCCTGGCCCGCCTGGGCTGCCCGCCCGGCCAGATCATGCGCCAGCTCAGCGGCCTGCTCACCGCCCACGGCGACGAGGCCGGCGCCACCTGCCTGTACGCGGCCTACGACCCGGCCTCCCGGCGCTGCTGGCTGGCCAGTGCCGGGCACCCCCCGCCCGCTCTGCGCCACCCCGATGGCACCACCGAATTCATCGACCTGCCTCCCGGCCTCCTGCTCGGCGCCGGCGGGGACCGCTACCCCGCCATCGACAGGCAACTCCCCCCGGGCGGCGTGCTGGCCCTGTACACCGACGGGCTCATCGAACAGCCCGGCGAGGACATCGGCGCCGGCATGTCCCGGCTCGCCCGCGCGCTGGCCGCCGGCCCCGCGCAGTCGCCGGACGACCTGTGCGACAGCGTGCTCGCCAGCCTGGCCCCCCGCCCGCGCGACGACGTCGCCTTGCTGCTCGCCCGCACCACGACAACCACGCTGTAGCCCGCCCGCGGTGTCAGTGAGGTCATGACTGGAGGCCGGGCGGGACCTCCGAACGTCTTCGGCCCGCACGGTCGCGACTGCTCACGTGAGAGGGCATCAAGGTTCGCGATCCTCGCCCCGGCCAGGGCGCAACGCCGCGCGGTTCTTCTCAGGCGCCGGGCTCGCCGCCGCGGCCACCCTTGCCTAGGGCGTGCTAGTTGCCATGCGGTAGAACTCGGCCGCGGTGACGGTGGCAGGGACACCGAGTTCGGCGGCGACCGCGGTGATCCCGTTAGCGCCGACGGCGAGGTCCACTTGCCCGTCAGTGGTGAAATACGGTGCGATGAACTTCTCGTAGTACGCTCGGACTTCGCCTGCGGTGTGCCGGCCCAGGAAGGTCTGCATATACCGCACTGTCGTGTCGGGATCGTTGTGGATCACCTGCAGGGCGCGCCGCTGCGCTCGCACGACGGCCTGGACCGCTGGGTCGTCCGGGTCGGTGTGGGTAGGGTCGACTGCCACGCCCACGGTGGGGATCTGGAAGTGGTCGCCGACAAAGGCAAGCACCCGCCAGCCATACTCGGCGGCTATCGCCTCCGGCGCCATGGTGTCGCCGACCACGGCAGCGTCGACCTTGCCCTCGCGCAGCCAGCGCAGGTCCATGCCGTAGTCGCCGGGCCAGCGGACGACGGTCCGGACGTCGCGGTCCGGGTCCAGGCCGGCCTGGCGCAGAATGATCCGGGGTGAAGCACCCGGGACCGGTCTGCGGCGGGGCTACCGCCAGCCGTCGCCCGGCAAGGTCGGCCAGGGAAGTCAGGCCGGGGCGGGCAAGGAACCAGAACAGCGGGCGGTCGGTATTAACACTGAGCGCGACCCACGCGATGTCCTCGTTCAGTCGCGACAGCAGCGTCCGGCCGAGCCCGATCACCGCGCCGCGGCGCAGCCGCTCCCCGTCCCACGTGGAGCCGTCGCGCAGTACGACGCGGACGCCCTCGTCGGCGTAGAAATCCTGCTGGTCAGCGACGTAAGTGATCAGTTCCTCGTGCGGCCCCCGCCCTACGTAGGCGAGATCGATCGTATACATGAACGTTTTCCCCCCGATGCGATGATTTGTCGGATGCTGTCCGGCACTAGAAGAACGACCGCTTGGCTGACCGGGCGGAGTGGTGGTCGGGGGCAGGGTCGCGGAGCTTGTCTCGTACCTCAGTTTTGGTCTGCCCGCGTACCTTGCGCCGGATTCGCTTACCATCCGGGCCGTACCCGAGCGAGATGACACCACGCCAGCTTCCAGAGCACCGTCTGTGCTCGTCGGGCCCGCAGCAGGGCGCCTTGTGGTCGTGGTAGATGGAGTCCGTAGTGCGGCCACATCGTCCAGCCATAGCCGGAAACGCACCACGGCGGGAGCCGGATGGCTCCCGCCTTGGCTCCCGCTAGCCGTCTTGATCTTGCCGATTGCGGCCTTGATCTGCGTGGGCGCTACAAGATTTGAACTTGTGGCCTCTTCCGTGTCAGGGAACGAAAGGGCCGATTTCAAGATCATCCCTTTGCGTCCCGCCGATGTTTCCCGGTGCGTGTTGCCATCCTCTGACCTGCAACTATGCGCTAATAATGTTAGCAACGGTTAGCGGTCTGCCATCCCTTCTCTGTCCTTCTAGTGTCGCGTGGCGTTAGTTTCTTGACGGTCTGATTTTGGCGAGTAACTCGTCCGCATCCTTGGTCCAGGAGAACGGCTGGCATCTGTCGTTGTAGGCGTCGATGAAGGCGCCGATAGCGGCGGTCAGGTCCTTGACGGAGCGGAAGGTGCCGCGGCGGATGGCCTGGCGGGTGATGATCCCGAAGAAGATCTCCACCATGTTCAGCCAGGAGCAGCCGGTCGGCGTGAAGTGCAGGGTGATCCGCGTGTTGTCCTTCAGCCAGGCCCGGACAGCGGGATGCTTGTGGGTGCCGTAGTTATCCAGGACAACATGCAGCTGCACGCCTGGATGGGCGGCGGCGACCTTCTTCAGGAAGCGCAAGAACTCCTGGTGGCGGTGCCGGGGATAGCAGGCGTCCGCGGTGATCTTGCCGGTCGCGACTTCCAGCGCGGCGAATAGCGTGGTGGTCCCATGGCGCTTGTAGTCATGGGTGCGCCGGGCGGCCAGGCCCGGCCGCAGCGGCAGCATCGGCGCGGTCCGGTCCAGCGCCTGGATCTGGGACTTCTCATCGACGCTGACCACCACGGCGTTATCCGGCGGCGCGAGGTACAGGCCGATGACGTCGCGGACCTTGGCTTCCAGCTCGGGGTCGGTGCTGAACTTGAACGTCTCGATCCGGTGCGGCTGCAGGCCCCATTTCCGCCAGATCCGCGCCACGCTGGCGAACGAGATGCCCAGCTCCGCGGCCAGGAACCGGGCCGACCAGTGCGTGATCCCCAGCCTCCTCGGCGGGCGGCCGTCATCGGCCAGCGTCGCGACCACCACCGAGATCTCGTCGATCTCCGCCGGGCGGCCCGGGCGTGGCTCATCCTCCAGCGCGGCAATCCCGCCCTGCTGGTAGCGGTCCCGCCAGCCGATCACCGTCGGCCGCGACACCCCGACCGCCCGCGCGATCTGCGCATTCGGCATCCCGTCCGCAGCCAGCAGCACCATCCGGGCCCGCTTCGCCAGCCCTGACGGCACGCTCGGCAGCCTGGCCAGGTCCGCCAGGCGCTGCCGGTCACCCGCACGCAGCACAAGAGCAGGAGCTAAAGACATGCTCCATTGTCCCGCGCCTCACACTGTAAAGCTACTTCTAACACGCGACACTAGCTCGCCGCAAATCCTCGTGTGAACGTCGCGTGAGTTCGCAGAACACGAACTGGCGTGCGCTTCTGGCCACTTCACCGCAGCGTAGCGTGGCTCGAACACGCACCCGCGGAAGCGCTTTGCCTTGTAAGCCCCGGTGCCGAAGCCAAATCTGCGGATGCCGTTCTGTATTCCCCATTCGATGGGAGAGTAGAAGACTGTATTGAAATACTCGAATGTCGAGCCGCCTGCCGGGATTCCCACAGCCCGTACATAAAGCGTGTCGTCATGACGTAGGCAGATGACGATTCCAGCCAGCTTTCCCGAGCGCTCGCACCGGAAGGTGATAACGCTGTCCTCCACCGTGCTTTTCAGCATCTGATAGCCTTCCAGCAATGATTGGACGCTGCTGGTCGTGCCATGCCGGACGAGCATGGAAACCTGCATCAGGGCCGTGGATTCGTCCAGGTCCGACGTACCGTATCCGGCGCGGACGTGATACCCGGCGTCAGCGAATTGGCGGCGTTCGTGCCGTATGCTGATCCGCTGGTGGCTGCTGAGGGACCCGAGATAATGGTCGAAGTCAGTCCAGTCGCCGGTCAGCATGGCGACCCCGGCGCTGACGACCGGGCCCGCCGTGCCGAGCGCAGCGCAAGCCGCCTGCGCGTCTGACTGGCTGGCCAGGTAAGGGAAAGCGACCGTGGTCACGTCGTGATTGTGCCCGTACCTGGCGCACGCGGCGGTTAGCTCCGCTACGCACCCGGTCCTCTTGCCTTCCTGTCCTGGTGCCACGAGAATGGTGCTGTGCGTGCCGTCCAGGACGCCCATCAGGCATGGGTACAGTACGGAAGCATCGCTGATTTGGTTATCGATCAATGTCTCGGGGCGGCGCAGTACGGGCGCTGGCGGCGCAGCGAAGATATGGACCGCGGTGAGTGCCGTGATACGCCCACGGCGATCTGTCAACGCGAGATAGCGCAGCGATCCGCGGGCCGCGAGCTCGCAGTATCTCATCCACTGGCTGTTATCATAGAAGCCTGAGCTAGAGGCAAGGGCGCGCATATCCGGTTCCGGAACTTCGGCGATCGAGGTAAAGATTCTTGTGTCGTGCACAGCGGCCCCCTCTTTATCAATGGGATATCGGTAAGTCGCGGAGCTGACTAGGGATAGGATGGCCAATACCATGCGGATCGTGATTGGTACGGGCAAGGGCCTCAGCCCAGATGGTCCGAAGCTGGCGCTGGGAGTACTCCGCTACCGCCCGGACGACGTCGTCGCGGTCATCGACGCCATGCACGCGGGGAAGACGACGGCTGACGTTACCGGTGATGGCACCACCGAGCCGAAGCCGGTCGTCGCTGACCTGGCGGCCGCGCTGAGCTACCGGCCGGACACCTTCCTGGTCGGGCCCTCGCTCCGGCGGCAGGCGATCACGCCGCGTTTCCGGGCTCAGGTAATGGCGGCGATCGGCACTGGGCTTAACGTCATCAGCGGCCTGCATTACATCCTCGGCGACGACGCGGCCATCAGCGAGGCCGCGCGAGGGCGCGGCGTCAGGATCTGGGACCTGCGCCGTGCGGGGGACGATGGCGATGTTGCCCAGTATCGTCCGCATCGCGCGGGCAGCTGGACAACCGTGGCGGTGGGCTCGGACTGCTCGACAGGAAAGATGACGACCATGCTGGAGGTCGAGCGGGAAGCGCGCGAGCGGGGCCTGTCCTCGGAATTCGTCGCGACCGGTCAGACTGGCATTCTCATCGCGGGCCGCGGGGTGCCTGCGGACCATATCATCAGCGATTTCCTGCCCGGCGCGATCGAAGCCGCGGTGCTGGACGCGGCGTCTCGGCACGACTGGGTGTTCGTCGAAGGGCAGGGAGCGCTCAATCATCCCGCCTACTCGCCAGTCACTTTGGGCATCATTCATGGCGCCTCGCCCGACTCCATGATCTTGTGCCACCGGAGCTCGTCGGACACCTTGCTGCACGAGCCGCAGTGCCGGATCCCGGCTCTTCGCGAGCTGGTCGCAATCAACGAGCAGGCCGCGAACTGGCTTGGCCGGGCGGTGCCGAGCGAGGTGGTCGCGATCGCGCTGAACACCAGCCAGCTGCCAGCGCCGATGGCTCATGCCGAGCTGGCCCGCGTCGCGGAGGAAACTGGGCTGCCCACGGCCGATCCGGTCCGGTTCGGAGCGGGACCGCTGCTGGACGCGGTCATCGAGGCGAGAATCTCCTCAAGCTGATCGGTAACCAGGCTGGTATATCCGCCTGGCGTCAGGTCGTAACCCGTGTTCTCCAGGTCCCGCCAGACCGACAGCCCCTGGTTGACCTCGATGATCACCGGACCCGCCGGGCTCTCTACCATGTCGATGATGGCGAAGTCGAGTTCCAGCGCCTCGACCGCGGTGTGCGCGATGCCGACGATCTCCGGCGTGAGGGGAGCCTGCTCCACCCGCAGCGGGTACAGGAAGTGACGAACGCTCCCGTCGGGCGCGGTGCTGACGTGGTAGATGCAGGACGCGATCACCGAGCCAATGACTGTGACTCGCAGATCACGGCCAGGGTTCTCGATGAATGCCTGCGCGCACAGCAGGTGATATCGCTCGAGCAGGTGCCACGCGACGATCTCCTCCCGGATGCCGAGAAGGGTACCTGGCTCGGCCAGCCGCCCGTGCGGCCGCATGCGAGTGACGTCGACCGAAGCGTGGCCCCAGACTGGCTTGAGGACGATCTCGCCCCAATCGGCCATGCACTTGTCAATTTCGGCTTCGGTGCGGACGCCTCGGGTGGGCGGGACTGGCAGCCCCGCCCGTGCCAGCACTTCCGCCTGGCGCAGCTTGTTGCGGCTGCGGCGGATGGCCTGGGGTGAGTTGAGCACGCGCGTACCCGCGTCGGCGATCGCCTCCAACCCGTCGTAGATGAGGGCGAGGTCGCCGCTTGGGCACCGGGTGAATACCCGTGATTTCACGATGGCCAGGCGCGGCGGTTCGGCGGGCGACCCGCCCCGGAGCATCCCGGTGTCGCCGCCTAGAGGCGTCAACTCGGCCCAGTCAACGATCTCCGCCTGGTAGCCGCGCCTGGATATCTCATTCCGGATCGCAGTGTTTTCCCAGCTCTGCGAGAATCGGTCCAGGAGCCACAGGTCGGGGCGGGCCATCAGGAGGCGGTCTCCTCGATCGCCACCGGCACCCGCAGGCCGCGATGGCCGACGTTGATGACGGTATCGACTGAGGCACGGCACATGTAGCCGGCGAACTTGCCGCCGAACACGAAGGCGTCGATCCCGTGCTTCATGCGCATGACCCTGGGCGGGTTGCCGAACGGCATGTCGATCTCCGGCAGCGGTATGAACTCCTGTATGACGTGGTTTCCGCCCGCCAGAGCGGCGGCGACCTCAGACTGCCAATGCGCGGGCTCGGTCTCGGAGCCGATCAGCACTCCCTCGCCGCGCGTGCGGTCGTTCGGCTTCAGGACCAGGCGCCGTCGTTGCTCGGTAGCGTAGGTCCGCAGGTCGGTTACGCTGCCGTCGGGCGCGATGCATTTCCCTGGCCGGACCGCTCGCGTCCACGGCACGTGCCGGGCAATAGCGTCGCGTTCTTCCCCCGTGAACAGCGAGGCGTTCGAGGGATCGGTCAGGAAGGCCAGGACGGTCTTGTCGTCCAGGACGCAGTGGGCCAGCAGCGTCGGCACCATGCAGATCTCACCAGCCGCCATCGCGTCGAGGTACTCACTAGCCGCCGGCGTATGGATCAGCCTGACCTGGTCCAGTTTGTTGAACGTCAGCGAGAATGCGAAGTCGCCGGCCAGCACGCCGAAGCCGGAGCCGCGTCGCAGCTCCGTCGCGTCGACATGCCTGGCGGGAACGCCCAGCTCCTCCAGACCGCCGGTCACCAGGGCTACCTCGTTGGCGAACTCGTTTACCAGCCCTACGACGGCCGCGCCCTCAGGCCTCTTGCCGAACTGCTGCTCGTGGGCGTCGATGAGGAAACGGACGAACATGAGAGGATCCTCACCGAATGGCTGGTCGCCGAAATCAGGACGTTCCATCCCGAGAATGTCGACGACGGCCTCCCTCCAAAGCGAGAGCTCGGCGCCTACCTTTATGACCCCGCCCGGGCCGCCCGTGCTGACCTCCATGACCCGGAACCGGCCATCGGTCAGAAGCCCGTCCAGCCGGCAGATACCGGTGCAGGGCCGCATGCCATGGTCCGGCAGCAGCCAGCGTTCCGCCTGCATGTAGGCCGGGAAGAAGGCGCGCACTGCCGGGTCACCCCGGTACAGCTCGGCCGTCTTCTCCAGTAGCGCCTGGACACGGCTGGCGGCGGCGCGGATCTCCGCGTCTTCCGTCCGAGTCAGCGGCATCGGCCGCAGAGACACGGGCTTAAGCTCATCGACCTCGTAGAACAGGCCCGCGTCGGTGCGCCGTTCGGCGAACGCGGCCTCTGCTCGCACGAATGCGGCGGGATCCGACTCGGCGATCTGGATCACGCGGGCAACGATCTCTCTGGCGTGAATCGTCATGTTAGCTGCTCCCGTGGGGTCTCGTATCGGACGAGCACCGACCAGCTATAGGTGGGCTCGAAAGGCACAGCGGATCTGCGTGGAGGTTGACGGCCGCGTGCGAGCAGCCCCAGTGCCTCGACCGCGTCGTCGCGTTTCAGGTCGGGCTGCTCGGCTCGCACGAACCCGAGGAGCGCGGACAGCTCAGCCTCCCGCAGGCCGGCCTTGCGGCCCAGCCGGATGACGGCCGCCCAGTGCCGGTCGACGTAGTACAGGCCCTTCGCGATGTCGGCAAGCACGGCCGCGCTGCAGCCGGTGATCACGCGCTCGCTGTCGGCTCGCGCCAGCGCGTACCTGATGGTGACCATCGGAACCGAGAGCGCACGGTAACCGTGATCGCTGTCAGCGTGAGCGACGGCAACCTCATCGTCATCGATGTATGTGCCGTCACGGTAAGCGCGGAAGATGGCGCCTACGCCGATCATCCCGTAAGCGTTGAGCTCGGCGGCGCGCAAGGCGCCCATGCTTGAGCACCCGTACACAGTGACGCCCTGGCTGAGTGCGAACATGATCTCCTTGTGCTGGACGCTGGGCACGCTGTGGAAGTAGCCGTCGACCAGTAGCACGGTCGTGAAGCCGTCCCGGACCGCGCGGTACACGTCACCCACGGCGGCCGGTGGCCGCAGCGTGACGGGGGCTAGCGTGCTGGCG
>Ga0335074_10010804_pt1 | contig 12771 bp, 7 predicted proteins | sample Lox_Sample_23_FD_206715 | JGI IMG/M metagenome (GOLD analysis project Ga0335074, IMG submission 206715) | Soil microbial communities from Loxahatchee National Wildlife Refuge, Florida, United States - Lox_Sample_2.3 | ecosystem: Environmental > Terrestrial > Soil > Wetlands | place: USA: Florida...
GCTTCGGCTGACTCTACGCTGAGCCCGTGCAGGTAGAGATACTTTGTATACTCGCCGCCTTCGAAGAGCTTCTGCGTCTCATGCGAAGCCTTATCGCCGATCGTCACGCAGGACATGCCAATGACATCCATCTTGCCGCCCGACTTCGGCAAGAAGAAATCGGAGATGCAGAGGCGGCGGCCTTCGCGCTGGCGCGGGAAGGTAAAGCGCAGCGCTTCGGGTGGAATCGCGTCGCCCGGCTTCCAGCCTTCGGGCAAGTTATAGACGATGGTGTCGTTGCCGTCACCCTGCGCGCCGAAGTAGCCGTAAACGACTTTCGGCTCGAACCAGCCGGCGGCGATGACTTCTTCTTCCAAGTCGCGCAGGATGGGTCGATACTTCGTTTCGACCAGGCGTCCGTAATCTTCTTGCGAAGCGGTCTTGAGCTGCCACTGATTTTTGAAGAGCGCGGTCTGGTTGATGTATTGGAAGATCTCGCGCAGATCGAAGTCCGTGCCCTTCAGCACGCGCACGCCCCAGAACGGCGGCTGCGGAATACTCGGTGCGCGCGGGATTTCGATGCTGGGCGTGGTTGCTGCTTCACCTTCCAGAACACCGGCAGCTGCGGCGCGGGCAAATTCCTTGACCACTTTGCCTTCTTCAATCCGTTTCTCGCGCGCACCATTCGGTGAAGACAGGTCTTCCATCAGATGCAGGCCGGCGAAGGCGTCGTCGGCGTAGAAGATGCCGCCGTTGTACTCGCGGCGCAGATCATCCTCGACATACTTGCGCGTGAGCGCAGCGCCACCACAGATCACCGGGAAGTCGAGCTTCTGATGATGCAGGTCCTGAACGACGTACTTCATCTCCAGCGTCGACTTGACCAGCAGGCCGCTGAGACCAATCGCGTCGGCTTTCTCTTCCAGCGCGGCTTTAATGATCGCATCCGAAGGCTGCTTGATCCCGAGGTTAACCACGCGATAGCCGTTGTTGCTGAGGATGATGTCCACGAGGTTCTTGCCAATGTCGTGGACGTCGCCCTTCACCGTCGCTAGAACGATGGTTCCCTTCTGCGAGCCTTCGGTCTTCTCCATCTTCGGCTCGAGATAGGCGACCGCGGCCTTCATCACGCCGGCGGAATCGAGTACCGATGGCAGCTGCATCTTGCGCGCGCCAAACAGGTCGCCGACCGTCCGCATGCCATCGAGCAGGACATTGTTGATAAGATCGAGCGGCGAATACGTTCCCAGCGCCTCTTCCAGAATTTCGTCGAGCGACTTTTTGTTCGCACCGTCGCCGACGGACTTCTCGCCGTTGATGATCGCCCACTTCAGCTTGTCCTCGACCGAGAGGGTGTCGACGTGCGCGGTGGTCTTTTCTTCCTTGCCCTTAGTCCCGGCGAAGTGCGCCATGTAGACCTGGAGCGGATCGCCATTCGCCTGATCGAAGTAGATGAGCTTACGCGCCAGATCAACTTCTGCTTCAGGAATCTTGTACAAGGGGTAGATTTTGCTGTAGTTAACGATGGCCATGTCGAGGCCGTGATCGACCGCCTCGTGCATGAAGACGCTGTTCAGAATGCGCCGCGAATAGACATTGAGCCCGAACGAAATGTTGCTGACTCCGAGGATGGTCTTCACCTCGGGCAGCTCCTGCTTGATCGCCTTCACGGCTTTCAGCGTCTCGATGCCGGCGGTGCGATAGTCTTCCTGGCCGGTGGAGATGGGCAGGGTAAGCGCGTCGAAGATCAGATCGCACGGCCGAATGCCGTACTTGTCCACCGCCAGCTCGTAGATGCGTTTGGCGATGGCCAGCTTCTTCTGCCAGGTCAGCGCCATGCCGTCTTCATCGATGGTGAGCGCGATGACCGCTGCACCATAACGTTTGGCCATGGGCAGAACTTTCGAGGTGCGCTTCTCGCCGTCCTCCAGATTGATGGAGTTGATGATGGCCTTGCCCGGGATGCGCTTCAGCGCCTCTTCGATCACGTCGGCTTCGGTGGAGTCGACGGTGATGGGCGCGGGCACGCGGGTAGCGATCTTCTCGAGGATGTTCGAGATGTAACCCTTCTCGTCCTCGCCGACGATGGCACAGCACAGGTCGAGCATGTGCGAGCCTTCGTTGACCAGCTTCTTGGCCAGCGTAAGGATGCCATCGTAATCTTGCGCGCGCACCATATTCTTGAAGTGCTCGACGCGCGTGGTGGTGTTCATCTCCTCGGCCACGACGAGCGGCTTGGGGTCGAGGTCGAGCGGCACCATGGAGTAGGCGCTCGCCGCCGCAGCCGTGACTTTCACGTCGCGCTTCGCGGGCTCAAGATTGGCGCAGGTGTCGGCAACTGCCTTGATGTGCTCGTAGGTGGTGCCGCAGCATCCGCCGACCAGCCGCACACCATACTCGGTGATGAACTGCTTGTGATAGTCAGCGAGCTCTTGTGGTTGCAACGCATACACCGCGCGGCCGCCAACATTCTGCGGAAGTCCAGCGTTCGGCAGAACAGAGACGGGCCGCGGCGAATTGGCGCCGAGATAGCGCACGCCGTCGTTCATCTCCTTCGGACCGGTAGCGCAATTCATGCCGATCACGGCAACGTCGAACATCTCCAGGGTAGTGAGCGCCGCGCCGATCTCGGTACCAAGCAGCATCGTGCCGGTCGATTCGAGTGTGACCTGCACCTGCACAGGAACGTTCTTGCCGGTCTTCTTCAGCGCGTCGAAGATGCCGACCAGCCCGGCCTTGCATTGCAGGATATCCTGGCAGGTTTCCAGCAGCAGCACGTCGACGCCGCCATCGATGAGCGCGACCGCCTGCTCAGTGTAGGCGGCGGCCATGTCGTCGAAGCCGATGTGTCCGAGCGAGGGCAGCTTGGTCGTCGGGCCCATCGAGCCGGCAACAAATCGCTTGCGGCCGTTGAAATTTGACGCAACCTCGCGCGCCAGCTTCGCCGCAGCGACGTTCACCTCGTAGACGCGGTCGGCCATGTCGTACTCGGCCATGACAATGCGCGTCGAGCTGAAGGTATTGGTCTCGACCACATCGGCGCCGGCGGTCAGGTACGAGGCGTGGATTTCCTTCACGACATCAGGACGGCTGAGCACGAGGACGTCGTTGTAGCCGTCCTTGCCCCAGAACTCGTCGAGCGGAAGGTTGTAGGCCTGGACAGCAGTGCCCATCGCGCCGTCGTAGATGACGACCCGTTCCGCCACGGCTTTGAGATAGTCGCTCATTCGTGTTCTGTCATTACCCAGGTTAGCGTCCAAGATCAGGACGAGAACCTGGGGCACCGAATCGAATCGAGTGCGAGATTTGATGAGCCTCTCCGGACGCGCGATTCAGGCGGCGCAGCGCTTCATATGGCTTGCAGAGGAGAGGAGAAAGCTCGCAGCTTTAATTATTCAGTATCGCAGTTTGCGCGGGTTTGGAAAAGCTGGCGGCAGCCAACGGCAACGTTAGCGGGCAAGTGGATGTTATGGCGTATTAAGCCGCGTGGGCGCGGTCCGCAGATACAAGTCGATTCCTTGAAACGATCCCATCCTGTCCGCAGAAACGGCGGACAAGGATGGGGCACCCAGGGCGGCGATTCTGCGAATGGGGACGATTGCTGCCAAGAGGGCAAACCTGCATCATCGTCCCCGTCCGTACAGTTCTCTCGATTTATTGCTGTGGCGGGGCCTGTTGCGGCTGGCCCTGACCCATACCGCCGTGGCCCATATGCTCCATCTGTCGCTCCTGCATCTGGGTGAACTTGGTCTGTTGATCCGGAGTGAGCGCGGACTTGATCTGTTCGTTGGTGCTCTGCCGGATGGTCTTGGCCTTAGCCCATCTGTCCTGCTGCGACATGGACGTGTCCTGATGCAGACTCTGCATCTGCGTCTGTTCCTGCTCCAGCATGGGTTTGATCTTCGCCTGCTGGTCGGAGGTGAGTTTGAGCATCTTGGTCAGGTGCTGCAGGCGCTGGTCGGGTGACATCATGCCGCGATGTCCACCGCCGGGCCCCATTTGGCTCTGGCCGGCCTGGCCCTGACCCATGTTGTCCTGTGCGTAGAGCGCGGTTCCGCAGGCAGCCACGGCGATGGCCAGCAGTGCGCAGATGGCACCCCGCCGAATCAAGAACCGGGATGCGCGGGTAATCGGATGTAGCGAAGCATTCTTCATTGTGCAAAGCTCCTTGGACACTCGCTGCCAGGCGCTGGTGGCCACCAACATCGCGGCCATCGAGAAGGGTGAATTCGACGTGGTCATCAGCACAATTACAGCTTGCAGCTTTCGGAACATACGTGATGGATTCATGGCCCGCAATCGAGTGTGTATTTGGTTAAGTCCGAGTGCTGAAACCCCGTGACGCGCGAGAAGTTTTCGCTTCGTTGCGCAAAGAAAATATTGCAACTCAGTATAAAGATGCGAGGAAGGGTCACGACAGAGGTGCGAGAATTTCGACGCCTCTGTCGCAAATGGGTTGCCGGATTCGACTACTTGCGGCTGGCGGGCGGAACGATGCCGTTCATTCTCAGGTAGACGACCATCTGACCATAGTGGTCGAAAGGATGGGAGAGCGCGATATTTGTCAATGCCAGGCGAGTAATCTTGTTGGAGCCGAACGGACTCTGCACCTGTCCGAGAAGGTTGTTCTCATCCAGGGTTGCGAGCGCCTTGTGCAAATAGGCGAACGAGTCGTTGAGAAACTTCACGATGTCGGCCTTCGAGGTGAGGTTATCGGGACCGTTTTCGCTGCCGAGATTGACCGGCGGCTTCTCGGACATGATCGCCGCGCCGAACATGTAGTTGACTGCGGCGACGTGTTTTACCTGCTGAGCAAAGGTGCGAACACCCTTGAACTCGCCCTGCGTGGGCGCAAAGTTGTATTTGTCGTCAGGCATGGCTTCCGCCGCCGAGACGAACTCCTTCTCGATCCCGGCGAGCGTGTGGTCGTAAACTGCGGCGAACGTCGGTTTCTGGTCCATCTTGCCTTGCGCACTGGCCAACACCGATCCGCCGGTGCCCAAAGCCAACATCAAGATTGCGGTGACAACTTCTTTCCTCATCGAAACCCTCCACAGAGAATTGTCATGAAATCGGGCCGGTATTGCGTATCAGAATTCTAGTCCATTCCAGCGGTTGTCGGTTGCAGATCGCCGGGATGCAGCTTGAACCACGCGGCCGCAGGAAGGCCAAATAGCAGCCCGATTGCGGCGAGCGACAACGAGCGGGGCGTGCCCACGCGTTCGGCCACTGCGCCCCACAAGGTTGCGCCACCGGCGAATCCGCCTTGCAGGACCAGCAGGTACATGGAAATCGCGCGGGCCCGCATGGGACTGGGACACATGGTCTGTGCCGAAACATTCAGGCTGGCGAGAATCTGGATCCAGGCAATGCCGGCAACGAACATGGTGATGGTGAGAAGTGGAAAGGTGCACCATTGCGGCGCAGCAAAGGTGGTGAACGCAAATACGGCAGTAGAAACGGAAACCAGAGAGTCGGCGGAAACTCTATGGCGCAGGGTCGGCATCAGCGTCGCGCCGCCCAGGGCGCCGGTTCCAAAGAAGCCCAGGAGCAAGCCGTAGCCTTGCGATCCAAACGGATGCGCCAGCAGCGGCAGCAGTGCTGGCAAGGCGCTGGCGCCTATGCTGAACACCGCCGTGCGCACCAGCACTGCCTTCACCGGCCGAGAATCGCGCATATGCCGAAAGCCCTCGAACATAGCGCGCATCATGTGGCTGGCTTGAAACGACGTGCGACCAGCACGCCCACGCCAGCGATACAGGAAATAGATGACCCCGAAGAATGAGATCGCATTGAGCAAAAACGCAATGCCCGAACCGGCCGCTGCGATCACCAGGCCGCCTAGCGCCGGGCCGATTGCGCGGGCTACGTTATATCCGGCCGAGTTCAGCGCGACGCCGGCGGCGAAGTTCTGCCGCGAGACCGTCTCCGGTGTAATGGCCTGCCAAGCCGGATCGTTCAGCACCGCACCGAAGCCCATCAGCAAGGTCAGCAGCAGAAGCAGCGTAGGCGTCGTCTTGCCGGCCAGTGTCAGAACTCCGAGCGCGACCGCGGCCAGCACCATCCACGTCTGGGTGAAGAGCAGCAGCTTGCGGCGATCAACCATGTCGGCGACCGCGCCGGCCGGCAAGACGACGAGGAAGACCGCGATGCTGCCCGCCGCCTGCACCAAGCCCACCATCAGCGGCGACATGGTGAGCGAGGTCATCAACCAAGCTGCGCCAACGTTTTGCATCCACGTACCGGTGTAGCTGATGACGGCGGCAATCCAGAGCGAGCGGAACAGCGGTTCGTGCAGCGGACCTAGTGCTCCTCGCCGAGGCGGCGTGATGGGCATCTGTGGCACTGAGCTCAGCTCGGCCATGGGATCAGATCTTTCCAGTCCGCCGAACTGCGATTCGCTCGGCGCTTGGGCAGCGTGAGGTGGAATGCTGCGATCTTGCCATGCTCCGCTCGTGGCCATCGCCCGTCAGACTTGAGATGCAGACAAAGGTAAGCGCCCTGCCCGGGGCTTTCGTCACGAACGTTCTGAGGGGCCTTGAATTTGTGACCAGTCGCGGGCAATGGCTTTGCCTATCCTGCTGCCCCGACATTAGGCAGCCTCATCGCGAACGGCCACTCGCGCCGATTCCACGATCGCAGCAGATAAATCGCCAGGCCCAGAATCAAAATCGCCATCGCATAGCGAATCTCGCGCAGAAAGTTTTTGCGCGCTACCAGAATGAAAGCGAATCCGGCGATCGCAAGCAGCGCCGGAACCGGATATAGCCACATGCGAAACGGCCGCGGCATCTCCGGACGGCGTTTGCGCAGAATCATCACCCCGATGGCCTGCACGATGAACTGCAGCAGAATCCGGATCACCACCAGCGCGGCAATCACGTCCGCCAGACGCAGGAAGCAGAACAGCATCGCGACGGAACCCAGCGCGAGCAGCGAAACCGTCGGCAAACGACGTTTGGCATCGACGCGCGCAAAGATGCGGAAGTAGTTGCCGTCCAGCGCAGCCGCATACGGAACGCGCGAGTATCCCAGCAGCGTCGAGAACACGGACGCAAATGCCGTCCACATGATCAGGACTGTGACAACTCTGCCCGCCCATGTTCCGTAAATCCGCTGCATGAAAACCGAGATGATGAAGTTGTTCTCCTGGCCCGAATGCGACATCATCTCTCGCCACGGAATCACACCCAGCACGGCAATGTTCATCGTCAAATAAATCACGGCCACAACGCCGATGGAGATGATCAGCGCCCGCGGAATGGTGCGGCCTGGGGTTTTTACTTCCCCGCCCAGGAAGCAGACGTTGTAGTAGCCCCAATAGTCGTAGGTCGCGATCAGCATCGCCGCACCCATTCCGGTGAAAAACGCCGGCGACAGCGTGAACCCGCCGGCAGGAAAATCGAACGCCCGAGCGGCGCTGAAGTGGGTTAGGCCCGCAGTAATCACCCAAACAATAGTGACTGCCACGCCAATCCACAGCAGCTCCGCCAGCTTGCCCAGCACGGTGATGCGCCGATACAGCAGAAACGTCACGAAAGCCGCGGTCGCAATCGCAATCCAGGTCGCCGGCATCACCAGCACATTCACTTCCAGCGTGCCGATCAGCGGCATCGGCAAATGAAATGTGTGTGTGAGAAGGGAGTGCTCAAGGCTCGGACGAAGATATCCGGCATAATTGGCCATGCCGATGCAGCCCGATGCAATCGATAGCGGTGCGCTGAACGAAAGCTGCCAGATGAAGAGGAACGACAAGAGCCGCCCCAGCGAATCGGGCCCGTAGATTTCTTTCAGGTAGTGATAGGAACCGCCGGCTTCGGGCATCGCCGCGCCCAGCTCGGCCCACACCAGCCCATCGCACAGCGCGAAGACGGCGCCGAAGATCCAGCCGAGCAACGCTTGCGGTCCACCCGCCGCGGCAATCACCAGCGGCAGCGTGATGAACGGCCCCACGCCGATCATGTCGATCATGTTCAGCGTGGTTGCTTCCGTCAGGCCGATGCCGCGTACGAGCTGGCTTTCGTCGGTTCGAACAGATGGGGCGCGGTCTGGAGATTCCAGGGGTTGCTCCGGACTACTTTGGCTCATGGCCTACGCTCAGCAGATTCACGTAAAGACGAATCGCGCCTGGAACTCCAAACGGTAACTGCCGAAAGAATGCGTAGCCCGTGTACAGGTAATAGCCCTTGCCGTATTGCGCCAGCAGCAGGCCGCCCTTCTGTGGTTGCTGACCGGGATCGTTGCACGCCAGCAAGGGCGTAAAGTGCGAATCCCATTGATCCATGAAATACAGCCCGCGCTCTTGTACCCAGCCATCGAAGTCGTGTTGCGTGATCGAATTGGGATAGCGAAAGACGGGACTCTGCGGGTCGAGGATCGTTACCGGCGCCTGCTCCACCGTCACGCGTTCGCGACTGAGCTGCGTGGGATACGGCGTGTAGTGCCCTTGATTGAAATCGCTGGGCGATGTGTTGTATTGCACCAGGAGCGTGCCGCCATTCTTTACATAATCCAGTAGCCGCTGATTGTTCTTCTTCACGTCATCACGCGTGTCATAGGCGCGAATGCCAAGAACGATCGTGCCGTAGCGGCTCAGATCGCCGCTGGCTACTTGCTCAGGCGTGAGCGTCGTCACGGTCAGTCCCAACTCGCCTAGCACCTCGGGAATATCGTCACCCGCCCCCATGATGTAGCCGATCTTCAGCCCTGGTGGAACTTTGACGTCGACGATGCTGGCGCGCTGCAGCGCCGGCTGATAGTAGAAGAATCCGCCAATGTCAGGACGCGTGACCAGCGCGTAGCCGTCAGTGTAATCGCGGCCATCGGCATTCAGCAGCGCATGAACTTCATAGCGACTTTCCTTCGCGCCATCCGGCAGTTCCTTGAAGTCGCTGCTCTTGTGCCCGGGTGCTGTAAATGACACATCTGCCGACTGTGGTTCGGTCTTCCAGCCTTGTGGCGCCTCGGGATGTACGACGCCGTTGCCGCGGTCCGCCGTCGTACGAACTCCAACGCTCACCTGCGCCGACGGATTAGCACTGGCAAGAATGATCTGCGTTGCCGGCCAAGCGTCCACCGAAAATCGCGGCACGACGGCTAGCGGCATCGACCACACGTCGCCCTTGTCATCGTGCATCGGGGTTCGCGCCACGCTGCGAATCTCGCCCTCAGCACCGTTGATCGTATAGTCCACACGCGCGGAAACCGGGGGCGGCGGCAATGCCAGTGTCACATATTTCGGATTGTCGATCTTGTAGATCGCGTCGATGTTCGGATCGTTGCGATGGAAGTACGCTTTCGTCGGCTGCGCATCGATTGGCGGCGACACGCGAAAGGTTAGCGCGCAGCCATCGCCGGCAGCGATGCTCTTCGGCAGCTTGTCCATGAAGAGCTCCGACTTCCAGCCCTCGGGCACATCAACTACGAACTGCTTGATTAGCATCGGCTCGGCGCTGCCGTTATGCAATGTCGCGCGCAGCAGAAATGGCTTGCCCGCCGTAATCACCGCGGCCAGCACATCGCCCTGGTCGGTGGGAAACTTTGCTGCCATCGGCCGCCCGTCCGGCGTTCCCGGATTGACCGCCAGATCCATCCCCAGCGCCAGATTCGCTGCCTCTTTAAACTCCTGTTCTTTGGTGCGCAAGCTAGCCAGCAGATCGGCCTTTTCCGCGGCCGACAAAGGTGACGCCTCAACCTTCTTGATCAGTGCGCGGGTAAGGTTCAAACCTCGCAGCAGCGGCGCTCCTGCCGATTGCACCTCTTTATCAGCCGCCTCTGTTGCCTCATCTACCGTTCGAGCGATTGCCCGCAGCTGCGTGCGGAGCCATGGCGCCTTCGCTTGATCGGCGCCCAGCCGCGTTGCCAAAGCAGGCAACGAGGTATCGATGCCGTCGAAGAAATCGGTCTCGTGTGCTCCCCCAGCCGGCGGATTCGGCAGAGCAGAATCGATCAGCTTGTAATAGCTGAAGCGCTGGCCTTCACGAAACGTCCATCCGCCCGCACCCTGCGACAACTGATGTTTCAGTCCCTTCCAGGCAAACTGGACATAGGTCTCGCCCAGCAATGGGTCGTATTGCGAGGTTTCCAGCTTGATCGTCCACTGCTCGTCGGCGCCAACATTATCCATGTATAGCTTCTTCGCCTGCCATGGCTGCAGGCCTTCGCGAATCTGATCCGGGAAGCGAGTCGGATCGGCGGCCGCGCGAAACGCCTCGCGCGTCAGAATTCCCGACGCCTGATGATTGCCGTGTCCATCGCGCGGGCTCCCCTGGAATCGCGTGCAGATCACATCCGGACGAAAGGTGCGGATCACACGTACCATGTCGCCCAGCGCGATGTCATGGCCGCCCCACTTCTCGAAGGTCTCCGCAGCGGTCTTGGAAAATCCAAAGTCGGCCACGCGCGTGAAGCGCTGCTCCACTCCGTAGTAGCGATCGGCAGCCAATAGTTCCAGCGTGCGAATGATTCCCAGTTCATCGAAGAGATTGCTGCCCAGCTTGTTTTGTCCGCCCTCGCCGCGATTCAGGGTGAGTTGCAGAACCGAGTCGCCATGCCCGCGCGACTCGAGGGTGAGCATGCCGCCGTCCTCGTCGTCGGGATGCGCGACGGTGTGCATCAGCCGCGCCGTGGTATGCAGGCGACGCAGCATCAGCTTGAGGCCGGTGCTTCCGGTGTCAACCGAGAGTGGCTTAGTGTCGACCCAGGGCGACGGAACTTGCGCCCGCGCCGGTGTCCAGCACAGCGCCAGCAAAAGAGCAGAAACTACGCCGACGTGCAGAAGTCGGCGTCTGGTGCGAATCCAAAAGATCATCGGTTATCGAAGGTTGTATGGCAACAGGCTCTTAACTCTTAGCCTTTAGCTCTTAGCAAGCGTACACGTTGTTGCTTATCAAAAGCTAATAGCGAAGCGCGGCGGGAGACCGGCGTCCTTCCCGTCTTCGGCTTCGGCTCCGGCTTTTCGACATTTTGCTGTTGAAAGGCCTGCCCCACTTCGCCAGATCGTGCGGAGCCCAGACTCCAGCCCGATACATACTCGCTGAAAGCTAAGGGCTAAGAGCCAAAGCGAAAAGCGAATGGCGAAAAGCGATCAGCGTCCTTCCTACACATACACCTCATGCACGTAACACCATTTCCATTCGCCCGACTGGAAGGCCTGCATTACCGCATGGCCTGTTTCCTGGAAGTGCTTGTTCGCGTGCTGGCCCGGCGAGGAATCGCAGCAACCGACATGTCCACAGATCAGGCATTTCCGCAAGTGCACCCAGCGTTCACCCGTCTGCAAGCATTCGGCGCAGCCGTCGTGACTCGCCGGAACGTTTGGATCAGATTGCTTCACGTGCTCACACTTCGCCATTCAACCTCCTTGGGAAATAGATCCTTTGGATGCTTCGCCGCTGGCGCCGGATTCCATAGAACGTCACGCGGCCGGCCGCCCTTGCTTGTCTATAATTGTTGTGAAGCGCGAGTATCGTTGGTTTTCAATGGGCGGTTAGCTTTTAGCTAGCCCCAAGGCCGCGCCCGCTAAAAGCTAACAGCGAATCGCCATCCTTTATGATCCAAACCCTGTTTGGCAGCACCGAAGAAAAACCCAGCTTTCTGCAGCGCATGAAAGAGGCGGTCACGCGCACGCGTGAAAGCCTCAGCGAGCGCATCGACGATGTCGTCTCGTTCCGCAAGGAAATCGATGGTGAGACGCTCGACGATCTCGAAGCCACACTCATCGCCGCCGATCTCGGCACCTCAACCACAGCCGCGGTGCTCGCGGCTCTGCGCGAAAAAGTCGATCGCCGGCAGGTCGCCAACGTCGAGGAACTCAAGCGCGTCTTGAAAGAAGAGTTGTTGGCCATTCTCAGCGCCGCCGATAACCGGCCAGTTCAGAAGGTCGATGGCGAACCCGAAGTGATTCTCGTGGTTGGCGTGAACGGGGTCGGCAAGACCACCTCGATCGGCAAGCTGGCCCAACTGCTGCGCTCGCAGGGCAAGACCGTCTTGCTTGCCGCAGCCGACACCTTTCGCGCTGCCGCGATTGAGCAGCTGGAAATCTGGGGCGACCGCACCGGGACCGAAGTGATCAAGAACAAGCCCGGCGGGGATCCTGCGGCCGTGCTCTTCGACGCGCTGCAAGCCGCCAAGGCGCGCAATACCGACTATGTCATCGTCGACACTGCCGGCCGTCTGCACACCAAGTCCAGCCTGATGGAAGAGCTGGCCAAGATGCGGCGCACCGCACAGCGCTTCAGCGCCAACGCTCCGCACGAGACGTTGTTGGTGATGGACGCCACCACCGGCCAGAACGGTTTGCAGCAGGCGCGGCTATTTACGCAATCGGCGGGAGTGACCGGTATCGTGCTCACCAAGCTCGACGGCACGGCCAAAGGCGGAGTGGTGGTCGCCATCTGCAAAGAACTCGGCCTTCCGGTGCGCTATGTCGGCGTCGGCGAAAAGGCTGGCGACCTGTTGCCCTTCAACCCGCAGGATTTCGTGAACTCACTCTTCGACTAATGCTTTGATAATCACTTGACAATTAGTGATTATCAAAATAATCTGGCCGTAGGTGGGAAAACATGCCGGTTCACCACGAAGTTTTAGCGGCCGCGAACCGAATCGCCAGCCAACGTAAAGATTGGACATTCACACCTGATGAGATAATCAGGGCGCTCCCGAACCTTAATGAGTATTCCGTTCGCACCGACATCGTCAGCCGCTGTTGTGTAAATGCTCCTGCGAACCACCTCCGGCGGTGGGACTACTTCCGCCGGGTCGCTCGTGGAAAATACGAAGTGGTCTCAAAAT
>Ga0335074_10010805_pt1 | contig 12769 bp, 12 predicted proteins | sample Lox_Sample_23_FD_206715 | JGI IMG/M metagenome (GOLD analysis project Ga0335074, IMG submission 206715) | Soil microbial communities from Loxahatchee National Wildlife Refuge, Florida, United States - Lox_Sample_2.3 | ecosystem: Environmental > Terrestrial > Soil > Wetlands | place: USA...
CACCCGCGCCTATTGCGATGCCGTGCGGGCGCATCATCTGATCGCCGAATGGTACGAGGGAGCAGCAGCCGAGCCGGACGACTGGCTGGTTGCGGAATACGAGAACGGATAGGACGGACGCGAAGACAAACAGGCGGTCGCCGGCCCACTGCGACATGGGTACGCCTCGGGCGCAAGCGTGGCAGATTTCAGTCGTGACCTTTGCGTCTTGACCTGGCGGACCACCCGGAGAGGTGTAGCGGCTGTGGAAACGGATCCAAGCAGGCGCGGGCTCAACGCGCTGAATTTCTTCGTGGGGGCGGTCGAGGCCGGCTTCGGTCCGTTTGTCGCGGTGTGGCTGACGCAGCAGGGCTGGAGTCAGACCGATGTCGGCCTGGCACTCAGCGTCGGTGCCGGCGCGGCGATGCTGGGCCAGTTGCCCGGCGGCTGGGCGGTCGATCAGGTGCATTTCAAGCGGCCGATCGCGACGGCCGGTTTGCTTGCCATCGCCTTTGGCGCCCTGTTGCTCGCGTTTTTCCCGATGACGGGCCCGGTCTGGTTGGCCGAGGCGATGAACGGCCTGGCCGGCTGCATCCTCACGCCAGCGATCGCCGCGATCACCCTGCGGCTGTGCGGGCACACGGCCTATAGCGAGCGGCTGGGCCGGAACGCACGCTATGCCTCGCTGGGCGCCGGGATATCGGCAGGCTTGCTGGGACTCTGCGCCTGGTATGCATCGGAACGCTCGGTGTTCATCGCGACCGCGGCGATGGTAGTCCCGGCATTGTTCGCGCTGTCAATTATACAGCGCCATGAAGAGGCGGAAGGTGAGACGCACCACGCGCTGCTGACCCCGCGGGAGCGCCGCCGCCGCGCGCTACGCGCGAGGCAGATTTTCCGCCAGCCCGCGCTGCACGTTTTCGCGGCCTGCGCCGTACTGTTCCAGCTTGCCAACGCCGGTATGCTGCCGCTGGCCCTGAATGAACTGTCGAAGCGTACCCCGACGGCCGGGCTGGTGGTGTCCGCCGCCGTGATCGTGCCGCAGATCGTGGTGGCCTCGATGTCACCCTGGGCTGGCACGATGGCGCAGGCAATCGGCCGGCGCCGCGTCCTGCTGTTTGGATTTGGCGCCCTGCCGCTGCGGGGCGTGCTGTTTGCCGTCTTGATCTGGGGCGGCCCGGCCGGACTGCCGCTGGTCGCCATCCAGGTGCTGGACGGTATCAGCGCCACGGTCTTCGGCCTGTCGCTGCCGCTGATCGCGGCCGACGTGACGCGCCGATGTGGCTACATGAACCTGGCCATCGGCTCGCTCGGGTTGGCGAGCACCTTCGGCGCGACGGCCAGCACGACGCTGGCTGGCGTGATGGCCGATTCCGTCGGCGCACCCGCAGCCTTCATCGGCCTGGCCGCGATCGGTGCCGCCGCATGGCTGATCGTATTGTTCGTGATGCCGGAGACGCGGCCCGGGACACATGGGGATACGCCGGCCCAGGCCGCGCCAGTCGCGGCCTGACAGCGCCAAGGGCCAGCGTGACAGCGTGCGCCGCTTGCCCCACACTACCGCCGAGTAGCTCAACCTCGGGAGGGAACGGTATGGCTGGCATGCTTGACGGCAAGGTCGCGGTGGTGACGGGCGCCGGGCGCGGCATTGGGCGCGCGACCGCGATCTGCCTGGCGGCGAACGGCGCGCAGGTGGTGGTGTGCGATGTCGGCGCCGCGGTGACCGGCGAGGGCCACGATGTCGGACCAGCGCAGCAGGTGGTGGCGGAGATCACCCAGGCGCATGGCGCCGGCCGCGCGGTGGCCAACACCGACAGCGTCGCCGAGTGGGAGAACGCGCAGCGCATCGTGCAGACCGCGATCGACAATTTCGGCCACATCGACATGGTGGTGAACAATGCCGGCATCCTGCGCGACCGCATGTTCCATTACATGTCGCCGGAAGAATGGGATGCGGTGATCAAGGTGCATCTCTATGGCGCATTCTATGTCAGCCGCGCCGCGGTGCCGTATTTCCGCAAGCAGGAGAGCGGCTGCTTCGTGCACATCACCTCCACGTCCGGGCTGATCGGGTCGGTGGGACAGACCAACTATGGCGCGGCGAAGATGGGCATCGCGGGACTGTCACGGAACATCGCGATGGACATGCAGCGGTACAAGATCCGCTCGAATTGCATCGGACCGCATGCGTTCAGCCGCATGATCGAGACGGTACCGGGGCAGACCGAGGAGCAATTGCAGGCGCGCGCGGCGCGGACCCGCCCGGATCATATCGCGCAACTGATCGCGTTCCTGGGGACGGATGCGGCGGCGGAAGTGTCGGGGCAGATTCTCGGTGTCCGGGGCAACGAGATCTACCTCTACAATCAGCCGCGGCCGATCCGCATCATGGCGCGCGCGGATGGCTGGACGCCGGAGAAGCTGGCCGAGATGTGGCTGCCGGCGGTGCGGACCGCGTTGACCCCGCTGGAGCGGACCCGTGACGTGTACGGATGGGATCCGGTGTAGGCCCTCTTCGAGCCGGCCACGTCGACAAGGCGGTCTCATCGTCTTGCCGACGACGGTCGGCATCCACGACGTCGATTTCGTAACCGGAGCAAGCGTGGATGGCGGGCCTTGACCCGCCATGACCTTTTCTGAGGGCGGTGCCACCTGCGTTGCCGCGCGACCGCACCCGACAACAGACGGCCTATGGCCCTATGTGTCTCGCACTCATCCGCTCAGCATGACAGCGCCGTCATCCGTACGTCAGATATATTCAACCATCGAGTCATGATCATCCAAACTTCATAAACCTGCAATTCCGTCGCACTGCCTCGTCCCCTATGCCGCGCGCGAATGCCGAACGGAGATTACTTCATGGCGCGCGCGCACGGATTTGCCGAACTCGACGAGCAACCCTTCAAGCGCTTTCACTGGCTCGCTCTGTTCACAACCGGAATGGGCGTATTTACCGACGGCTACGATCTGTCCTCGATCGGTCTGGTGCTGCCACTCGTCCTTGGCGCCTTTGGCGTGGCCAAGCTGACCGGGCTGCAAAGCGGCCTGCTGGCGGGTTCAGCGCTGGTCGGCGCCGGCGTCGGCGCGCTGATATTCGGCGCGCTGGCTCAGAACGGACGCAAGAAATACTACGGCCTCGACGTCATGGTGATGGCGATCATGGCACTGGCCCAGGCCTTCGCCCCGAACCTGGAGAGCCTGATCGTCATCCGCTTCCTGCTCGGCATCGGTGTTGGTGCCGACTATGTGCTGTCGCCGACCATCATGGCCGAGCATGCCAACCGCCGCGACCGCGGCAAGAAGATCGGCATCGGCTTCGGCGTGATGTGGCCGACCGGCGCTGCCTTCGCGGCCGTGCTGGCGCTGGTCCTCGAGGGCCTTGGCGTCCAGCCAGACCTGCGTTGGCGCATCGTGCTGGCGTTCGGCTGCGTGCCGGCGCTGTCGGTGCTCTATCTCCGGCGCAAGATGCCGGAGACGGCCCGCTATCTCGGCCGCGTCGCCGGCAACACCGCCGATGCCAGGGCCGTCGTGCGTCAGATCGCCGGCACTGACCCGTCGGTGCCACCATTGCTCGATCGTCGCGCGTGGCACGAGGTGTTTTCCCAGCACGCCAAGGCCATCTTCGGCGCCGCCCTGCTGTGGCTGTTGTTCGATATCGTGGTCTATTCCGGCATCCTGTTCGGCCCCTCGCTGATCGCCAAGGGGCTCGGTCTGGCGCCGACCACGTTCTCGCTGATCACGTCCTTCGTGTTCGTCATCCCCGGCGCACTGATCGGCGTGTCGATGATCGACCGCATCGGCCGCAAGCAGTTGCAATTCTGGGGCTTTGTCGGCGCGGCGATCATGCTGGCGCTGTTCGCCTGGCGGCGTGACGAGGCAATGGCGGCACCCGCCCTGGGGATGCTCCTGTTTGGGCTCTACAGCCTGATGATCACCGCCGGCCCCAGCACGGTGGCCGGAGCCGGCATCCTGGGCGTGGAACTCAGCCCTACCCGCATCCGCACCATCGGCCAATCGGTCACGGTGGTGGGCGGGCGCATCGGCGCCTCGATCAGCGCCTTCCTGTTCCCGCCGCTGTTTGGCGTGCTGGGCGAAACCGGAGTGATCGGACTGCTGGCCGCCGTCTCCGTCGCAGGCGCAATCTGCACGCTGATTGTGATCCCGGAAACGGCACAGCGCTCGCTCGAGGATATCAACGCCGACGCCGAGGCGGATCTCGCAGCCGTCAGTGCAGCGGAATGAAACAAAGCGATCTCCTCCTCCGCCCCGCGGAGGGGAGCCTGCGCGGGTTCAGGACCTGAGCGCCATCAAGGAGGAGAACAGCCCCGGCAACTGATGCCAGTCCACCAACAGCCAGTAGCCGCCAAGCAAAACCGCGATCCACGCGACGGAGATCGCGAAAGCGCGAACGCTGACAGTGTCGGAATTCTGCTTCCAGCGGTACATCGCCATTCTCCGCCCAGCCAAGCTGTCCCTAGCCGATACAGCCTTTCAGGACAGTGACCTTGGTCACCGATTAAGGCATATTGTGGCACGGCAGGTGAAATGATTTGGGCAAAGCGGTTGGCTGGCAGAACGTCCCTGCATAGGTCCGCTGCGTTTGCCGCTGCATAATAGCGGATCGATCGCGTTCGAGAGAGCAGGGGCAGTCGTGAGCGAAAACACCGTGGCTGCAAGTGCACCCGCCATTGTTGCGCGGGCCATGCCGGATAACGGCACGACCTTCGCCATCCTGGTCTCGCTGTCGGCTTGTCACCTGCTCAACGACATGAACCAGTCGTTGGTGCCGGCGATCTATCCGGTTCTGAAGCAATCCTACAACCTGGATTTCGGCCAGATCGGGCTGATCACGCTGGCCTTCCAGTTGACCGCGTCGATGCTGCAACCCGTGGTTGGAATGGTGACGGATCGCCGCGCGCAGCCGTTTTCACTGCCCGTCGGAATGGCGAGCAGCCTCATCGGGCTGATCTTGCTCTCGCGGGCGCACAGTTACGAGGCGATCCTGTTCTCGGCCGCGCTGGTCGGGATGGGTTCGGCGGTGTTCCACCCAGAGGCCTCGCGCGTCGCGCGCCTGGCCTCCGGCGGGCGCTACGGATTCGCGCAGTCGTTGTTCCAGGTGGGCGGCAGCACCGGCTCGGCGATCGGGCCACTGCTGGCGGCGTTCATCGTGGTGCCGCGCGGACAGGGCAGTCTCGCGTGGTTCTCGGCGGCGGCGCTGTTGGCAATCCTGATCCTGAGCCAGGTCAGTCTTTGGTATGGGCGGCATCCCTCGATGCAGGAGCGTCGGGGACGGCGCGCACCAGTGGCGCAAGCGAAATCGCTTTCACCCTCCAAAGTGGTATGGGCAATTCTGATCCTCTTGACTCTGTTGTTCTCGAAGAACGTCTACACCTCGAGCCTGAGCTCGTATTACACATTCTACCTGATGCAGAAATTCCACGTGTCAGTGGCCGACGCGCAGGTGCATTTGTTCGTGTTCCTGGGCGCGGTGGCGGCGGGGACATTTGCCGGCGGGCCGATCGGCGACCGGTTCGGGCGGCGGCCGGTGATCTGGTTCTCCATACTCGGCGCGGCGCCATTCGCGCTGTTGCTGCCCTATGCCAGCCTGTGGTGGACCGGGGTTCTGTCGGTGGCGATCGGGCTGATCCTGGCGTCGGCGTTCTCCGCCATCCTGGTCTACGCGCAGGAGCTGCTTCCCGGCCGGGTGGGCATGGTGGCGGGGATGTTCTTCGGGTTCTCGTTCGGTCTGGGCGGGCTGGGTGCCGCAGCACTCGGACGGATCGCCGATGTCTCATCGATCGGGGCGGTGTACCAGGTGTGTTCGTTCCTGCCGCTGATCGGACTGCTGACGGCGCTGCTGCCGGACATAGAGAAGCAGCACGGGTAGCGGCGCGGACGGGGATTCCACTCCCTCGATTATCAAATCGTGCAGTCGAGCCGAACCTTCCTGGCGAGATAAGCGTGAGGAGGCGCGCATTGGCTCACAAACCAAACCCGCGACAGGGCCATCTCGGCTCATGCCGCACGGCAAGAGAGGCTGGCGTGATGCGCCCACTCGACGGTCGCCGACCTGGCCGCGTTGCGTCGTGAGATCGAAGCGTGCGATCCGCGCGGGCATCATACCGGCGTGCTCGATGCGTTGACAGCCAACGATAACCTGCGTTTCCGGTGAGCCTGGAGATGCGTTGAACGGCAACCTGCTTGCTCAATCTGGACTCCACTCTATCCTGCTGCCCATGAAACTCATCGGTCTGGTCGGAGGCCTGAGCTGGGAAGCGACGGCGCTGTATTATCGCCTGCTGAACGAGGCCGCCGGGCGCGCCCTCGGCCCCCACCACAACGCACGTAGCGTCATCGTCAGCGTCGATTTCGCCGAGGCGCTGGCGTGCGCCAATGCGGGCGATTGGAACGGCCTCGCCGCGCTGCTGGCCGACGCCGCGCGCCGCTGCTGTAGCGCCGGGGCAGAGATGGTATTGCTCGGCGCCAACACCGCGCACATCGTGGCGGAGCAAGTCGCGGCGGCGATCAACGTGCCGCTGCTGCACATCGCCGATGCCGCGGGCGAGGCGGCACGCGCGCAAGGGGTGCGCCACGTCGGCCTGATCGGCACAAAGTTCACACTTGATTCGCCGATCTATGCCGATCGCCTGCGCGAGCGATTCGCACTGACGGTCACCGCTCCCGATACGGCGTCCCGCGAAGCGCTACAGCGCATCATCATCGATGAACTGACGCTCGGCCGCATCGAGCCAGGCTCGCGCGAGCAGTGCCTCGCCATTATCCGGCGACTGCGGGATGCCGGTGTCGAAGCGATTGCCGTTGCCTGCACCGAGCTGCCCATGTTGCTGCGGCAGGAGGACAGCCCGCTGCCATTGCTCGACACCACGGCGCTCCATGCCGAGGCGGCGGTGCGGCTGGCACTGGCGGAGTGACGAGTGCAACGGGCGCTGCTGGATGTCATTGCTGCCGGCGGCGAGACCCCGCTTGATCCGCGCGATGTCATTGGCCGGCACGAAACAATGCGCAGCACCCAAATCGCGATTGCGGCCTGCCCCCCAGACCGGCCTGGACCAGCCGGTCAAACTGTGAGGGCGACGCCGCCAGGAAACGCTCGGAGCCGACATAGCCGCGCGCCATCGCGCGCATCTCCGCACTTATGTCCACGCCGATGACACTGCAACCGGATGCCTCGATCGTCGCCTTCGCCGGCCGGCCGATGCCGCAGCGATAATCCAGCACCAGCGTGTCCGTTTCGAGGCCGATCATTTGGCCGATCAGCTCCATCAGATAGGGCGTCTCCTGCTGCCATCGGGTTTCGCTGTCGGCACCCGGCCCCTCATCGGTCAGGATCACCGCCTTCGCGCGCGCGAGTGTTTTGACCTTGAATATCTCGGAGAAATAGATAGCCATCCATCAGAACTACCACTGACCGCACAACGATGCCGTTCTATCAGATGTGGCGTGCCGTCGCATGGTCAATTTGTATCATCGCACTAGGGTGGAAGAGCCGCCGGGATGCGATGCGGCAACTGGCGCTGGACGGCCGGTTGCCTCGGCGATTTCGTCACGCCGCAACCGCGATTAGCTCCATCCCGGAGTAGTTGAACGGCGGCCAGCTTCGTTGCCCGACGCCCAGGGTGAGCGGCAGAACCGCGACCTCCACCGTCGGCGTTTCCAGGGCACGGATCGCCCCCGTTACGTCGAAACGCGGCGCGGTATCGGGGAACACGGCGGGGCTGTGGACCGGCCCCACGGCGAGCGCGCCGATGCTGATCCATGACGTGGCGTCGCCTGGGCGGCCGATGCAAATTTCCACCGACAAGGGACGGTCCCCCGGTTCGACGCCGCTGAAGCACAGCACGCAACGCGCGGCGGCGGGCGGCACGGTCAGCACGGCGCCCGCTAATCGAGGTCCCGCGACATTCGCCGGCACAGCATCGCTGCCCGGTGCCGCACCATCGCGCAGCACGGCGAGGGTGTCGTACCCATAGCCGAGCCGCCGCGTGTCCAGCACGTCAGCCATCGGCACGGCGACAATCGTGCCGTCGAGCCACGGGAACAGGAACTGCTTCTGGATGAAGTCGCGATCGGTGGGCTCGGTTGCCCGGCGCGCAGGATCCTGGCGCCAGATCTCCCACAACCGGTCGAGGTTGCCGTGATGCGCGAAGAACACCGGATCGAACGCGGCCATCGCCAGTCCGGTCATATCTCCGGTCGCGCCGTCCGTCGCCTCGCCGCCGACATAGTTATGAATCGCGTTATGCGGGATGGTCTCCATTCGGCTGCGGCCATGCCAGTTGCCCGAATTCGGCTTGGCCATGCCACCGAAGCTGCCGGGGATGGCATCGGCGATGCGAGCAGTGAAGACCCGTGCTTCGAGCGCCGCGACTCCGAGTGGTGCACGGCCGGGATCGAACAACAGTCGGTCCACCTCCACCGGGCGTAGTTCGCGGTCCGGCGTGTAGCGCACCGCGTGGGCCAGCGCGCTGCCGGGGCGCGTGAACGGCGCGGGGATGCGGCGGTCGGTGCTCCAGTTCCAATAGGGCAGCGCGAGCGTCGCGTCGCCCGAGAGAGCCTGAAGCTTCCACTCGGTCACGGCCAGAAACGCGCGATGCCACGGCAGGAACCACCAGCAGCCGTGCACCTGCGCGGGGTCGTCGTTCGCCACTGTGGAGCAAACGTGCGTGTGGGCCAGCGCGTTGACGCGCCAGCCCTTCGGATCGGATGGATCGCGCTGCGAGCGGCGCTGCATCTCGCCGATCGTCGCCTCCAGCAGCGCGAGCTGCCGAGGCGGCACCAGCGTGATGTCCTGGCGGATCGGCCGCCGCGCCAAAGCAGCCGGTGCGGCGAGCCCGGTCGCGATAGCGGCACCGGCAACTGCGAGGCCCGACAGGATGCCGCGCCGAAGCATCACGCGAGTTAGTGGCCGAGCCATGGTCCCTTGCCAGAGAGCAACAATGGCCGATTGTTGTGCCGGTTGGTGGCTTCGAGGCAAGCCGTTCAGGCAGGCCGTCTCGGCAGTCGTTGGGCGCCGGCCTGGACGCGTCCGTTGCAATGAACCCGGCGATCCGGTCGAACCTCAGAACAACTGGCGGCAGCGCGCGGTCCACCGTTTGATATTGCTGGCCAACCGTCACAAAAATGTCATAGCATGTGATCTGGTTCACAGCCGTGCGTTGGTCGGCCAACGCACGCTGGTCCCACCAATCCCGGGCCGCGCGTCCGGCCAGGGTAAACAGGGAGCCCGTTCGCCATGCCACTCGCCACAGCGATAAACGCCGGCCGTCCGGGTTTTGCTTCCCGGTCCGTCGCGCCAGCCGCAGCATTGCTCCGCCTGCGCCGGTTGCTGGAGCGCCATCGCCAGCGCCGCCTTGACCGCATGGTCGCAGCAACGCTGATCGGGATCGACCATCCAGGCCTGATCGAGGACTACCGGACCGCCAGCCGGCGGTTCTGAGCGCGAGCGCAGACGAACGCCAAGCGACCGAGATGACCCCCCGAGCGGCCTGAGCCCTCGCGGCAAGAGCGGCTGCGACGCAAAAATCCCTGCCGTCCGCGCCGGTGGCAAGCATTGTTGCGCGTGTGGCCGCGTGGCACTGTCCGCCGCGCCATGGCCACTCTCGAACTGATCGGGCTGCGCAAGAGCTTCGGCGACACCCACGTGCTGCACGGCGTCGACCTCGCGCTCGCCAACGGCGAGATGCTGGTGATCGTCGGGGCCTCCGGCTGCGGCAAGTCCACGCTCCTGCGCCTGGTTGCTGGCCTGGAAACGCCCACCGCCGGCAGCATTCTGCTGGACGGCCAGGAAATTTCTGGGCGCGATCCCGCCCAGCGCGACATGGCCATGGTGTTCCAGAACTACGCACTCTACCCGCATATGAGCGTGTTCGAGAACATGGCCTATGGCCTGCGCATCCGCGGCATGGCACGCGACGAAATCCGCCGCCGGGTCGACCAGGCCGCCGCATTGCTCGGCTTGCAACCCATGCTTGCCCGCAGGCCGCGCCAGCTCTCCGGCGGGCAGCGTCAGCGCGTCGCCATGGGCCGAGCCATCGTCCGCGATCCCAAGCTGTTCCTGTTCGACGAGCCGCTGTCCAATCTGGACGCCAAGCTGCGCGTCCAGATGCGCGCCGAGATCCGCCGCCTGCAGCGCCGCCTGGACGTGACCAGCCTCTACGTCACCCACGACCAGGTAGAGGCGATGACGCTTGGCGACCGCCTGCTGGTGCTGCACCAGGGCCGCCCGGCCCAACTCGCAACGCCCCTGGACGTGTTCGAGCGCCCCGCGGACACCTACGTCGCGACCTTCATCGGCGCCCCGGCGATGAACTTGCTCCCCGCCACCCTGTCGCATCAGGGCACCGCCGCCCGGCTCGCCGCCGGCCCGCTGCTGCGCTTCCCCGACGGGCGTCGCGAGGGCGCCGATGGCCGGCCGCTCACCGTCGGCATCCGGCCGGAACATCTCGTGCTCCGCGAGGGCGGCCTGACACTTGAGGTGGACCTGATCGAGCCTCTTGGCTCCGAAACGCTGGTGCATGGCCATCTACCCGGCGCGCCGGCAGACACGCTGGTGATGAAACTGCCCGGCCACGCGCCACCGGGCGAGCGTCTGCCCGTGACCGTTCCCCCCGACTATATCCACGTGTTCGATGCCGGGTCCGGACGGCGGATCGAGCCGATCGCGGCGGAAAATGCGCCGCCGCGGGTTGCCGCGTCGCAGTCCGCCGTTTAGGGTCGCCGATAGTTGCAACAAAACGAGTCGCGCCTCTATGGCCGCCCAGCCGGCGACTACTGTCCCCATGATCAGCCCGGCCGAGATGCAGATTCTGATCTCCCGCGCCGGTTTGGTGTTGAATCCGGGGCAGATGGCCGACCTGGTGCTTGCCTGGCGGCAGGTTGCGGGGCTGATCGCCGCCATTCCGCAGGGGCGGAAGCTGACCGACGACATGGCGTTGACTTTCCGCCTGCCGCCGCCTGCCGGCGCCACATCCGCAAGCCGGGCCGCCGACAAGCAGACGCGCGCCGAGGTGGACGGCGGGTCGGTCCGGCGGACCGGCCAGGCGGCTCGCACGGCGCCCCGGAAACCTGCGCCAAAGTCGGCCCGTAGCGCCGCGGCCGGCCCGGCACTGAAGGCAGCCACCGCTCGTTCGCCGAAGACAGCCGCCAGCCGGGCGCGGAAGCCCGCCACGAAGAACACAGCGGCTGCGGCCCACACGACGGCCGCGAAGGCGGCAGCGGCCAAGTCGTCGGCGCGCGCCAAGGTGAAATTGAAGGCACCGACGCGGCGTCCCGCGTCTCGCAGGCGATGACGGGCGGCTCCCCGCCCTTCCTCTCCATTGCCGATGCCAGCCGGCTGATCGCGGCGAAGAAGCTTTCCCCCGTCGAACTGACGCGCGCCCTGCTGGCGCGCATCGCCGCCGTGGATCCGCAAATCAACGCGTTCCTGCTGGTGACCGAGCGCCAGGCGCTCGCCGCTGCCCGCGCCGCGGAGCGGGCCATCGCGGCGGGGCGGCGTGGGCCACTGCTGGGCATTCCGGTCGGCTACAAGGACATCTACGAAACTGCTGGGGTGCGCACCACCGCGCATTCCCGCATCCTGGCCGAGAACGTTCCGGAGGAGGATGCCGAGACCGTCCGCCGCCTGCACGCCGCCGGTGCGGTGATGCTCGGCAAGCTCGCGACCCATGAGTTTGCGATCGGCGGCCCAGCCTTTGACCTGCCCTGGCCGCCGGCCCGCAATCCCTGGGATGTCAGGCGCTTCACCGGCGGTTCGTCGTCAGGTTCAGGCGCAGCGGTGGCCGCTGGCCTGGTGCTCGGCGCGCTGGGATCGGATACCGGCGGCTCCATCCGGCTTCCGGCTGCCTATTGCGGTATCGCCGGGCTGAAGCCCACGCCTGGCCTAGTGTCCCGTCGCGGCGTCATTCCGCTGGCCCCAAGCCTCGACACTGCCGGCCCGATGGCTTGGACCGCGCAGGACTGCGCCATCTTGCTCGATGCCCTGGCCGGGTACGATCCCTCGGATCCGGCGTCCGTGCCCGGTCCGTTCGTGTCCTACGCAAGCGGCCTGGATGCGCCGCTGAAGGGCCTGCGCGTCGGCCTGCTGCGCCGATTCTACGAGCATGACGTGCCCGGCTCCCCCGAGGTGCTGCAGATGATGGCTCGCGCCGCGTCCACGCTGCGCAGCCTCGGCTGCCGCGTGACGGAAGCGTCACTGCCCTCGGTGCAGGACTACAACGCGGTCGGGCGGGTGATCATATCCGCCGAGGCCTACGCCCTGCACGAGGCGACGTTGAAGACCCGCCTTTCCGACTTCTCACGGGTGTTCCGGGTGCGGGTGCTGGCCGGCGCGCTGATCCGCGCCGCGGACTACATCGCCGCGCAGCGCCGCCGCACCGACCTGATCGCCGAGACCGCCCGCGTGTTCGAGCGCTTCGATGTGCTGGTCGCGCCGCCCACCGCCGGCGCTCCGCCGCCGCTGACCGAGCAACGTCCCGACGACGGCTTCTCCCGCCCGTTGCTGACCACGGTGGCGAACGTGGCAGCGATCCCATCGCTGGTGGTCTGCGGCGGGTTTACCGCCACGGGGCTGCCGCTGGGGCTGGAGATCCTCGGCCCGGCCTGGGGCGACGCGATGGTTTTGCGCGTCGGCCACCAGTTCGAACAAGCCGCGGGATTGCGCGGCAGGCGGCCGGAATTGTGACGCCGCGGCGGTGACAGGCATTTGGCCGCGACCGGTCTGCCGACCGGTGGGTGCACGCACCTGACGGCCTCCTGAACCGGCGCCGTCGGG
>Ga0335074_10010806_pt1 | contig 12768 bp, 15 predicted proteins | sample Lox_Sample_23_FD_206715 | JGI IMG/M metagenome (GOLD analysis project Ga0335074, IMG submission 206715) | Soil microbial communities from Loxahatchee National Wildlife Refuge, Florida, United States - Lox_Sample_2.3 | ecosystem: Environmental > Terrestrial > Soil > Wetlands | place: USA...
CCCGGAGCTGGCTGCCCACGCAGCCGCGGTCTTCAACGAGCTGACCGCTGGGATCCCGGCCCCGACCCCAGGCAAGCTCCTGGTAGCGCCCCACGACCTGCGCGAGCGGTTCATCGCACTGATCAGGCGCGAGGCCGAGCACGCTCGCGCCGGACGCCCCTGCGGCATCCGGGCCAAGATGAACCAGCTCCAGGACACCCAGATGATCCGCGAGCTGTACCAGGCTAGCCTGGCCGGCGTCCCCATCGTCCTCCAGGTCCGCGGCCTGTGCTGTCTGCGGGCAGGAGTCCCGGAGCTGTCCCCTACGATTCAGGTCGATAGCACTCTGGGCAGATTCCTGGAGCACAGCCGGATCTACCGCTTCGAGAACGGCGGCGCGCCCGAGTTCTTCATCGGCTCGGCCGACTGGATGACGCGCAACCTCTCCCGGAGGGTGGAGGCTGTCGCCCCCGTCGGCGATCCGGCCATCAAGGCCGAGCTGGAGGGCATCCTGCGCACCTACGAGGAGGACAACTACTCGGCCTGGGACATGCAGCCCGACGGCGAGTACATCCGCCGGCACCCGCCCGAGGGCGAGGCCCGGCGCGGCGCCCAACAGGTGTTCATCGAGCGTGCAGCGTCGTCGTCTTGAGCCTTGCGGCGCCGCCGGAGCACAGGAGCAAGGAGGCCGGATCGGCGACCTCGCGCAGCCATTGCTCTTGTTCCGGATCCAGGCGCTCCCGGCGGGAAAGGAGTTCCCTGGTCTCCGCCTCGAGCAGGCGTATGGTCGCCAGAGTGCGCTCGGCGTGACCGTATCCCATGGCTATATCTCCCTTGTGTCGGCTGGGTACTCACACCTGGACAAGCAGGAAGCGCAGGCGTGCCACGATGCCGCCCGCCTGCTCTCCGCTCATGGAGCCAGAGTTGCCCCCGGCGGTGGGCACACGGCAGAGCCATAGGTCCCTAGACGTCGCGGCAGGAGGTCCCGGGACGGCAGGCCACCACTCCGCGTCCCGCCGTCAGTGGCTCCGTCGGGAAAGGACCAAAGGCCCTGCGCCAACTGGCGGCCGCCTCTAGCGCTGAGTGTGGCCGCGAATATTGCTTAGGTGTCGGGCCAGAGGCTGGCCCGGCAGTGAATGAGGTGATCAGCTCATGAACGCCCTTCAGACAGTGCCAGTACAGGTTGAGGCCCATGGGCGGGTGCCTGACGGGATGCGCGAACTGGCGTCCGCCAAGGCGGGCTCATTGCTCCGGTTCGCCTCCGAGCCGGTTCTGTCGGCCCGCGTCACCCTGGCGGTATCCGCCGACCCGGCCGTGCCGCGGCCCGCGATCGCGCAGGCCACCATCGACCTGAACGGGCGGATCGTACGGGCGCAGGCGGACGCTGAAGACATGCGCGCGGCGATCGAGCATCTGGCCGCACGGCTGCGGGTCAGGCTGGACCGGTCGGGCCGGGACTGGGCGGCGCGGCGCGGCAGCCTGCCGGTTCCGGAGGCCGGTGAGTGGCGGCATCAGAGCATTCCCGCGAACCGGCCCGCTTACTTTCCCAGGCCGACCGCCAAACGGGCGGTAATCCGCCGACCGGGCTACGCCCCGCATCCGCTGACCCCCGAGGAGGCAGTCGCCGAGCTCTCCCTGCTCGACTACGACTTCCACCTATTCACCGAACGCTTGACCGGGGAAGACAGCGTGGTATACCGCCTGGCTGATCGATACTGGCTCGTGCAGGCGCGGCCAAAGCCGGACCGGCTTGGCCCGCTACCCCAGGCGATCACCCTCTGCGAGCACCCGGCGCCCGTGCTCACCATCGCCGAGGCCATCAGCCGGCTGGAGTGGCTGGGTCAGCCCTTCGTGTTCTTCGTGACCGCGGAAACCGGCCGCGGAAGCCTGCTTTATCACCGCTACGATGGCCACTACGGCCTGATCAGCCTGGAGCGGTGACGTGAACCGGGCGTAAGTGGCATTGTTCCCTAGCCATACGGACCAGAGGTTCCGGTTCGGCCCGGTCAAAAGGGACAGGCTTCGGGGACATTGGTCACCTGCTGCTCAGCTGCGCGAAGTGACCGGTGAACCAGCCCCTGGCCAGGTCCGCCACTCGCTCCAGGGCACCGGGCTCCTCGAACAGGTGGGTCGCGCCGGGAATGACCTCGAGGCGGCTCTGGCACGTCAGTTGCGTCTGTGCCTGCAGGTTAAGGTCGAGAACCAGCGAGTCCTCGCCGCCCACGATCAGCAGGGTGGGCGCCTGGACCTGGGCCAGGCGCGGTCCCGCCAGGTCCGGTCGGCCGCCGCGCGACACTATGGCGGCCACCGGGAGCGGAGGACTGGCGGCGGCGGCCCACAGGGCGGCGGCGGCGCCGGTACTCGCGCCGAAGTAGCCGAGCGGGAGCGCCGCGGTGGCGGGCTCGCCGTGCAGCCAGCCGGTGATCCCGGCCAGACGGGCCGCGAGCAGGGTGACGTTGAACACGTACGCGCGGTTCAGCTCCTCATCCCCGGTGAGCAGGTCGACCAGCAGCGTGCCCAGCCCGGCTCGGTTCAGCGCCTCGGCCACGAACCGGTTGCGAGGGCTGTGTCGGCTGCTGCCGCTGCCGTGGGCGAAGACCACCAGGCCGGTGGACCGGTCCGGGATCACCAGGGATCCGGACAGCCGGGCGCCGGCGATGTTCAGTACGACCTCCGCCGGGTCCGGACCCGCGCTGCATGTCCCGGACAGCGACGCCGCCGCCTTGTCCAGCAAGATGGTGACTTCCTCGTCGGTCACCTGGGAGAAATCGCCGTACCACTCGCCGATCGCGAAGAAGCGCGGCGGGGTGTGCACGCATACCACCTCGTCGGCGTCCCGCCGCAGCGCAGCGGTTCCGGCCACCGAGCCCACCGGGGTCGCGAGTATCACGCGGCGTGCGCCCCGCGCCCTGGCCACGAGGCAGGCGGCGCGGGCCGTCGACCCGGTGGCGATCCCATCATCCACGATGATCACCGTTCGTCCCGCCAACGGCACCGGCGGATGGTCACCGCGCAGCCGGCTGACCCGCCGGTCAAGCAGAACGCGCTCGCGTGTCTCCACCTCCGCGATCTGCGTCTCGGTCAGCCTGGTCTGCCGCACCACATAATCGTCGACGATCTGGACGCCGTCCTCGCCGACCGCCCCGAAGCCGTATTCCGGCTGGAACGGGACGCCGAGCTTGCGCACAACGATCACGTCAAGCGGGGCGTGCAGTTCCCCGGCCACCTCGTACGCTACCGGGACCCCGCCGCGCGGCAGGCCTAGCACGACCAAATCGGTACCTCTCAGGTGCCGCAGGCGCTCTGCCAGGTGCCGCCCCGCATCCGCGCGGTCAACATACGGCATCTCGCCACCTCCATTCCCAACGCGGAAGCCATGAGAACCGGCATGCGGCCGGCGGCGCTAGGGACGATGGTCACGAGAACGTGATGGCTTGGGACCTCGCTCCACCGAGGTCGGGACGAACGTCTCTGGCCGGCCGTCACCCGCGGTCGCGAGCCTGACCATATGAAAGTAAGGGAAGTCGCAAGCAGGCGGCCAGCACAGGACGACGGCACCACGCCGATGCAGGGGTTCGCCGTCATCGTCGGCAAGGCCGCCGACGGTGGCTGTGCCTTCCGGATCGAGGACCCGGCCCGCCTGTTCCGTGTCTGGGCGCTGCTGCAGGGGACGGCCAATGAGCTGAATAGCGCCGCACTGCCGCCGGAAGGGATACCCAGGCTGCAGCGGCAACTTCAGGTGATTCGCGGTGAGGTCGAACGGGCGGTGTCCCCGTCGGTGGCGGCCGAACTCCAGCGGATCATGCCGTCGCAGGATGCGGCACCGAGCGCGGGCGCGCTGCGCATCGAGTGCGCGGTGCTGGTGAGCTGGGCTGGCAGCCTGGTGATGCAGATGCTCAGCACGCTCGTGTCCCGAGCGAACGACCGGATGCAGGCACCGGCAACCCCCGGCCGGCAGTGACAAAGCCGTGACCTCGCGGCCCCGCCTCGCGGGACCTTCGCCCCTGGCGCGAGGCCGGCGGTCACCTCGATGGTGAGCTTCGTAAGCGCGGACGTGATCAGGCGGGAGGGCCGGATATGAGCTGGCTAGACAGGGCCGCCTGCAAGGGCATGAATGCGCAGCTGTTCTTCGGCCCGGACGGTGAGAGGTGGCAGGACAGGGAGGTCAGGGAGGCGAAGGCCAGGGCGATCTGCGCACTGTGCCCGGTGCGCGAGCAGTGCTTCGACTACGCGCTCAGGAACTCGATCAAGCACGGGATCTGGGGCGGGCTCAACGGTGAGGAACGAACACGAGAACGCCGCCGCCGGGCACATAGGCCGCACGCCGCCTAACAACCGCTAACGCGGCGTCTTGCCGCAGCGGCTCGGCGAGCCGGGTGCGGAGCTGGCGTCGGCCGCGGTGCAGGGACGATTTGACCGTCCCGATCGAGACGCCGGTCAGGTCGGCGATGTGCCGGTAATCCAGGCCCTTGACGTCGGCCAGGTAAACCATGATCCGGTAGCTGTACGGCAGCATGCGGATCGCCGCCATGATGTCGGCCTGGATGAGCCTGTCCAGCGCCTGCTCCTCGGCTGACCTGCCGTCGGCCCGATCCCAGAGCCACGGCAGGTTCACCCCGCCGTCGGCCGGGTCCATGGCCAGCAGTGGCTCCCGCCGCCTTTTGTGATAGTCGGTGACGAACGCGTTGAACATGATCCGGTGCAGCCATGCGGCCAGGTTCGTTCCCGGCTGCAGCCGCCCCGAGGCCGCGAGTGCCTTCGCGAACGTCTCCTGCACCAGGTCCTCCGCGTCCGTGGCGTTGCGGGTCATCCCGAGCGCCGACCGGTACAACCGGGCCGCCTGGCGCCGGATCGTGTCGTCGGTCCACACCGGCCCCGCTACCGCCTCGATCATCGCATTCGCATCCCCTTGCCCTGCCCCCCAAGCACCCGTCAGACAACCCCGCGCACCGGCCAGCCGGGTAGGGGCTTTGGTCCGCTGCGGTGGGGTAACAAGACCCTGGCGCCGACTCCCTGTGACTCCGACCGCACGGGGAACTTATTCCGAACGGACCGTGGCGCGAGCTGGCGGCGTGGCTGGGTAGTACTCGCCGCTCGACGGATCCCGGAGGTACCGGACCTGCGGCTCGCTGGCAACCACGCGGGCGATGGCGGCAAGCAGTCTTCCCACGTCTTGCTCGGAGGTGCTGATCCCGGCGCTTGCCCGGACGGCCCCGCCCGTCGCGCCATGGCCGTTATTGCGCGCCTCCTCCGGCCTGAGCCCGAGCAGCCTGGTCAGGTAGGGGTATGCGTAGAAAGTCCCGTGGCGTACGCCGATCGCCTCCTCCGCGGCGAGCCGGGCGGCGACCAGCGCACCCGGTACGCCGTCGACGGTGAACGTGGCGACGGGCAGGGTCTCGATGTCGGGGCCAGGGCCCAGCACCCGCACCCCCGGGATGGCCGAGAGCCCTTTCCGCAGCGACCAGTCGATCCGACGGTCGTGACTGATGATCTCGGCCCAGCCAATGGCCTTCAGGGCACCGATCGCCGCGTGGAGGGCAACAGCGCCGACCACGTTGGGTGACCCGGCTTCCTCACGCTCCGGGGGACCCAGCCAGGTTACGGCGTCCAGGCCAGGCATTGCCGCGCTGCCGCCACCGACCAGGAACGGATCCCCGGTCATGAAGGCCCGGCTGGGCCCCACGAGCACGCCCGCGCCGAACGGGGCGTACATCTTGTGACCGCTCCAGGCCAGGAAGTCCGCCTCTCGGGGCAGCGGTCGATGCGGCGCGAGCTGGGCCGCGTCCACGAGCACGGGAACGCCCCGGTTATGCGCGGCGGCGATGATCTCGGGCAGCGGCGGCAGCCAGCCGGTCACGTTGGAGGCACCGGTGATGGCCAGCAGCCGCGGCGCGGGCCGCTGGTCGAGCGCGGCTATAACGTCCTCGGGCCCGAACGTGCCGTCCTGGCCGCACTCCACGAACCGGCAGGCGCGTGGCCGTCCGCCCAGTCGAAAACGTCATCCGCCGCTCACTTCGGCATGATCCCGGTGAACGGTTTCCAGCAGTGCCGCCTCCGCGGCCGCAGCCTTGCCCGGCAGGTCCTCTATGCGAGCCTCCGCGGCGGCTAGGGCCTGGCGGGACACGCGGTAATGGTGGCCGCACAGCAGCAGGTCTACCGAATGCGGCCGCCGAGCGGTCGGCGGCATGATCACCCGTACCACGGGCTGGGCCGGGCAGCAGCAGGCCCGGTCCTCAATACGAGTCGGCGACGCTGGCAGGGTCTCCTGCAGCGGAGGCCCGAAGTCGGTGCCGCCCTCGTGCGGAAATCTCGGCTTCATGGTTCAAGCATCCGGCGGCGGCGCCGGTTCCTGTAGGGACCGAGTTCCCTGACCACCGGGCCGAAGGACTCCGGTGTCGGCTAGGGCGGGGGCCGCGGCGTTGAAGGTGGCGAACACGCGGCGCAGGTCCTTTTCCGTCATGCCGTGGCGGCGGAGCTCGGCGCCGAGCGCCGGGAGGTTCGGCGTGGCGACCGGTCCGAAGCAGCCGTAGCAGCCCCGGCCGAAGGCAGGGCAGATGGCACCGCATCCGGCCTGGGTGACCGGGCCGAGGCAGGGGGTGCCGCGGGCCACCATCACGCACGCGGTGCCGCGCAGCTTGCAGTCGTAGCAGACGCTGTGCGAGGGGATCTGAGGTTTGCGCCCGGCCAGCAGCGCGGTCAGCAGCTCGAGCAGCTGGCGCCGGTCGATCGGGCAGCCGCGCAGCTCGAAGTCGACCGTGACGTGGTCGGCCACCGGGGTCGAGGTCGCCAGCGTCGAGATGTACTGCGGGTGCGCATACACGACCGAGGTGAACTCGGCCACATCGGCGAAGTTGCGCAGGGCCTGGATTCCGCCCGCGGTGGCGCAGGCGCCGATGCTGACAAGCACCCGGGAAGCCTCCCGGATCTCCACGATTCGGCGCGCGTCCCGCTCGGTGGTTACCGAGCCCTCGACCAGAGACACGTCGTACGGCCCCTCCACCTCGCGGCTGGACGCTTCGGTGAAGTGCGCGATCTCAACCGCCCCGGCCAGGTTCAGCAGTTCGTCCTCACAGTCGAGCAGGGTGAGCTGGCAGCCGTCGCACGACGCCAGCTTCCACACGGCCAGCTTGGGCTTGCTGACGCTGGTCATCACAACTCCTTAACCGAGACGAGCGGCGCAGCTTCTGCGTAGCTGACGACCGGGCCGTCACGGCATAGCAACAGATGGCCCAGCTGGCAATGGCCGCACAGCGCCGCGCCGCACCGCATGTTGCGCTCCAGCGAAACCCGGATGTCGTCGGCCGGGACGCCGCAGTGCACGAGCATGTCGGCGGACAAACGCATCATGATCTCAGGCCCGCAGACGAACGCAACGGTGTCCGCGGGGTCGGCGATCGCGTTCTCGATCAGGCCGGTCACCAGGCCGACGTGACCGTCCCAGCCGTCGCGGCCGTGATCGACCGTCACCCGCACGTCGGCACCGCGCCTGCGCCAGGTCTCCAGCTCGCGGCTGAAGATCAGGTCATCGGGTGACCGCGCCCCGACCAGGAGCACCACCCGGTCGTACCTGGCCCGCTGGTCAAGCGCTGTCAGCACCACTGACCGCAGCGGCGCCAGGCCGATGCCACCCGCCACGATCAGCACGTCCCGGCCGCTTGCCCCGTTCACCTGCCAGTCGGTACCGAAAGGTCCGCGTACCCCGATCATGTCACCGGGGGCGGCGGCGCACAGGGCCCGCGTCACCGCCCCGACCGCTCGGATCGTCTGCACCAGCACCTCACCGCGCTCGAAGCCGCTGAGCGAGACCGGCACCTCGCCTACGCCGAGCGCGTAGAGCATGGTGAACTGGCCGGGACGCGGCGGGTCGATCGGGTTTTCCACCGGGCGGAGCATCAGCGTCACCGTGTCGCACGTCTCGGCGTGGCGCCCCGTCACCACATAGCGGACGGGCCGCATCGGACTCGGGACTGCCGTCATGACTCCTCCTCCCGTTCCGCTTGCAGCGCCCTTACTTCCTCGGTCAAGTCGATGCCGACCGGGCACCACACGATGCACCGCCCGCAGCCGACGCAGCCGGACGAGCCGAACTGATCGTGCCAGGTGCCGAGCTTGTGCGTCAGCCACTGCCGGTACCTGCTGCTGGCCGACCGCCGGATGCTGCCGCCGTGCAGGTAGGAGAAATCGAGATCGAAGCAGGAATCCCAGCGCTCCCAGCGCTCGGCGTGATCGCCAGTCAGGTCCGTGGTGTCCTCGACCGAGGTGCAGAAGCACGTGGGGCAGGCCATCGTGCAGTTGCCGCAGGTCAGGCACCGTGCGGCTACGTCGTCCCAGCGCGCGGCCTGACTGCTGTCCGCCATCAGCTCGCGCAGGTCCCCGTCCGGCATCTGGCGACCCATCCGGCCCGCCGCCGCCTCCACCGCCGACTGTGCCGTCCGCACGGTGGCGTCGTCGGCCCGCTCGCCGCGCAGCTTCCCGAGGATGCTGGCGCCCGGCGCCGAACCGGCTTGGACCAAGAACCGGTGCCCGCGCTGGTCAAGCAGTTCGGTCAAGGCCAGGTCGTAGCCGGCATCGGCACCAGGGCCCGTGCCCATCGACGCGCAGAAACAGGTCTCACCTGGCTCGGTGCAGTTCACCGCGACGATGAACAGCCGGGCGCGGCGCGCCGCGTACCGCGAACCCGGCTGCGCTAGTACCCGGTCCTGAATCGCAATTGCCCGCAGGTCGCAGGGCCGGACGCCGAGGAAGGCGTATCGCGGCGGTTCGTCGTCGTCGGCCTGGTCGGACAGCTCGAAGCCGCCGCCGGAGGTGCGTTCCGCCGACCATAGCCGCTCTCGCGGCGGGTGCAGGAACTGCTTCCAGCTCTGCGGCCCGGCCGAGTGACCGAACGCGGCTTGGTCGTCCCGGCGGCGCAGCCGGTACCCGCCCGGCTCCGACTGGACGCCCCAGCCGAAAGGAAGCTCCGCGGCGGAGCGCAGTTCCCGCAACACGATAGCGCCATCCTGGACGGTCGGCCCGATCACCCGGTACCCCTCGGCCACGAGAGCCTGGTAGAGGTCGTCGAGCCCCTCGGTGCCGATCATCCGGGGGGCGGGATGCATGGTGTCGGTTGTCATGACCACCGTCCGTTCGGCATAAATGCTCTTCACCACCTACGATCGGTCGGCTTGAGCGCCGGGGGTCACGGGCATTGGTTCGTGATTGGCGGGCCCTTCGTCCCTAGCCGGCGCGGTGCGCGGGACAGAGCTTGGCTTAACCAGCGGTCGGCTGCCAGTGGCGTCAGGACTGTCGCCGGGACCAAAGGCACTAGCCGCGCTAGTGCCCCTGGTGCAGCGTCACAGTTGAGGGGTGGTGGAGATGAATGACGACGACAGCACGGTGAGTCGATACAACGACAACCCACCGCTCACCGGCCCTCGCGGGATGCGCGCCTCTGACGCTGACCGCGATCGCGTGGTGGAACTCCTAGGCGTGGCCTACAGCGAAGGCCGGCTCTCCAAGGACGAGTACGACGGCCGCCTGCAGGACGCCTTGTCCGCGCGTACCTGGGCCGAACTTGACCAGATCGTGGCCGACCTGCCAGCCGCGCACCCCACCACCGAGGTGACCCCGGTGACCAAGACCAACGGGCTCGCGGTGGCGAGTCTGGCCTGCGGACTCGTGCAGTTCATATTCGGGCCGCTGGCGACCATCCCGGCGATCGTGTTCGGCCACATGGCCCTGCACCAGATCAGGCGCAGCGGAGAACAGGGTGCTGGCCTGGCGCTCGCAGGCTTGATACTCGGCTGGGCGGCGGTGGCCCTGGGCATCCTCCTCATCGTCGCCGTCTCCATGTCGCCCGGGATGTACGGCCCCATGCACTAAGCAGCCTCGCGCGGCGGTCGCCGGGGGATCAGCCGGGAACGTCACATCATGAGCTCCGCTCGGGTCCGTCGGCCCCGTCGTCAGCCCCGGCCTCCGGGTCGGCCGCGCCCCGGGAGGGCAGCACGATCAGCGCGATGAGACACCCGGCCGCCGCCACGCATGCCCCGGTCGCCAGGCCCAGGTCCATGCCGCTGACGAAGGCGGACCGGGCCACGTGACCGAGTTCGGCGCCGAGCACGCCGCCAACGTGTCCGGCCACGCCGAGCGCGCCGCCCAGCGAGCCGAGGATCGTCTGGCTAATCGCATGCGGGATGTGGTAGGGCGCCAGTGTGCTCGTCATGTTGTTCTGGTACCTGGTGTTCAGCAGGCTGCCGATCACGGCCACCCCGAGCGAGCCGCCGAGCTGCAGGAACGCGCCATTGGTCGCGGATCCGACGCCGGTATGCCCGCCCGGCAGCGAGCCCATGACCGACTCGGTGGCAGACGGTATGGTCAGCCCGGCGCCCATCCCGAGCAGGATCATGCCGGGCAGGATGCCGGCGTAGGTCGTCGCGGCCGATGCCGTGGCCACCTGCCACAGGCCCCCGGAGATGACCAGCAGCCCAGCCGCCACCGTCAGCTTCGTGCCGATGACCCGCACCAGGACGGTGGAGAAGGGCGCAATGACTGCGATGGCCCCGGCCGCGGGCAGCACCCGCATCCCGGCCTGCAGGGCCGAGTAGCCGAGGCTGAACTGGAGGTACTGGGTTAGCACGAACAGCGCGCCGAACAACCCGAACATGACAAGGCCAACCGAACTGACCGCACCGGAGAACCTGGCACGGCGGAAGAACCGGATGTTCAGCATCGGGTGCGAGCTGGCCCGTTCCCAGGCGGCGAAGGCCACCAGTACGGCCAGGCCGCCAGCGCCGACGCCGATCACCAGCGGCGACGACCAGCCGCGTGTCGGCGCCTCGATCAGCGACCACAGCAGCAGGCCGAGGCCAGTGATAGACATCAGCGCGCCCGCCATGTCCGGCCGCAGCGCGGCCGGATTCTTCGATTCCGGGATGAGCGGCAGCGCGCACGCCACGCCCAGCACGGCGATCGGCACGTTGATCAGGAACACCGACCCCCACCAGAACCTGGCCAGCAGCAGGCCGCCGACGATCGGGCCGAGCGCGATGCCCAGTCCGGTGGTCGCCGCCCACAGGCCGATCGCGCGCTGCCGCTCGGCTGCGTCTCGGAACATCGCGGTGATAATCGACAGCGTCGACGGCATCATCATCGCCCCGCCGATGCCCATGCTGGCCCGAGCGGCGATCAGCATGCCCACCGAGCCGGAGAACGCCGCCCAGGTCGAGCCAGCGGCGAAGGCCACCAGGCCAGCGAGGAACACTCGCTTGCGGCCGATCCGGTCCGCCAGGCTGCCCGCGACCAGGAGCAAGCCGGCGAAGACCATGCTGTAGGCATCGACGATCCACTGGAGTTCGGTGGTGGTGGCGTGCAGATCGCGCACTATGGTGGGCAGCGCCACGTTGAGCACCGTGGTGTCGAGCGTGACGATCAGCAGCGATACGCAAAGCACGGTCAGTGCGAGCCATCGCGCCGGTGACGGCGCACCCTTGCCCGGCTGCGCTGCTGCCACGTCGGATATCTGTGTTGTCATACGCCCAGTCGAAGTCCGCCATACGGGGCCGACCAGGGCCGAAAGGCCGGGCGAAGGTCCCTGGCACGGGAGCAGGGCGCGGTTAGGGGGGACGCCGATGGACGGACCAAGCGAGCCAGTCTGCCCGGCGACCAGGTTCACGCTCTTGGGCATCGGGGCGATGGGACAGGACCTGAGTCCGAGGCCTGGCCGGCCTTTGGCCCTATGTAATCAGGAGGGCGAAGGCGATCTTGCCTGGTAAGCGGGGCGAAATCGTTTGCCCGGCACGGAGAAAGGCTTGGACGATGAAGAAGACCACGGGAAAGATGCTCGGCATCGCCGCGTGCGCGGCCGCGATAGTTGCCTGCGCAGCGCTGATCGCAGGCAAGGATGACATCCGCAAGTTCCACCGTATGCACACCATGTAAGGCGTGAGCGACCCGGCCCACACTGGACCTGGGTCACTGGACCTGGGTCACTGCCAAGGCGGGCCTATCGGCCCTATCGAATCGCGGTGGCGGCAGCAATTCTGGCCCTGATCGGGGTTCCATGTTCCCGATCCAGGCGCAGGAAGGCGGAACGGCCATGAAACTCATCACCGCCATCGTCAAGCCGGACAGGCTCGACGAACTGGTCCAGGCCCTGATCGACCAGGGCATCCCAGGGCTGACCGTGACCGAGGTCCGAGGCTTCGGGCGGCAGTACGGCCGACTCGCCGTCGGCCACCCTCATTCGGCGGAGGGGCTCACCAGCGCGGCCGGTAAGCGCATCGCGGCGCTCCTGCCGAAGGTCCGGCTGGACCTCGTCGTGCTCGACGACGACGCCGAGATGATTATCGAGGTCATCGCCAAGCATGCCCGGACCGAGACGATCGGTGACGGGAAGATCTGGCTGACGCCGGTCGACGGCGCTTTGCGTGTCCGGACCGGCGAACGCGATCGCGCTGCGATATGACGCCAGCCGGGGGTCCACGGAGGCGTGCTGGCGATGCCGCCGCTAGCCCTCGGACTTGCCGCGCATGATGACGACGGGGCACCGCGCGCGGTGCACGCAGTACTGACCGACCGAGCCGAGCAGCGCCTCGGTCAGCCCACCATGGCCGCGGGAGCCCAGCACGAGCAGGTCCGCTCCGTCGGCCGCGTCCACCAGCACCTGCCCGGCCCGGCCTTCCACCACTCGCGGGCAGACCTGGACGTCAGGGTCCACCGCGCACACCTCGGTGAGCGCCTCGGCCAGGACGCCGACCGCGTCCTGCTGGTAGTCGGGCATGTCTGGGGTCGGCACCCAGCCGGTGCCCGCCG
>Ga0335074_10010808_pt1 | contig 12766 bp, 16 predicted proteins | sample Lox_Sample_23_FD_206715 | JGI IMG/M metagenome (GOLD analysis project Ga0335074, IMG submission 206715) | Soil microbial communities from Loxahatchee National Wildlife Refuge, Florida, United States - Lox_Sample_2.3 | ecosystem: Environmental > Terrestrial > Soil > Wetlands | place: USA...
TGACTTCGCGAAATAGAAGGACCCGTACTGAGAGACTGAGGCCTTCCTTTCAGCCGCGTTGAATCCTTACAGAAATGAGTCCGCATGTTCTGACCGAAGGAAGGGGGTTTTGCGCAAAGGCTTTATACCGCAAGCAGGATGGAATGGGTGCTCGAGTGATATCTCGCGTCTGGCCTGAAGGCTCATGGACCAGGCTGATGGCGGCTGAGTGATATTTATTAGGAGCTGATGGATGCAAATGCGGCTACACCGCTGTCGATTGCGGACGCAGCTAGGACACAATGACCAGAGGTGAAGAGCATCCGCGGGGCGGACCGTGGAGTTTTATACTGTGATGTTTTGACTGAGTAGATGGACGCAACACCGAAGACGAAGACGCAGAAGGTTCTCGGTGGCAAGGATACCTTATGATCTGTGCCGAACAAGTTAGAGTAGTGGAAATGAAAAAGTCTTGCGCCGTGATTACGCGCTTTAAAACACGGGGTATCTTACTACTACTGTACTTTGCGGCATTTCGAAGCCTTTGGCTCCGGGCGGCCTCATCGGCCATGATTGGGTGTATTGGTGATGCGTTGCATGTCTAGGCGGCGCTAGTGACGCTTCTAGTGCGTAGGACGCAACTCCTAGAAGCTGAGCCGCATATCCAACAGGCGAACCGCCAGTTGCCTGGACGGTGCGCGGCACACGCCTTCTCCGATGCATTCTTCCTACCGAACCTGGCACACGCAAACGCTCGGTAGAAAAGTCAGAAGTCATGACAAATGTTGGGACTTGAGCGTGTTGTGAATCAAAGTGACATACATATTCATCGCCGTCAGCCGTTCACGAAACTGATCGATAAGACATACATGTACCACAGTGGGACGGCCGGCAGGTTGCCACGCCACATGCATCCATCTATGGGGCGAATGGCGGCCTATATGCTGGGCGCTTCTGCTTCACCGAAAGGTGCTTGTGCGTTTCCGTAGTGTCCCAGACCGAGAGAGACCTGACCTGGTAAAAGGAGGTCTTCGCCCTTGTTGATCCCAGTGATTTCGAAATATTTGACCAAATCGCAGCTGAACAGGCCGTTTTGAAGATATTCGAAAATTCTGCCGCATGTCCTCCAACGCTGAGGAATGATCGAGAAGGCTTTACATCCATTTCTCCACCTCCTGAACCCATCCGTTGGGGTTCCCTCTGACAGATCGCCAACGTGTCGAAATCTAGGGAGCTGCGAAAGGCCACTTCGTCCGTGAACTTGGGAAAATCGAGCATTTCAACGCAGCGTGTTGACCTAGAGCCGCCAATTTAGGCCGAAAAAACCACTCAGAGCGATCAACAAGAACTAGGTACATCTGGGAAGATAAGGAGTTTATTTATACCTCCCAGTAAGTTTAAAGCTCAATAGGGCGTCAATGACTGTCAGGGCGCGCTTTGGAATCCCAATGTTTGATTTCTCTCCAAGCCGACGCGCCCACTTTTCGAAGCTAGCGCTGCCCACCCACACGTGCTTTGGCCACCCACGCCTCTCTTTTGACGTCTTCACTCTTTCTGATACAATCACATGGCTGAACAACTTCAAGTGCAGATACCAATGAATCAAACACCCGCTTTCGTTTCGCAAGGAAACTCGCGGAACGTATCCATATGCTGTCCGCTTTGCAAACGCCAACCACCGCTCTTGTTTGACGACAGAGCGACTTTTGACGTCCATCTGCATCAGCAACATGGCGACAGAATTGTCGAGCAGAAACAGGAAGGTGCGGAAATTGATGCCCAAGTCTGGTCAGATGAACTAGCGGCACAAGGGGCCAAAGCAGCTGGAGAAGCAGTAGCAGCCCAACGAGCAAAATCCGCCCAAGCACCACAACCCGTTCTCAAAAGGTAACGTAACCAATCAGCCATCCTCAAGAGAGATGTGGCTGCAGAGCTAACACCCATTTTCAGCACACAGAAACAACGGAAAAAAGGAAACGGCAAGGCTCAACTGCCACAGCCGCATGGCTTCACCTCGTCGCCAAACAGCTCCCAAGACCTCGGAATGGGTAAGCTCAGCCTCGATAATAGAAAGAGGTCTCCACCTCCCAAGACAGAATCTCGTCACCCCGATCAAGATAACCGTCGAACTTCCCAGAAGAGGCCCAAGATAACTCCAACATCAGACTCACCTCCACCCAAGCCTAGGAGGAATTCACCACGCGGCAAACGACCACGTGATCGAGACAAACTGGCCAAATCTCCTGCTCGACCTAACCTACCGCTGGAGATACCACGTTCCCCTAGTGTCACTGGAGAGCCGCCACCAGCAACCCCCTCCTCAACAAGTAAGGCTGACACGAGGCGAGATGAGCCAGTCAATCCACCCTCAAATAGCCAGCCTCGCATAGCGGAAACCAAAGATCCAACACTTCCTCAAGGCGTAACCTACCCGACTGACCCTAGGTTTCCTGCCATCTACCTCCAACCTGAATCTCGACCCATCACTCAAGAACAACTAGCTGCTGAAGTCAAATCAATCTACTCTGGCTTGAGCATGGTCGAAGCCAAATGTATCCACGTCGATGCCGGACAATCTACTGCCATTCAGAACGGAGATCACTGGCAAGCCCTCATCGCCTTGCACCGGACTCTCCTACACGAACATCACGACTTCTTCCTGGCCTCTCAACATCCCTCCGCTTCACCTGCACTACGCCGCCTCGCGTCTAAGTACAGCATGCCTGCGCGGATGTGGAAACACGGAATCCATTCGTTTCTCGAACTCCTCCGATGTCGCCTTCCTCATTCTCGCGAATACATGAGAACCTTCATCTATTTCGCGTACCACATGATGGCGCTCCTTTACGAGACCGTTCCGAGCTTCGAGGACACCTGGATCGAATGCCTGGGAGACCTCGGGAGATACAGAATGGCCATCGAAGACGACGATCCACGGGAACGCGATAATTGGGCCGGAATTTCACAATACTGGTACAGAATGGCTGCAGATCGCGCTCCAGGAGTCGGACGTCTTTACCACCACCTTGCCATCCTTGCCCGATCTGAACAGTTTCAACAAATCTACTATTACTGTCGTTCGTTCACCTGTATTCAGCTATTTCCTAGCGCTCGCGAATCCGTTCTCGCTGTATTTGAGCCAATCTTCAATCGCAGCAGCAATACGTCAGCACCGGCCCCTCGTATTGATAAGTCAGCACCGGCCCCTCGTATTGATACGTTTTACACAAAATTGCACGGGATGATCTTTTTGAGAAAGCAGTTAGAAGATTTCAGAGCCGTTACCAATAATTTCGTGGAGCTTTTAGATAATTACATTCAGCGGGCAGGTATCAAGTGGCGCGAGCATGGTGCTTGGCTGGCAATATCAAACATTGGGGCGCTCTTCGATCATGGCTCACAAACGGGTGTCCTGCGGCAGCTATTTGAGTATCCAGCTACTGCTAAAACCGAAGTGGTGGACTCTGACGGCGCGGACTCACAGAGCGTTTCAAGTCGTGGTCCACCTACGCCCGCATCCAGTACAGATATGGCGATGACCGACTCTGATGCTCTTGCTAGAACTGCTTTTTATCATGCTCTCGATATGACTGTTCTTACATTGAAGATCGTTCTTCGTCGGACCTCCGACCGGAACGTGCTTCCTCATATTCATATAGTCTTGGCCTTGCTTATCGTTCTTGCGGATATCAAATTGTTCAGTCTACCGGTTCAAGAAGAATACGTACACGCGATCCTCGGTCGTATGCCATGGGAAGATTTGTCTGCCTACGCCACTATGTTGGCAGGTTCCGATGAGTTCGGATCCCGATACGAAACCAAAAGCTTCCTTCTGCCAGAGTATGGAGATATTGGGCTTCTCCCGGAAGATTATTTACTGCGTGGCCAACTGTACACCCAGACGCTCTACCCTAAGGATTGGTGGAAAGACGGCGAGATTGATCCAGAGGAGAAATCAATCGAGCATGCGTCGACGGTTCGAAAGCGGGGAGAACGAATCCTCCATTACATGTATCGCCTGGCTATGGTAAGTGTTCTTTTCCTAGTGGAATCCTCAACTGAGCTAACCAAATCTAGCATGACGATTGGATCAAATATGACGAAAAAACCAGATCGTGGGCTGCCAAACCCCGACCAGCTGAGGAAGACCGATCTCGTGAACCTTCACCAATCATTGGGGCAGAATGCACCCTACCACCGAGTTTGTCGATCCAAACAACCGAGGATGCAGAAATGGTGATAGTGGATGAACCAGACGAAAGAGAGTCGGATGATTCACCTATGGACGACGCTGCGTCAATAATCTCAGAAAATGATTCTCCTGAAATGCTATATGTGAAGGAACAAGAAAGTCTCATTCGAGCCAGCGAAGGCCTTTCAACCTCACAGGGACAAAATCTGCTACCTCCACCATCGAGTGGCCTACGGCCACTGAAAGCTGGGATGGACTTGATACACAAAGGCTATACGGTAATGGTCTCTCAACAACAAGAGAAAACGATTTCGCTAACCGGTCAAGATCATGGTGTGTGAATCAGACATGCTGCTTCATCACCAGGATGTCTTCAAAATGCTTAGCAACGGCGGCTTCTCCATCGTTCTACCTGATACGGGTATGTAACAGCTCCAACTGTGTCTTGGGTAGCGAAGTCGAACGTTCGGATATACTGATTTTATGTACAGCCATCGCGGAGCTATTCAACCATTCCAATAAGGAAACCCCCAAATTTGAGAGCCCGGAAGCGGATGCGGCCCGAACTGCCATCGAAACCATAAAAGCTGCCTTGGACCAGCAAAAGGATATTCGGATCTTAACTGCCGGAGGACAGGATGTGACAGAAAAGGCTCTTTCGGCCGATAGACTACCATTTTCGGAACAAGGTGATCCACAGGACGCCGAAGAAATTGTCCTTGGAGTGGCGCGTAGAGCCAGCGACCTCAGCACCAACCAAAGATCTGAACAGCCGAACGGGAAAGCGAAACCAGCAATCCTTGTGACTGAACAGAAATCCACCAGGTTGAAGGCGGGTAACCAGGACATCCCCACGATGTCGACAAGTAAGATGAGAACAATCATTCAAGCACTCGTAGGCCGCAGAAGATCATCTTCTGGCGGCTCTTCGATCTGCCATTCTGGGGTTGTTACACCCGACATTACTGGCTGACTACAGGATTTCGTTTCGGTGACGTGACAATCCAGGTCAACGTTCCAGATGCCATCGGATCCATTGGGGAAGGGCCTCTATTCCATAGGTATTACGTTGGTTGTTCTCCTTACTTCTTTGACGGTCCAGATATTTCATACCGCTTCAGGTCTAGGTCGGGGCAACCCCATGGCTTAAGTCCCACCGAAGTTATTACGTTTTGACCGGAATTCAAAATTTCCTTTCCTTGGTTCCTATGTGCCTATTAAGGATCGATTAACCGAGAATTAGCCAGCCAAAATATTATGTCCAATTCCACGGACTGGCCTTGGATAGGCCCATGATTTCCGTTACCAAGTCCTTACACTGGAATCAGAGTCCTTGGCCTACCATGACTTCCACTAGGTCGGGCCAATATTAAACCATACCACGTTGGGGACATCAAACCGTCCAAATTCCCAGGCTTATATGGAATGGAAAGCGAATTGTGTCACACCTTCCAGATTGAAACTCCATGCCATCGAGGCAGGAGAGACTTGTAGGGAAACTGGTTGCTAGGAAGTTCGATATTTTGCCATGAGGACATGTTTAATGATTGCATTTTTGTGGTTGTCTCTCCGGGCCTGCATGAGCGTGAGGAGTACAGAAGTCTATTCATTTTCAACGGGGGGCGGAATCGGAAAAGTTCATGAGCATTTTCTTGTGTATCGACTGGCGTCACGTAGATTCCATATTTGAATCTGGAGAATGTGGTACGTTCGCAGCACGCTACTACTAACCACACGCAGCGGTGTGACCTCAGCAATCTAACCTTCAGATGAATAACCAACAGCGGCACAGCTATTGCCAATGCAGGGTCTGGAAAAGCCACACGCACTGATTGAAATCTCTAACTAATTCTAGCCGCGATATCTCGTCGCCGGAATGCCTCTAGGCCCTCTGCCAACCGTACGATATGTTGAAGGTATGCAAAGATTGGCTCTGCGAAACGCCGCTATTCCACGCCTTCTGCTGCCTTCTCCACGAATAACTTATGCCATAATAGTTGCAGCGAATAGGCAATCACGCATGGTTTGGGCGGCCTCAATGCTTTTGTACACCGAGATTGCCAATAGACGCCTTGGCTGGCTGAGCTGTCGGTGGCCCGTTCGTCAGGCTGAGCTTGTAGAATGTAGCGTAGCCTACGCCCAACAACGTGGCCGGAGCAGCTTTGGACAACGAAGTCGCCAGCCTCGTTTCGATATACAGCGACTCTTTCAGTCTCACCGGCGGGCAAAGAGTAGATCATCAGTAACATCATATCGAGAAGGCTGAAGCCTCGTACAGCGCCGAATTGCTTCTCATCGTCGGATACTGCACTCCGTACTCCGTAGTCGAGCCAGGTAGAGCTTTGTCGAATGCTATCAGCTCATCGATGTTGCATCTGGCAGAGCGTAGGTAGTTTACCTAGGAAGCGTAATTCAAGTCTCCATTTTCGCACACATATTATTTAATCTACGATATATACAAGCGCAAAAGGACAATCAGTGGCAGTTTAGCAACTCGAAAAAGCGATTCTGATTTGCACATGTATGCCTCAGGCCGATCAAAGATGTTCTACGAATGATTGGCTTGATTCGGAATCGCAAATTCATTATTTCATCGCGTCATGGATGCAAGGGCATCGCTTGTTATCATGGAGATCGGGTGGCCACGTTGTCCCGCCATTGAATTGCTTGACCTTTGGAAGATGCGCAGGCAGCCAAAGGAGTGCGCGGACATTCTACGACTCTTGTCCGAATGCCGGACTCCAACAATGCCGACCGCTTAACAATCATCCAAGTGTGTCGCAGATACGTGGTCGAGCCAGTGTCAGTCTAATAAACGTCAAGCAAATCAGCAATTCGGACTACTGCGCGCCATAACTAACATTTAACACTTCCCACATGGCCAGATAATACTTCCTTCCTTTTGCCTCGTCACTGTGTCGCAGTGCGCACTTTGGAACGCCATCCAACCCTCTTCGAAACCGTCTCCGAATGCGATAATATGTGAGCAGGTCTCACTTGCCAATTACTCCTTTCTGTCTTCCGCCGCAGCTTCAACGGTGCGCTCCGGATATGGATGACGCCGATGAAGCGTCTATATCGGATGACAACGTAGACCAAATCCATGGTTCGAGGATTAACAGATCCGCCGCCGCCGAGGTTTCCACAATGTCAGCAGAAGGTGGATTGAATGGCAAGACTGCACATATCGCTGAAATCGAAGATAATGAAACTACACCTCTACTCGGAAGTGGTGCTTCGAGGTCCCAAAGCAATGCAACGCAATTCGCTGGCACTGAGTGGGAAGGCCTTCCGTGGAGCAAACGACCATCAGTGAGCTCTCCGACAATTGTGTTACAAGCAACAATATTCACCTTCATTAGGTTTACTGGCTTCTCGGTCCGTTCGTCCTTACCGCGATCGCCTTCGGTGGAATCCTTGTACCTAAAGTCAACCTCATTCTCGGTCTGATATGTCGCGAATATTTTTCTGATCGACAACTCGCTGACCCGAGTTTTACCTTCCTCCCTATCGACTTTAACGAAGATAATCCACAATGTCGCATCAAAGAAGTGCAAGCGCGTGTATCCATGTTCACGCTGGCTTGCAGCCTGATATCAGGTCTTTTGAGTGCAATCATTGCTCCAAAGCTCGGTGCTCTCAGTGATAGATATGGAAGGAAAATGATCTTGTGTATAACGACATGTGGTATGCTCTGTGGCGAGATAATCACCATTATTACGGCCAATTTCCCCGAAACCATCAACGTCAACTTCATCCTCTTGAGCTATGGCTTCGACGGTTTATGTGGCTCCTTCATAGCCTCAACGGCCCTCTCCCACAGCTACGCAACGGATTGCACTCCGCCGAACAAGCGTAATGTCGTGTTTGGATACTTCCACGGATGTCTTTTCACTGGAGTTGCATTGGGTCCTCTCATCGCTGCGTACGTGGTTAAGTGGACGGGCACGGTGGTGAGCGTCTTTTATATCGCTCTCGGCTTCCACATCTTCTTCCTGCTCTTCTTGATCTTCTTTATCCCGGAATCGCTTTCCAAATCGCGTCAAATGTATGCGCGCGAGAAGCACCGCCAGGAACTCGAAGCTTTGGGTCCCGCTGGGCACTGGATGGTGCGATTGCGCTCCTTCAACCTGTTCGCGCCGCTCAAGGTTCTCTACCCGACCGGACCTGGTTCCTCGCCCGCTATTCGCAGGAATCTCCTCGCGCTCGCCACTGTCGACACCATCATTTTCGGCCTCGCTATGGGCGCCATGAGCTGCGTTATCCTGTACATCAACTACGAGTTCGGCTGGGACACGTCCGACCAATCCATTTTCATCGCGATCGTGAACATCTGCCGCGTCTTCACGCTCGTCATCATCCTACCAGGCCTCAACCGGGCCTTCCGCGGGCCTCCGAAAGCGCGCGCAGACGCAGACGCAGACCCAAGCGCAGCCACAATCGCCGCTCCGCCGCAGAGCGTCGGCACCGACGGCTTCGAGCTAGCGGTTATCCGGGCAGCGGTGGCGTTCGACGCGCTGGGGTTCCTGGGCTACGCGCTCGCGCGGCACGGCGCCGTGTTCATGTTCGCGGGCGCGGTCACCAGCGTCGGCGGTATGGGCTCGCCCACGCTGCAGGCCGCCCTCACCAAGCACGTACGGCCCGACCAGGTCGGCCAGCTGCTCGGCGCCATGGGCTTACTGCATGCCGTCGCCCGCGTCGTCTCGCCCTCCGTTTTCAATAGCATCTATGCGGCGACTGTGGGTAGGTACACGCAGGCTGTGTTTGTGGTGTTGGCGTCGATGTTTGGCGTCGCTTTCGTCGTGGCGTGGTTTGCGAAGCCTGGTGGTGAGTTTTGGCCTTCTTGTTTGCTAATACACATGCTTACGCGTGCAGTTAAAATCGAGAACGAACCGAGTCTTGAACGAGAGTCACTGGTGGACTCTCTTGAAGGCGATGAGGCGACCTTTGGAATATGATGGCTCTATATTGCCAAACTTAGACGCGATAGATGTGTATAACAAGTCGAAAAGGGAGGTGATTTTTGGATCAGTGTCGAGTACATAAGAGATGATCACGACGATGGCTTTTAGGCCGATGACTCGCATTCTCACAGCTTACGTTGACTCTTCGTATCTCAACGTTCTGAATAGATACTGCCTAGTGCTGACGAAACGCATTTTGCTCGCTAGAACATACGGTATGTGGCAACGATACGCTCAATGTTTTGATACCTTATGTTTTGATATTTCAGCAGAGATGTTAATAAGTAAACGCAATCAAATAAATCAATGTAACTACACAATCTTAGTGTCTTATTTTGAGATATGTAACATATCTTGAACATAGCTGAAACGAAGTTCCTTCACAAGGCTTCCAAGATTGTCTCCGTCATTGCTAAGACCTTTTCGTCTTCCAATTTCCGCCCCACTATCTGCAGACTCACAGGCATGCCATGAACATTGTCTGGGTTATAAATGCGCTGAATTTCAGCGTCCAGATCGTTAAGTGGCTTGTAATCCTTAGCAACTATATCCAGTTCTTTGTTCACAATGATTCCGGTCGGAAAACTGACACATGAGTAGTCCAAGATATTGTATACTCCCGTATATCCAACGTGCTTGAAGTTTTCGTGCTCAACCGAAGCATAAGGTGTTGTTGGACACAAAATTCCATCAATACCAGCCGCGTTCCAGCGATCCAGATAGTCTTTACAAAGCTCAGTACGCTGGAGGTGCAGCTGCCACATATCGTAAGCGCCTAGCTCCTCTGCCGTTTCATAATGCAACATTTTTGGGTGAAAAGGCTCGTTGGCGGGCTCTAGAAGCTTCTTTACGCTCTTCCCGCCGTCAGCAGTAAACATGCGTCCCAACAGCTTATAGAGCTCTAAGTGACCTTCAGGCTTCCACTCCACAATCTCGTGGCCAGCGGCTTTCAGCTTCTTGGTCGTTTCCTCCAGAGCGCGTTTGACGGGCGGCGTCGGCGCCACAATGCCGTCGCTCCACATGACGCCCAGCTTCAGCTTCTCCTTCCGCTCCACCGCTCGCCACGGAATCGGTAAGAATCTCGGATCCAGCGTCCACGGCTCCGCGCCGACCACCGTCTCCGCAAACAGGACGCAGTCGCGCAGCGACCGTGCCATCGGCCCGTTGACCGACTGCACGGCCTCCTGGCCGGCTAGGCCGCTGCGGCAGCGCAGCGTCGGGAAGCGGCCGAAGCTGGGCCGCAGCGTGAAGACGCCGGCGCACGCGGCCGGGATGCGCAAGCTCCCGCCGATGTCGGTGCCCACGCCCAGCGGCGATCCGCCGAACGCAAGCAGCGCGCTCTCGCCGCCCGACGAGCCGCCTGGCGTGAGGAGCCGCTGCCGCGGGTTCACTGTTCGCCCGATTACGTGGTTCACGCTCTCGGCCATCATCATCGCGGTCGGCACGTTCGTCTTCACGTACAGCACTGCGCCTGCGCCGAGGAGGATGTCGACTAGCGTGGAGTTGTAGGTTGCTGGTTGGCCGACGAGCGAGGCGAAGCCGACGGTGGAGTCGGTGCCAATGACGTTGAAGTTGTCTTTGATGGAGACGGGAAGGCCATGGAGAGGTCCTTTGGGTTTGCCGCTTTGCTTCAGATGCTCATCCAGAGCTTTGGCCGTCTTGAGCGCGGAATCAAACAGCGTTTCTGATAGACAGTTGACCTGTGAGATTCGTGTTAGATGCATGTTGCTCCAAGTCTACTCAGAACTTCCTTACTAGCTGGTGTGCGGCGGACGCTCTCTTGCAAAATGCTAATGTCACCTCTTCGGAGCTCAATTGACCTTTCGCAAGCTTGTGCACTAGATCCGTAGCTGAAGTATCGGTAATCTCGAGTTCTTTCTTGGTGAACCATCCTGATTCCTCAGGAAAACTGGTCACGTCCAATTGAGATTCTGGAGGCATGATGTTGGCTGGAATAATCCATTCCTTCGGAATGGAGTCGAGCAGGGCTTTGCGCTTGGCCGCACCTATTTCTTCCCATTTCTCAGGCATATTGCTCAATTGCCTTAACCAAGCCCTTTCTTTGATGTATCTGGCAAGTGTTCAAACTTCAACCTGCGCTGAGGGCGCCAATTAGTAAACTCATTCGTAATAATTCCCGAGTGCGGGTCAAACGGCAGTCCACATTACGATATCGGTACCTATGACTGCCCCTCCGAATCACATTGCCGAATCAGGGCAGAGATTCGGTGGATACCTTTATAGGTATCAACGAAACTGGTCATTTTTGACGTCAATTCTCTTTGTACCGCGGAATGAGCACGAAGGCGCTCTTGTCGCGACACCTCGATTCTCATGTTAATATTCCGAGGTTGGTACTCTAAGGCAATGACAACGACTCAACAACCTCATGGATCGACGTTACACGCTAGTCATGCCATTGGACGTCTGCATGAAGCAACTTTCGCATATAACTCACAGCTACAAGACTGTTACATGCGTATATCTGGTGGTGACTCTTCTGATGTTGAAGGTGCTCGGTCCGCCAACTCTCCTTGATTTTCCGTCACCAAATTTATCAAAAGCTGCATTGGACCAATGAAAAGGAACGAGCTCGGAAAGGTTGCCTCGGGATATATACCAAAACGACGTGATCCCTGCAAGCCCTCCTATCTCTGTTCGCCGCATAGCAATCCGGATAGAGACGCGACCGGATGCTTGAGGTTTCAAAGGTTGAGAGCGTAGCAGCTCTTGTGCTGCGGTTCCGTGAAGCCAAATCGATTCTATATGAACGATGTTTGTCCTTCAGCATCGGCAGATACCGAAACCCAGATATCCAGCACCTTCGGCGCGGAGTTTCGGCGCTCAGCGACGTACTGCAGCGACTACGTGATGATCACGAACCGGCGCTATACGTGTGAGAACTTCGCGGGCGCGGGTCTACCGACCTACTGCTGTCGCTTTAACGCCATCCTCAACGCCATCCTCAACGCCATCCCTTACCAGCTCAGTGCTACCCACTTCCAGGAAGTCGCATTCGTCTTCTACAACCTGCTCGGCATTGGCTACGGGCCTGTGAATGCACCGCGGAGCTATGCTACGCTCGCTCAGTTCATGCACAGCAATTAGGTGTCGTTCATTCATGATCATGATCCCAACACGTGGCGAAATCAAAAGAACGTTTGGAATGGCAGTGAGGCCCAGTGTCCGTCTTACAATTGAGTAATCCGTATATTATGGTGTTCGGCGTGAAAATATCGAGCTAAGCGGAGCAGGACACGTTTAAGTCTCACGATATCCATCCGATCTTGCTTAACAACGCTGGCGTATTCCAACGGTAGCTGAAACATCGGGAAAGAGTGCCTTAACAAGTCATACATCTTGGTATGAAAGCATGAAGTTGAACGTATTGGTATGATGTACGAGTATCTGTATGGGCTTCCATAGAGATGTGTCAAGAGAGCACAGTTGATTCTCACTCTTCGTTTTCGATGCTCAAAAAGGAAAATTAATGCATGACGTCTAGCCATGATTGCCTTATATATATATATCTACCTGGTGCGTGTACCTTTCTAAAGATTTAAACTCATTCTTTCGTCAATTTGGATTCCATCACTTCTCTGACATCAATAGGCCTTTATCTGATACACAC
>Ga0335074_10010809_pt1 | contig 12765 bp, 13 predicted proteins | sample Lox_Sample_23_FD_206715 | JGI IMG/M metagenome (GOLD analysis project Ga0335074, IMG submission 206715) | Soil microbial communities from Loxahatchee National Wildlife Refuge, Florida, United States - Lox_Sample_2.3 | ecosystem: Environmental > Terrestrial > Soil > Wetlands | place: USA...
CAACCTCGAGCAAACCGAGGACCGCGAGCGCGAGTGGCGACGGGCGGCGGGAGGGCACGGCGCGGAGCATACTGCTGAGGTAACTAGTATCTCTAAGATTAGTTGATAACAGACTAGTCGGTGTGCCACTATAGGCTCAACATGCGCGAGGAGCGGCAATGTCCCTGATGATCGAGGCCACCGGCCTCGCGAAGCGCTACGGAAAGACCAACGCTCTCGACGGCCTCGACCTTCTGGCCGCGAGCGGCCAGGTGGTCGCGGTGCTCGGGCCGAACGGAGCGGGCAAGACAACCTTCGTGCGGGCGGTCGCAACCCTGGTGCGCCTCGACGGTGGCACGCTACGCGTCAGGGGCTACGACGTGGGCGCTGAACCCGCGGCCGTCCGGCGCGAGATCGGTCTTGCCGGGCAGTTCGCGGCCGTCGAGCCTGCGATGACCGGCCGTGAAAACCTCGAGATGGTCGCCCGCCTGTTCGGACAGGGTCGGCGGGCGGCCAAGCTCAGCGCCGCCTCCGTGCTCGAGCAGCTCAGCCTCCTCGACGCCGGCGATCGACTCGTACGGACTTACTCCGGCGGGATGCGCCGCCGCCTCGACCTCGGCGCAAGCCTCGTGGGAAGCCCTGGACTACTCCTACTGGACGAGCCAACGACGGGCCTCGACCCGCGCAGCCGGATCGAGCTGTGGAACGCGATCCGCGGGCTCGTCGACGCTGGAACCGATGTGCTGCTTACCACGCAATACCTGGACGAAGCCGACCATCTCGCTGATGAGATCGTGATCATCGACCACGGCCGGGCCGTGACTGCCGGGTCCCCGACCCAACTCAAACGCCAGATCGGCGGCAACGTAATCGAGCTACACGTCGCGCGCCGCGAGGAACTCGAGAAAGCAGCCGCCGCGCTCGGGCGCCTCGACCACGGCGCGGCGCAGATCGACGAGCCGACACTCCGCGTGAGCGTTGCCGTCGCATCTGGCGGCGAGACGCTCCTTGCGGCCCTGCAAGTCGTCCATGCCGCCGGGATCGAGATCGATGACATCGCATTGCGCCAGCCGAATCTCGACGAAGTGTTCCTTGCCCTCACGGGAGCGCCGGATCAAGACGCCCAATCCCAAGAACTCAGCGCCGGCGCGGCCCACTAGAACCCGAGGATCACCCACATGTCAACCGTCACTCCGATGCTGCGCCGCGGCACCACCCGGTTGCTCCCGAGCGTCCTGATCATCGCGCGGCGAGCCGCGCTGCGCTTCGCGCGCACGCCCCAGCTGATCGTGCTCGCGACGATTCAGATGTCGCTTTTCTTCCTGATCTACCGCTACATGTTCGGTGGTGCCGTGCGCCCGGTTGGGATCCCCTATGTCGACTTCCTCGTCCCCGGGTTCATCACCACCGGCGTGCTGTTCACGGGCATCGGCACGGCGGTGGCGATGGCCGAGGACCTCGAACAGGGATTCGTCGACCGCCTGCGCTCCCTCCCGATCCCGCGCAGCTCTGTCCTCGCAGCCCGCGCGGTCGCCGACACCGCAATCCTCACGTACAGCCTCGGCGTAACCGCCGCGATCGGATTCGCGGTCGGCTTCCGCCTCCACGGCAGCGCGCTCGACGGCCTCGCCGCGTTCGGGCTCGTGATCGCGTTCGGGTTCGCGTTCGTCTGGCTGTTCATCGCCCTGGGCATGTTCGCCGGCAACGCGCAATCCGCCCAGGGAATGGGAATGATCGTATTCCCGTTCGCGTTCATCTCGAGCGCCTACATCCCCGTCTCAACCATGCCCAGCTGGTTACAGGTGTTCGCCAAACACCAGCCACTCACGTACATGGTCAACGTCGTCCGCGCCCTTACGCTCGGACCACACGCCGAGGCAGCCCTCGGCCACCCCACCAGCCACTACCTCGCGCCAGCCCTTCTCTGGGCCGCAGCAATCATCGTCGTCAGCGTGCCACTCGCCGTGAGCCGATACCGGCGTGGCTAAACCCGCTGTTTGCAAACCCGTCGCCTCCCACGGCCCGGCATCCGTACAGGGCCCGTTGTCAGCCGGCTAAACCCGTCGCATGTGTCCTTCTGAGCGGTTCCCGTTCGTCGTCTGGTTGTAAGCCCCAGATCCACACCGAAGGGCGGCGACATGAAGCACACCCACCGACAGATCAACCAGCACGTGCAGGCGGCGCGGGAACAGGCGATCATCCGTTACGTCTACGGAAAGCGACGCTGAGATGAAGTACGTAGCGTTCATTGGCACCGATGGCCCGCAGCCCCCAGAGGCCGTGGCGGCCGGTTCGCGGAGACCAAGGAGTTCGTAGGCGGCTTCGACGTCCTCGACTGCGCCGACCTCGGCGAGGCGATCGAGGTGGCGTCCAAGAGTCCGGTGGCAAATGCTCCCCTGGGGCGCGGGCTTTTATCCAGGATCTCGTCGGAGCAGTGGCGTACGGTTGCGTCAGTGCGATGCGGTGTCGTTCTTCCCGGAGGCAGTTCAAGTCAGCAACTTGAGCTGGCGCTGCTAGCGGAGGAGTCAGGTTGGGACGGTGTGTTTGTGTGGGAGGCTGCCTACGGTGTGGACGCTTGGTCGTTGCTTGCCGCTATCGCGGTGAAGACGACACGGATACGGCTCGGCACGATGCTCACGCCGCTGCCCTGGCGGCGTCCGTGGAAGGTTGCCAGCCAGGTGGCGACCGTTGATCAGCTCTCCGGCGGGCGCGCTGTGCTCACCGTCGGGCTCGGCGCTTTGGAGACCGACCTCCCGCGGACGGCGGAGATCCTTGATCTCCGGCAGCGCGCCGAGCGTCTCGATGAAGGGATCGACCTCATTCGAACGCTTTGGGCGGGCGAAGGCGGCTACCACGGTCGTCACTTCCACTATGAACCGGGGGACCGCAGCGATCTTGACGAGATGGCGCATCCGGCCCAGGAGCGGATCCCGATCTGGGTCGTCGGCGTGTGGCCGAGACGGAAATCGATGCAACGAGTACTCCGCTGCGATGGGCTCGTGCCCCAGTACGAACCTGCTGGCCGTGAGCCGACTCCCGATGATGCCCGCGCGATCGCTGGCTGGCTGGCCGAGCGTGGCCGGTCAGGCATCGACGTCATTGCCGACGGTGAAAGTCCATCCGACGATCCTCTCCAGGCCGCCGCGAACACCCGCGCCTGGGCCGACGCGGGCTGCACTTGGTGGCTCGAGACACGCTGGGAGATGCCCCATCACAGCCCGCAGCGCCTCGGGCAGATCCGTGACCGTCTGATGGCCGGACCACCCCGCTAGCCCCACGCGCTACCGCATCGCTCCATTCCCCGCCAACACAGGCCTCGTACGGCTGTCATCCACACGAGGGCTTCCATGAGCCCATGAAGCCGTGCTCGACGAGCGCTCTCGACGAACTCGCGGGCTCGCTGCCCATGTGGCCGACCCCGGGGGAAAACGCGGTGATTGTCAAAATGGCCGCATCACCGACGCAGACCGCATTCTTCAAGCCAAGAAATTCGCTCCAACCGCGGCCCTGATCTTGCTCGAGCCATCGGTTGACCGAGTCGGTCCAGACGCCGGGGCCGGTCAGCTCCATGACGGAGCTTTCCTCGGCTAGCCGGATCCGCCTGAGGCTCTCGTCGATCACATACCGCAGAACAGGATGGCCCGCGGCAGCGGCGATTGTCCATTGGCACCATTGGAGCCGCCTGGCATACCACCGGTTCCAGTCGGACATATCCGCATCAGCCTCGATCCCGATGATCAACGAGACTGGATTGTCGGGGTCGAGATCGCTTGATACCCAATCGTCCACTGCTCGGAGCAGGGTGGTGTCGATGTCGGAGTACACCCCGCCAAAGATGTTCAGGACCATGTAACGAAACAGGTCTGCCCGGAGCACGGGGTGCGGCAATGCCCTGAACTCCGTCGCCGCCGACGGATAGTAGGCGTCGACGAACTCCGCGCAGGCTTGATCAGACCAGACCAGCTGCAGGACCGCCTCGTTCCTGGCCTGGAAGGAAGCCACGCTTGAGCGAACGTCCTCCGGAAACTGCAACGGGTCTGAGACCTTCCAGGTGCGATGAATGAGCCGCGGTATCCGCGAGCCGGCGAAACGTGGGGTCGGGAGCCTGCGAACGAAGCTGCGCGCTTCAGTGATGGTGCCCGCGCCTGAGTGCGCTATCGGTGCACAATTGGCCGCGTCCTCTGCTTTTGATGAGGGAAGCACCCCGGCGGATATTGCCAAGTCCCGGATGGCAAACACCATGGCTATACGTTCGTCGGGATCGGCGGACCCCATAGGGTGTGATCGTCGGAGATGCCTGTGTGTCTTGAGCTGCTGTCGTGAAGGACGAAACGGCGGGAGCGCAGTGTGGAGATAGGGCTGGCTTTGGTCTCGGCGCTGCTGTTTGCCGTCGGGAGCGTTCTGCAGCAGAAAGCTGGACTGGACGCGCCATCAGCAGGGGCGAAGTCGAGTCTGTTGCTGCGCATGGCGCGGCGGCCTGGGTGGCTGGCCGGAATCGCCTCCGACGGCCTCGGCTTTGTGGCCCAGGCGGCGGCGCTTGGCATTGGCCGCCTAGCCGTGGTACAGCCCTTGCTTCTCGCCAGCGTCGTATTCGCCCTGCCGCTTGGCGCCTGGCTCAGCGGTCAGCAGGTGCGACGCCACGAAGTCGCGGCCGCCGCGCTGGTAGTCGTGGCGCTGACCGGCTTCGTCACCATCGCCAACCCGTCAGGTGGACGTAGGGAAGCGCCGCTGACCGGCTGGCTCATTGTCGCCGCGGTTTGCGCGCTGGTCTGTGTTGCGTTGGGGTTGCTCGGGCGCCACGGGCCGAAACCGCGCCGGGCGGCGATGTTGGGCGCGGCCGCCGGCGTCTTGTTCGCATTCACTGCGGCACTGACAAAGGCTGTCGTTGACGAGCTGCACGCCGGGATCCTGCACGTGATCGGAAGCTGGGAGCTGTACGCGCTCGCCGCGGTCGGCTACGCCTCGATGACGTTCAACCAACTGGCGCTGAACACCGGGGAGCTGGCCCCCACGATCGCCACCAGCGGCGCGCTGGATCCGATCGCCAGCATCGTGCTTGGGATCACCCTATTTCACGAAACCCTGCGCGCGACCGGACTGCAGACGATCGCAACCATTGTCGCTCTCATCTTCGCTGTTACGGGGATGACGATACTGGCCAGATCGGAGGCGCAACCGGTTCGCCCGACGAGCTGAGCCGCCCGATGCGAGTCCTTGAAAACCCACTTCCCCGGCAGCCGAGAGTGCCCTTACTAGGATCGGCGCATGATCGACGGGAGCACCGAGTTCGGCGCGCGCGTCGCCCGACACCTACGCGAGGAGACGGTCGTGTGGTTGACGACCGTAACACCGTCCGGCGCGCCGCTCCCGCGACCGGTGGGGTTCCTATGGGACGCCGGCGAGAACATCCCTGTGTACAGCCAGCCCGGCGCACGGATCCGCAATATCAGCCGCAACCCAAAGGTCACATTGAACTTTCGCGGCGATGCGAACGACGGCGACATCGTCGTGCTGTCCGGCACGGCCCAGGTGGACGAATCAGATCCAAGCGCCGCCGAGGATGCGGCATGGGTTGCCAAGTACGCCACTGAGTGGCAGCGCTTCGGGATTACGGCCGAGTCTTTCGCGCTGCGCTTTAGCGTCCCTGTGCGGATTCGCATCGGCGCCGTCGATGGATTCTGAACGCCGTACTGCCTCGTTGCCTCCGTTCCCTGGGAATATGATGCCGCGCGATGCCTGCTCGCCGGTGCCACTTCACGATCGCCGCGGCAGTTGTCAGTGTGTCCGTCGCCGCCCTCGGGCTCGGGACCGCCAGCGGTAGCGCCTCCGCCGCCACCTCGACGATCACCGGGACGATCGTCGCCGTCCACCCCGCGGACTTCATCATCTGGACCCCGGGGCCGACGGGCGGCAGGCTCAACGAGATGGTCAGCTACGCCGACAAGCTTGAGGCCAAGAACTACCCCTACGTCTACGGCGGCGGCCACGCGAAGGTTGGCGTCGCAAGTGGAGCGCACGCTAAAGGTTTCGATTGCTCGGCCGTGGTCGCAGCGGTTCTGGAGGCCGGCGGCCTATGGCCGAAAGGGAGTTCTGTGCCTGGTGACACCGGGGTTGTCCAGCAGCTCCTGGCCAAGAAGGTGATCGCGAGCGGACCGGCTTCCGGTCCCTATCAGGTTGCCTTGTTCGACAAGCCCGGTCAGGACATTCAGATGAAGATCGGCGGCCGCTTCTACGGCACCGGCGTCGGCTCCCGGGGAGGCCCTGGCTGGTTCGACGAGGGCGTGCTGACGTTTCCCAGGTACAAGGAGTACCACGTGCTGCCCAGCGCGCTCGGCGAGCGCAGCTCCGACGGCAACTACATGACCTTCTCCTTCGGGCCCGGGGCCCCGCAACAAACGATCGCCGCTGAGGTGACGGTCGGCGCGAAGGTGCAGGTGAACTACCAAGAGGCCGAGAGTTCGACGATCCTCGCGGAGTCGGTGAAGAACATCGGTGGCAAGCCGTTCAGGGGCACGACCAGCAGCACGTCGTAACTACGGAGTTTGAGGAACGGGCAACAGCCCCCACCCCGGGAAATCGCACGAACACGAGCCGAGCGAGCGCGTGAGCTAGGAGAGGTGCAGCCGATGGGCCACGGCAGCGGCTTGGGTGCGGCTGCGCACGCCGAGCTTGCCGAGGATCCGAGAGACGTGGACGCTGGCCGTCTTCTCCGCCATGAACAGCTTGGCCCCGATCTGACGGTTGGTCGCCCCGGCGGCGACGAGGGCCAGAACCTGGCGCTCCCGGCTGGTCAACCCAAAGGGATCCTCGGGCCGCGGGGCCGGGTCGGGGGCGCCGTCCCTGGCGACGAATTCCAATCGACCCCGGGCCACCAGCGCCTCGACCTCACCGGCGAGCCAGCGGGCGTCGAGGTTCCGTGCCGTCTCGAGTGCCGAGCGGGCCATCTCGGCCGCGCCGTCGCGGTCGCTGGACTCGACCATGGCCTCGGCAGCACGCCAGCGGGCCACCGCCTCGGGATACGGCCGCGCGAGTGAGGCAAAGGCGTCCGCCGCCGAGCGCCAGCGTGCCGGGGCGTTGCGCCCTCGTCCTCGCGCGAGCTCGGCATTTCCGATCTCGAGCCACGCACGTTCGACGGGACCGCCCGTCTGGGCGGCCGCCTTCAGCCGCTGCACGTGGATCCGCGCCCGGGCCAGCGCCTCGCGCGACTGCGCCGTCTCGCGAAGATCCCGCGCGCGGAGGGCGCGGTCGGCCTCGATTCCGATGCCCACGGCGGTCACGCGAGCGATCCTCATCACGTCGTCGGTGCACACCTCGAGCTCGTCCAGGGCTCGTGCCACCGCGGTCCGCGCGCCGTCGAGATCACCGCGGCGGCGCAGAAGCTCCCCGAGGAGCGAGCCAAAGGCGCCGTGCCACTGGGCCTCGCTGGTAACCCGCACGAGCGGCTCGACAGAGTCGAGCAGGTCCCCTGCGCGATCGTCGGCGCCCTCGCCCAAGGCGAGCTCGGCCTCCACGAGGGTGCGGAAGATGAGCATCACGCCGACCATCGAAGGTCCGACGCGTGGGAGATGCGAACGGGTGCTCGACCACTCTCCCGCCTCAAACGCAAGCGTCGCGACGGTGAGCGCCATCCAGTCGTGGGACCGGGTGACCCGCCGCGACGTCTGGCTGAGACCCTCCCGGGCGGTCTGGAGCGCATCGGTGGTGCGCCCGGCGAGGTTGAGGAAATCGGAGAGGTTGGCGTATGCCGTCGCGACGTCCTCCGGGTCGCCCTGCTCGCGTCCGATCTCGACGGCTCGGCGCAGCTGCGCCTCGCCGGCGCTCACGTCCCCGAGCGCGATCCGCGCCATGCCGAGCGTGTTCAGCACCTCGCCCTCGACGCCGGGGTCGCCGGCCGTGATCGCCGCCGACAACGCCGCCTCGCCGGCGGTGATCGCCTCCCGGTAGCGGCCCCTCAGTGCCCGCGTACGGGCCAGCCAGCTGAGCAGCGCCGAGCGGTCACGATCCGCCACGCCGGGCGGAAGCAGCTCGAGTGCGCGTTGGCCCGTCTCCAGCGCCTCAGCCCCCCGGTTCATCGACCAGTGGATTCGTGCCAGCCGTGCCAGCAGCCGCGCGTATCGGATCGAATCCTCCTCGGGTGAGAGCTCGGCGAGCGCGCGCTGGAGCAGCGACTGCGCCCTGGGGCGCTCGCCGGCCAGCCTGTGCGCTCGGGCGGCCAAGGCAAGGAGCTCGACGTGATCGATCGGGCTCTCGCGCGCCATCTCGGGTACGCGTGGCCACAGCTCGAGCGCCCGCTCCGCCGCCTCGGCCACCTCGCCGTAGGCGTGAATGTGGTCCGCGGCCAGCGCCGCCGCAATCGTCGCGCGGAGCGCGGCCGACTGCTCACCTGCCGCTGCGTAGTGCGACGCCATCGCGGCGACCCGCTCGACCTCGCTGTCGTCGTCGGCGCCGCACAGCTGCTCCAGGCAGCGCGCCAAGGCGAGGTGCAGCTCGCCGCGCTCGCCCGGGAGGAGGTCGTCATACAGAGCCTCGCGCAGCAGCGCGTGGCGGAACTGGAAGCGCCCGTCCTCCCCGGTCACGAGGATCTGCTCGGCGACCGTCTCGCGCAACGCGGTGTGGAGCCGGTCGTGCTCGATGCCGGACACCGCAGCGATTGTCGCCTCATCCAGTCGCACCCCGACGGCGACGGCGCGCAAGACCAGCCGCGCATCCTCGGACAGGCGCTCGGTGCGGAGCAGAAAGGCGTCGGAGAGGCTCTGGGGCGCGGCGCCGCGCCCGTCGAGCCCGGCAGCGAGCAACTCTTCGGTATAGAGGGGGTTGCCCTCGCTGCGGGCGAACAGACGGTCGACCAGCGGGTCGGCGGCCACTTCTCCGAGAATGTCTTTGAGCGCCTCCGCCAGCTCTGCCCGGTCGAATGGAGCCAGATCGACCCGGCGGGACCACTCGAGGCGATCGAGCTCGGTCAGCAACGAGCGGAGTGGGTGGCGGCGGTGCAGCTCGTCGCTGCGGTAGGTGATGAGCAACAGCACCCGCTCGTGCCGGAGGCTGCGGGCCAAGAACGCGGTGAAGGCCCGGGTCGAGCGATCGGCCCAATGCATGTCCTCAAAAGTCAGGACGAGCGGCTGGCGCTCGCTCAGCAGGTCGAGCAGTTCCAACAGCGCCTCGAACAGCCGCATCTGGCCGACCGCCTCGGATCCCCTCCGTGCCGACGCCGCCGGCTCACCCAGGCTCGGCAGCAACGTCGCGAGCTGGGACCGGCTGCCCGGACTCAGCGCGTCCCATACTGGGTGGCGGTGGCGAACGAGCGGCCGCAGCATGCCGAGCAGTGGCGCGTAGGGCAGCTCGCCGTCACCCTGCTCGACGCAGTCCCCGGACAGCATCAGGGCTTCCGGCAGCCGACTCTTGAACTCAGCGACAAGGCGCGTCTTACCCACTCCGGAGTCGCCGCCGAGTAACAGCAGGCCAGGGCGTCCCACGCCCGCGTCACGAAAGGCCAGCTCGAGCTCGGCCAGCGCGCCCTGCCGGCCCACGAAGTGGCTGCTCGTCAGCCTTCCGCCCATGGCCGAAGTATCGCCGCCGGCAGCGAGCAACGAGGGCTCGGTGCTGGCGCATGGCGTCGTCGCCGGGCGCGCCGTGTCGGAGCTCCTCCGTGCGGGCGGCCGCCAGGGCGTGGGAGAGTTGCGTGTGCATGCTGGACTCCGATCGTCGGGTTTCACCGCCTGCCACACTGGACTGAGGCGGCTTCGCCCACATCGGCAGTTCGCAGCCGATCCGGCGATTGCGGACCTTACGCGGGGGCGACAGACCGCTTACCCAGCTAGGCAGCGCACTGGGCGTGCGCTGCCTTCTGCCGAGTCACGCATACGTGCTGTCAGTCCGCGTCGACGTATGGCGCGCTCGCGATCAGACGCAGGCCTGCGTCGGTCAGGACTGCGAGGATCCCGGTCTCGGGTTGCTCGGCGATCTCTGGCAGCTCGTCTGTGGCGCAGATCAGCACGCGCGCGGGCTCATTGGAGCGGTTCACGATCTGATGCTGGCCGGTCGGTCCGGCCCGGAATGCGACGACCTCGCCGGGAGTCAGATCACGAACCTCCCGGTTGGATCGCCTTACGGCTGGCGTGCCCGAGAGGACGAAAAGGAGCTCCTCGTTGCGATGGTGGAAGTGAAGTGGCGAGACCACTGCTCCGGGCTCGAGTTCGTAAAGATTGGCGGCCAGGCGAACCGACCCGGCGTGTTTGGCGAGACGAACCGCACGGAGAGTCGCTCCCTCGATGTCAATCTCGACGTCCCAGGCCGGGTGATGGAGGTTCATACCCACCACGATATCAAGCGATATCATCTCGCTATATGACGAGCGATCAGGTTCCCGTGTATGTGCGACTGGCGGCAGATAGCGCAAAGCGGCTCAACCAGGCGGTGAGCGCATCAGGGCGCAGCAAGCGACAACTCATTGAAGATGCCGTCCGCGCCCACCTCTCTGACGAGGGGTTGGTCGTCGGCCGCGTCGAGCTGAGCAAGAAACCGGCCGAGATCGAGCTGAGCAAGAAACCGGCCGAGATACTGACCCTCGAGGAGGCAGCCGAACTGCTGCGGCTGGACTGCGCGGCACTGTTCGCGGCGGCAGAGGCCGGCCAGGTTCCAGGGCGGCGGATCAGCGAGGAGTGGAGGTTCTCCCGAAACGCCCTGATGAACTGGCTCGCAGCCAGCTAACTGACGGGCTCCGTCACGCTGCTGCCGAGACCTGCCACCCCTGGTCGGCCGACACGCACGCTGTCGCTGAGCTGCAGGAGAGGCCGGCGAGCGGCGAGTTCTCGGACGGCAGCGTGCTTCGCTGCCAGGCGTGAATTCCGCCGGTCGGATTGGTTGCGATGAGCGTGTTGTGGTGGCCGTCGTAGACGACGCATTGGAGCGACGCGGTACAGGTGACGCCCTTGAGTGTGTTCCCGGCGTCGATCCCTTTGGTCAATCGCCAGGCGCCAGATCCCCCGGTCGGGTGCCTGGAGGTGATGACGCTGCCGAAGTACGCGGCGCCGACGCATAAGTGGATCGTGGGACACGCCATCCCGGTCACGGCGACTGGGCCTCCCCCAAATATGTTCGGTGGGATCGTGAGTGCCCAGCTGCCGACACGGCCGGGGTGAGAGCTGCTGACCAGCTGATAGCCACCTGCCCCGACGCATAGCCGCGCCGACGCGCAAGATATCGTCGTGAACCAGAAGCCTGGAATCGTTTCCACCAGTCGCCAGCTGCCAGCTCCGCCGGACGGATCGGTGCTTACGTACACCTGACCGCCAAATGTGCCCGCGGCGCAGAACGAGCGGCTCGGGCACGAGATCGCTGCCAGCGACGGCGCGCCCGGAAGCCGACCGACGGTCCAGCGACGTCCGGGGTTGGTCGTGGTTGCGACTGCCCCCGAACCGGTCACCGCGACACACAGCCGCACCGTCGGACACGCGGCGGCGCTCAGCCAATGACCGGGATCGACGGCCAGCAGCCACTCACTTGCCAGGTCGGTGCAACCGCGGTCGGGTCCACGCTGCTGACCGCGTCCCCGCCGCTGTCAACGGCCACGCACAACGCTGTGGATGGGCAAGCTATCGCCGTCAGGTCGCCCGCGCCCGGAGACGACTCGTGCCAGCTAGCGGCGCCTGCGCTCGGGTCATCAGCAGCGAACAAGTTCCCGGCGGCGTCGACGGCCACACACGATGTCGAGGATGCACAGCCGATAGCGGTCAGCGCGTTCGTCGTACAGCCAGCTTCCTTGGTGCACCCGAGCTCCGACGGCTGATCAATCGTGGCCGCATTCCACGCGGCCGGACCGCCGGTCGGATCGTCCGTGGAGAGGACCTGCTCACCGTTCGTCGCGGCACAGAAGCTCCCCCCGACACAGCTCACCGCTGTGGCGTGCACGCCAGGCTGCGCCGACCAGCTGCTACCACCCGCCGCCGGATCGCTTGAGGTATACACCTCCCCGTAATTGCTGATCGCGGCGCACAACTCCGTCGAGCCGCAGGAGATCGAGCCCATCCCCGCGGGGAACGAGCTCGCGATCCACGTGCCCGACCCACCGGCCGGATCGGTCGAGACGAACATCCTCCCGCCCCAATCCACCGCCAGGCACAACGACACCGCCGGGCAAGCGATCGACGAGAGCCGATCGGTGTCCACGCCGGAAAGATGCATCGCCCGCCACGTTCGCGCGCCACCGGCAGGATTAGTCGAGATCACCAGCCCGTAGGCGTAGTCAAGAGCGACACACAACCTCGCTGACGGACAGGACACCGCGCTCAGCCCGTCTGGCACACCATCAATCAGCGATGGCGACGCCAGCCGAGTCGTGCGCCACGCCGTTACCCCGCCAGACGGATCATGACTCGTGACGACATCCCCAAGGCTGTCTGCACCGACACACACAGTCGTCGACGGGCACGACAACGCCGTAAACGAGGGAGTGAAGCTCGAATACGGCGGCTGATGCGGTATCAGCGATGGGCGAGTCCACCGCAACGGCGATGCATGCGCCGCCCCGCACATCAACGCAACCAACCCGAAAGTCGCCAGCAGCAGTTTGCGCACACACATTTGAACGTTGACCCACAGACGAAGTTCCGCAGCCCGACTGTGTGTGCGTGTTGGAGCCCTTCTACGACGTCCACAGCCTCGACGGTCAACGCCGCGACCCTCGCTGGACCTGGCCGGAGGTCAGCGGTCGTTCCAGCCGGCGCCGGTCGCCTCGTACTCCTCGACCCGTGCCCGCATCAGAGCCTTCAGGAGCTCGGTCGGGATCTC
>Ga0335074_10010810_pt1 | contig 12765 bp, 10 predicted proteins | sample Lox_Sample_23_FD_206715 | JGI IMG/M metagenome (GOLD analysis project Ga0335074, IMG submission 206715) | Soil microbial communities from Loxahatchee National Wildlife Refuge, Florida, United States - Lox_Sample_2.3 | ecosystem: Environmental > Terrestrial > Soil > Wetlands | place: USA...
TGCCATCCCGCAGGGCGGCGGGGGCGCGCGACTCAATCTTGCCGAGGGCACGATCGCGGCGCTGGTGGAGCGGGTGCGGGCGGAAGTCGGCGCCTCGCGCGGGCCCGGACCAGTGGTTCTGACCGCAGTCGATCTGCGGCGGCACCTGCGCGCGTTACTGACCAACAATGGCGTGCATGTCGCGGTGCTGTCCTTCCATGACCTGTTGCCGGATTTCACGGTGCAGCCGCTGGGTACGATCCGGCTGTCGGCGGGTGGCGATGCGACCGGTGTGGTGCAGCCGACCGAGCTGCCGCAGCAGGCGGTGGCATGAACTCGCTGGCTCTGTCGGCACTGATCGCGTCGGCGAAATTGCCGTTGTCGGCGTTCGCGCTGGGCGTGGCTCGCGGTCTTGGGTTGTTGCAGATTTTACCGCTTTCAACCCGACTGGGCCTGACCGGCATGCACCGTGCCGGGGTCGCCGGTGCGTTTTCCTTGCTGCTGCTGCCATTGCTGATGGCACAGTTGGGGAGTGCACCGAGCGGGGCGCATCTGGCGCTGCTCGCCGGCAAGGAGGGCCTGATCGGTCTGTTGCTGGGCGTGATATTCGCGGTGCCGTTCTGGATCGCGGCGACGGCGGGCGAGCTTATCGATCAGCAGCGCGGCTCGCAGGGCGCCGTCACCCCGGACCCGGCGGGCGAAGAGCAAACCGGGGTCACCGCGACGTTGCTGGTGCTGACGCTGACAACGATCTTCGTGTTGTCCGGCGGCATGCACTGGCTGATCGATGCGCTGTCCAGCAGCTATCTGCTGTGGCCCGCCGGGGAGCTGGTGCCGCGGCTCGCGGCCGGCGCGGCCACGCACGTGATGGGCCTGCTCGACAACGTTCTCGGCGCGGGGCTGTTGCTCGCATCACCACTCGTCGTCGCGATGGTGCTGGCCGAGCTGACATTGGGGTTCATCAACCGGTTCATGCCGCAACTGAATGTGTTCGACCTGGCACTGTCGGTGAAAGGACTGGTGCAGGTTATCGGGCTGCCGCTCTATGCGGTGTTCCTGATCGGCTATATGCGGAATAGCCTGGCGCCGCTGCTGCACGTGCAGGACGAGCTGCGCCTCCTGTCGGGACACTGAGCGATGGCCGACAGCCAGACCGAGGAAAAGACCCTTCCGCCCTCACGCAAGAAACTGCGGGACGCGCGCGAGAAGGGGCAGGTGGCGCGCAGCAAGGACCTGACCTCGGGCGTCTCGCTGGTGGGCGCCATCGGCTACATCGGGCTGGCCGGCGGGATGATCATGACGGTTTGCGCCGGCATGTTCGAGACCTCCGGCACGGTCGCCGCGGGGAATTTCGCGTCCGGCCTGCGCGCGGTGACGGCGGCAATCGTGCAGGCCGGACTGTGGACTGTGGTGCCGTTGCTGACCGTGGGGCCGGTGCTTGTGGTGGTCGCCTCGATGGTGGTGTTGAAGGGCATCCCATTCTCGCTCGATCCGATCGTGCCGCGGGCCGAGAAGGTCAACCCGGCTGAGGGGTTCAAGCGGCTGTTCCGGCTGCGCTCGCTGATCGAGTTGGTGAAGTCGCTGGTCAAGATGCTGGTGATCGCAGGGCTTTCGCTGGTGGTCGTGGCCGGGGGACTCAATGCGCTGCTGCAGGCACCCGCCTGCGGGATCGGCTGCGTCGCCGGGGTGTTGCGCGGGTTGGCCCTGCCGCTGTTTGCAGCGATCGCCGTCGTGCTGCTGATTGTCGGGCTGATCGATGTGAAGCTGCAGCACTGGCTGTTCCTGCGCGACCAGAAGATGAGCCCGAGCGAAGCGAAGCGCGAGCGCAAGGACATGGAGGGCGACCCGCACCTGCGCCGCGAGCGACGGCGCATCATGCGCGAGGCCGTGCGGCTGGCCGGCGGCCTGGGGCTGCGCCGGGCAACGGTGGTCGTGCATGACGGCGGCGGGACCACCATCGGGCTGCGTTACAAAATCAACGAGATGCCGGCGCCGGTCGTGGTCTGCCGTGCACGCGGCGAACGTGCGGCGGCAATGTTGGCGGAAGCGCGCGAGGCCCGGTTGCCGTCGGCCGAGGACGCGAGTCTGGCGGCAGGCCTGTACCGGGTGCCCCCGGGGCATGGGATCCCGGAGAGCCTGTTCCGGCCGATGGCGCTGGCCCTCTCGCGCGCCGGGGTGGTGTAGCGATGTCGGGCGCCGGCGCAGGCAGCAGTATTGGCCTGAGCGGCTTGCAGCTTGAATTGCTGGCCCAGGACGCAGCCGACCGGCCGCAGCAGTGGAACGACGCCCTGCGCGCCACGATGGCGCAGGTGGCGCGGCCGGCGGATGTAGAGCTCGCTCCGACGACCTCGGTGCCGGGCAATCCTGCTGCGGTGGCCGCCGACGCGGCGGCCAAGTCACAAGCCGTGATGACGCCGGCGCTGCGCGACCCGGCGCTGGCGCTGCCTGCCATCTCCGCACCGTCGAACCTGCCGGCGAGCGCGCAGCCGTTGGCTGTCGTGGCGGAGGAGATGACGGCAGCGGGGCCTGAACAGCGCCCAGTCGCACTGACCGACCCGACACCGTCGATCGACCCAATGGCGCCGGTGGTTTCGCCGGACGCGAGCGCGAATGTCGGGCCGGGTGATCCGTCTGGTTTCGCTGCCTCCCCTGCCCTGCCGCAGCAACTGGTCTCGGTGCTGCTGGCGGCCGGCTATCGTCCTGGTGTGGCGAATCTGCCAGCGGGCGGTCGTTCCGCCGCGACGACCTCGGACCCCGCGCCAGTTTCGGCCAGCCTCGACAGCGCGGCCCAGGTTGGTGCTGCGGCAGGCAGCTCAGCGCAGGGTACGATGCCGTCGGCGTCCCCCGCCGCGGCCGGCGCCGCGCTCGCGAAGACGCAGACGACCGCCAGATTTGCGCTTTCATCCGCAACGACCGCGCCCGCCAGGCAAGCTGTCGCCGAGAAGAACTCGCTTTCACCGGCGGCGACATGGCTTTCGTCGAGCGGTCGTTCTGGCGCGGCGACCTCGGACCCCGCGCCAGTCTCGGCCGGGCTCGGCGGCGCTACCCAAGCAGGTGCCGTAGCAGGGAGCTCAGCCCATGGCACGATCCCGTCGGTGTCCGCTGCAGCCGCTCCTTCGGCTACCGCCGCCCCGCTGGGCGCGCAGACGACCGCCGGATTTGCGCTTTCATTCGCAACGACCGCGCCCGGCGGGCAAGCTGTCGCCGAAAAGAACTCGCTTTCATCGGCGGCGACATCGCTTCCGTCGAGCGGTCGTTCTGGCGCGACGGCCTCGGACCCCGCGCCAGTCTCGGCTGAGCTCGGCGGCGCTACCCAAGCAGCTGCCGTAGCAGGGAGCTCAGCCCACGGCACGATCCCGTCGGTGTCCGCCACAGCGGTTCCTGCTGCCGCCCCGCTGGGCGCGCAGACGACCGCCGGATTTGCGCTTTCATTCGCAACGACCGCGCCCGGCGGGCAAGCTGTCGCCGAAGCGAGCTCGGTTTCACCGGTGGCGACACCGCTCCTGTCGAGCGGTCGTTCCGGCGTGGCGAGCTCGGACCCGGCGCCAGTCTCGGCCGCGCTCGGCGGCGCTACCCAAGCCGGTGTCGTGGCAGGGAGCTCAGCTCAAGGTACGATCCCGCCGGTGTCCGCCGCCGTCGTTGCTGCGGCCGGCACCGCTCCCCTGGACCCGCAGGCAATCGCGGGATTTGCGCTTTCATTCACAACGGCTGCAGCCGCCGGGCAGTTGGTCGCCGAAAAGAGCTCGGGTTCAAGGACGGTCGCACAGCTTCCGCCATCGCGGGGCTCGACCAGGTCAGCAACGACTTCGCTCTCGGGCGCGAACCAAGGCCGTGGATTGCCGGCGGTAGCTGCCAGAGCCGGGAGTGGGAGCAGCCAAGAGCCGATCTCCCGGGCGGGCCAAGAGCCGGTCTCCCGGGTGGCTGGGCCTACTGGGGCTGCGTCGGCCGGGCGCTCGCCGGGCACGAGCGCACAGGGAGCGGGTGGGCGGAGCGATGCCCCGAGCACTAGTGGGCCCGCTGTCGCAGCTCCGCCAGTTGCGAGTGGAACCGGTGTGGGATCGGCATCGGCCGCCGCGCCACATGCCACGGGACCGGTACGCCCGATGACAGGCGGATCAATCTCCGCACCGTCAACCGGCGCGCATCACTCGGCCAGTCGCTATGAACCGGTGATCGTCATAGTGCCGGCACGCGACGTGGTCGGCGCGGCGCGGGGGCCGCTGACACGCCGCCGCGGCAGGGCCGCAACGGGGGACCCGCCGCTGGTGTCTTACGCTGAACGGCGGCAGATGCCGATCGACATCGCGCCTGTCTCGCCGGAGGTGGTGGCGTGGCGGCTGGACGACACGCAGGCGCTGGCGCCGGTCGGGCCGTCGAACGCGGCGACGGCGGCGGCTCGGGCGGCGGAACTATACCGCGCGCTGATGGACGAGGGGACAGGGCTAGCGGCAATCGAGCCGGGTGCGGGATTCATCACCTGGGCAGGCTCGCCGCTCTGGCTATCGCTGGCGGGGATCAGCAAGCCCGCCGCCTTGGGGGTGCTGCCCGTTGCAACGCCGGGCCGGGTTCAGGTGATGCGCACCGAAGGGGGCGAGTGGCTCGTCGAGCATGCAGGAGGAATTCGACCGGCTTCGCGCGCGCTCTGCCACGAAGCCAGCGCCGGCGATCACGAGGCGCTGCTGCTGGATGTGCTGTACGGCGTCGCCGGTACCACGCCGGACTCGGCGGCACTGCAGCGGTTCGAATGGGCCTTGGGCGCCATGCGGTTTGCCCGCGGCGCGCCGCAACCAATGGCATGGCGGGCACAGGAGGCCTGGGGGATGGTGGCGCGCTGCTGTGCGGCGGCAGGCGCACAGCCGGGGTTCGGGTCTGCCGACAGCGACCGCGCGCTGGAGGCCGCGCTCGCGGCGCTGGTGGACGGGCCGGCATTGGCGATTCCGTCCGAGCCTCGGGCGTTCCCGCTGCTCGGTCGCGAGCGCTGCATCGCCATGCTGCTGTCCGGCAATCGAAACCGCATCGCGGCGGCCCTGGGCGTGTTGGGCCGGGCCGCACTCGATCAGGTAAGCCGGGGCTGCATCGATGGTATCGGCCCGCTGGAGAGCGTGGCGCTGGCGCTGAGCCTGGGGCGGCTCACGACGAGCACCCTCACCCGGTTCGCTGCGCGAACCGACCTCTCCCGCGGAGCGGGAGAGGTGTTGTTGGGCAGGAGAAGTTTATGAAGCGTTGCTGCGTTCTGTTGGCCGGGTTGCTCGGCCTGGTCATCGGCACCGCGTCGGCCGCGTCGCCGCCGGACATCGCCGGGATGACGCAGCGCGAGATCTTCCTGCTGCAGTTCTATGGCGGCGGCTCTCCGCTGTCGCCGCAGGAACGGCAGGAAGCGGCCGATATCATCGAGAACGGCATGCAACACGAACCGCAGGCCGAGCTGGCGGCCGCTGCCAACGCTGCGAAGCTGGTGCGTCTGCTGGCGCACGCTCCAGGGCCGATGATCGCGCGGGTGCGCGAGACCGTGCGGCTGAATGTCGAGCTGCACGAGGCGGTATCGCCGGCGCTGCAACAGCAGCAATTGGAGGAGGCGCGCATCATCGCGGCGCATGACCCGGTGGTCGTGTTCGACCGGGCGCACAAGCGTTTGGTGACCGTGCAGACGCTAAAGATCCTGGAGCAGGGCAACCGGCTCGGCGCGCAGATATTCAGCGTGCCGGCACCCGGCGAGGATTTCGTCGCGGAGATGCGGCAGGCCATTCCCCGAGCCTGGCCGAGCATGGACGACGGCATGCAAGAGGCGATGGCGCATGCCGAGCGCGACATGCCCTATGCGATGGGCTTCCTGCAAAGCGCCAATCGGCAGAAGCTGGCTGATTTCGTGCGGACCTGGCGGGCGAAGATCATGGCGGCGCCGGATGCGACGGGGCAGCAACTGAATCTGGCCGAGGTGATGGCGGTGATCGGCATGACCGGATACCGCCACGCCCAGCGCGGGGGCGGTGGCGGTGGCGGGCAAGTCGGCGCGGCGCTGGCCGAGCGGTTGCAGGAGCAAGACCTGATGCAGCGGCAGTTGTTGGGTGCCAGCCGTTCCTTCTCGCCAACCTGCAACGTCACCAGCCCCAACGCGGGGTATAATTTCACCTACTGCCATCCATGAGCACGGCAGTGATACCAGGCGGCTTACGTCGTCATTGCCGGCCTTGTGCCGGCCATCTCCCGCCGGTTGGCGCTAAGGCGCCCGGACGGGCACGAGATGGCCGGCACAAGGCCGGCCATGACGTTGTGGGCCGGCCATGACGTCGGGGGGCCGGCCGTGCGTGGGTGTGGGCGCGTCATTTGCTCGGGCGGCAGGAATGACGCGCGGCGTGGTGCCGTTGCTCGTGCTGATGCTGGCGGCGCTTGGGTTGCACGCGGCGCGCGCGCAGACTCCCGAGCCGCGTGGCTTCGTGTCGTTGTATGTCAGCGAAGGGCGCCTGTTGCGCCTGGACCGCGATGTGACCAACGTGTTGATCGCCGACCGCTCGATCGCCGACGTGCAGGTGGTGTCGCCGCGCGAGCTTTATATCTACGGCCGCAAACCGGGGCAGACCACGCTGTCTGCGACCAGCAGCGATAGCGGTGTGATCGCGCAACTGGTGCTGCGCGTGCAGCGCAGCGGCGCCATGGCGGAAGCCGCGTTGCCGCAAGGTAGCTCTGTGTCGATCGGCTTCGAGGGTAACCGCCTGGTCGTGCGCGGACCGGTCGCCAATCTGGGCCAGGCGCTGGAGACGCAATCGACCGCGCAAGCATTCAATCCCGGCAACCTGCCGCCGCTCGACCGCACGCAGCTTGCCGGCGCGCAGGAAGTCACGCTGCGGGTGCGGATCGCCGAAGTCTCCCGCACCACCATCACCCAGCTCGGGCTCAACCTGGACGTGCTCGCAAATCCGGGGACCTTCGTGTTCAGCCTGCTCACCGGAAGCTTCCTAGGGGGGAGCGCCACCAGCAGCCTGACAACATCGCTCACCGGCACGGGATCGACCACGAATTTCGGTGAGTCCGCGGTCGGCGTGACAGGTGCGCGTGTGAACGCCAACGCACTGCTGAACGCGCTGCAGAACGAGGGCCTGCTGACCATGCTGGCCGAGCCCAACCTCACCACCCTGTCGGGAGAGACGGCGCATTTCCTCGCCGGTGGCGAGGTGCCGATCCCGGTACCGCAAGCGCTGGGCGTGACTACCATCGAATACAAGTCGTACGGGGTGGAGCTTGCCTTCACGCCGACGATCCTGCCGGGTGAGCGAATCGCGATGCGCGTGCATCCCTCGGTCAGCGAGATCAGCAGCGCGAACGCGATCAGCATCAATGGCACCTCGGTGCCGTCGTTCATCGAACGCGACGCCGAGTCGAATGTCGAGATGGCGAGTGGGCAGACGCTGGCGATCGCCGGACTGTTCCAGCGGAATGAGCAGAACAACGTCAACAAGTTCCCGTTCCTCGGCGATGTGCCGGTGCTGGGGGCGCTGTTCCGCTCCACCGCGTATCAACGCGACGAGACGGAACTGGTGATCCTGGTGACGCCGTACCTGACGCAGCCGGTTTCGAACCCGGAGGCATTCGCGTTGCCGACCGATCAACCGCCTGCCGCACCGCCGCCTTCGGTCGCGGCCGGTTTTGCGGCGGAATAGGCGGATGCGTGGCAGCACCGCAGTCCTGACACAGCGTCGTGGCCGGCGAAGGCCGGCCATCCACGTCTTGGGTTGGTGGTCGCTGGAAAGACGTGGGTGGCCGGCCTTCGCCGGCCACGACGAGAGGATCAGCCGCCGGGCCAATGCGATCGCCCTGTCGTGGTTGCTGCTGTCCCTGGCTGCGTGCGTGCCTGGGCCGCCACCGCCGGCTTCGCAATACCGGCAGGCTGCGACCGTGACCCGCGTGCCATTGGTCTTCGCGGCGGGGCGCGCGCAACTGGGCGTGACGCAAGAGGCGCAATTGCGCAATCTGGCGCACGAGCTGCCGGTGCAGGCGGTAACGGCGCTGCAGACGTTTGGTCCGCTGGGGCCGCCTCGCGCGAACGAGGTGGCCAGCCTGCTCAAGCGGTCGGTGCAGCTTATCGGCGCGCCTGGGATGCCGCCGGACGAGGGGCTGCTGACCATCGAGAGTCCGCCCATCGTCGCTGACGCATGTCGTGGCAAAGGCGTGCGCACACTGGGTTCGATTTGGCCAAGCAATGACAGTGACGCGCCCATTTTGTTGCCCGCGGGCTGTGCCACGGCGATCGATATCGAGGCGCAGACAACGGAGTCGGGTGATCTGCTGCTTGGCCAGCCGTTGCCGCCGGGCGCGGCCACGCCGTTCGCCGCGGCGATCGAGCGCTATTACCACCGCAACGATATGCCGCAGGGCGGCAGCCCTAGGGGGCAGCAGAGGGGGGGTCAGACGGGAGGCGGCCAGACGGAGTCTGAGGCAACGCCGACGTCGGGGGCGGGGCCGTTGCTGGGGCCGCTGCCGTCTCAGGTCCAGGGGGGGCAGTGAGCGCGGCCGGCGTCGGCAGGAGGGTTGAAGAGAGCGGCGGCTGGCCGGCGGCATTGCTGCTCAGCAGGCCGATGGCCATGGCGCGCGCTCGGGGATCGGTCGCGGCGGCTGCCTGTTGTGCACTTGCCAGCAATACTTCGGTTGCAGCCGGGCCGACCGTCGCATCGCCGCGCACCCGGGCCGCCTCGTCGTTGCCTGTCAGCGCCAGCACGAGCACGGCGTTCGCATTCTGTCGTGGATCCGGAACTGGCGCGGCGATGGCCGCCTGCATCTCGGTCATCGCACCCGCGGCATCGCCACTGAGCGCCAGCGACAGCGCCAGATTGCCATGCAGGTCCGCATCGATTGGATTGAGGCGCAGGGCTTGGCGATACACCGCCTGTGCCTCGCTTGGCCTGCCGACCATGTCCAATGCGACGCCTTCGGCGCGAAGCAGGCCGGGATCGGACGAACCGGCCGCAAGCTTCTTTAAGATCGGCAACGCCTCCGCGGCACGGCCCTGCGCGAGCAGGGACAGAGCGAGGCCTTGTTGAGCGATGCGATCACCCGGCTCGCTCGACAATGCACCTCGGAACGCCTGTTCCGCGCGCGGGGCATCGTTCATCGCCAGGAATGCGGTGCCCATGCGTTGCAACACGCCGGCGTTGGCTGGCTCAGCGGCCGAGGCTGCCAAATAGATGCCGAGCGCGCTTGCCGGATCGCCGTTGCGGCGCATGTCGTCGCCGAGGCGTGTCAACATCGCACTGCGTTGGTTGTTCCCCTGTATGTGGGTGGTCGGCACTGGTGGGTCCGACGCGGCGCATCCGGCACAGACTGCCAACAGCGGGAGCCAGGCGATGGAATGCGGCGAATGCATGCAAAAGAACGTGTAGCCGCAGCGTGGATACGAGAGCAACACGGTCCCGCGATATGCACGGCGCGCGCGTTATCAAACCAGCGCGACTGTCATGTAAACTTCGTACGGGATCGCGCAGGCATGCATTGACCGCGGGCGTCGGAGCAAGCTCGGCTTGTCGCGCTGGAGGATGAGATGCAAGTACTCGACACAACCGATGAAAACGATCCGGCAGTGCTGATCGAGCTTGCCGAAGCCGATATTTCACGACGTGATTTCGCGTCCGCGCGCGCCGGGTACGAGACAGCATTGGCGCGGCTTCGCCGTGATCGGGCGAATGAACCGTTGGGCGTGCGGGGGATGGTCGGTCTCGGCTGGACGATGCAGGGCCTGGGCGACTGCGAGGCCGCGCTGCGCTGGCATGAGGAAGCGCTGGCGGCGCAGTTGCGCCTGGCACCGGGGGAGCGTGCAGCGCTTTGCACGATCCGCCGCGGCATCGCTGCCGCCTTGATTGCGCTGGGGCGGCTGGAGGAGGCACAGGAGCAAAACAGCCAAGTACTGGCGATGCAGCGCGAGCTGTTGGACGCGCACGATCCCGAGGTGGCGCAGACGCTCAACATCATGGGCGAGACCGCGGCGCGGCTGGAGAGATACGACGAAGCGCGGCGACACCAGGAAGCGGCACTTGCAATCCTGCGTGCGGTGCATCCCGCTGGCGCCCCGGAAGTCGCCGCAGCGCTTACCAACCTTGGCGTGTCACTGTATCGGCTCGATGAGCAAGAGGCGGCGGAGAGAACCCTTCGCGAGGCGTTGACGCTCGATCCAGGGCTGTTGCTGGCGGCCGAAAACCTGATCCACGTCCTGTACAAGCAGGGGCGCATAACAGAGGGGGGTATCCTGGCGGCCGAAAAATACCGCCGGCAGAGTTTTGTTGTGCAGCCGCCACCGGCGCGTGTGATGGGCACTTTGCTAGTGCTGTGGTCGCTCGACGGCAACATCCCGAAGAAGCATCTGTTGGCGCGGCTGCCGCTGACCCTGGTGGATTGGCACATCCAGTATGCGAGCGCGGAGCATGAACGACAGCTTCCGCCTTATGACGCGGTGTTCAGCCTGATGGGGGACCCGGACCAGGGTGCGGCTGCACTGGCTGCCGCGGTGGCGTTCCGGGATCGCTGCAAAATGACGCTGTTGAACGATCCGGTGAAGGTGCAGCGGACCCGGCGCGACATGATCCCGGAGGTGCTTGCCGGCATCGCGGATCTGGTGATCCCGCCTGTCGTGCGACTGTCGGCCACCGATCTGCGCGGTGCCGATTGTGCGCGGCTGCTTGGTAAAGCCGGTGTTTCGCTACCGTTCCTTTTGCGTACCGCGGGGAGGCATGGCGGCGAGTCGGTCCAGCTTATTTTCGACGACGCCGGATTGGCGCAGGCGGCCGCCGATATCGGCGACGACGACAGGTTTTATGCGACCGGGTATCACGAGTATAAATCGGCAGACGGCTTCTATCGTAAATATAGGGTTGTGTTCGTGGATCGTGTGCCGTTGCCGTATCATCTGGCGATCTCGTCGGACTGGCTCGTGCACTATTTTTCGGCGGATATGGCGGCGCATCCGTGGAAGCTGGCCGAAGAACAGCGATATCTCGAAGATGCGCCGGCGGTGCTGGGCCGGCGTGCGTGGGCGGTGCTCGAGCAAATCGCGCAGCGAATGGATCTGGACTATTGCGGTGCGGACTTCACCCTGCTGCCCGACGGCCGCGTGCTGCTGTTCGAGGCGAACGCGACAATGCTGGTGCATCCCGAGGAAGATGCCCCGCTGGCGCATAAGAATCCTTATGTCAGCCCGATCTTCGCGGCGTTCGACGAGATGGTGCGGCGCAGCCTTCCGGCGGGGAACCGCTGGCGGGAAGGCGCGAATTCGGAGCAGGCCCTATCCCTCAAGCGGGAGAGGTGACGGGGTCCTGCCATACTTCGGCCTCGGTCCATCCGAGTTCCGCGAATTCGGCTGCGCGCAACGGCGCCTCGGCGATCGAGTAGAATTCGTCGAGTTGTGGCGGCGGGACCGATGTGCCGCTGAGCATGGCATGTGCCTGGCCGCGGTGATGGATCTGATGTTGGAACAGATGCAGCAATAGCCGATCGGCGCGCTCGTGCTGCACGCGTGTGCCGCGATGCACGTGGATGATCAGGTCGGGTCCGGTTTCGTCCATCGAGTTGCACCAGGCGATCAGGCGGCGGTCGATCGCAGCCTGCTCGGCGTGGAGTTTCGACAATGTTGGGCAAGGGATGGGGTTCGCCCAGGCGACCGGCCCAAGGGTGCCGCCTTCGAGCGCATCGACATAAAACCGGTCGATGACGAGGATGTGGTTGAGTGTTGCCTGAATCGATGGAAAGAAGCCTGTCCGCGGGGCCTCGAATTCTGATTGCGTCAGCGCGGCACAGATGGACAACAGGCGATGGTTTGCCCAGGCGTTGTTATAGGCCATGGCACGGAAGGTCAGGAGAAGCGAGGCGGACATGTATATCTCCGGCGCGGGCGTTAGGTTGGGCGAGACGTGGTTCCTGGGAACGGAAGCTGTGGCATGAGTGGGGTTGCCCGAATTGTTCTCCTCAACGGGGTCGGCAGCTCGGGCAAAAGCTCGATCGCCAAGGCGCTGCAGGCGATAACAGCCGATCCCTTCCTGCACGTCCAGATGGACACGTTCCTGGAGATGATACCGGAACGGTATCAGGATCATCCCGATGGACTGACCTTTGCCACCGTTCGAGAGCACGGAAAGCCGTCGGTCGTTATCACAACGGGGCCGGTGGCGGATCGGGCCTTCCGGGGCATGCGGCATGCCATCGCAGCGATGGCCGCGCAGGGGAACAATCTGATTGTCGATGACGTTCTGCTCGGGCGCGGGAAGGCGGAGTATGCAGAACTGCTCGCTGGTTTCGAGGTGTTCCTGGTCGGTGTCCTTGCGCCGCTAGCGGTTCTCGAGGCGCGCGAGCGTCAGCGTGGCGACCGGCTGATCGGCCTGGCGCGATGGCAATTCGACCGTGTACATAAGGACATGACTTATGACCTGGAGGTCGATACGGGCGGCGCGTCGCCGATGGAATGCGCGAGTGTGATCAAGCAGACGTTCCGGTTATAACTTCTGCCAATCGGTCAGTCGGTTGATGACGCTTATGGCACACGCAAGAAATGCGTGGATGGCCGGGTCAAGCCCACGGCTGTCCGGTTTAATTTTCAACCGACGAGGTTCCCTTTGATTTTCCTCGCTCGCCGAGCGGTCTCTGTCGGTCGGGACACTGCGCATTCACTGCATTGGCTCCGTACCTGCGGCCGCCATCATCAACATGTCCCTGGCCGTCCGTCAGCAGTATTGTAAAAGGAAGAATTTAACCGCAGATGCAAGAAAGATGCGCGCAAATACACGCAGATAGTGATAGACTGGAGGATCGTTT
>Ga0335074_10010811_pt1 | contig 12765 bp, 12 predicted proteins | sample Lox_Sample_23_FD_206715 | JGI IMG/M metagenome (GOLD analysis project Ga0335074, IMG submission 206715) | Soil microbial communities from Loxahatchee National Wildlife Refuge, Florida, United States - Lox_Sample_2.3 | ecosystem: Environmental > Terrestrial > Soil > Wetlands | place: USA...
TGCGGCCAGATCACCGCGAACTTCGCCGCCAGCATCTCCCTGGTAACCGTCCTCCCAGCCACAGCACACAGCATGCCAGAAACAGAAGAACTACGGCTTATTTCCGCGCAGGCCCAAAGAAGTCGCAAGTACCGCGATTGAGCAGGGAGGTTACCGGACGAGGCGGAAGGCGACCTTGCGGGTGCCGGTTTGCTGCATGAGGGCGAACCACAGCCCCAGCAGCGAGTCGACGGCGCGGACCGCGCCGGTGTCGCCGACGTAGACCGGGCCGAGACCGATGGCGGAGATGAGCTCCTCGACGGTCGCGCGAGCCTGCGGGTCGCTGACGAAGAACAAGTCCGTGCCCGGCAGTGGGTCGGCGAAGTTCTCCCAGCCGAGCGTGTTGAACGCGCGCGCGTAGCGGGCACCCGGCGCGGCGCCGGTGATCGCGGTGTGGCTGTTCGCCTCGGGCTCGCCCATCCGGTTGGCCGCGTCGATCACGACCTTGCCGTCCAGCGCGCCGCCCAGGGCGCTGACCACCTCCGGCACTGCCGGGCCGGGCACGGCGATCAGCACCACCTCCGCATCGGCCACCGCCTCGAGGATGGCCGCCAGGGGAGCTCCGCCGGGCCCGGTCCCGCCCGGGTCCCGGGACCCGTAGACCACGTCGTGGCCCGCCTCCCGCCACCTGCTGCCCAGCGTCCCCCCGATGTTTCCCGTGCCGATGACCGCGATCCTCATGCCGTCGTTCCTCCGTCCGGGTGGTGATGTCACGATAGTGCGGTGAGCGACCGGCAGCCGGGACAGCGGGGCGGTCTATCCGGCGCGTCGGAGCGGACGCAAAGCGGCGTCGTCAACGCCGCCGGCCTGGTGCAGGGCATAGCGCTGGTGACCTTTCCCGCGGCGAGCGGCATCTTCACCGCGAGCACCGGCTATGACCTGTCGAGCAGCCAGTACGGGGCGATGTTCGTGCCGCAGGTCATCACCGCGATCCTTGCCTCGCTGCTCGGTGCGGGCCTGCTCTGGCCCCAACTTACCCGGCGGTTCAGCGAGAAGAGCGTTTACCTGGCCGGCCTGCTCGCCGATCTTGCCGCGATGCTGCTGCTGATCGTGAGCTGGACCGTCGCGCACCAGCACGCCGCCGCCTATGTGCTGCTGCTCGCCGCGACGGCCTGCCTGGGCGCCGGATTCGGCCTGACCGTCCCCTCGCTGAACACGTTCGCCGCGGCCTTCCACCCGGACGCCGAGGACAGGTCCGTGCTGGTGCTGAACGCCCTGCTCGGCCTCGGGACCGCCCTCGCGCCGGCGTTCGTCGCCGCGTTTAACGGCGCCGGGTTCTGGGTCGGACTGCCGATCCTCGTCGCCTGCCTGCTCGCCGTGCTCATCGCGGTCAGCCTGCGGCTTCCGCTCGACCCGCGGCCGGGTGAGCCCGTCGATCACGGGTCGGCGCAGGCTGGGTCGGCGCAGGCTGGATCGGCGCAGGCTGGATCCGCCCAGCGTGTCGCTAGCCGGCTGCCGGCGGCCTTCTGGCTCTTCGGCGGGTTCGCATTCCTGTACGGGATCTGCGAGACGCTGAACGGCAACTGGTCCCAGCTGGATCTGGCGTCGCTCGGCGTCAAGCCGGCGGCCGCCTCGCTGGCGCTGACCGGCTTCTGGGCCGTCGTGACGGCCGGCCGGGTGCTGATTGCCGCGATCGCGCGCTGGGTGCCGAGCCGGGTCGCGTTTCACGTCTTGCCGTTCGTGCTCGCCGTTGCGTTCGTGCTGATCGCGGCGCTGCCGAAGCACGCGCCGGGCGAGGCCGTGGCCGCGTTCTGCCTTGCCGGGCTCGGCTGTTCGGCGCTGCTGCCGCTGACGATCAGCTTCGGGCAGGAAAAGCTGGCCGGCAGCCAGGCGGTGGTGGCGGGCGGGGTGATCGCCTGCTACCAGGCGGGCTACGGTGTCGCCGCGTTCGGAGTGGGCCCGGTGGTCAGCGCGGGCGCCCGGATCGCGGCGATCTTCGGGGCCGGCGCGGTGGTGGCCGTCGTCATGGGCGCATTTTCCCTGGTGGTCGCTGGCGGCCGCCCCTCGCCGGCGACCTTGCATCCGCGCCCCGCGCCCGTCCGCCCACGCGCGACTTTGCACACCAGATGACCACTTCCGAGCTCTTTACCTACCAGCTGCCCATGATCACGACCGTATTGTCTGTATTTGTCTGTGCCGCTCGTGGGTAAAGTCGCTGCGACGTGGTCCTGGGTGGGCAAGGTGGCGGTTCCGGGCGGAGCCTGCGCGTGCAGGCGGTAGATGGGTTGCGCTGGCCCGCCGGGTCGCGGTCGGTCAGCTCCGCGCCGGCCGACGGGCGCCTTGAGGCGATCTATCGTGGCACGTACTAGTTGCCTCACCCCGCGGGCAGCCGGGACGACGAGCGGGACAAGGACAAGGAGCGAGACAAGGAGGTGGCCATGCCGCTGAGCACGGCTTTTACGGAATTGCTCGGCATCGAGCATCCGATCGCGCTCGCCCCGATGGGCGGACAGGCTGGCGGGGCGCTGGCCGCGGCGGTCTCCAACGGCGGCGGGCTCGGGCTGGTCGGCGGCGGTAAGCCCGACTGGGACTGGCTGGCGCGGGAGCTGCCGGCCGTGGCGGACGGCACCGGCCGGCCGTGGGGAGTGGGCTTCCTGAACTGGGCGACCGGCGCCGCCGATGTCGAGCGGGCGCTGGAATACGGCCCGACGGCGGTGATGCTGTCCTTCGGCGACCCGGCGCCGCTCGCCGGGCCGGTCCGCCGGTCCGCCGCACTGTTGATCATTCAGGTCACCAGCCTGGATGAGGCCAGGCAGGCGATGGATCTTGGCGCCGATGTCATCGTGGCTCAGGGCACCGAAGCCGGCGGGCATGGCGCCCGGCGCGGTTGGTCCACGCTGCCGTTCGTGCCGGTCGTCGTGGACCTCGCGGCACCGGTTCCGGTGCTGGCCGCGGGCGGCATCGCCGACGGACGGGGCGTAGCGGCCGCGCTCGCGCTGGGCGCGGCCGGGGCGCTGGTCGGCACGCGGTTGCTCGCCACCGCCGAGGCGCTGACCGGCGCGGCCGCCAAGAAGGCGATCATCGACGCGGGCGGGGAGGATACCGAGCGCAGCAGCGTGCTTGATATCGTCCGCGGCTCGCGTTGGCCCCGTGAGTACACCGCGCGTACCCTGGGGCACCCGTTCCTGGACACGTGGCGGGACCGGGAAGACGAGGTCGCCGCCAGCCCGGCGGCCAGGCAGGCGTATGCGGACGGAGTGGCGCGCGGCGAGGTGTCACCGCCGGTCTGGGCCAGCCAGGCCATCGACCTGGTCACCGACCTGCCACCCGCGGCGGGCCTGGTCGCCGCCCTGGCCGCGCAGGCGGCGGACGTGCTGACCCGGCTAGCGGGTACCTAGCACTTCGACAGGACCGGTGCGCGAACGGGGGCCGGTGGCAGCGGTTCTGGCTGCGGGGCGGAACGCGCCAGGACGGCGAGAGCCAGGCTGGTGACGAGCACCGCGCAGCAGGCGGCGATCCCGCCCGCCACGCCGATCCGTGGCGTCTCCCCGAGCAGCCCGATGCCGATCGCCACGCTCACCACCGGCGTGACCGCGGAGATGATCGGCAGCGTGATCAGCGGACGGCCAGTCTGGTAGGCGGTCTGCGTCAGCAGCACGTTTCCGGTCCCGGCGACGACCAGGGCGTAGACGGTCCACGAGGTCATCAGCACGGCCGGGCCGTGGCTCGCCACGTGGGAGAACGCCATGGTTACGACGGCCGAGCAGGCGTCCGCCAGCCCCGCCGCCACGGCTAGCAGAACCGCGCGGCGGCGCCCGACGGCACGCAGCCCGACGGCGGCCGCCGCTATCGCGCAGGCCCCCGCGACACCGGCACCCAGGGCCGCCGCCGCGGCGGCATGGTGCGGCTGGCCGGCCCCCTGACCGGCGGCGGACCGCGAGGTCAGGGCCAGGAATGCCGCGATGCCCGCGACGACCGCGAACGCGGCGGCCCAGGAACCCCGGCTCGGCCGCCGGCCCGACCAGACGCGCACGATGACCACCGCGACGACGAGTTCCGATGCCACCAGCATCTGCACCGTTGCCAGCGGTCCGCAGTGCAGCGCGACCGCGTGCGCCGCGAACCCGCCGATCTGCGCGGCGATCCCGGCCAGCCACAGCGGCTGGCGCGCCAGGTGCACGAGCAGCCGCGGCCGGCCCGCGGCTGATTCCGGAGCCGTGGCCGCCTGCCGCTGCTCCACCGCGGCGCCGGCACCGTAAAGCACGGCCGCCGTCAGCGAGGTCAGGATCATCAGCACCACGAACACGACGCTATGGGCTGGACAGGGCGGTAACCATCCGGCAGATCACCCATTCCTCCCGGGGGTTAGCCCCCGTGCGTGCCACGGTCACCGGGGCCGGCCGAGATAACCGGGTCGCGCCTCTGGCATCATGCGGTACGTGACCGAGCACTACGATGTCGTGATCATCGGAACGGGCGCGGGCGGCGGCACGATGGCGAACGTCCTCGCCAAGGCAGGCAAACGGATCTTGCTGCTCGAGCGGGGCGACTTCCTGCCCCGGGAAAAGCAGAACTGGGACCCGGACGAGGTCTTCGTCAACGGCCGCTACATCTCCAAGGACACCTGGTACGACGCCGACGGCAAGCCCTTCCAGCCGCAGGTGCACTACTTCGTCGGCGGGGCCACCAAGATGTACGGCGCCGCCCTGTACCGGCTGCGCCCGGCCGACTTCGGCGAGATACAGCACGTCGACGGCCCGTCTCCGGCGTGGCCGCTCGGCTACGACGACTTCGAGCCCTGGTACACCGAGGCCGAGTGGCTGTACCAGGTGCACGGCGCGCACGGCGAGGACCCGACCGAGGGACGCTGGTCCAGGCAGTACCCCTGGCCCGCGGTGTCGCACGAACCGCGCATCGCTGAGATCGCGAGCGACCTGAGCGCCGCCGGCTACCACCCATTCCACGCGCCCTGCGGGGTGCTGCTCGACGAGGCGAGAAGGCCCCGGTCAGCGTGCATCCGGTGCGACACCTGCGACGGTTTCCCGTGCCTGGTGCACGCCAAGTCGGACGCCGAGGTCATCGGCGTGCGACCGATCCTTGACCTGCCGAACGTGACCCTGCTGGTCGGGGCGGAGGTGCAGCGACTGGAGACCGACCCGGCCGGCCACACCGTCACCCAGGTCATCGTCAACAGGAACGGGAACACCGAGGCATACGAAGGCGACATCGTGGTGGTCTCGGCGGGCGCGGCCAACAGCGCCCGGATCCTGCTCCGCTCGGCGAACGACACGCACCCGGCCGGCCTGGCCAACGGTTCGGACCAGGTCGGCAGGAACTACATGTTCCACAACAGCAGGGCTGTGGTGGCCATCGACAAGGAACCGAACGACACGGTCTTCCAGAAGACGCTCGGGCTGAACGACTTCTACTTCGCCGGAGACGGCCGCCCGTGGCCGTACGGGAACGTGCAGATGATCGGGAAGTCGAATGCCGCCGCCATGCGCGGCGAGGAGCCCAAGCTCACCGAGCTGGCGCCGAACTTCACCCTCGACGAGGTCGCCAAGCACGCCGTGGACTTCTGGCTGACCACCGAGGACGTGCCGAAGGCCAGCAACCGGGTGACGGTGGACAAAGACGGAAACATCTGTCTCACCTACCAGCGGACCAACCGGGCCGAGGCGGACGGGCTGTACGGCGAGCTGCGGACGATCATGAACCACATCGGGATCGCCGCCCACCATGTGCTCGGGAAGAACTTCTACATGGACATGCCCATCTCGGTGGCCGGTGTGGCGCACCAGGGGGGCACCTGCCGGTTCGGTGCCGACCCGGCGGCTTCCGTCCTCGACGAGAACTGCAAGGCGCACGAACTCGACAACCTCTACGTCGTGGATTCGAGCTTCATGCCCAGCATCGGCGCCGTGAACCCGGCGCTGACGGTCATGGCGAACGCGCTCCGGGTCGCCGACCACGTACTCAAGCAGATGGCGTGAAGAGCGTGCGGACGGGTGAAACCGCGGTCCGTTCGGAATGAAAAGAATTTTTATCCGAACGAACCGTGACTTCGCTTTAGCCGTTGCCGGCTATCACGGCTTGCGAGCCACGCCGGCCCACAGCACCGTGGGCATGGCCGCCTGGATGTCTGAGTCCGGCCGCCACCGCGAGGCCTTGACCACGCCCGGCTCGACCAGTTCAAGCCCGGCGAACAGGCCGGTCACGCCCGTCCGGTCGCGCAGCGTCACCCGCTGCGCCATCGAGGAGTTCATCCGCCGGACCATTTCGGAGTGGGGCTCGGCCTCGATGTCGCTGGCCGGGTGCGAGATGACCAGGAAGCTGCCGGGCACGCACGCCGCCATCAACCGCGCCACGACGGCGCCGGCCTCGTCGCCGGGGACGAACTGGAGGAGGGTGAGCAGCGTGATCGCGACCGGCTGGGTGAAGTCCAGCGTGCCGGCAGCGCTGGCAACGATCGCGTCCGGGTCCCGCGCGTCGGCGTCCAGGTAATCGAGCGCGCCTTCCGGGGTGCTGCGCAGCAGCGCCCTGGCGTGCGACAGCACGACGGGGTCGTTGTCCGCGTAGACGATGCGGGAGCCGGGCGCCTCGCGCTGTGCTACCTCGTGGACGTTGTCGGCGGACGGGAGACCGGCGCCGATGTCGAGGAACTGCCTGATCCCCATCTCGGCCGTCAGGAACCGGATAGCGCGGACCAGGAAGGCGCGGTTCGCGCGCACCGACCAGACGATGTCCGGGTAGGCCTGCATGGTCTGCTCGCCCAGTTCCCGGTCGGCCGCGAAGTTGTCCTTCCCGCCTAGCCAGTAGTCGTAGACCCGGGAGATGTGCGGGATGGTGACGTCGAAGTCGGGCAAGGCGGCTCCTGCGGGAGGGACAGGCCAGGCGATTCCCGGTCAAGTATGCCGGATGCCGGGATCACGAACCGGAGCGGGAGCGGTCATCTGCTCGAAGATCATCTGGGCGCTCCGGCAGGCGAGCGACCACCCGCTGCCCTAGCGACCATTGCCGCGATCAACGACCATTGCCGCGGCAGAACCACCGCCAGGCAGGTGCTCAAAGCCCAAAGCCGCCGAGGGCGGTGATGGCTGTCAGCGGCCGCCCCTGCTCCACGCGTCGGTGGCGTTTGTGCACCCGGCATGGCGCACCGCGGCGCTCGCGACTACCTGGTCCGATGACAGGCCAGGGCAGTCGCCGCTTGTCGCGTGAATGCCGAGGACGAGTACCCCGATCGCGGCGGCCAGCATCGCGCAGATCACGGCAGCCCGCGTGAGGGTGCGCGCGGAGAGGGCCTCGGCGGCCGGCAGCGGCTGCCCCCGGGTGCGCCTGCCGAAGGCCGCGAAGATCGCTTTCAGGCCTGGATCGGCCGCCGCGAGAGTCCGCTCTATCTGGTCGAGAATCTCTTGCTGACGGCGAGGGAGGTTCATCGTACTTCCCGGGAGGCGAGCGCGGCGCCGCGCGTGCGGTTCCTCTATGTCCGCAGGATAACCGCTAGCCGCGAGGGGCGCGGACCCTGGCGCCGATGGTCTCGGTGTGCGGGCACTGGCCTCGGCGGCCTCTATCCAGGTGCCAATGCCCTCTCCGAGATGGGGTGCTTGTCGGGTTTGCGCAGGGGACGCACGTCCAGCTCATGGTCACCCATCAGGCATGGCACCGTTGGCTGCCACGCTTCCGTCATGTTGTACAACGATGTACGATTCGTGCATGGCAATGATGACGGTCAGCGAGGCCCGGGCGGCCCTTCCGGAAGTGCTGACCCGGGTGGCCGCGGGTGAGGAGATTACGATCACCCGCTACGGGAGCCCGGTCGCCGTGGTGGTCAGGCCGGACGTCGCATGGGGCCAGCCCGGCCCGGAGGGGACGACGGACGAGACGGAGGGGCTCGTGCGGATCTTGCAAGACCGGGCCAGGCGGCACGGACGCTCGCTTGAGCAGGAGCTTCGGGCGATCCTGGACGCGGCGAAGAAGGGCGCTGCGCCTGCCCCGCTGCCGCCGATCCGCCTTGCTACGGTGCGCACGGCCGGGAGTTCGACGTGGTCCAGGGAGGAGATCTATGGCGACGAGGGCCGCTGACCTGTCCATCGTTCCTGACCGGGTAATGCTCGACACCAATGTGCTGCTCGCGGCGACTGACGAGACTCGGGCGGAGCACCGCGATGCGCTGACGGTCCTCAACGACTGGGCAGCGGTGCGGACCGACCTGTGCACGAGCGGACAGATCCTCCGCGAGTACCTCGCCGTCGCGACGCGGCCAGCTAAGAAAAACGGCCTGGGACTGGACCTTGCGGATGCGCTCGGGAATGTGCGTGCTATCCGCGAGCGGACCACTCTGCTCGCCGAGGACTCCAAGGTCGCCGACCGCCTGCTCGGCTTGCTCGCCGATATCGAGTGCAAGGGAAGGCAGGTCCATGACGCGAACGTTGTCGCGACGATGCTCGTGCACGGCATCGGCACGGTTGTCACCATGAACCCGGAGGACTTCGCCCGGTTCGCGGGGCAGGTAAACCTGGTCCGGCTCTAGCCAGCCGCAGCCCTGCCCGCGGCGCGCCGCGAAGGGGTCAGCGGGACGCGCGGATTTCGCGGAGCAGCCGTTCGTTCGGAAGAGTGGTCTTTTCCAGCAGCAACTCGATCGCGTGCTGGCTATCCAGGGCGGCGAGGGCGCGGCGCAGGGTGACCACGGCGGCGTGCTCGGCGGGGTCCATCAGCAGGTCTTCGCGGCGGGTGCCGGAAGGCACCGGGTCGATCGCGGGGAAGATCCGCTTCTCGGCCAGGTCGCGGCGGAGCCGCAGCTCCATGTTGCCGGTGCCCTTGAACTCTTCGAACAGCACGTTGTCGAGGAGCGATCCGGTGTCGATCAGCGCGGTGGACAGGATGGTCAGCGAGCCGCCCTCTTCGAGGCAGCGCGCCGCGCCGAGGAAATGCCTCGGCGGTTGCAGCGCGGAAACCGCGACGCCGCCGCTGAGGGTGCGGCTGCTGGCGGGTGCGGCCAGGTTGTAGGCGCGGCCGAGGCGGGTGAGCGAGTCGAGCATGACGACGACGTCGCGGCCGAGTTCGGCCAGCCTCTTGGCCCGTTCGATGGCCAGTTCCGCGGCGCGGACGTGTTCTTCCGGGGACTGGTCGAAGGTGGAGGAGATGACCTCGCCGCGCACCGAGCGGCGCATGTCGGTGACCTCTTCCGGGCGCTCGCCGACCAGCACGAGCATGAGGTGCACGTCGGGGTAGCCGGCGGCGATCGCGTGCGCGATCGTCTTCAGCACCGTGGTCTTGCCTGCCTTGGGCGGGGCGACGATGAGGCCGCGCTGGCCCTTGCCGATCGGGGAGACCAGGTCGATGATCCGCGCGGCCGGAGACGGGTCACCGTCTTCGAGGCGGAAGCGCTGGTTGGGGTAGATGGGGGTGAGGTCGTCGAAGTGCGGGCGCTTTCCCGCGCGGTCGGCGGGCAGCCCGTTGACGGTCTGGACGCTGATCAGCGTCCTGTCCGGCCGGCCGGTGTTGTTGTTGTCCTTGTTGCTCTTGTTGTTGTTCCGGTTGCCGTTTCCGTTGGCGGGCCCGGCCGCACCCTCGATCAGGTCGCCCTTGCGCAGCCCGAACTGACGGAGTTGCGCGGCGGAGAGCTGAATGTCGTCGGGGGACCGACGGTAGCCGGCCGTCCGCAGGTAGCCGCGGCGCTCGTCGGCGTCGACAATGCCGGAGACGGGCACGGTTTGCGCCACGGGGTCATGTGGCCGCGTTTCCGCGGAAAGGAGTTTTTCTGTTGTGCTTGCAGTCATTGGGGTTTCCTCTCCTCTGGAGAGTGATTTTGAGCAGCCTTAGAACTACTGATGGCTCGCGCGTTTCAGCAAGCCTCGTTGAATTAGGCGAACGCGCGGATACAGGTGATCAGCTGCTCAGATGTCTGTTACTTGAGGATGGCTGCGAGAATTTTGATCGTCGCTGCCGAATTTCTGAGAAGCAGCGCCATTCAGATGTGGCGCTTGACATTCGCCGGACCACTCAGATGGGCACCGGCCAACGCTGTCAATATACCCGACAACGCCCGGAGGTGCCAGGGCATTCCCGGCGGGATGATAGGAACTGTAGGTGACCAACCCGTTGTCCAGCACCGAACGCACCAGGCACCGGAGGCTCCGTGACCAGGGGCGGACCGACCGGAGCGACTTGTTCGCCGTCCTCGCCTCCGGCCTGGTCGCCCACCTCGGCGTCGTCAGCGACGGCTGGCCGATGGTGGTGCCGACCAGCTACGGCTTCGACGACACGACCCTGTACCTGCACGGCTCGGTGGCGAGTGTCAGCCTGCGCGCGGACAGCCCGGTATGTGTCACGATCACGGTGGCCGACGGGCTCGTGCTCGCGCGGTCGGTGTTCGAGCATGCGCTCAACTACCGCTGCGCGATGATCTACGGTCACCCCAGGATCGTCGAGGATCCCGACGAAGTCCTCACCGGTCTGCGCCTGCTCTCCGAGCACATGGCTCCCGGCCAGTGGGACTACGCTCGTCAGCCGAATAAGAAGGAGCTCGCCGCGACCCGGCTGCTCGCGCTGTCGCTCGACGAGGCGTCGGTGAAGATCCGCACCGGCCCGCCCGAGGACGCGGACACGCCCGACGCCGAGCTTGGCCTGTGGGCGGGCGAACTGCCACTGTCCGCCACCTGGCAGCAGCCCGTCCCCGACCCCGCGCTGCCTGCCGGCATCGCCGTCCCACCCCACATCGCCGCACGCGCCGGGACCCCGGCCAGCTGACGCTGTCACGCGCGGTGACGATAACACGGTGACGATAACACGGTGACGATAACACGGTGCCGGGCGGGACTATCCAGTGCGCGGGTTGCTCGGTGTACCGCGCGATGGTGTCGAAGTCGTGGTCGTAGTGCAGGATTTCCAGGCCCCGAGCCCGTGCGGTTGCGGCGACGATGAGATCGGGTATCGAAGCGGAGCGGTGCTGCGCTTGTTCGCTGAGCGCTTCCTGGATTTCCGCTGCCAGATCCCAGATTTCCGCCGGGGTCTCGACTCGGTCCATCGCGGCTTCAAGCTGTTCCTTCATCCGGGCGCGCTCTTGGATGTTCCGCGCCGAGTAGAGCATCTCCAGTTCCGTGACGCCGCAAATGCCCACGAGCGCGCGCGTCATAAGCGGCTCGAGTACTTCGCGGACCGCCGGCAGGTGAAGTCTGGCAAGGGCGCTCTTGTCGGCGAGATAGCGCGCTACCCCCACATCCGCTCCTTAGCGGCTGGCTCCAGCAGGAAGCCGAACGCGCCATCCTCCCCCAGAGCGACCAGATCGCGCACGGCAGCGATCCGGATCACCTCGCGGAATGCGGCGTTGATGGTCTCCCGGATGGACTCGGTTCCGAGTATCCCTCGTACCTTGTCAAGCTTGTCCATATCGATGTCGACGCTAGTCTTTGCCATCTGATCACCCCAGTTGTTGATATCCAGACGGCTAGCAATCATACATCAAAGCTCAGTGAATCGTTATATCGCATCTGTTCCGGCGCAGAGGTCCGCCGCCCGCACGGGGACCCCGGCGGGCTGACCCCTGGGATAGTCGCACTGTGACTACTAGGCTATTTGCGAATCCGTACGGACGCGGTTGCGGCACTGGGTAGTGGAGGACTGGGATGGCCTTTCTCGACGAAGAGACCTGGCGGGGCAAGGTTTACTCCGGCGGCTGGGTAACGGCATCCGGCGGCGACGCCGCGGTGATCGAGCCCGCCACCGGCATGGAGCTCGGCCGGACCGGGATCGGCGGGCCGGCCGACATAGCGAACGCCGCCCGGCTGGCGGCCGCGGCACAGCAGGAATGGGCCGCCAAGCCGCACTCCGAGCGGTCGGCGCTGCTGCGCACGGCGGCCGACATCTGGCTGGCCAACGCCCCCGAGATCGAACAGTGGAGCATCCGGGAGAGCGGGAAGATCGGTCCCGCCGCCCAGTTCGAGACCACCTGGTCACTAGCGAGCTCTACGAGGCGGCCACGCTGCCGTCCCGCCCCTACGGCGAGCTGCTGCCGAGCGAGCAGCCGCGGCTCAGCTTCATCGAGCACATCCCGGTCGGCGTGGTCGGCGTCATCGCGCCGTTCAACTTCCCGCAGGTGCTCGCCATGCGGTCGGTCGCGCCGGCGCTCGCCCTCGGCAACGCGGTCGTCCTCAAGCCCGACCCGCGCACCGCCGTATGCGGCGGCGTGGTGATTGCCCGGGTATTCGAGGAGGCGGGGCTGCCCGACGGGCTGCTGCACGTGCTGTCCGGCGGGGTGGCGGCTGGCGAGGCCCTGATCACCGACCCGCTGGTCCGCGTCATCTCGTTCACCGGCTCCACGGCCGCCGGCCGCCGCGTCGGCGAGCTCGCGGCCCGCCACCTGAAGCGGGCCCACCTGGAGCTCGGCGGCAACTCGGCGCTCGTCATCCTCGACGACGCCGACCTCGAGCTGGCCGCGTCGGCGGGCGCCTGGGGATCGTTCCTGCACCAGGGCCAGATCTGCATGACGACGGGGCGGCACCTGGTGCACGACGCGATCTACGACGACTATGTCGCCGCGCTGGCCGGCAAGGCGGAACACCTGCCGGTAGGCGACCCGGCGAGCGGGCAGGTCGCCCTCGGTCCGCTCATCGACGAGCGACAGCGGGACAAGGTGCACGCCCTGGTCACGCAGACCACGAGCGCCGGCGCCAAACTCTCGGCCGGCGGGACCTACGAGGGGCTGTTCTACCGGCCCACCGTGCTCGCCGACGTCACCGAGGAAATGCCCGCCTACGCCAACGAGGTCTTCGGGCCGGTCGCCCCGGT
>Ga0335074_10010812_pt1 | contig 12765 bp, 13 predicted proteins | sample Lox_Sample_23_FD_206715 | JGI IMG/M metagenome (GOLD analysis project Ga0335074, IMG submission 206715) | Soil microbial communities from Loxahatchee National Wildlife Refuge, Florida, United States - Lox_Sample_2.3 | ecosystem: Environmental > Terrestrial > Soil > Wetlands | place: USA...
CTGCTGCTCTCGACGATAGATTTCCGCGTGCTCGGCCTGCTGTTGCTGGGTTCGCTCCCCGGCATATTTGTCGGCAGTCAGCTCGCGGTCCGCATCCCCGACGCGGCGTTGCGTGCCGCGCTGTCGGGCGTCCTGATCGTCGTCGGCAGCCGGTTGCTGCTGTAGGTGGCTGCGCTCACACCGGGCGGTCGCCGGCAATCGTGACACGGTGGCCCGAGCGCGTGTGCGGCCAGTAATCCCACATCGCGTGGTGCTGCACGCAGCGGTTGTCCCAGAATGCGATCGAGTTCTCGCGCCAGCGGAAGCGGCACTGGAACAACGGGTTCGCCATATGCCGGTAGAGGTATTGCAGGATGCCGGTGCTCTCGTCGCGCGGGATGCCGTTAATGTAGCGAGTGAAGCCTTCGTTGACGTAAAGCGCCTTGCGGCCGGTCACCGGATGGGTGCGCACGACCGGATGGTCGGCATGGGGATAGCTCTCTTTGTCCTTGACGCCGTAATTGGCGTACTGACCGCGATAGTGGTCGCCGTCGTGCCGCGCCGTCAGCCCGTCGAGATAGGATTTCATGCGGTCCGACAGCGCCTCGTAGGCGGCGTACATGTTGGCGAACAGCGTATCGCCGCCGCGCGTCGGACAGGTGCGGATATAAAGGATCGAGCCCATCGGCGGCTCGGGGTCGCACGAGACGTCGGAGTGCCAGCCTTCGCCGTTGGCGCGCGGGCTGTCCTTGTCGGCATGGATGATCATCAGCTCCGGATGCCCGGGCGCGGACGGCGCCGCCGGATGCAGGTGCAGATTGCCGAAGCGGCGGCCGAAATCGAGGTGCTGTTCCTCGGAGAGGTGCTGGCCGCGAAAGAAGATGACGAGGTTTTCCGCCAGCGCGCGGTGGATCTCGTCCATTTGCCGGTTCGAGAGGTCCCGCAGATCGACGCCGCCGATCTCGCCGCCGATGATCGGCGTCAACTTATCGACGGTGATCGTCTCATAGGTCGCCGCCTCGTCGGGCACGTATTTGATGCGCGGGCCGTTGCGGCTGCGCAGCGAACTCGTCATGGCCGGCTTCTCCCGCATCCGATACGGTAGTCGATCAATGCTATCACGAAACCCCACTTAGCGCGCGGCTTCGATACGCGCCATGTCGGCATCGCTGAAGCCGAAATGATGGCCGATCTCGTGGATCAGCACATGGCGGACGACGCGCGACAGGGGTTCGCCGGTCGCATCGCAATAGGCGAGGATCGGCCGCCGGTACAAAAAGACCATGTCGATCTGCGGCTGCGGATCATTGATGCTTTTGTCCGGCAGCGGCACGCCGCGATAGAGACCGAGAAGATCGAGAGGGTCGCGGAGCCGCATCGCCGCCGCCGTGTCCGCATCGGGAAAATCCTCGACGCGCACGACCACTGCCGCGACCTCGCGCAGGAAGCGATGCGGCAACCCGCCAACGATCCCGCGCGCCAGCGCATCGATATCGGCGAGCGAGGGGGCAAGCGCGCGGGTCACGCCGCGAATCCGGCTTGACCCGCGCCGCGACGCCGCTCACTTGCTGAATCGCGGAGCGGATATTGGAGGATGCGATGGTCGAGAGGCTGACGGGAGCGGCGCGGCAGACGGCACTGCGCGGATTGGCCGGCTGGAGCGAAGTCGAGGATCGCGACGCGATCCGCAAGAGCTACCACTTCAGCAATTTCTCCGAAGCCTGGGGATTTCTGTCGCGCGTAGCGCTCGCCGCCGAACGGATGGATCACCACCCCGAAATCTTCAATGTCTATAACCGGGTCGAAATCATGCTCTCGACCCACGATGCAGGCGGCCTGTCCGAACGCGACATCGAGCTCGGGCGCATCATCGACGAACTGGCGCCCGAGCGCGACCGGCGCCCGCCGGCGCCGTAGCCGACCCACAGCGCCGTGGCGGGGTCTAGTGGCGCAGAAAATAGACACGGCGCAATTGCTCGCGAAAGCTGACGCTGGCGGCGATCGCGGCGTGGAAATCCTCTTCGCCCAGCACGTAGGCTTCGAGCGGGTGCATCGCGACAACAGTGGCGTTGCGCGGATTTCCGCTGAGCAGCGCCGATTCACCGAAGAACTCGCCGCTGCCGAGACGGGCGACCTCGCGGCCGCCGCGCTCGACCTTGACTTCGCCCTCTGAAATCAGAAACAGCTCGTGCCCCGTTTCGCCTTCACGGATGACGATCTCGTCCGTCATATAGTGCCGCTTTTTCATGCGCTCGGCGACATGCGTCAGCTCGTTCGGGGTCAGCGCCTTGAAGGCGTCGACGTCTTTCAGGAATTCGCAGATGCGCAGCGCGTCGTTGAGGATGATGTCGGAGACGATGCGGCCATCGACCATGTGCAACAGCCGGTCGGCGAGTTCGATGATGCGGTGGTCGTGCGTCACCATCAGGATCGCGGTGCCCTCTTCGACGGTCAGCTCCTTGAACAGGTGCACGACATTGCGCGTCGAATCGGGATCGAGCGCGGCGGTCGGCTCGTCCGCCAATATGAGCTTTGGACGGTTGGCCAGCGCGCGGGCGATCGCCACGCGTTGCCGCTGCCCGCCGGACAGCGCGCGCGGCTTCTGGTCGATGCGGGCGCCGAGGCCCAGCCGATCGAGCATAGCGACGCCGCGCGCCCGCATGTCGGCGGCGGTACGGCGCCCGGCCAGCTGCAACGCCATTTTGACGTTCTCATAGGCGCTGAGCGCCTCGAACAGATTGTGCATCTGGAAAATGAAGCCGATCTCGCGGCGCACGCGGACGAGCCCCGCCGGGTCGAGCCCGGCCAGATCGTGACCAAGCACCTCGACCCGCCCCTCCTGAAGCGACCGGAGCGCGCCGATCAGGGTCAACAGCGTCGTCTTGCCCGAACCCGACGGGCCGGTCATGACGACGAGCTGCCCGGGCGGAATCTCGAGCCCGATGTCGAACAGCACCTGAAAGCGCGATTCGCCCTCGCCATAAAAGAAGCTGACGCCTTCGGCGCGCGCCAGCGGCTGCCCCGGCGCGAGGCGTTCGCAGAGATCGCGCGCACCGGCATCGGCCATCAGAATACTTCTGCCGGATCGAGCGCGACGACCCGCCGGATGGCGAACGCGGCCGACAACAGACACATGCCCAGCGTCAACGCGAAGCTGATCAGGGTCTGCATCGCGGTCATGTGCAGCGGCAACAGCGCAACATCGCCGATGACTCGATAGACGACGAGACACAACAGCCACGCAGGCACATAAGCGGCCGCCGCGGACAGCGCTGCCTGCGCGAACACGACCCGGAGGAGGTAGAAGGTATTGTAGCCCATGCCTTTCAACGTCGCGTATTGCGGCAGCTGATCCGCCAAGTCGGTATAGATGACCTGATACGAGATCAGCATTCCGACAATAAAGCCGACCAGCGCCCCCATCCAGAAGATCGGGCCGGCCGACGACAGGTTGGCCTGGAAATCGGTTTCGAACTCTTCGAGTTGCCGCTTGCTGAGAATGCGCACTCCGGCCGGCAACGCGGCGCGCAAGCCACGCTCTACCGCACCGACATCGGATCCCGGCCGCAGCTTGATGACGCCGAACTCGATCGGCAGGGAAGCGGCGCTTGCCCGATTGTCCGTCAGCAGCCGCGCGTAGCTCGCGGCGCTCATCATGACCGTGCCGTCGCTCATGAAATCGGGGCCGAGCGCAAAGCTGCCGACGATCTGCACCGGATGGCCGTTGAGTTCGGTCGCGCGCGCCCCGCTCGCCATGCCGAGGAACGGCCGCGCCAGCCGATCGACGATGACTGCGTCAGGCGCTTTGAGCCGCGCGCTATCTGCCCTGACCGCGGGTAGCAGGAACGGCGGATCGTCGGGATCAAAGGCGAACACCTGCACGAGGTACGATTTGCCGTCTGCCGGGCTCTTCCAGAAAAAATGCAGCCAGGAGGCGTAAAGCGGCGTGACGCTGGCGACGCCGGCCACGTTCGGCGCCTTGGCGAGGTCGGCACGCGGGAACGGGTCCTCGCTGCCGAACCGGTATTTCGTCGCGTGCATGACGATAATGGCGCCGTCGAGTTGCCGAACGACGCCGAGCGACGCATCGAAAAATCCTTGCTTGAAACCGAGCTGCACGAGCATCAGCAGCACGGCGAAGCCGATGCCGGCGACGGCGCGAGCGAGGCGCCGCTTGTTGGACAACAGGTTGCGCCAGGCCAGCGGTACCGAGCGGGTCGAGGGCGCGATCGCGATCGTCATCGGCGACTGTCGTCAGAAGATGTCGGCCGGGTGGGCGCGGCGCAGCCGGCCGAGCGAGAAAAGCGCCGACGCGGCCGCCATCGCCAGCCCGGTCGCGAACACCGCGCCGAGTTCGGCGGGGCTCAGCGTCGCCGGCAGCAGCGTCTCCCGGCGGATCACGATGTAGAGAGCAAACGCCGCGCCCAACGCCGGCAGAAACGCAAGAAGCATGATCAGCACGGCCTCGGCGAGTACGATCGCATTGAGTGCCCGGTTGCGGTAGCCGATCGCCTTCAGCATCGCGAATTGCGGCAATTGGCGCGCGACCTGCGTCGCCAGCGTCTGATATAGGATCATGATGCCGACGATGAAGGCGACGACCAGGCCGGACCCGAAGATGATCCCGGTGCCGGTTTTCGTCGTCCAATAGGCAACCTCCTGTCGGGTCAGGCCGGCCCGAGTGAGGACCTGCGTGTCGGTCGGCAACACCGCGCGCAGCGCCGCAGCGACCTTGTCGGGATCGGCGCCCGGCCGCAGCGTCACGAGGCCGAAATTGACCTGCCCCGATGGCCGGCGGGGGAAGATGCGAAAGAAATTCTCCGGATCGACCAGCGCAACGCCAAGGCCGAGAAACCCGGTGCCGAGCCTGTACCGGCCGCCGATCGTCATTGGCCGGCCGTCGAGGGTGATCTTTCGCCCGACCGTCAGCGGTCCGAAAATCGGCCGGGTCGAACCGTCGACGAGGATCGTGTCGGCGCGCGCCAGCACGGCGCTCCGGCTTTCGATGCCGGCGGCGGCAAAAGCTCGCGAACCCGGGTCGAAGCCGATGATCGAAATGTCGATGCGCGGCCCGCCCGCTGCTCCCTGCCATTTGGCGTCGCCGAGGTAGACCGGGGTTGCCTGCGCCACACCCGGCACCTTCAGCGCCACGGCGAGCGCTCGCTGCGGAAATTGCCAGGACTGCGCCATAAACACGTAGTCTTTCGACACGAGCAGCAGATCAAACCGCATGTGATCGTAGATCAGCATGCCGCCCTGCGGCACCGCCAGAAAAAAGCCGAGCTCGATAAAGATCAACAGAATCGCGACAAAGACTCCGCCGATCGCCAATGCGGTGCGGCCCTTCTGATGCGCAAGCACTCTACAGGCGACCTCAAACGGCACCGGGCGGCAATCCTCGTCGTTACGGCCGCTGCACCATAGCGCAGCGGCGACAACCGCCCTATGCCGGATCGGCGCAAGGGTGGCGCAAAATTGCCGCCGCGCTAGATTTCAGCCAGCATCGCTTCGGCGCTGGAAACGCCGTATTCGCCCGACGGCTCGACATGCAAGGCCTTGACGATACCGTCCTCGACCAGCATCGCGTAGCGCTGCGAGCGCATGCCCATGCCGGCGCTGGTCCGATCGAGTTCGAGGCCGATCGCTTTCGTGAAATCGGCGCTGCCGTCGCCGAGCATGACGATCCGGTCGGCGCCGTGCTCCCTGCCCCACGCATCCATGACGAACGGGTCGTTGACCGCAAGGCAGGCGATCGTATCGACGCCCTTTGCCTGCAGCTGGTCGGCATTGTTGACATAGCTCGGCAGGTGACGCTGCGAGCAGGTGCGGGTGTAGGCGCCAGGAACTGCAAACAGCACGACCTTTTTGCCCTTGAAGAAATCGTCGCTTGCGATCTGCTGCATGCCGTCCTTTGTCAGGTACCGCAACGTCACTGACGGCACCCGGTCGCCTGCTTTGATCGTCATCATCTGCCTCCGTTCGTTGGATCGACACGTAGCGTCCGTCGAGACGCTCGCACCGCGAGCTCCTCAGGATGAGGAATTCGGGGAGTCCGCCATCAGAAATACCCTCGTGCCGAGGCGCGCCGGGACGAAAACCGAAGCGCCTCTCAACGCATCTGGTCGATCAGGAATATTGCCTTGCCGGGGATCCGCCGCTGTCGCAGCAGCGGCGCCACCCTCGGCAGCTCGCGCCAGCCATGCTCGGCAATGCGCGGCTTCAGCGAGCCGTCGGCGACGAGCGATGCCAGCAGTGCCAGATCCGGGCCGAAGCGCTCCTCCGGTTCCGACGTGAAATAGTGGAAAGCCTGGATGCGGGCGTTCTGGTGCTCGCCGAATTCGCGGAAATCGATCTCGGTCGGCTGGCCCGACGAATTGCCGAACGCGATAATCGTGCCCTTCGCCTCGATATGCCCGATCGCCGCCTTCAGCGAGGCGCCGCCGGCCGCTTCCAGGATCAGCGCGAAGCGGCCCTGCGCCGCGTCGATGCTTGCGACGATTTCGGTGGCGCCCAATCCCTCGACGACCTGCGCGCGCTCCGGCCCGCCGACGACGGCCGTCACCCGCGCGCCCGAACGCACCGCCAGTTGCACCGCAAGGTTGCCCACCCCGCCGGCGGCGCCGGTGATCAGCACGCGCTTGGCCAATAGCGGCGCACCGTGGCGCAATGTGCGCAACGCCGTCAGCCCGGCGACCGGCAGCGCCGCCGCGGCACCGAACGGCACAGGATCGGCGATCGGCGCGATGCGGTGCGTCGGCACCGCGGCGTGTTCGGCCCAGCCCTCCCAATCGCACAGCGCGACGACCCGGGCCCCCGCCGGCGGTCCGCTGCCGTCGGCGGCGGCGCGCAGCACGATGCCGGCAATGTCCTGCCCCGGCCGCCACCCCGCCGGGCGCGCCTGGAACAGCCGCAATTCGCCACGGTTCAGGGAGAACGCATGCACCGCGACGAGCGCCTCGTTCGGCTTCGGATCGGGCTCCGGCACCTCGCGGATCGCGACCGGCTCCGGGCTGCCCGGCGTGTTGACGACGGCGAGCATGACGCCTCCCGTTGGCAAACCCCGCCCCTGCCACGATGGCGGTGAGGGCGCGGTTTACCGCCCAGTCAATTGAGCCGCAGGTCGGTGATGTGGCGGGGGTCGGGCTTCAGTTCACCCTTTTCGACGCGGGTCACGATGTCGGTCAGAATGCGGTTGGTCGGCGTCGGCAGGCCGATCTCGTCACCCTTGCGGCAGACGAAGCCGTTCAGGAACTCGATCTCGGTACGCCGCCCCTTGACCATGTCCTGGCCCATCGACGGCCGGTGTTCGCCGCCGCCGGCGCGGTTCGCCTCTGCCAGCCGGTGCTCGTCGATCGTGCGCTGCGCTTGCGCGTCGCCCTCGCCGGCGCGGGCGATCGTCTCCGGGTCCATGTGGCTCACTTCGTCAAACGTGTAGCCGAGCGCGAAGCCGACGCGGATCGCCTCGCTGCCGAGCCGGTTCGAGAAATGCCGGATCGCGTCGTTGCGGGTCATGTCGCGCGTAATCATGCCGGTGCAGGCCGACAGCCCGTTGCCCATCACGTTGGTGACGAGCTTCGACCAGCGCTCGCCCCACAGATTCTCGGTCACGAAGGCGCTGTCGGCATTGGCGAGCAGGCCGCAGACCTCCTTGGCGCGGTCGGTGATGCGGCCGTGCACCTCGCCGACCCGGAACACCGTGTGCTTCGTGCCGTGCTTGCCGCCGGCGCGCGCGACGTGGCCGGGTTCGTTCAGCGCGACGGTGATCGAGCTGGCGATCGAGCCGAGCGTTTTGCCCCAGCCGACGACGCCCGCGATCGTCTCCTCGTTCATGCAATTCTGCAGCGACACGACATAGCCGTCCGGCGCCAGGTATTGCTTGATCAGCGTTGCCGCCCAGGCCGTGTCATAGGATTTCGTGCAGACAAACGCGATGTCGATCGGCTTTTCTTTCGCCAGCTGCTGTGCCTCGGTGACATGCAATGCGCGCACCGGCACCGTGAACGGTTCGACATCGCGCAGATGGGTGATTGTCAATCCGTGCTTTTTCATGTGCTCGACGTGCTCGGGCCAGAAATCGATGAACGTCACGTCCTCTCCGGCCTTGACCATGTGGGCGCCGGCATAGCCGCCGACCGCCCCGGTGCACACGACCGCAATCCTCTTCCCCGTCGCCATCAGCCTTCCTCCGCATTGCGCCGGCACGCCGCCGCCGAAAACTCGCGGCGCGATCCTAGTACGAGCCGGGCCGGCGGGGAAAGCAATCCCGGCCCGCCCGCGCGGCTGACGTATTGGCCGGCGCCACTGCGATGCCCAGATGACGAACGCCGATCTCGCGACGAGGTGATCGATGGCGCAAACGCTTCGCCCGCATGTATTGGTCGTCGGCGCCGGACCGGGCGGCTATGTCGCCGCGATCCGCGCCGGCCAACTCGGCCTCGACACCGTCATCGTCGATGCCGAACGGCCCGGCGGCACATGCCTGCTGCGCGGCTGCATCCCGTCGAAGGCGCTGATCCACGCCGCCGACAAATTCGCGGCGATCAGCGCCGCCGCCGGCGGCGATGCGCTCGGCATCGCGATCGAGGCGGCGCCGCGCCTCGAACTCGCCCGCACCGTGGCGTGGAAGGACGGCATCGTCGATCGCCTGTCGAGCGGGGTTTTCGGCCTGCTGAAGCGGGCGAATGTGCGCGTCGTCGAAGGCTGGGCCCGCTTCGGCGACGCCAAGAGCTGCACGATCGAGACGAAGGCCGGCCCGGTCGCGATCGTCGCCGAGCACGTGATCCTCGCGGCCGGCTCCCAGCCGGCGGCGTTGCCCGACCTGCCGTTCGGCGACGACGTGATCTCCTCGACCGAGGCCTTATCGCTGCCCGAGTTGCCGCGGCGTCTCGCCGTCATCGGCGCGGGATACATCGGCCTCGAATTGGGCATCGCGTTCAGAAAGCTCGGCGCGGCCGTAGCGATCGTCGAAACGGCAGACCGCATCCTGCCGCGCTACGACGAGGCGTTGACCCGTCCGGTGCGGCGCTGGCTCGCGCGGGCCGGCGTCGAATTGCATCTCGGCGCCAGGGCGACCGGGTTCCGCGACGGCCACCTCTCGATCGAGACGCCGCAGGACGCCCGCACGTTGGCGGCCGACAAGGTTCTCGTGACGATCGGCCGGCGACCGCTGACGGAGGGCTGGGGCCTGGAAGAGATGGCGCTCGACATGGCGGGCCCGTTTGTCAAGGCAGACGACCAATGCCGCACGGCGATGCGCAACGTCTGGGCGATCGGCGATCTCGTCGGCGAGCCGATGCTGGCGCACAAGGCAATGGCGCAGGGCGCGATGGTCGCCGAGATCATCGCCGGGCACCGCCGCCATTTCGATCCGGCGTCGGTCGCTGCGATCGTGTTCAGCGAGCCGGAGATCGCCGTCGCCGGCATGCTGCCGGACGAGGCGACGGCGGCCGGCATCGACGCCGCGACGAGCCTCTTCCCGTTCGCCGCCAACGGTCGCGCCCTGACGCTCGAAGCCGGCGCCGAGGGCGGCTTTGTGCGCATCGTCTGGCGGCGCGACGACACGCGCATCCTCGGCATCCAGGCAGTCGGCCGGCAAGTCGCCGAACTCGCCGGTGAATTCGCGCTGGCGCTCTCGATGGGCGCGGTGCTCGACGATGTCGCGCATACGATCCACGTCCACCCGACATTGGGCGAAGCGGCCGGCGAGGCGGCGCTTGTCGGCCTCGGCCAGGCATTGCACGTTTGACGAAGCTGGTGACCGCCGCGGCATGCTAGTGCATGTTCACCGGCGCGAGGTGCAACATGCAGACACCCAACACCTATCGCCAAGGCCCGGACGCGCGCGGCCATTTCGGCCTTTACGGCGGGCGTTATGTCGCCGAGACGCTGATGCCGCTGATTCTGGCGGTCGAACAGGCCTACGGCGGCGCGAAAGACGACCCGGCCTTTCATGCCGAACTCGGCTATTACCTCGAACACTATGTCGGTCGTCCCAGCCCGTTGTATTTCGCCGAGCGGCTGACGCGGCATTTCGGCGGCGCCCGGCTCTATTTCAAACGCGACGAGCTGAACCACACCGGCGCCCACAAGATCAACAATGTGCTGGGGCAGATCCTGCTGGCGCGGCGCATGGGCAAGCGCCGCATCATCGCCGAGACCGGCGCCGGCCAGCACGGCGTCGCGACGGCGACCGCCTGCGCGCTGTTCGACCTGCCGTGCGTCGTTTACATGGGCGCCACCGACATCGAGCGGCAAAAGCCCAACGTCTTCCGCATGCGGCTCCTGGGCGCCGAGATCGTGCCGGTGCATTCCGGCACCGCGACGCTGAAGGACGCGATGAACGAGGCGTTGCGCGATTGGGTCGCGCATGTCGACGACACGTTCTATGTGATCGGCACGGTCGCCGGGCCGCATCCCTACCCGGCGATGGTGCGCGACTTCCAGTCGGTGATCGGCCGCGAAACCCGTGCGCAATTGCACAAAGCGGAAGGGCGGCTGCCGGACACGCTGGTCGCGTGCATCGGCGGCGGCTCGAACGCGATGGGCCTATTCCACCCGTTCCTCGACGAGCCGTCGGTGCGCATGGTCGGCGTCGAAGCGGGCGGCCACGGCCTCGACACCGGCCTGCACGCCGCCTCGCTGAACGGCGGCCAGCCCGGCGTCCTGCACGGCAACCGCACCTACCTGCTGCAGGACGACGACGGCCAGATCCGCGACGCGCATTCGATCTCGGCCGGCCTCGATTATCCCGGCATCGGGCCCGAGCATGCCTGGCTCAATGATCTGGGTCGGGTCGAATACGTCGCGATCACCGATCGAGAAGCATTGGACGCATTTCAATTGTGCAGCCGGCAGGAGGGCATCATCCCGGCATTGGAGCCGGCGCATGCGCTGGCGCATGTCGCCAAGCTGGCGCCGACCCTGCCGCGCGACCATCTACTCGTCATGAATTTGTGCGGCCGCGGCGACAAGGACATCTTCTCGGTTGCCGACCACCTCGGGGTCAGGCTGTGACCCGGATCGAGCGGCGCTTCGCGCAGTTGCGCGAAGCGGGCCGCGCCGGCCTGGTGATCTACCTCACGGCCGGCGATCCCGATCCGGAAACCTCGCTGGCGCTGTTCCGCGGCCTCGCGGCGGCGGGCGCCGACCTGATCGAGCTTGGCATGCCATTTTCCGACCCGATGGCCGACGGCCCGGCGATCCAGGCAGCCGGCCAGCGCGCGCTGAAAGCCGGCATGACCTTGCGCCGGACGCTGGCGATGGTGCGCATATTGCGCGAAACGGATCCCGATACGCCTTGCGTCGTGATGGGATATTACAACCCGATCTACCGTTACGGCGCCGCAGCCTTCGCGTGCGACGCGGTGGCGGCCGGTGTCGACGGTGCGATCATCGTCGATCTGCCGCCCGAGGAGGATGCCGAATTGGCCGGCCCGGCGCGCGAGGCCGGTCTCGCGATCGTGCGCCTGGCGACGCCGACCAGCGACGAGCAGCGGCTGCCGGCGATCATCGGCAATCTCGATGGGTTTCTGTATTACGTCGCGATCACCGGCATTACCGGCACCCGCTCCGCCAATGCCGCCAGCGTGCATGATGCGGTCGCGCGGCTGCGCCGCTTCACCCGGCTGCCGATTGCCGTCGGCTTCGGCATCAAGACGCCGGCGCAGGCGGCCGAGGTGGCAAAGGCCGCCGACGCGTCCGTCGTCGGGTCGGCGATCGTCGATCGCCTCGCGCTCAACCTCGACCCCGACGGCCGCGCCAAGCCGGGTCTCGTCGATGCCGTGCTCGCCGACGTCCGCGCGCTGGCCGCCGGCGTCCGCGACGCGCGGCGTTAGCGCCGGAAGCTGGATTTCGCATGCTCGACCACGTCACGATCGCCGTTGCCGATCTGGCCCGCTCGCGAGAGTTCTATGACGCGGCGCTGAAGCCGCTGGGGATAATGCGGCTTTACGCCGAGGCCGAGACATTCAGCGGCTACGGCATCGGCCGGCGCGCCTTTTTCTGGATCGGCCGGCGCGAGACCGTCGGCGCCGGCGCCCACGTCGCGTTCGCCGCGCCCGACCGGGCTACGGTCGATGCATTTTACGCGGCGGCGATCGCGGCCGGGGGTCGCGACAACGGCCCGCCCGGTTTGCGGCCGCGCTATCATCCCGATTATTACGGCGCCTTCGTGCTCGATCCGGACGGCCACAACATCGAGGCCGTGTGCCGTTCTGCCGCCGCATGAACTGGCTGTCGAATTATGTCCTGCCGAAAATCCGCGCCTTCGCAAAGAAGGACGTGCCGGACAATCTGTGGAAGAAATGTCCAGGCTGCGAGCAGATGCTGTTCCACCGGGAATTGGCGGCGAACCACGAAGTGTGCCGGCAGTGCGGCCATCATTTCCGCATCGGCAGCGAGGCGCGCTTCCGCCTCCTGTTCGACGACGCGGCGTACCGCCGCATCGCGCTGCCGAGCGTCGCAGCCGACCCGCTGCGCTTCCGCGACAGCCGGCGCTACAGCGAGCGGCTGCGCGAAGCGCAGGCCGCGCTCGGCGCCGGCAGCGAGGCAGTGGCGCTGGCCGAGGGCGAGATCGGCGGCATCGCCGCCATCGTGGCGGCATTTGATTTTGCGTTCATGGGCGGCTCGATGGGCGTCGCGGTCGGCGAGGCGCTCGTCGCGGCGGCCGAGCGCGCCGTCGAGCGGCAGGCGGCGCTGATCGTCGTGCCGGCCTCGGGCGGTGCGCGCATGCAGGAGGGCATTCTGTCGCTGATGCAGATGCCGCGCACCGTCCTCGCCGCCGACATG
>Ga0335074_10010813_pt1 | contig 12764 bp, 10 predicted proteins | sample Lox_Sample_23_FD_206715 | JGI IMG/M metagenome (GOLD analysis project Ga0335074, IMG submission 206715) | Soil microbial communities from Loxahatchee National Wildlife Refuge, Florida, United States - Lox_Sample_2.3 | ecosystem: Environmental > Terrestrial > Soil > Wetlands | place: USA...
CCGGCGGCGAGCCCGAGGCGGGCAAATCTCTCGAGAGGACCGATGAACCACCGACATACCATTCATCAATCCCATCTGGGCTGGGACAACAGCCTCGAGCCCGCGGCGCGCATTGCGCCGGGGGAATCGCTGGAATTCGAGGTGCAGGATTCCTCGGCGGGACAGCTCTCGCCCGCCTCGAGCGTCGCGGATGTGGGGCGGCTCGATTTCGGCCGCATCAATCCGGTATCCGGACCGATCTTCATCGAGGGTGCCCGCCCGGGCGATGTGCTCAAGGTGACGCTGCTGTCATTCACGCCGTCGGGGTGGGGCTGGACGGCGAACATTCCCGGGTTCGGCCTCCTGGCCGACGAGTTCAAGGCGCCGGCGCTGCATCTGTGGAAATACGACCCGGGCACGCTCGCACCTGCGCTGTTCGGCCGCTGGGGCAAGGTGCCCTTGAAGCCTTTCACCGGCACGATCGGAGTGGCGCCGGCGGAGCCGGGCCGGCACAGCATCGTTCCGCCACGCCGCGTCGGCGGCAACATGGATGTGCGCGACCTCGGACAGGGCGCCGAGCTGTTCCTGCCGGTGGAGGTCGCGGGCGCGCTCTTCTCGGTCGGCGACACGCACGCCGCGCAGGGAGACGGGGAGGTCTGCGGCACGGCCGTCGAAAGTCCCATGCGCGTCGCGCTCAAGTTCGAGCTCATCGAGCAGATGCCGCTCGCCTATCCGCGATTTCGCACGCCGGGTCCCGTCACGCGCCACCTCGACGCGAAGGGCTATGAGGTGGCCACGGGCATCGGACCCGACCTCATGCAAGCGGCGCGCGGGGCCGTGCGCTCGATGATCGATCTGCTGACCGAGCGCCACGGCATGCCGGCCGTGGACGCCTACCTGCTGTGCAGCGTGTGCGGGGATCTGCGCATCAGCGAGATCGTCGATCTGCCTAACTGGACGGTGTCGTTTTACTTTCCGCGGGTGGTTTTGGATTGACCTTGGCGCGCGTCGGAGCCGGCTTGGCGTGCGCCGGGTGCGGCTTGGCGTGCGCCGGGGACGCGGCGGCGTGGCCCGCCGGGGCGGCCGAGTCCGCCGCTTCAGCGGCGGCGAGGGATGCGGGCACCGGCACGGATGCGTCCTTCAGGGCCTGCACGAGGGCCTTGCGCGCCTCGGTTTGGGTCGCGCCGGCACTGCAGGCCGCGAGCTTCTTCGCCTCGTCGAACTCGCCGCGGTACAGCGCCCGGTCGAGCGATGGGTTCCATCCGCAGCTCTTCGCGAGGAACTGCTGAAACACCGATGACTTCGCGCCGAGCGCCGCCTCATCGCTCTCCGTGAGCCAGTACGCATCGGTCGGCGCCAGCTTGAACATCTGCTCGATGAGCTCGGCCGGCACGTCGTTCTCGACCAGAAATTCCCGCACCGGCGCCTGCATGGCGTCTTCGAGCAGAGCCGCTTCGGTGGTGGGCCGGCCGACCCACTCGCTTTCGGCGAGGCCCGGCCGCCGCAGGCCGAGCAGGCTCTCCCCATCGGTGCCGCGCTGCGCGGCGGCGGCGTAGATCAAGAAGCACGCACCCGCACAGCGCCCCGTGAGGGGGCCGACCGAGACCTGCGTGTCGAGCGATTTGACCAGCTTCGCGATCTTGATGGCCTCGGCGGCATCGCCCTCATTGGAGGCGAGGATGAGCTTGTCTTGTTGCAGGAAGCGGTCCGGGTCCTCCGCGATCCGGGCAAGGAACAGCGCGTAGTCGCCCGGCACGATCTCACCCGAGAGCACCAGCGGTCCCACCGGCCCGGTGTACTGGTCGGTGAAGGGGTCGCGGTCCAGGTAGTAGAGCTCCGCGCCGCCCGCCGCGGCGCTCGACAGCAGCAGGATCAGGCAGGCGGCAACGAGGCGCAGCATGGAGCGCGATTCTGCCGGAACGGCGCCGCAAGACTGCCGACCACTTCACGGCCGCGAGGCCGCGTGCCCGCGCCCCGGCTTTTGGATTACCATCGCCTGCATGGACGCCGAGCGATCGATCGACAGCGCGCGCCTCCCACCCAGTCTCAGGCACGCCACGCGCGAGTCGCTGCTGCATGCGCTCTACGAGGCCGCGGAAATCGAGCACAATCTCATGTGCACGTATCTGTACGCCGCCTTCAGCTTGAAATCCGGGATCGAGGAAGGCTTGGGCGCGGCCGAGGCGCAGGCGGTGGCGCGCTGGCGGCGCGAGATCATCGCGGTGGCCATCGACGAGATGAGCCATCTCGCCGCGGTGTGGAACATCACCGCGGCGCTCGGCGGCACCCCGCGCTTCGGTCGCACCAATTTTCCGCTCGATCCAGGCTACCTGCCGGCGCGCATCGTGGTGAAGCTCGCGCCCTTCGGCGAAGCCTCGCTGCAGCACTTCATCTATCTGGAGCGCCCCATGGGATCGAACGAGCCCGAGGGGGTGGGTTTCGAGCCGGAGCGTGTGTTCGTGCGCGGGACGCAGGCCGTGCGCCTGACTCCGATGGCGTTCGACTATTCGACCGTGGGAGAGTTCTACGCCGTCCTCGGCGAGGGCATCCGCGGGCTGGTGGCGCGGCTGGGAGAGGCCGCGGTGTTCGCCGGCGATCCCGCCCTGCAGCTGTCCGCGAGCGAGACCCCCCTTGCGGGCGTCAAGCCCGTGCGCTGCTCGAAGACGGCGATGGAGGCCTTCGACGCCATCGTGCGGCAGGGCGAAGGCGCTCCGGGACACTCGGCAGGCTCGCATTTCGAGCGCTTCTGCAACGTGCGCGCGCAATATCAGGCGCTCAAGGCCTCAAATCCCGCATTTGCGCCGGCGCATCCCGCGGCGGTGAACCCCGTGCTGCGGCGGCCGCCGCGACCGGAAGGCCGCGTATGGCTCGAGGCAGAGCCCGCGATCGCGACGGTGGACCTTGCGAACGCGTGCTACGGGCTGATGCTGCGGCTGCTCGCCTACTCCTACGGCGTCGCGAGTCCCAGCCCCGACAAGGCGCTCGCCGTCGATCTGGCCACCGGCCTCATGCGTGCGGTGGCGCTGTTCGGCGAGCACGCGGCGCGGCTGCCGGCAGGGCCCTCGAACCCGAACTGCAATGCCGGGATGTCGTTCACCACCTTACGCGATGCGGCGCCGCTTCCGCCGGGCGCCGCGGCACACCGTTTCTTCGTCGAGCGGCTGGCAGAGCTCGAGCAAGCGGCCGTGGCGCTGCCCGAGCGCGAGCACGCGCGCATCCAGGAAGGCACGCGCACGCTTCAGGATCTTGCGCGGCGCGTCGCGAAGCGCTTCAGCGCAACGGCCGAGCCGGCCGCGGTGCCGGCGGCGCCGGCACCCGTGAGCGCGGCAGCCGCGAGCGCCGGCGGCGAGCCGACGCGCGTGGTCGATGGCATCGAGTACGTCGAAGGGCGTGCGATGACGCTGGTCTACGAAGGGCACCGCTGCATTCATGCGCGCTTCTGCGTGACCGGAGCGCCCAGCGTGTTCCTCGCCAACGTGAAGGGTCCCTGGATCCATCCCGACACGATCGATCCGGAGCGCCTGGCGGCGATCGCCCAGGAGTGTCCGTCGGGCGCGATTCGCTATCGCCGCAAGGACGGGCGGCCGGAGGAGAGCGCGCCGCCGGTGAATCTCGCCGCGATTCGCGAGGCCGGCCCGTATGCCTTTCGCGGCCGGCTCAGGCTCGACGGCGAGGAGGCGGGGTATCGTGCAACGCTGTGCCGCTGCGGCGCCTCGAAGAACAAGCCCTTCTGCGACGGCTCGCATCACGAGATCGGCTTCGCGGCCAGCGGCGAGCCCGCCAGCGGACAGACCGACATGCTGCCGGTGCGCGATGGCGTGCTCGCGGTGGACCCGCAGACCGACGGTCCCCTGCAGGTGCGCGGCAACCTCGAGATCACCAGCGGCACCGGGCGCGTGGTGGCGCGCCTGACCGCCGCGCGCCTGTGCCGTTGCGGCGGCAGCGCCACGAAGCCGTTCTGCGACGGCACGCACGCGCACATCGGCTTTCGCTCGTCGTAGACGGCGGGCGCGCCGGCATGGCGCGGCCTTCACCCGGTGCGCGCGATGCGATGGAGCATGAGATTGCGGGTGCGCTCGAAGCCCAGAGAGGTGTAAAGCTCGATCGCGCGCGCATTCGGTGCGCCGACGTGCAGCCAGGAGCGCAAGCCCTCGCGCCGATGGCGCCCGACCAGATGAGCGATGACGGCGCTCGCGAGCCCCTGGCCGCGATGGGCCGGGTGCGTGCAGATGCCGCTCAGCTCCGGGTGGCCTGCAAGCCGCAGGCGCTCGCCGCCCATGGCGATGAGCGCGCCGTTCGCGCGCACGCCGCAGTAATACCCCATGCGGTGCGTGTTCGGGCGAAAGAAGCCGGGGAATGCGACGTCGGTGAGCGCGACCATCTCGTGCGCATGGGCCTCACCGAGCGGCTCCACCTCGGCCGAGGGCGCGGGCAGCTCGACGCCCGCAGGCAGCATCATCTGCACGCAATCGAGGGCATCGAGGACGCTCAGCCCCGCCACGCTTCGCCCGTAATCGACGATCCAGACCGATTCGGCGGGCGCGAGCAGTGAGCGCAGCGCATCGAAGGCGCCGTCGGCCGGGGCCGCGATGGCGGCGAACGGGCATACATCCGCTCGATAGCGGCACGCCGCGCCCTGGGCGAGCGCCAGGTGGCGGTGCGGACCGTGCAGCGCGTGCCACACGGGGTTCGAGAACAGATCCTCAGACAGCCGGGTCATCATCGCCGCGCGCGCGCGGCGGCACCTTCAGCACGCCGCGCCGCAGCTGGTCGCGCTCCATGCTCACGAACAGCGCGCGGAAATTGCCCTGGCCGAATCCGTCATCGCCGCGCCGTTCGATGATCTCGAAGAAGATCGGGCCGATGAGCGTCTCGGTGAAGATCTGCAGCAGGAAGCGCCCCTCGGCGCCGTCCAGCAAGATGCCGCGCCGGCGAATCTGCTCGACGTCGACGCCGTGTCCGGGGACGCGCTCCTCCAGCATCTCGTAATAGGTGTCGGGCGGCGGCGTCATGAACTTGACGCCGCTCGCGTGCAGGCGGTCCCAGGTGGCGAGGATATCGTCGGTGCGCAGCGCGACGTGCTGGATGCCCTCGCCGCGATACTGCTGGATGAATTCCTGGATCTGATCGACTTGCTCGCTGCCGTCCTCGGACTTCGACTCGTTGATCGGGATGCGGATCTTGCCGCAGGGCGAGGCGAGCGCACGGCTGGTGAGGCCGGTGTACTCGCCCTTGATGTCGAAATACTGGTGCTCGTGAAAGTTGAACACGCGCCGGTAGAAGTCCTGGAAGTACTGCATGCGCCCCTTGCCGACGTTGTGCGTCAGATGGTCGATGTGCTTCAGGCCCGCGCCGCGGGGATGGCGATCGGCACCCGCCTCCATGACGAAATCGATGTCGTAGATCGAAGGGCCCGTCTGGCGATCGACCAGATAGATGAGGCTTGCGCCCACACCCTCGATCGCCGGGATGTTGAGCTCCATCGGGCCGACCGCGCCGCGCACCTCCTTCGCGCCCGCGGCGAGGGCATCGCGCAGCGCCCGGGCGGCGTCCTGGACGCGAAAAGCCATCGCACAGACGCTCGGGCCATGCTGCCGCGCAAAGCGCTGAGCGAGGCTGTTCGGCTCGGCGTTGACGATGAAATTGATCTCGCCTTGCCGATAGAGCACCACGTCCTTCGAGCGATGCCGCGCGATGCGGCTGAATCCCATGCTCTCGAACAGACTCGCCAGGTGCCGGGTGTCGGGTGCCGTGTATTCGACGAACTCGAAGCCGTCGGTGCCCAGGGGATTGGCCCACTCACCCGTCTCGCTTGCTGCGCTCACGCTCACCTCCTCGAGCCGCCGGCCGCCTGAGGCGCGCTCGTCCCTACTCATCTATACACGGCGTGCAGGAGCCTGCCGCCAGGCGCGGCGCGGCGCACCCCGAGGGCCGGGGGCGCCTTCAGGATACGACCTTTTGTACGCCAGTAAATGCCATAATTCGCCGCTGCAGTCTCACGGCTCGGCGGAACGCCTGCGCGAGCTCGGCCGCGACGGGCGGCGAGCTCATACACCGCGAGCGGTGCCGGCAAGGCCGCCGGCACGCTCCGGCCCCGGGGCCAGATGCATGGCGCATCGCCAGTAGTGCCAGGCCGCCCACAATCCGGTGAACGCCAGCGGTATGAGACAGTAGCGCAACGACTGCGCGCCGTAGGCGGGCGCGAGATGATCGCTCGCGAATCCGACCACCTGGGGCGCGATCACCAGATTGGCGACGTTGGCGAGAAACAGCATCACCGCCGTCGCCTGCGCCCGCATCGATGCGGGCACGAGATTTTGCAGCAGCGCGAATGTCGGACCGAAGGGTGCGTAGGACAGAGGGATGAACAGCCATAGCATGGCGAGCGCGAGCGGCTTCGAGGCCAGCGCGTAGGCGAGGATGGAAGGCAGCGTCGCCACGCCGATCGACACGGCGGCGTACAGCGGCACCGCGCGTGCGCTCTTCTTCTCGAGCCGCGCCATCACCGCGAGCGTCGCGAGCAGCACCGCCGTGCCGCCGATGCCATTCATCAGCGCAAGCGCGCCGCCGGCATCGCCGAGGGTCATGCGGTGCGAGCGCACCAGGAAGGAGGGCGTCCACCACATGAGGCCCCAGCCCCACAGGGTGTAGACCGCGGCGCCCATCCAGGCGTGTCCGAGAGCGGGGTGGCGGCGCGCGAACGCCAGGGTCTCGCGCAGGCTCGCCCGCGGAGGCGGCGGCGCCTCATCGAGCCGCCCGCGCCGGGGCTCGCGCAGAGTGATGGCGACGGCGAGCGCCACCGCAACGCCCGGCACGCCGAGCGCGTAAAAGGCCGCGCGCCAGCCCCACGCATCGCTCACATAGCCGGCGCTCGTGCCCAGCATCGAGCCGATGGACAGTGCCAGCGAGTACACGGACATCGCGAACGCCCGGCGGCGCGGGGGAAAGTAGTCGGACAGGAGCGATACCGACGGCGGCGTGCCACCGGCCTCGCCGATCCCGACGCCGATGCGTGCGGCGAGCATCTGCCCGTAGCTCTGGACCAGGCCGCAGCAGGCCGTGATGACCGACCAGGCGCCGAGCGCCACGGCCACCATGGTGCGGCGGTTGGCCCGATCCGCAAGGTAGGCGAGCGGCAATCCGGCGGTGACGTAGAAACAGGCGAGCGCGGTCCCGGTCAAAAACGCGATGGAGGAATCGCTCAGGCCGAGCGCCGCCTTGATGGGCTCGATCAGCGTGGACATCACGAAGCGGTCGGCGATGTTGAGGGTGTACACCAGCATCAACAGGCCGAGCACATACCAGCGGCGCAGCGCGCCGCTTGCATCGACGCCGACCGCTGAGCCGGCGGCGGCCTGGGCGCTCGGGGCCTGGGCGCTCGGGGCCAAGGGGGCCGGGGCCAGGGAGGTCGGGGACTCGGAGGGCAAGATCGTCAGGTGTGTATCTGTCAATGCCCGGCCCGTCAAGTCAGAATTGCGCCGGGAAAGACCTCCTTGAGCCCGGGCGTCCCGCCCGAACGATGAGAGCGAGCCGATCATGTGCAGAAATATCAGAATCCTGTTCAACTTCGAGCCGCCGGTGACCGATGAGGAGATCCGCGCGGCGTCGCTGCAGTTCGTGCGCAAGATCAGCGGCTTCAACAAGCCGTCGAAAGCCAACGAGGCGGCGTTCACGCGCGCCGTCGATACCATCGAGGCTGTGTCCCGCACGCTCCTTCTATCGCTTCAGACCCATGCGCCGGCGCGCAACCGCGAGGAAGAGGCGGCGCGGGCCAGGGCGCGCGCAGCCGGGCGATTCGGCCGCGCGAGTTGACACTCCTCGGCGCGAGTTAACATTCCTCGGCGCCAGAGCGCCGAAGGGGGACCCAGCGCACGCTGCCATACGACATATCGTGATCATGGTCACTGAGGCACCCGGCATGCCGGTCTAGAGTGGGACCGGGGATTCCATCACGGGATTTGCATGAAATACCTCAGGCGCTGCGTTAGGGTCGAACTGCTGTGTACGTTGAGCTTGCTCGCTGCAGGCTGCGGCAACGGTGGCTACGTGGTGCCCTTCACCATCGTCGGCCACATCACGGGACTGGTGCCGGGGGCGAGCGTCGTTCTCGACAACGGCAACAGCAACCCGCTCACGGTCACGGCGAACGGGGCATTTCTGTTCTCGCCGCCCGTGCCTCCGGGCACCAGCTACGACGTCAGCGTCGCCAAGCAACCCGCCGGCGAGACCTGCGTCATCACCAACGGATCGGGCACCGTGGCGACCGGCCGCTTTCCGAACGTGCAGGTGACCTGCACCCCGGATGAGCACAGCGTCGGCGGCACGGTCGCGGGCCTGCTCAGCGGACGCACGCTGGTCCTGCAGGATGACGGCGGCAACTCCACCCCCGTCTCCGCCAATGGCAGCTTCAAATTCCCGGGCACCGTCACCACGGGGACCAACTACGCGGTGACGGTCTTCACGCAGCCGGCCGGCCAGAATTGCGCCGTGACCGACGGCTCGGGCACGATCAGCGGGGCCGACATCAGCAACGTCCTGGTCACCTGCTCGGACGATACCTTCAACATCAGCGTCACCGTATCGGGCGTCTCCGCCAGCGGACTGACGCTGGTGGACAACGGCACGGGCCCGCTGTCGATCTCATCGAACGGCACGTTCAACTTCAACACGCCGATCGCGAGCGGCTCGCACTACGCCGTGACGGTGGCGAGCGATCCGCTGGGTGAGAGCTGCGCGGTGAGCAACGGCACGGGCACGGTGCTGAGCAGCAACGTCACCAACATCGCGGTCACGTGCGTGCCGAATCTCTATCAGATCAGCGGCACGCTCACGGGGCTGCTGACGGGCCGCAGCATCGTGCTGCAGGACAACGGCGGCAACTCGACCACCGTCTCGGCGAACGGCAGCTTCCTGTTCTCGGCGCCGGTGGCGAGCGGCTCGGGCTATGCGGTGACCATCTTCGCGCAGCCGGCGGGGCAGACCTGCTCGGTGGCGATGGGGAGCGGCACCGTGGCCGGAGCGAACGTGAGCAGCGTCGCCGTCAACTGCGCGGACAACACCTACGACATCGGCGTCACCGTCTCGGGCATCTTGCGAAGCGGCCTCACGCTCCAGGACAACGGCGCCGACAATCTCTCGATCCCGGCAAGCGGCAGCTACAACTTCAACACGCCCGTGGCGAGCGGCTCGATGTATGCCGTGACGATCGCCACCCAGCCGCCGGGCGAGAGCTGCTCGGTGAGCAACGGCTCCGGCACGGTGGACGCCGCGAACGTCACGGGCATCCCCGTGACCTGCACGGCGAATTACTACTCGATCGGCGGATCGGTGGCGGGGCTGCTCACCGGCAACAGCGTCGTGCTCCAGGACAACGCCGGCAACTCGACCACCGTCAGCGCGAACGGCAGCTTCACGTTCTCGACGCAGATCGCGAGCGGCTCGGGCTACGCGGTGACCGTGTCGACGCAGCCGCCGGGCCAGAACTGCTCGGTGACCAACGGCTCGGGCACCGTGGTCGGCGCGAACATCACGAACGTGTCGGTCGCATGCTCCGACAACACCTACAACGTCGCGGCGACGGTCACCGGCCTGAACGCGAGCGGCCTCGTGCTGCAGGACAACGGCGGCGACACCCTCCCGGTCGCCACCGACGGCACCTACAACTTCGCGACCGCGGTGGCGAGCGGCTCGCCCTATGACGTCACGGTCTCGAGTCAGCCCACCGGTGAGAGCTGCGTCGTGACCAACGGCTCGGGCACGATCATGAGCAGCAATGTCACCGCCACCGTCACCTGCACGCCGATCGATTACTCGATCGGCGGATCGGTCTCCGGGCTGCTCACGGGCCGCAGCGTCGTGCTCGAGGACAACGGCACGAACGCGACCACGGTGTCCTCGAACACGACCTTCACCTTCTCGACCAAGATCGCCAGCGGCTCGAGCTACTCGGTCAGCGTGTCGACGCTGCCGGTGGGCCAGAGCTGCACGGTCTCGAGCGGTTCCGGCACGGTCGCCGGCGCCAACGTGAGCAACGTGCTCATCGACTGCTCGGACAACGACTACAACATCGGCGTCACGGTGTCCGGTCTCACGGGCAGCGGTCTGGTGCTTCAGGACAACGGCGGCGATAACCTGCCGGTGGCCTCCAGCGGCACCTACACCTTCGCGACACCGGTCGCGGCGGGCTCGGCCTACGCTGTCACGGTGCTCACCCAGCCCAGCGGGCAGATCTGCACCGTGAGCGGCGGCTCGGGCACCGTCCAGGGCAGCAACGTGAGCGCAACGGTCAGCTGCGTGAACACCTACACCGTCGGCGGTACGCTCTCGGGCCTCGGCTCGGGCTCGCTGGTGCTGCAGGACAATCACGCGAACAACCTCACCCTCATGGCCAACGGCAGCTTCACCTTCACGACGCCGATCGCACAGGGATCGGCCTACGACGTGACCGTGCTCACGCAGCCAAGCGGCCAGGACTGCACCGTGACGGGCGCCTCGGGTACCGTCGGGGCCGGCAACGTCACCACGGTATCGGTGGTGTGCGCCGGTGCGTGGACCTGGATGAGCGGCTCGGATACGCAGGGCGCGGCCGGCGTGTACGGAACGCAGGGCGTGACCTCGGCGGGCAGCGTTCCGGGCGCGCGCTACGCGAGCATCACCTGGACGGACTCCACGGGCACGCTGTGGCTGCTCGGCGGCGCCGGCTACGACACGCACGGCAACAACGTGTACTTCAACGACCTGTGGAAGTACTCGGGCGCCAAGTGGACCTGGGTCAGCGGATCGGATACCACCAATGCGAGCGGCACCTACGGGGCGAGCCCGGGCACCAGCGGCGGCACACCGGGCGCGCGCAGCTCGGGGGTCGCCTGGACCGACTCCAGCGGCAATCTGTGGCTGTTCGGCGGATACGGCTATGACTCGGCCGGCACCATCGGAAATCTCAACGACTTCTGGGAGTTCAGCCGGACCACGAACACCTGGACCTGGATCGGCGGATCGAACACGGCGAATGCTTTCGGTGTGTACGGGCCGCCGGGCAGCGCCTCCAACATACCGGGCGCGCGCAATTCTGCGGTGGCGTGGACCGACTCCAACGGCAACTTCTGGCTGTTCGGCGGCAACGGCGAGGCGCAGAGCGGCACGGGGGGCTACCTGAACGATCTGTGGATGTTCAACTCCACCAACGGCTGGACCTGGGAGTCGGGATCGAGCGGTCTCGATGCCAGCGGCGTCTACAGCACGCCCGGGAGCAATGTGCCGGGCGCGCGCCAGTTCGCGGTCGCCTGGATCGACTCGTCGAACGATCTGTGGCTCTTCGGCGGTCAAGGCTATGACTCGGCCGGCCATGTCGACTACCTCAACGATCTGTGGGAATACAACCCGATGTTGCAAACCTGGAGCTGGGTTTCCGGCTCGGACACCGTGTCGGCGCTGGCGGTTTACGGCACCGAGGGCGAGCCGTCCACGAGCAATGTGCCGGGCGCACGCGGCCACTCGAACGGGTGGATCGACTCGTCCGGCAATCTCTGGCTGTTCGGCGGGTTCTCCTACAACGCCACCGGCACGCAGGGCATCGTGGACGACCTCTGGATGTACAATCCGGTGGCCGGCACCTGGACCTGGGTGGGGGGGTCGCAGAACGCGGATGTCAAGGGTACTTACGGGACCGAGGGAACGACGGCGGCGAGCAACGTGCCCGGCGCGCGCTACTCGGCTTTGGCCTGGACCGATCCGACGGGCAACTTCTGGCTGTTCGGCGGACAGGGTTTCGACATCAACGACACCGGCGGCGTGCTCAACGATCTGTGGAAGTACGTGCCTTGAGATGAGCGCGACGACCTGGCGGCCTTCTCGCCGCCGGGTCTCGCCGCGCCGATCGCCCCGCGCCGGCCTCGGCCACCCGTGGGCTTTCCCCTGAGCATTCACATCGTGCGCCTCGGATCACCGCGCTGCGCGAACGAAGGGCTGCGCATCGGCACCGTGCGCCGTCCGCCCCGCGGAGTGCCCAAGCAAGACTGGGCGCGGCGAGACTTCTTCGATGTCTGGCTGCCGCTGCTCGCCCCGAGCGAGGCCTTGCTGGCCGAGGCGAAGGCCGCGCGCACGGACCTGCGCGCCTGGAGATCGTTCAGCCGCAAATTCCGGGCCGAGATGAAGCGGCCCGAGGCCGCGCGCACGCTCGACCTCATCAGCGCGCTGTCCGCATCGACGCAGCTGGCGGTCGGCTGCTACTGCGCCGACGAAGCGCATTGCCACCGCAGCATCCTCAGGGAGCTCTTGACCGAGCGCGGCGCGGCGCTCGCCTGAAGCGGATGCACCGGGGGGCGGCGTAGGGCGGCTCCGACACCCGGTTCGGCGTTCGCACCCTGGCCTGCGCAGGCGATGCGCCCATACTACGGGGGCGAGGCGCGCGGGCGGAAGCTGCGGAGAGAAGTCCAATGAACCGTATGCCCATGAATCACATGCCCTTGAACCGGCTGGCACCGCTGGTCGCGATGACCGGCGCCATTCTGGCGAGTGCTCCGGCGTGCGCCGGCGACTGGAAGGGTCAGTCGCTTGCGACCAAACGCCAGATCGTGAGCGAGGTCATCGCGTGCATGCGCACGCGCATGTCCCACGATCGGCTGATCTCGTACAACCAAGCGGCGCGGGCGTGCAAGAGCGAGGTGCAGGCGCGACTCGAGAAAGTCACGGCGGGGCCGCTGGTCGCCGCCACGACGCCGCCGAAGTGAACACTGGCGGCCGCCGCCGGGCCGGCGCAATGGCAGCGCCGCAATGCGCACGTCCCG
>Ga0335074_10010814_pt1 | contig 12763 bp, 11 predicted proteins | sample Lox_Sample_23_FD_206715 | JGI IMG/M metagenome (GOLD analysis project Ga0335074, IMG submission 206715) | Soil microbial communities from Loxahatchee National Wildlife Refuge, Florida, United States - Lox_Sample_2.3 | ecosystem: Environmental > Terrestrial > Soil > Wetlands | place: USA...
TGAGTGCGTCGTATGAAGTTTATGAGCCGGCGTTTTTGACGGCCTACTTCGCGCGGATCGCGCCTGAGCATCGCTTTTCCGAGGAGCCGTTCCTTGCGCAGCCGTGGTGCGAAGCCGTCGGTAGAGCGTGAGGCGTTACCGGGCCTCAATGGCCGTTGGCCGGCGGTTTCGCCTTCCCAGTGCCGGCCTCCCGAAGCAGGCGTTCGCCCTCGCCGGAGAGGCCGAGGCGCAAGTAGGCCGCGCCCAAATCCCTCAGCACTTCCGATTTGAGCAATGGCTGATTCTTCAGCTCCGAGCGCGCTCGGTCGGCGGCCACATCGAGCACATCGGCCACGCGAAGATCGCGCCCTTTGTCCGCGAACGGAGAGTTGTACGTCGGGTCCGCGCCGCTCAGCGCGGTCTTCACGAAGTTTTCGACGAACTCCGCCTTGATGCGTTGTTCATTGGCGAGGCGAGCTTCATAAGCGGCTGCCGCCAGACCGCTCACCAGCATCGCGAAAACGGCCGACGCCGCAAGAGCAGCGGGCTTGTGACGCGCGACAAATTTCGAGACCACATAGAACATCGTCTCCTTGCGCGCTGCGATCGGCAGGTTCTCTCGATAACGCCGGATATCGCCGGCGAATTCAGCCGCGGAACGATAGCGCCGCTCGGGCTCCTTGCGCAACGCCATGAGAACGATGTTGTCCAGGTCGTCCGCCAGTTGTTTCTGGAAGCAACTGGGCCGCTCCGGCTCGCGTTCCAGAGTGGCGCTTCGCATCTGGCTCGGATTCGCGCCGGCGCTCTCGAAGGGATGGCGTCCGGCGAGCAGTTCGTAGAGCACCACTCCCAGCGCATAAATGTCGCTGGCGGTGGTGATCGCGCCTCCGGCCAATTGTTCAGGACTGGCGTAGCGCGGTGTGAGCAAACGCAAGGTTTGGGTCTGCTGGATCCGCTCGGGATGCTCCGCGTCGATCAACTTCGCGATGCCGAAATCGAGCAGTTTCGGTTCGCCCAGGTTGTTCACCAGAATATTGCCCGGCTTCACATCGCGATGAATCACCAAGCGCTGGTGGGCGTACTGAACGGCCGAACAGAGCTTGCAAAACAGCTCGAGCCGCGCGTCGATGGTGAGATTGCGCGCCGCCGAGTACTCGTTCAACGGAACGCCCTCCACCAGCTCAGTGACTAGGTACGGGCGGCCATCCGGCGTGGCCCCGCCATCCAGCAGTCGCGCGATATTGGGATGGTCGAGCGCCGCCAGAATCTGCCGTTCGACGCGGAAGCGCGCCAGAATGGATTCACTGCCCAGGCCGGTTCGCACTACTTTCAACGCCACTCGCCGCTCGAACTCGCGATCGTCCCTGGACGCGGCATAGACAGTTCCCATGCCACCCGTTCCAATCTCACGCTCGATTCGATACGGACCGATCAGAGAACCGGTAGGCGCGGCGCAGACGCAGTTGTCCCGTTCAAACAGTGGCGGCATGGAGAGGAAGCCGGCGGCCTCATCGTCGGCGGCGATCAGAGAACCAACTTCGCGACGAAGGTCGTCGTCGATTCCGGCCAGGAAAGCGGCACGCTCGGCCGGCGGCTTCTCGATCGCCATTTGAAACAACTCGTCGATGCGCTGCCATTTTTCGGGCGTCATAAGCGCTTCACGGGCGAGATTCATCCTGGATGGTTTTCAATCGCAGAAAAGCGCCGCTGGTGATGCGATTGGTTTCGCCATAGCTGGCTTTGAAACCATCGTAGGCAATCTGGGCAAAGGGCTGGGCGGCCAAATAATTCTTGCGTGCGATCAGGCAAGTGGCGAGGGCGTCGGCGGCTTGCGCGAGCCTTAATCCGCCCTTCGGATAAAGAGCCTGGCGGCGCGCGAAAGCCTTGCGCAAATAAGACTCAGCTTGCTGGGGTTTGCCCGCCGCTGTAAGGACGCTCCCCAGTGCGATCCAGGCATGGGTGAACTCGGGATGGTTGGGAGGAAGAGCTTTCGTCAAAACCGACAATGCTTTGCGCGCTTCCTGTTCCGCAAGGGAATGTTTGCCCTCTTCCGAATACACTTTCGCGAGTTCCACCTCCGCGTAGGCCGTCATCCAATGTGAGTCCCCCAGCCGGCTGCGGAGGGTCGCGACGGACTCCAGGGCGAACGGCTCGGCGGCCGCCGCATCGCCGGATAGGCGAAGATAGAGTCCTAGATTCACTTCCGAATAACCCAGTTCCATGCTCGGCGAGGAGGGCGGATCCCGCTTGCGGTGCGCCTCCACCACCTCCCGCTGCAGTTGGCTGGCGCCGGCGAAATCCCCATTGTTGAAGCGCACACCGGCGACATTATTCATCAGCACGGTGAGATAGACATCCGTTGTTTTATAGTGGGCTCGCCGTGCTTCGAGCAGGGGCTCGAGCAGGGCCCCAGCTTCCTTGTAACGCCCTTCGTCGAACAAGGTGACCGCCAAATCGTTGAGGGCATCGTTCTCCGTGGGATCGCCCCGCTTTCGGTAGATAGCGGCAGAGCGGCGCAAGTGTCGCTCTGCTGCGGCGTAGCGCCCTTCATAGCGCTCGTTCGAGCCCAGATCGTGTAACGTCTCGGCCAACGGCAACGCATCTTCTCCCAGCAACGCCGCCTGCGTCTTCAGCGCCGTTTGTAATTCCCGATCCGCAGCGTCCAGCAGGCCGAGCCTGGAATACGTGACCCCGATCGTAGCACGCAGTTCTGCTCGGTCAGCCGGCTGATCGTTTAAATCAGAATCCAGATCTGATGCCGCGCGGGAGAGAACGTCCACTACTTTCAACTCGCGCCCGGTAGGGCCGGCCCTGCTCTTCGAACCTCCCGTGAGCATGGCCTCCATATAGCCGCTGATTCGTTCCGCGCGGGCCCGCTGCCGGTTGGCTCTCCGGATCTGCGTCGACAGAAGGACGATCAGCGCGAACATGGCGGCTAACGCCAGCAGTGCAGCGGCGGAAGCCAGTCGATGACGCGCGATAAACTTTCTTGCGACGTACGCGACCGTGTCTTTGCGCGCGGCCACCGGCAGATTTTGACGATAACGCCGGATATCGTCTCCGAATTCCGCCGCGGAACGATAGCGCCGCTCCGGCTCTTTGCGCAGAGCCATGAGCACGATGTTGTCCAGGTCTCGATCCACCTGTTTCCGGCTACGGCTGGGAGGCTGGGGCTCGCGTTCGGAGGCGGCATCGCCAAACGGGAGACGATCCGTCAGTAGCTCATATAAAAGCACCCCTAGCGAATAGATATCGCTCGCCGTGGTCACCCTTTCGCCGGCTAACTGCTCCGGGCTAGCGTAGGCGGGGGTGAGGGGCTGCGCCAGGGCCTGAGTGTTCGTGCCCGAACCTGGATCTTGCGAATCCACTAATTTCGCGACTCCGAAATCCAGCAGTTTCGGTTCTCCGTCGCTGGTTACGAGGATGTTCGCTGGTTTGAGATCGCGATGGATTACGAGATGCTGATGGGCATATTGCACGGCGGAGCAGATCTTTAGAAATAAATCCAGGCGTGCGGCGAGGGGCTGATTGTGGCGCGTCGAGTATTCGTTCAGCGGCAGTCCTTCGATGTACTCCATGGCCAGATAGGGACGCCCGTCGGCGGCCGTACCGGCGTCCAGCAACTGGGCGATATGGGGATGCTCCAGACTGGCCAGTATCCGGCGTTCCGTACGAAAGCGGTCCACAACCAATTCGCCGGCTAATTCGGAGCGTACGATCTTCAAAGCTACCCACTTCTCGTACTGCCGGTCTGCTCGGGAGGCTAGATATACAATCCCCATGCCACCGGCCCCGATCTCTTGCTCGATCCGGTACGGGCCGACGAGATGTTCCGGCGGTTCCGGGCGCATACTACTCCACAGAGGCCTCTGGGGATTTCATCTCGCGGTAGAGCCAGGCTTTGGCCATTCTCCAGTCGCGCTCCACGGTGGCAACGGAAATACCGAGGAATTCGGCGGCTTCCTGATTGGTCAAGCCGCCGAAGAAGCGGAGCTGCGTGACTTGAGCTTTTCTCGGGTCGAGCTCCTCCAGGCGCGAAAGCACCGAGTTCAGCAGCAAAATCTCCTCGTCAGGAGCAACGCAGACCGATGCGTCTTCGATCAAAGTCCGAACCACATTGCCGCCCCGTCGGGCAGCCTTCGCCGCCTTGGCATGGTCCACCAGGATGCGGCGCATCAATTTGGCCGAAACCCCGAAGAAATGCGCGCGGTTCTGGAAGTTCACGCGCCGCTGGTCCACTAGCTTTAAATAAACCTCGTGCACTAGGTCCGTGGCACGCATGGTATTGTCCGGCTGTTCCCTGGACATATAGACCGCGGCCAGCGAACGCAATTCCTGGTAGACATAAGGCATTAGCCTTTCCAAGGCGTTCGCTTCACCCCGATTCCAGCTGAGCAGCAGTTCGGTTACGTCGGGCGAGCCAGAAGCCATGGCAATTTCAAAGCCAGTCTACTACGTATCGCGGAGAGGACGATTCCGGGACTGTCTAGTACTTCTTAAACAATTAATGAGTGAAGTTTTGAGGGGTTTGAGCGCGAGTTTTCGCGATGTCGTGCAGAGAACCGTAAAAGGAACATAACTATGAATAATCTGAAGCGCTCCGCTCTCGTACTTCCGCTGCTTTTGTGGTTCGCGCCGGTAGCGCCTGCGAGCTCGATCCCGTGGAATATCAGTCTGACTTCCACCGTGGACGATGCCGGCATTTCGCCGACCTACGCCATGGTGGGAGGCACTATCAGCTACAACAGCAACAACCCGGGCCTCGGCACGGGCGTGGGCAGTACCGTCAACATACAGCCTGAGCCCACTACGACTTACAGCAATCCTACCGCGCTGGGCTTGACCTCAGCCACCGGCCAGCTCTCCAGCTCAAACAACAATGACGGCAACCCATGGTGCATCCCCAGCGGGTGCATCAGCGGAACCATTACAGCATCGGCCCTGGCCACGGCCAATCTGGCCACGGGTTCGGTGGGGGTTTCGGCGGATTCGGAGGACATCGGCGCCTACGCCGAGAGCCAGGCTTCCTCGACCGCGGAGATTACGGATCAACTGACTTTCTACGTGGCCAACGCGACCGCTTCGACGATTACGGATATCGGCGTTGAGTTCACCATTAGCGGTACCGCTTTGCCCGGCGCTCCGCTGACCCCCGGCATTGCCGGCCCGGGAGTACAAATGAGTGGCGACTTGACTCTGGGAGCCGGGCAAGCCGACTATTCCTACAACGATGCGGCAGGTGATTCCGCTGACGGCACACTTTATGACGGCGGTTGGGTCTCCGACTCGGTTGTTTCTCAGACTCCCGACAGCTTTATTTTTAGCGGCGTATACCAGTTGGAAGGGCCGAGCACGGTGGTTCCCATCACGCTGGAATTGAGCTGCGGAGCACAGAACGGTGGAACCTGCGACTATGCCGACACCGGGGCAGTCAGCTTCAATCTGCCTTCCGACGTGACGTTCACCTCGGCTTCCGGAGATTTTCTGACGGCGCCGCTTGCGAGCACTCCCGAACCGGCGTCCGAGGCGACGATGCTATGCGGAGGGTTTTTAGTCCTGGTAGCGGTGCTGAGAAAGCGGCGGATGCAAGCCAGCCGGAGCTAAGAAAGCTATCGTGGTCTGTCTGCCGCCCCGTCCTGGGTAGCTTCAACTGCGGCCGGCGCGATAATGCGGCCGGTTTTGTCGATGTATACGGTGCGGCTCTCGCGCTCGGTCCTCTCTCTGGCAATCGCAAGGCCGCCTGAAAACGGGCCAAGCGCCTGAAGCGAACTGATCACCGTAGTTCCGCCATGATTGATATAAAAGCAGAACCATGAAGTGCCCGTCGCCTCAATGCACGCCTGCGCCAGCCCTTCGGAAAACGGCGCAACCCAGACGTAGCGCGCTGGGATAATCAGCTTGCCGGATCGGTTGATGAAGCCCCTCCCGCCGGCGTCCCAAAAGGCAACTGGAGCGAGTCCTTCAGAGAAACTACCGGCCTCTGCGAACCGTGCTTGGATGACGAATCTTCCCGAGTGGTCGATGTAGCCGCAGTTGCCGGGATTGCGTATGCCTTTTATCGTGCTTCGACCTACCCGAACCCAGGCAAGGCCCTCGGAAAAGTCGCCGACCTCGTCATACTGCAAATCTATAACTACGTCGCCCTTCTGGTTGATGAAGCCATATTTGCCAGTCGGACTCATTCGGACGGCCGCAAGTCCTTCGAAGAAGTCATGGGCTTCGAGATACCGGAACGGTATCGCGAGAGCACCGGATTTATCTACATAACCGACCCTCGAATCGATTGGGAAGCACGAGTTGTTTATGCCATGGCGGACGGATTGGATGTAGTAAGCGTAGTCAGGCGCATTCTCTTTTGTGTAGGTAGATCCGTTTGCACAGCGAAGCTTCTCCCATATCTCAACTTGGGCTAATCCCTCCCGAAATGAAGCGGCGCCCTGAAACGCCGGAGCAATACGAACCTGCCCTTTTTGATCGATGTATCCCCATTTCTTACCCACGCGGATCGGAGCAAGCCCTTCGCGAAAGTCGCCTGCGGCTTGATAAAGTGCAGGGATCGCAATTCGGCCGGACTCATTGATGAAGCCGGTAAGGTCCCCAACCACAACTCGCGCCAATCCATTGAAGAAGTAGCCCTCGTCGTCGAACTGAGGCGCTATCACCGTGTGACCCTGTCGGTCGACAAAGCCCCACTTAAATAAGGCGCCAGACGCACGGCGGATCCTATAGAGGGGGTCGGCGTCTTCGGGTTTGGTTGAGTTCAACAGGTATACGTCGGCGTGCAAAGCGCCCAATAGGAGAGCCGCGAACAATATACCTTTACACTTCATCGCCGGTTAAAAGTTTGACGGATGGCAGCCCCGGATTGGTTCCGGCCAGCCCCGCCGCAGCGCTAGCGCGTTTTGCTAGCGCCGCAAAGGTCGCTCGTAATGCCTGCGGCTCGCGTACTACAATCCGGCAGCCAAGGCTCAACAACATGGCCGCGAACGCGTCCAGGGTATCGCGCCCGCATCGCACGGTGGTTCCGCCGTTTTCCTCAGAGATCGACGCCCGATGCAGCGCAAAATGGGAGCGTGCGTCCGCTATCGGCAAATCCAGCCACACTTCGATGGCAAACTTGGATTGAACGAACGGCATGCCTTTGTTCAGATAGGCCTTGATGTCAAAATCGCCGGCGGGTTCGAAGCGCTCCTCGCCGATTTCCGGTTGCGAGACCCGGTCCAGCCGAAACGTTCGAAGATCCTGGCGAAGCAAGCAACGGCCCACCACATACCAGCGGCCGTCCAGGTGGACCACGCCATAGGGCTCGATCTCACGCTCGGAAGAAATCCCGGCGTGGGATTGATACCTGAACATGAGCCGCCGACGTCCACGGATCGCGGTGGACACGCAGATCAAAGACTCCGCCGAGGTGGAGACCACCCAGGGGCCTGTTTCCAGAGCGACCACATCCTCTACCATCCGAATGCTGTTCCGCAAAGGCTCCGGCAGAACGCGCGCGAGTTTTGCGGCGGCGCCTTCGGTAGCAGGCGCGAACGCCGACAAACCTAAATGTCGCAGCCCTCTCAGGCCGAGCGCGACGGCAAAGGCTTCTTCATCAGTGAACATGAGCGGGGGCAGGCGGAAGCCCGGCTTCAACCGGTAGTAACCGCCTACGCCGCGCACCGATTCGACGGGCACGCACAAATCCTGAAGCCGCGCGATGTAGCGCTGCACCGTGCGCAGGTTGACCTCAAGACGCGCCGCCAGTTCGCCGCCACTGACGTGATCGCGAGCCTGGAGAATTTCAAGGACGGTCAGTACGCGCATGATCGGGTCGTACATGAATTTCATCTTGCCATCAAATTGCGACAGAGATTGTCGGCAATGGGGGCTAAAGTTGAATTCGGAGACACAATTCAATGGCATCGACTGCAAACGCATCGTACACAGATTCGGCAAGCGTTATTTCAGCGGGAGCGCTGCTGGAGCACTGGCAGGGACATCGCCGCCTGACACGCCGTGTAATCGAGGCTTTCCCCGAAGACAAGCTTTTCAATTTTTCCCTAGGCGGAATGCGTCCATTTTCCGCGATGGCGATGGAGTTCCTCAAAATGGCGGCGCCGATTGCGCGCGGCGTCGCGACGGGCAAATGGACGTCCGCGGATGACGTGGCGCCGGCCGCCACCAAGGCCGCGCTGTTAGTTCTCTGGGATCAAGCTACCGAAGAAATCAACCGGCTCTGGCCCACCATTCCAGCTCATCGCTTCGCGGAAGTGGATAAAGCATTCGGACAGTGGGAAAACAGCGGGATTAATACGATTCTGTACGCGATCGACAACGAGATTCACCATCGCGGGCAGGGCTACGTTTACTTGCGCGCGCTTGGAATCGAGCCGCCCGCATTCTACGATCGGAGTTGATCCCCGCGAAGACGTCCTATTCATAGCGGGCCGTAACCCACTGCATGACGAGGTCTCGCCCGAGGATCGGGTTGTCCCTCGGCACGTAGATGCTGGCGGTTCCAGGCGGATCGTATTTCACCACCAGGTCGCTATCCAGGTATCCGAAGCCGTGGATGGTTGGGTCGGGTTTTCCGGGCTGCGATTCCAGATCGATCAGCCGGGCTACGAACGGCGCGCGAGTGCGTCGATATTCGATTCGCGAGAATTCGATCTGGATCAGAACTTCACCGGCGTGTTGCCCCCACACGGCCGACTTCGGGATTGGCATCGGCTGTTGCGGCCGGGGCAACGGGATCAGGTCGGCGAAGTTGATAATGCGGCTCACCCAGCCATAGACGCGGGCGCCCCGAGGAATGCCGCCGGCCGCGCTCAGAACATGGGCGCGAACGGGATCGCCCACGGCCGCTTGATTTGCGTCGAGCGTTTTGTCGAGAGCCAATTGAAGTTGGATGCCCGGCTGGAGGTGCGAGTTCTCGATGGCGGGTGGCGAAGACTCAGGCGCGGCGGTCGATCCGGCAGGACTTGACGCATAGGTCAGAGTGCTGTCCGCCGTGTACTCGCGACAATTCGAAAATACCGATGTATTTCGCCTCCCCGTTCCATCCGCATAGGTCAGCCGAAAATCGGAGTTGTGCGGCAGGAGCGCGACCCGTTGGCCGATCAGCACGCGCCAGTAGCTGGTGCTGTCGGATATCGACTGCACTTCGAGTCTGGATGGAATCGCGTAGGCCTGCAGGTCGATTTGCAGCAGTTCGCGCGTTTCCGGCTCGACCCAGAAGGCTCCCCGCGCCGGCGTGAACCCGGTTAGATTGCCATTGGCCACCCCCAGCGCCCCGTGAGCAGCATCATATTCATAGCGCAGGGCAGGTCGGCCATTTATGGTCTCAGGCCCGGAATAAGATATTTTCGTCGAGGTATTTTTGAATATCAAGGCACGATTGTCGGCGAAATCACCGCCAAAACTGGCGCCGTAGCCCACCATTACGGTCGGGGACCTCGACTGAAACGAGGAATTTCCTAACCATGAAAACCGGTCGGCGCCGTCGACATGCGCGAGCTCGACATGCACGCGGTCCAGGCGGCGGAACTTATGCTCGGCCGGTATGAACAAGAACCGCTCGATGGAGTCGACACAGACATAGTTGGGTACGCTGGCGAGGTCATCGATGGCACGCTGCCTGATCTTTTCGAGAAGGGGCGTGCTTTCGGGCGAGGAGGGTTCTTTTATCTGGGCGCAGGCTCCGGCCGTGATCGCGAGCACCAGCAGGCAACGCACGCTTCCAGTTCATCACTCGTGGCGCGGGCGGTCAAGCAGACCGCGAAGAGTTATTGGCTTGCTCCTGCAAGAAATTGATTGGTCCATGTCGCCGAGAGATCGACTTTGGCATTTCGCATATCGTCCACGGTCGCATCCAGGAAGTGCTTGATTGCCTCGGGTGCGCCCTCCGGCATCGCGCCATCGGTGGTGAACGACGAAAGGTCGTGGCGAATGATCGTAAGATCTATTTCCGAATCCCGAGATCGCAAAGCCTCTGGTAGCTGTTTGCGAATTTCTTCTGGACTGTGAGTTGAGATCCATTGGAGCGCGTCTTTGGCTGCTTTTGCGAGTTTGCGCGCGGCCCCGGGGTTTCGATCCAGCCATTCCTGTTTCGCCGCCAGCGCACCGCTCGCGTATCGATCGCCTCCGAAGACTTCGCGCATGGCCTCGGGACTGGCGCCGTCCACGAGTATCCGCGTCGAGGGGTCGCGCCGGAGAAGCCTTATATGGTCGCCCCCCGAGACAGCTAGCGCTTGAATTCGACCACTCTCAGCCGCGGCAAAAGCGGTGGTTCCGATGCCGATGCCTACCGCGCTTACTTCCGACGGATGCACGCCATGCTCGGCGAGGATGTAGTTCACCCAAAGATGAGTCGGGGAATTGGGAGCGGGTACCCCAATAACCGAACCTCTTAGCTCTTCCACGCGATGGATCTTCGCGGCGGATGCAGGTGCGACCGCGAGAACGTTGTTGGTACGCCGGACTCCAATGAAGAAGGCACGAATGTGTTGGCCCCTGGCCGCCAGTTGGATCGTCTGCATATAGGCGATCCCCGCGGCGTCGGCACTCCCGCCGATCAGTGACTCAACGGTCTTGGAGTTCGACGACAGATTTACCAGCGTTACGTCGAGTCCCTCGTGTCGATAAAAACCAAGCGTGTCAGCCAGAATGATCGGCATCTGCTGTGTCTGGAGACCGGTTCCAAGCACAGCGATGCGTACACGCGGGGCGTCTGAGCGTCCGTGGCAGCCGATGAGTAAGAAGCAGAGAGCTAACAGAGTCCTCACGAGAAATCTCCTTTAACGCCTTCCGCATCCCGAACTTTCCATCGAAGGAGATAGCGTTCGAGAGGATCGACCAGCGCCCCCACCAAAAGCACAATAGCGGCGAGGATCACCATACCGGCGAAAACGCCAGTTGTGTCGAAAGCCCCTTCCGCTTGCGCGATCATGTAGCCAATTCCTCTCGACGACCCCAGATACTCTCCCACCACCACGGCGATGATCGAGAAGCCGACACTGATGTGAAGGCTGGAAAAAATCCACGTCAGGGCGCTCGGAGTGAGCACGTGGTAGATTAACTGGGGCTCGGAGGCGCCGAGCATCCTGGCGTTGTCTACGATAACCGCATCAACCTCTCGAACGCCCCGAAAAGTATTGAAGAAGACGATAAAAAATACCACGGTTACACCAAGCGCGACCTTGGACCAGATGCCAAGCCCAAGCCAGAGCAAAAATATCGGCGCCAGCACGACGCGAGGCAATGCATTAGCGATCCGGATGTAAGGGTCGAGCAACGTCGCCAGAAAACGATTGCGCGCCAGCAAGAAACCGAACAACACTCCGGCGCCGACGCCGATTAGAAAGGCGAGCGCTGCTTCAAGAAGCGTGGTAGCCAGATGGGGCCAAATGGTCCCGCTCACGAACATCTGCAACACTCGTTCCAATACGTCACTCGGGCGGCTGAAAAAGAACTTATCCAGCAACCCGGTGGTGGCGCCCAGCTGCCAACCCATTAGCAGGAGAATGCCGAGGCATGCCTGCCAGATAGCCATGGGTGGCTTATGCCATCTTGTCGCGATCATAGCTTTTTAGCACCTCCTCGCGCAGCGCGCGCCAGATTAACCGATAAATTTCGACGAAACGCGCGTCGGTCTTAATATCGATCAGGGCCCTTGGCCTTTCCAGGTCGACCGGGTAGACCCCCACCACGCTGCTTGCGGGACCGGCCGATAGCACCACCACTTCATCCGACAGCGCGATGGCCTCTTCCAGGTCGTGCGTGACGAACAAGACCGTCTTACGGGTTTCAGCCCAAAGGGTCAGGATTTCGCTCTCCATGCGCAGACGAGTATGAACGTCCAGCGCCGCGAAGGGTTCATCCATCAAGACGATTGCGGGATCGACAATCCAAGTCTGCGCCATAGCGACACGCTTGCGCATGCCTCCACTGAGTTGATGTGGATAACGCTCGGCGAAGCCCGTGAGGCCGACGCGACGAACCCAGGCGCACGCCGTGTGCGACGCTTGCTCTGCGTCTATTCCGCGCAATTCCAGTCCGAGCCTGACGTTGCCGAGCACGGTCTTCCAGGGAAGCAGACCGTCCTGCTGGAACATATATGCCGCGCTCCGATTGATGCCGTTGAGTGGCCGGCCGAAAACCTGCACCATTCCTTCGCTCGGTTGCAGAAGCCCGGCGGCCATATTGAGCAAAGTCGATTTACCGCAGCCGCTCGGTCCCACGATCGACAGAAACTTGCCTGTTTTCACTTCGAGCGAAATGTTCTGGACCGCGACGTATCCAGGGAATGCCTTGGTAACACCGTTGAGGCGCACGGCAGTGCTGTCAGATGGGTTCATCTCCGCTCCGCAAGGACGTACTGACGGACCTGGTACAGCACCGAATAACGCGGTTTCGTCGGTTGATAGATCATACACCAGGCGAGGCCGGCGCGATGCGCGAATTTAATGACAACCTTGAGACCGGGCGGTCCGGCGCTTGCCAAGAACGTGCGCAAGCCGTGCGCGGGTACGTAACTGTTAGACTTTGTTTTGGACTCGAGAACCAAGATCGTTGCACGAGATGAAATCGAAGGCCGTCTCGAAAATGACCGTCTCAAGAATGGCGGAGCCCGCTGGGTCTCGGGACATTTCGATCCTTTGCTGGCCGAACATGTGGAAAGGCTCGCGGAGGCGCGTCAGCCGGGCGGTGTGCTGGTAGTGGAAGTGACGAATCCGGCCGAACCGCTCCTCGGGCAGCGCGCGCGGGCGGAACTGGTGGCGGCATTATCGATGGTGGATTT
>Ga0335074_10010815_pt1 | contig 12763 bp, 10 predicted proteins | sample Lox_Sample_23_FD_206715 | JGI IMG/M metagenome (GOLD analysis project Ga0335074, IMG submission 206715) | Soil microbial communities from Loxahatchee National Wildlife Refuge, Florida, United States - Lox_Sample_2.3 | ecosystem: Environmental > Terrestrial > Soil > Wetlands | place: USA...
CGGGAGGGGCGGCGGGGGGCGGGGTGGATGCCGGGGAGTGGGCGGCCACGGTGGATGGGTGGAGCGGTCCGCTTGGGGAGAAACCAGGGTCCGTTCGGGAGAAAGGATTTTAGTCTTTTTGACTGGAGGGGCGGGCGGTGGCGGGGGTTCTGGCTAGGTCGCGGAGACGGGCAAGGGTGTCGCCGGGGCGGCCGACCAGGACGCGGACGTGGGGCAGGCGCGCGCGGAGCTCGCGGACCTGCCGGGCGGCCGTCCGGACGGAGTCGCCGGTGGACGACGACAGGACGATCAGGGTCGCCCCGACCTGTTCCACGAAGCCGATGAGGTCATCCGTCGGCAGGTCGGCACCGAGGTCGTGGACCCGCCAGCGATCCTCGCGGAGGCACACGGCCGCCATCAGCGAGGGCAGGCCGTGGTGCTCGCCGGGCGGGGTCGTGGTCACCGCGACGCCGCGCGGGCGGCCCTGCGGCTGGCGCGCCCGGGAGGCGATGAGCCGCGCGCAGATCACGGTCGCGCGGTGCTCCTCGGCGATCGACACCTCGCCGGCCGCCCAGGCGAGCCCGACCCGGTGCAGGGCCGGCGCGATGACCTGGTCGCAGAGCCCGACGATGGGCGTGCCCGCCGCCAGCCGGTCGAAGTCCTGCCGCGCCAGCGCCTCGTCGCCGGCCATCAGGGCGGCGTACAGCCGGTCAGCCTGGGCGGGCCAGTCCCTGACCTTCACCTCCTGCGGAGGCTCGGCGCCGGCCGTCCGTCGCGCCATCAGCGCGCGCACGTCGTCCTCGCTGACCTCGTAGCCGCGCGGGGTCTTGCGGGCCGGCAGCGTGCCCTGCCGCACCCAGCCATAGGCGGTCTGGTAATGCACGCCGAGAGTGTCGGCAGCATCACGTAGGTGCATGGCACGGCTCCAGCCTCATGGTTTTAGTGTAACTTAGTATTGATTACAAGTCGCGGACCGAAGGAGGCGACACGGGTATGGGTCTCACGTACTCAAGTGTGGTGTGTGCAGAGCCTGACGAGGTGTTCGCCTGGCATTCCCGGCCGGGGGCCATCACGCGCTTGATGCCGCCATGGCAGCCAGTGCGCGTGGCGCGGGAGGCGCCTTCGGTTCGCGACGGGGTGGCGGTGCTGGCGCTGCCCGCCGGGCTGCGCTGGGTGGCGGGCCATGACCCGGGCGGCTACGACCCGCCCCGGCAGTTCGCCGACGTGCTGCAGCCGCCGCTGGGGGCGGCGCTCCGCTGGCGGCACACTCACCAGTTCGCCTCCGCGCCCGCCGGCGGGACGCTAGTTACTGACATCGTCGACACGCCCATTCCCGGGCGGGCGCTGCGACCGATGTTCGGGTACCGGCACCGGCAGCTCGCGGCCGACCTGACGGTGCACGCGCGCGCCCGGGCGGTCTGCCCGGAACCGCTGACGGTCGCGATGACCGGGTCGAGCGGGGTGATCGGCTCGGCCCTGGAGGCGCTGCTGACCACCGGCGGCCACCGGGTGATCCGGCTGGTGCGCCGGTCGCCCGCCAACGACGGCGAGCGCCAGTGGCGGCCGGATGACCCCGACGACGGTCTGCTGGACGGCGTCGACGCGGTGATCCACCTGGCGGGCGCCTCGATCGGCGGCCGGTTCACGCCCGAGCGCAAGCGGGCGATCCTGTCCAGCCGGATCGGCCCGACCCGCGCGCTGGCCACGCTGGCGGCCCGGTCCCCCGAGCGGCTGCGGGCGTTCGTCACCGCGTCGGCGGTGGGCTTCTACGGGGCCGACCGCGGCGACGAGATCCTGACCGAGGCGAGCGACCGCGGCGACGGGTTCCTGGCCGACGTGGCCGCCGCCTGGGAGGACGCGGCCGGGCCGGCCTCGGCCGCCGGGATCAGAACGGTCCAGGTCCGGACGGGCATCGTGCAGACCCCGCGCGGCGGCATGCTGCGGCTGCTGTACCCGGTGTTCGAAACCGGCCTCGGCGGGCCGCTCGGCGACGGCACCGGGTGGCTGCCCTGGATCGAGATCGACGACCTGCTTGACATATACCTGCGGGCCGTCACCGATCCCGGCCTGAGCGGCCCGGTCAACGCGGTCGCGCCGACGCCGGAATCGCAGGCGGGATACGCGCGGACCCTCGGCCGGGTGGTCGGCCGGCCGGCGCTGATCCCCGTGCCGACGGCGGGCCCGCAGCTCCTGCTGGGGGCCGAGGGCGCCAGGGAGCTCGCGCTGGCGAGCCAGCTCGTCCGTCCCTCGGCGCTGGCGGCAGCGGGCCATTCGTTCCGCTACCCGACCCTGGAGGGCGCGCTCAGGCACGTCCTCGGCCGGACGACGGCTCCGGCCCCGGCCGACGCGGTCGCGCACGCGTCATGAGCTGGTTTCGGCCGTGATCCTTCGCCTCTTCCGAGACGCCACCAATCCGAAAATCGACAAGTAGCGAATAGCAGACGTGACGCTAAGCGGGAGGAACGGGGTGACCCGACGCAGGATCGCCGTCATCGGCGGCGGCGTGAGCGGGCTCACGGCGGGCTACATCCTGTCGCGGACCGACGAGGTAACGCTCTTCGAGGCGGCGGGCCGGCTCGGCGGGCACGCGGACACGCACCTAGTCGACGAACCGGGCGGCCGCCAGGTGGCGGTCGACACCGGGTTCATCGTCTACAACGAGCGGACCTATCCGCTGCTGACCCGGCTGTTCGGCGAGCTCGGGGTGGAGACGCGGGCCTCGGAGATGAGCATGTCGGTCAGCTGCTCCGGCTGCGGCGTGCACTACGCGGGCAAGCGCGGCCCGGCCGGCCTGGGCGCGGGCCTGGCCGTCGGCGGCCGCGCCTACCTGCAGATGCTGGCCGAGGTTCCGAGGTTCCACCGGGCCGCGCGGCGGCTGCTGGCGTCGGCGCCGTCCGCTGGGGCGGGGGCCGGCCGGGCGGGGCTCGCCGGTGAAGCGGGGCTGGCCGGCGGGGCGGGGCTGGCCGGCCGGGCGGGGCTGGCCGGCCGGGCGGGGCTGGCGGAGGAGGCGGCAGGCGGCATCTCGCTGGGCGATTTCCTGCGCGAGGGCGGCTTCTCCGGCTACTTCACCTCGCATTTCGCGGTGCCGGTGGTCGCCGCGGTGTGGTCGTGCCCGCAGGGCACGGCGCTGCAGTACCCGGCCGCGTACCTGTTTGCGTTCCTGGCCAACCACGGCCTGCTGTCGGTCACCGGTTCGCCCCCGTGGCGCACGGTCGCGGGCGGGTCGCGGCGCTACGTAGAACTGATCGCCGCCCGGCTGGCGCAGGTGCGGCTCTCGTCCCCTGTTCGCTCGGTCATCCGCCGCCCGGACGGGGTCACGGTGGTGGACGACTCGGGGGCCGGACTCGACTTCGACGCCGTGGTCATCGCCACCCATCCCGATCAGGCGCTCCGGCTGCTTGACGCGCCCACCCCGGCCGAACGGTCCGTGCTCGGCGCGTTCGGCTACACGCCGAACGAGGCGGTGCTGCACACCGACACTAGCCTGCTGCCGCCGCAGCCGGCGGTCCGGGCGTCCTGGAACTACGCCCTCAGCTGCCATGACGGCTCGGCGACGGCGCCCGCCCGAGTCAGCTATCACATGAACCGGCTGCAGGGCCTGGCGACCGACCGGGACTACATCGTCACGCTCGGCGGACGCGCGGACGTTGACCCGGGGCATGTGATCGCGGTGATGGACTACGCCCACCCGGCTTACACCCGCGAGTCGGTCGCGGCCCAGTCGCGGCTGCCCGGCCTGAACACGCCGGTCACGGCGTTCGCGGGCGCCTACCACGGCTGGGGATTCCACGAGGACGGATGCCGCGCGGGCGTGGCCGCCGCGCGGGCGCTCGGAGGCTCCTGGTGACCGGGGCGACCGTGCGGACTCGATCCGCCGACCGGGCCGGGCGCGTTGACCGGGCACGGCGTGCCGACGGGGCTCGGCCGGTGGCCGAGGGGGCGGTGCTATACGAGTGCCGGATCGCGCACGCCCGGGTGGCGCCGCTGCGGAACGCGTTCAGCTATCGCAGCTACGAATGGCTGGTCGACCTGGACCGGCTGCCGCGCCCGCAGGGGTGGCCGTCGCTGCTGGCCGGCTTCCAGGCCCGCGATCACCTCGGCGACCCGGCCCGCAGCATCAGGGCCAACGTCGACGAGTTCCTGCGCGGCCGGGGCGTCGACCTCGACGGCGGCCAGGTGCTGATGCTCGCGCACGCCCGGGTGCTCGGCCACGTGTTCAACCCGCTGACCTTGTTCTGGTGCCATCGGGCGGACGGCACGCTGGCGTGCGTGATCGCGGAGGTGCACAACACCTACCACCAGCGGCATGCCTACCTGCTGCGGACCGACGACCAGGGCCGCGCCCGGGTCGACAAGGAGCTCTACGTCTCCCCGTACCACCCGGTCGACGGCTGGTACCAGATGAGCGTGCCGCAGCCGGGCGAGCGGCTGGCGGTCAGCATCACCCTGAACCGCCCGAACGGGCACCGGTTCTTCGCCACCGTCCGCGGCACCGCCGTGCCCGCCACCCGGCGGGCGCTGCTACGCGCCGCCGTCCGGCATCCCTGCTCCACCGCGACCGTGTCCGCGCGGATCAGGTGGCAGGGGGTCAAGTTGTACGCGCGAGGGCTGCGGCCGGTGCCGCGACCGCCGCGCGGTCCGCAAGAGGGGGGCCAGTGATAACGGGGGGTCCAGTGATCAGTACACAGCACGCCACCGAGCATCTTATTGACCCAGCCCGGTGGCCCGACGTCGCGACGGCGCCCGGCCCCGCGCCGCGCGGGGAGATCGCGCGGCTGCTGTTCCACGCGGCGGTCGCCCGGCTTCCCATCCGGGTCCGGCTGCCCGGCGGGCGCCAGCTCGGCGCGGGTGGCGCCGACGCGCCGCTCATGGTGGTCCGTGATCCCGGTGCGTTCTTCGCCCGGATCGGGGCAGGCGGCCTGATCGGCTTCGGCGAGTCCTACATGGCCGGCGAGTGGGACTGCGCCGACCTGACCGCGCTGCTGACCGTCTTCGCCGCGAACGTCGCCGACCTCGTGCCGACGCCGCTGCAGCGGCTGCGCCGCCTGGCCGTGCGCAGGCAGCCGGCCGCCGATGAGCAGACCAAGGCCGGCGCGCGCCGAAACATCGGGCGCCACTACGACCTGTCGAACGAGTTCTTCGCGCTCTTCCTCGACGAGACCATGACCTACTCCTCGGCGCTGTTCGAGACCGCCGCCGACGGATCGCCGGCCGCCGCCGAGCGGCTGCTCGGGCAGGCGCAGCGGCGCAAGATCGACCGGCTGCTTGACCAGGCGCGGGTGGGGCCCGGCTCCCGGCTGCTCGAGATCGGCACCGGCTGGGGCCAGCTGGCGATCCAGGCCGCCCAGCGCGGCGCCGAAGTCCGCACGGTCACGATCTCCGCCCGGCAGCACGAGCTCGCGGCGCGCCGGGTGGCCGAGTTCGGGCTGGCCGACCGGGTCAGCGTCGAGCTGCGGGATTACCGTGACGTGTCCGGTGCGTACGACGCCATCTGCTCGGTCGAGATGATCGAGGCGGTCGGCGACCGCTACTGGGACACCTACTTCGGCACGCTCGACCAGCTGCTCGCGCCCGGCGGACGGGTCGCGCTTCAGTCGATCACGATGGCGCACGACCGGATGATGGCGAGCAGGCGCACCTACACCTGGATTCTGAAGTACATCTTCCCCGGCGGCCTGATCCCGTCGGTCACCGCGGTCGAGGACAGCCTGCGCAGGCGCACCGGGCTGCGGGTCGCCGAGCGATTTGATTTCGGCCCGCACTACGCGGACACGTTGCGGATCTGGCGGGATCGGTTTGACGCCCGCCGGGACGAGGTCGGGGCGCTCGACTTCGACGACGTCTTCATCCGGATGTGGCAGTTCTACCTGTGCTACGCCGAGGCCGGCTTCCGGTCCGGGTACCTGAACGTCAGCCAGCTGACCTTGGAGCGCGCATGACAGCGCCGACGAAACGCCGGGCCGACGCGGCCACCACGATCGCCTGGGCGGCGTCCCGGGCCGGGGTCGACCTGCCGGTGCGGGTGCGCGCCTGGGACGGCAGCGAGGCGGGGCCGCCCGGAGCTCCGGTCGCGGTGCTGCGCTCGCCGCTGGCGTTGCGCCGCGCGCTGTGGGCGCCGGGCGAACTCGGGCTCGCGCGCGCCTACGTCAGCGGCGACCTTGATGTTGACGGAGACCTTACTGAGGGACTGCGCCGGGCGTTTCGTGCGGCCCGCTCGGCGCAGTCCGGCCGGACGTCAGGTGGCCGGGGGGCGGGCGGCCGCGAGACGAACGGCCGGGGCGCAGGCGGCCGCTGGCGGAGAGCCGCGCGCGCCTGGGGACCGGGTCGGTGGGCCGACGTGGTGTCGGCGTCGGCGGTCGCGGCCAGCCGGCTCGGGGTACTCGGCCCGCCGCCAGCGCCGCCTGCCTGTGAGATCAGGCTCTCCGGCCGGGTGCACAGCCGGGCCAGGGACCGGGCCGTGATCGCCGGTCATTACGATCTCCCGGTCTCGTTCTACCGGCTGATCCTCGACCCGGCCATGGCCTACTCGTGCGGGTACTGGACCAGCGACGACCCCGGCTACGGGCTCGCCGACGCCCAGCGCGACAAGCTCGACCTGGTGTCGGAGAAGCTCGGGCTCGGCCCGGGTGCCTCGCTGCTCGATATGGGCTGCGGCTGGGGATCGCTCACGGTGCACGCCGCGCAGCACCGCCAGGCGCAGGTCACCGCGGTCACCCTCTCGGCCGAGCAGGGCGGCTACACCAGGGAGCGGCTGCGCGGGCTCGGCCTCGCCGACCGGGCCCGGGTGCTGAACCAGGATTACCGCGACACGACGGGCGGGCCGTACGACGCGATCGCCTCCCTCGAGATGGGCGAGCACGTCGGCGCCGACGGCTATCCGGCCTTCTGCGCGTCGCTCCGCCGCCTGCTCCGCCCGGGCGGTCGGCTGCTGATCCAGCAGATGTCACGGGGCGCGAACGCCCCCGGCGGCGGCGCCTTCATCGAGTCCTACGTCACCGCCGACATGCACATGCGGCCGGTCGGGGAGACGGTCGCGCTGCTCGAGCAGGCCGGCCTCGAGGTGCTCGGCGTGCAGGCGCTGCGGCCGCACTACGTGCGCACGATCCGGGCCTGGCTCGGCAACCTGGAGCAGAACCTGCCCGCGGTCGAGGCCATCATCGGCCGGGAGCGCGCCCGGATGTGGCGGCTGTACCTGGCGGGCGGCGCGCTCGCATTCGAAGAGGGGCGGATGGGCGTCGACCAGATCCTCGCGGCGAGGCCGGAATGACGGAGGGCCGATGTTCGCCCTGACGGCACTCATCACTGCCGCCGCGCTCCTCGCGCTGGTGGCCGGCACGTTCGTGATCGGGGCCAGGACCGGCAAGCACAGCGTGATGGACACGGCCTGGGGGGCCGGGATCGCGGTGGCGGGAGCGGCGAGCTTCCTCGCGTCGGTCGGGCACGGCGTCCCCGCCCGCCGCTGGCCGCTGGCGGTCGCGGCGGTGCTCTGGGGCGCCCGGCTCGCCTGGCACGTGGCGGCGCGGGCGCGCGGCGCGGACGAGGATCCCCGCTACCGCGAGCTGCTCGGCCGGGCGCGGGGGAATCGGAACGTGTACGCGCTGCGCACGGTCTACCTGCCGCAGCTGCTGATCCTGTGGGTGGCCTGCCTGCCGCTGGCGGCCGGCATGACGACGTCGGCGGCGGTCGGCCCGATCACCGTCATCGGCGGCGTGGTCTGGCTGGGCGGCTTCGTTTTCGAGGTCGTCGGCGACTGGCAGCTCACCCGGTTCCGGGCCGACCCGGCCAACAAGGGCCAGCTGATGGACCGCGGGCTGTGGCGGTACACCCGGCACCCGAACTACTTCGGGGACGCGTGCATGTGGTGGGGGCTGTTCGGCCTGAGCTACGGATCGCCGATCCAGCTGGTGACGGTGGTGTCGCCGTTGCTGATGACGTTCGTGTTGACGCGCGGCACCGGCCAGCGGATGACCGATCGGCGGATGGCCGAATCCCGTCCCGGCTTCGCCGCCTACGCCGCGCGGACCAGCGGGTTCATCCCGCTCCCGCCGCGACGCCCGCAACGCCCGCGACGCCGTCGACGTCCGCGCGCGAACGGCTAGCGGGCACGGGCGGCGAGAGCGAGATGGGAAGACACAGGAGAGACCGATGGAGACGGCGATCGTCCTTTTCACCCGCGATCTGCGGGTGCGCGATAACCCGGCGCTGGCGCTCGCGTGCGCTCGCGCCCGGCAGGTGGTGCCGCTGTTCGTGGTCGACCCGGCGCTGAGGGTGCCGCCGAATCGGGCAAGGTTCCTGGCCGAGTCGATCGCGGTGCTCAGGGGCGAACTCCGCCAACGCGGCGGGGACCTGGTGATCCGCCACGGCGAGCCGGTCGCGGAGGTGATCCGGCTGGCCGAGCGGACCTCCGGGCAGGCCGTCTTCGTGGCCGGCGACGTCTCCCGGTACGCGGTCCGCCGACAGGAGGGCCTGCAGCGGGAGTGCGCCCGGCACCGGCTGGCGCTTGAGATCACCCCGGGGCATGCGGTGGTGCCGCCCGGCGAGTTGCGCCCGGCCGGCGGCAGCCACTACCGGATCTTCACCCCGTACTGGCGCGCCTGGCGGGCGGCCGCCTGGCGGCAGCCCTGCCTGGCGCCGCCGGCCGTCCGTGTCCCGCGCGGCGTCGCCCCGGGCGACCCGCCGATGCTGGACGCGCACTTCTCCCGCTGCCTGGCGCCGGGCGGCGAACGGGCGGGCCGGGAGCTGCTGCGGGCCTGGCTGGACGGCCCGCTGAGCGGATACGGTGATGGCCGGGACGACCTGGCCGACCCGCGGACGTCCCGGCTGAGCGCCTACCTCCGGTTCGGCTGCATCTCGCCGGTCGAGTTGGCCAGGGCGGCGCTGCCGCGACCGGGCGGTGCGGAGTTCTGCCGGCAGCTGGCCTGGCGTGATTTCTTCCACCAGGTCACGGCCGCGTTCCCGGACATCGCGCGGACGGACTACCGGAGCGCCCCCGGGTCGGTTCCCCGCTCGTGGTCGACCGACGAGGGAGCGCTCGACGCGTGGCGAGCCGGGCAGACCGGCATCCCGGTCGTCGACGCGGGGCTGCGCCAGCTCGCCGCCGAGGGCTTCATGCACAACCGGGCCCGGATGATCACGGCGTCCTTCCTCACCAGGACCCTGGGCATCGACTGGCGCCACGGGTACCGGCACTTTCGCGAGCTGCTGGCCGACGGCGACGTGGCCTGCAACGCGGGCAACTGGCAGTGGGTGGCGGGAACCGGCAACAACCCCCGGCCCGGCCGGGTGCTCAACCCGCTGCGGCAGGCGGCCCGGTTCGACCGCGACGGCGACTACGTGCGCCGGTACCTGCCCGAACTGGCGAGCCTGCCCGCCCCGTTCATTCACACCCCGTGGAAGCTTCCGGCCGCGCAGCGCAGGCAGCTCAGCTACCCGGCGCCGCTGGTATCGCCGACGCCCGAGCCGTCACTGCGCTAGGCGGCGTCACTGCGCGAGCGGGGCGTTGGCGGCGACGCGGATCTCGGTCGCCAACTCGAGCTCGCGGGCGGCGGCCGAGGCCGCGCCGGCCGTGTCACCGGTCGCGGCGAGCAGGAACGCCCGCTTCGACCAGGCGTAGGTGCTGCACTTCCTGACCGCGAGCCGCTCGCTCACCAGTGCGCTCGCGAGGTCCACCCGCCCGGCCCGGATCGCCGCCTCGAGCAGGGTCCGCTCCACGGCATCACGCTGGGCGTGGCTGCCGCCGAACTCGTGCACCCGGGTGCGGATGGGCAGCAGCTCGGCCAGCGTCCGCTCGTATCTCCCGGCGCCGAAGTGCGCCAGGCTGCGGCAGACCGGCAGCCCGACCGCCGATGTCATCGCCGTGCCGGTCGGCACCGGCCCGGTCGCCGCTGTGCCAATGGAGGCGACGGAGCCGTGTGAGCCGTCCGGGCCGACCGCACGCTCGAGCGCGGCGACGACCTCGCCGGCCCGGTCGAGCTCGCCGTTGCCGATGAACGCCATGATCGCGTGCATGTCGTTGAACGGGTAGAAGCCGGGCGCGAGGATCCTCGCCCACGCCTCCGCGAGCGCCCGCCAGCGGTCCCCCGCGTCGGCCCCTTCCAGCCAGAGCCGCCACAGCAGCGCCGTCGCGTCGAGCAACTCGAGCGCGATGTCAGCGGACCCGGCGTGGTGCAGGGACTGGTCGTAAACGGCGAGCGCGCCCGCGGTGTCGCCCGCCTGAAGCAGGTAGAGCGCGTAGTGCCAGGAATTGTGGACGTAGAGGAAGTTGCCTCCGGTCCAGTCCGGGCGGCGCGCGCGCATGAAGCGGACGCCGTCCGGGATCTGCCCCTGCATCTCATAGGTGTGCACGACCGCGTGAATCCCCCACACGTCGTCGGGGTTGGCCTCCACCGCGCGCTGGCCGACGGCGGACGACTGGCCGTACTGGTTGCACTCCTCCAGCCCGAAGGCGTACATGCCGTGCAGAAAACCCGCCTGCGGCTCCTGGTCGTCCCACGCGGTCAGCGCGCGGCCGATCCTGTCCCTGAGGTTGACGGCGTCGCCGCGGAAGAAGTCGATCTGGTGTCCGACGAAGAGGGCGAGCAGATCCCTCGGGTACCGCACGGTGATGTCGCCGAGGAGCGCGCCCGCTCCGGCCATGTCGCCCGCTATCCAGCGGCGGGCGGCGGCGAGGTGGGCTCGCTCGCGAGGCAGCGCGCCGACCTCGCGGTCGGGTGCGCGGTCGGGTGCGCCGAGAGCGGCCGCGGCGTCGGCCAGGGCGCCTTCCTCGGTGGACATCAGCGCCAGATAGGCGCCGAGCACCCGGCCCATCACGCACCCCGGGTCGGCCGCGACCGAATCCGCGGCCGCATCGGCGACGGCCGGCTGAAACCGGACCAGATGCCCGACCGCCCGGTCGTACGAGGCGACCGCCTCGGCCGAGCCGGTCATGCCGAGGCCCAGGCTGTCATCGGCCACTACGACCTCCAGAGCTTCCCACCGTGTGCCTGATGTGGCATAACAAGCCTAGGACTTCAACGGAGAAGGGCTAATGATCATGGCTGAGTTGAGCGGTACGTGCGATGCCCGCTTTGGCGCGGTGCGGGACGCGCTGCAGCGGAACATCGACTCCGGCGAGGACGTCGGCGCGTCCATCGTGGTCGACCTCGACGGCGAGATCGCGGTGGACCTGTGGGGTGGGTTCCGCGACGAGGCCGGGACCGTCGCCTGGACGCGGGACACGATCACCAACGTATGGTCCACCACCAAGACCGTGACCAGCCTGGCGGCCCTGATGCTGGTCGAGCGGGGGCAGCTCGACGTGGACGCCCCGGTCGCCGCCTACTGGCCCGAGTTCGCCGCCAACGGCAAGCAGGACGTGCTGGTCAGGCACCTGCTGTCGCACACCTCGGGGGTGTCGGGGCTGGATCAGCCCGCGGTCACCGAGGACCTGTACGACTGGGAGAAGTCCACCGCCCGGTTCGCCGCCCAGGCGCCGTGGTGGACGCCGGGCACCGCGTCCGGCTACCACGCGCTGAACTTCGGGCACCTGATCGGAGAGGTACTCCGCCGGATCACCGGCACCTCGCTGAAGCAGTTCGTCGCCGACGAGATCGCCGGGCCGCTCCGGGCCGACTTCCAGATCGGCGCGGCCGAGCGCGACTGGGGGCGGATCGCGGACGTGATCCCGCCCCCGCCGCTCCCGTTCGACCTGGCCGCGCTGGGGCCGGACAGCCTGGTGGCCAAGACCTTCACCGGGCCGGCGGTCGAAGCCGCCGAGGCCAACACGCCGGGCTGGCGGCGGGCCGATATCGGCGCCGCCAACGGTCATGGCAACGCCCGCTCGGTCGCCCGGATCCTGTCGGTCATCTCCCGCGGCGGGGAGGTGGACGGGGTCCGGCTGCTGTCGCCGGAGACGATCGACCTGATCTTCCGCGAGCAGGCCAGCGGCGTGGACCTGGTGCTCGGGGTCCCGCTGCGGTTCGGCATCGGCTACGGGCTGCCGATGCAGGAGACGATCCCCTACCTCCCCGACGAGAAGATCTGCTTCTGGGGCGGCTGGGGCGGTTCGATGATCGTGATGGACCTCGGGCGGAAGCTGACGATCGCCTACATGATGAACAAGATGGCGCCCGGCATCATCGGCTCGCCCCGGGCCGAGGAGTACAGCCGGGCGATCTACGCGGCGCTCGACTAGGGTCCGCAGGACGGCGACGCCTACTGCGGAGGCGTTGACCCGGCGGTGGGTCGCCCTCGGTGGGACCTGACCGCCCGGTTGCGCCGTGTCCATCCCGTGGTCTTTTTCCTGATCAGAGACATCGTCGAGGGTCCCTTCGGTCCGTTCCTGTTGATGGGAAGCCACGCTCCCCGGTGGGTGTGCAGAGGCTGCGCCGGGCAGATGGAGAACGTGTGGAGGCGCTGTCGCTCCGGGTAACCGAAACGGGGGCGTGCGCTGGCTGCGCATGCCCCGCCGGCCTCTGCTGAACCAGCTTTGAGGTGCTCCGGCCCTGATCGTGTTCCGTTTGGGTCGCGTCCTTTCTCATGCGAGGCGCATTGTGTGCCGTTATGGGGCCTATACGACCCGAACAGCACACAGTGACGCCGATGTCCGATTTTCTGCCCTCATCATGTTGCCCGTGGTGGTAAAGGTGGTTATAGGGTCTAAGTGGGCTATGGGGCCTGGTGGAGGTGGGTTTATGGGGCGGGTGGGTTTATGGGGCGGGTGGGTTTATGGGGCGGGTGGGTTTATGGGGCGGGTGGGTTTATGGGGCGGGTGGGTTTATGGGGCGGGCGTCGCGGGAGCGGGGAC
>Ga0335074_10010816_pt1 | contig 12762 bp, 9 predicted proteins | sample Lox_Sample_23_FD_206715 | JGI IMG/M metagenome (GOLD analysis project Ga0335074, IMG submission 206715) | Soil microbial communities from Loxahatchee National Wildlife Refuge, Florida, United States - Lox_Sample_2.3 | ecosystem: Environmental > Terrestrial > Soil > Wetlands | place: USA: Florida...
AGCGAGAGGACCTCGCGCTCGCGCTCGGTGAGCAGCGGCGCCGGCTGCTCGGCCTTGGGGGGGAACGACGTCATCCCCAGCCCGACCCGCCGCACGGCGGCCGCCACGCGCGAAGCCTCCCAGTCCTTGGACACGAACCCCGAGGCGCCGGCCGCCCGCGCCGCCGCCGGCGACATCCGCCCCGTACCCGAGATCAGGAGCACACGCGTCGCCGGTGACGCCTCCCGAATCGAAGCGGAAAGCTCGGCGCCCGACTCGCCGGCCAGGAACAGGTCGACCAGCGCCACGTGAGGCTTTTGAGCGCGCGCGAGCGCCAAAGCCTCCACCCCCGTCCGGGCCTGGAAGAAGCGCTCGACCCAGGGCTGCTCCCCGAGCAACACGCGAAAGCCCCAGTGGACAACGTCGTGGTCGTCGACGACGAGCACGCGCAGCCGACGATCGTCCATTACTCCACGTCCTCTAAGGCGCCGCCGTCAGGCGCCGCCGACAGATCATCACTCTGAAGCGGCACGACCAGCCGCACCCGCCAGTGATCCCCCTCGAACGCCCCGAACTCGACCGCGCCGCCCTGCTGAAGGGCCTCGAACGCCGCCAGCCGAAGCCCCATGCCGGGGTCCCCGTCGCCCCCGCGCGCCCCGTCGTTGCGCACCTCGAGCGTGAACTCCTCCTCGTCGCGCGCCACCGCGACCTCCACCCGCGACGGATTGGCATGCTTGGCGATGTTGCGCAGCGCCTCGGCGAGCACGGACTGGGCCAGCGGCTCGACATCCGCGGGCACGCTCGAGTCCCCCCGCCAGTCGACCTCCACCACCATCCCGGGCGATTTCCGCACCCGTTCGAGCTCTCCCGCGAGCGTCGTCCCGGTCTCGGGCGCGAGCGGCGCGAGCGGGCGCTCGAGCGCGCGGCGCAGATCGGCCAGCGCTTCCTGCATCTCGATCCGGCAGCGCTCACGCTCCTCGCGATCGAGCGGCTGCTCGGCACCGAGCGCCAGCGACACCCCGAACAGACGCTGGAGCACGCTCTCGTGGATCTCGCGGGCCAGGTCCAGGCGCTCACCGAGGCGGCGCATGCGCTCCTGCTGGCGGGTCACGTTGCGCGCGGCGGCCACCAGGGCCGCGGTCTTGCCGAGCGTCCACAAGAGGTGGCGCTCGCCATCGGAGAGCTCGAACTGCCCGCCGCCGCGGTCGGCGCAGATCACCCCGTAGGCGTAGCCGCCGGCGCTCATCGGCGTGCACACGAGCGTGGTCACGCCGAGCAGCTGGGCGTACGCCGACGGAACCGCCTCCTCGATCCCCTCGGAGATCACCACCACCTGGTCCTCGAGCAGCGCCCGCTGCGCGATCGGGGTGTTGACCAGCGTCGGCCGCAGTCCCGACAGCTGTTCGAACGGGATCCCGTGGGAGCCGATCGCGCGGACCCGCCGGCGGGTCGTGTCGGCCATGAACACGGCCGCCCGGCGCATCGTGGTCAGCCGGCAGATCGCCTCGCAGATCCGGTCGTAGAACTCGGTTGGCGCGGTATGCATGTCGATCTCGGCCAGTAGCTCGACGAACACCTCGAGCGGCTCGACCCCCGCGAACAGGGACGGGGGCGGGGAGGCGATCGGCTGATCGACGCTCAAGAAACCGACCTACGCCGCGACCGGCAGGTTGTACTGCCGGCGGATGTCGTACAGCGTCGTCCGCTCGGCCGCCGGCCGGCCGGCGCGGTGGGCGGCGGCGACGAGCTCGGGTGGCGTCAGCCGAACGCCGTGGTAGCTGCCCGCCATGCGCGAGATCGACTCCTCCATCAGCGTCCCGCCCAGGTCGTTCACGCCCCACCTCAAGGCTTCTGTCGCCGCGTCCAGGCCCATCTTGACCCAGCTCGCCTGGAGATTCCGGACCGTCCGACCCAGCGCCAGCCGGAACACGGCGGTGTGCTTGAGATTCTCCTCGCGGGTGATCTCCTCCACCCCATGCGTGCGCCCGAGCAGCGTGTGGAACGGGATAAACGACAGCGGGACGAACTCCGTGAACCCGCCCGTGCGCTCCTGCAACGAACGCACGACGCGCATGTGCTCGGCGAGCTCCCACGGCTCCTCGACGTGCCCGAACATCACGGTCACGGTCGAGCGGATCCCCTCGGCGTGGGAGGCCTCGATGATCTCGACCCACCGCGCCACCGGCAGCTTGTTCGGGGAGATCCGCTCGCGCACCCCGTCGTGCAGAACCTCGGCCGCCGTCCCGGGCGTCGACCCGAGCCCGGCCTCCCGCAGCCGGTCGAACACCGCGCGCGGCGAGAGCCCGGACACGTCGCACATGTGCGCGACCTCCATCGGCGAGTACGCGTGCAGATGTAGCTGCGGCGCGGTCCGCTTCGCGACGCGGAGCCATTTCTCGTAGTCCGAAAGGCCCCAGTCCGGGTGGATCCCCGACTGCATGCAGATCTCGGTGGCGCCGAACTCGACCGCCTCGTGGACCCGGCGCACGAACTCCTCCTCGGAGTGCTCGTAGGCGTCCGGCGAGCGGCGCGACTGCCCAAACCCGCAGAACGCGCAGCCGACGGTGCAGATATTGGAGATATTGATATTTCGGTTCACGACGAACGTGACGAGATCGCCAGCGAGCCACTGTCTCAGCTCATCGGCGGCCAAGCGCATCTCTTCGATCACCGCGGGCCGGGTCTCGGCGAACAGCGCCGTCAGCTCCTCGGCGCTCAACGCGACCCCATCCCGGGCGCGCTCGATCGCCCGTGGCGCGACATCGTCAGCGACCGTCAGCGACGTCCGGCGCCCCGAGCCCTGGCGGGGGATGAACGACCAGTAGTTCGCCTTGATCGCGTCCATCACCGGCCGCGAGACCCATTCGGGGTCGATGTACTCCGGATACACGCACAGCCGCTCGGACAGGGCCAGCCCATCGGCGCGCAGGCGCTTGCGAACCTCGCTCGGTGACGGAAACGGGTGCTCGGGCGAGATGTGATCGCCGTTCGCGCTCAGCCCGCCCAGATCGGTGGCGCCGGCGCGCACGAGCTCGACCCACCAGTCCGAAAGGTTCGGCGGGACCTGGATCCCAACCCCCGGCAACAGCCGCCGCGCCTCGGCGATCAGGCGCTTCATATCCTCGAGCGTCACCTCGCACGCCCACGCCGGCGCATCACGGTTCGGGCGGGTGGGCGGGATCCCAATTCCCGTCCGCCAAAACTCGCGCGTCGCCGCGTCCGCGATCTCAGCCGGCTCCCGGCCGTAATAACTCTGATGCGGAACGTAGTTCTGAAGGATCACCTCCTGGAGGTGCCCGTAGCGACCATGCAGCTCCGCCAGCGCCCCCAAAGCCGCGATCCGCTCCTCTTCGCTCTCCCCGATCCCGACCAAGATTCCGCTCGTGAACGGGATCTTCAGCTCGCCGGCGGCCGCGATCGTCTCGAGCCGCCGGGCCGGGTGCTTCGTCGGCGACCCCTGATGGACCACCAGATCCGGATTGATCGACTCGAGCATCAGCCCCTGCGAAGCGGTCACCTCGCGCAACCGGGCGAGATCCCCGCGCCCCAGCACACCCAGGTTCGTATGCGGCAACAGACCGCGCTCCAAAGCCCGCTCGCAAACCCACACCACGTACGAGGTGAAGTCCGCGTGACCATAGGACTCCAGGCGCGCCGCCACCTCCGGGTTGACCTCGGGCCTCTCCCCCGTGAGCACCAGCAGCTCCTTGACGTGGTGGCGCGAGACCGCCCGATCCAGCAGCTCCACGACCTCATCCGGCGAATACAGGTGCGCCTTGTGGGTCGCGAACGCGCAGTACTTGCAATAGCAGCGGCACGTCCGCGACAGCGACAGCGTGAGATTGCGGCTGAACGTGACACGGCGGCGCATGCGCGCGGCCCATTCTAGGGACGACTAACCTGGCCCCGGCTGATGCTGCGAGCCATGCTTGCCACGGCGCTTGCCGCCTGCCTCCTCGCCGTCGCGGCCGCGGGTTGCGGAGCGGGTACGTCAACCGCGCGTACGTCGGCGCAGGTGCGCGACGCGACCCTGATCCTCGACTTCACCCCCAACGCCGTCCACACCGGCATCTACGCCGCGCTGGCCCAACACTACGACCGGGACGAGGGCGTGGATCTGCACGTGATCGCACCGACGGCCTCGACCGACTCGATCAAGCTGCTCGAAACGGGCCGGGTGAACTTCGCCATCCTCGACATCCACGACCTGGCGATCGCCCGCCAGCAGCACCAGGACATCGTCGGGGTCATGGCGATCGTGGAGCGGCCCCTGGCGGCGGTGATCGCGGCGCCGGCCGTCACCTCACCCAAGTTCCTTCAGGGCCAGACCGTCGGGGTCACGGGCGATCCGAGCGACAACGCGGTGCTCGATTCGGAGGTCGCGGGATCGGGCGGCGATCCGGCCAAGGTCAAGACGATCACGATCGGCTTCAACGCCGTGGCTGATCTGCTGGCGGGCAAGGTCTCCGGGGCCACCGCATTCTGGAGCGATGAGGGCGTCACGATCAATGCCGGGCGGCGTGGGCGGGATCGATTTCACGTGTTCCAGGTCCAGGACTACGGCGCGCCGTCGTATCCCGAGCTCGTTGTCTGCGTAACCCGTCCCACGCTCGAGCACGACCCGACCCTCATCCACGAGGTGGTCGACACGCTCGTGCGCGGTTACGACTTCACACTGGCCGAGCCGGCGCGCGGCGCCCAGGACCTCGACCATGCCGTGCCGAGCCTCGAACCCAAGCTGGTGGCGACGCAGCTGAACGCGCTGCTGCCGGCCTTCCGCGGGCCGGGCGGCCGGGTCGGCGTACTCGACACCGCGACGCTGAGCGCGTGGGCCAAGTGGGAGGCGCGCTTCGGGATCGTCCGCTCCGCACCCGACGTGAGCCGCACCTTCGACCCGAGCTTTGCCGTCGCCGCGGGGACTACCTCTTCCCCCACGCCCGGCTGATCGGCAGAATGGCCCCATGAGACAGGGGACTCGGCTCGTAGCCGGGGTGCTCGTCGCCGTCGCCACCGCAGGCGCGGCGGTAGCTTTCGGCGTGGCGCTGCTGCTCGGAAACATCGTGCACCTGCGCTCGAGCGCGAACGCCACCCTGAGGACCGGCACCTACCTCGAGGCGACCATCAACGTCGAGCGGCTCGTGGTGGACGCCGAGACCGGGCTGCGCGGCTACGTGATCACCGGCAGGTCGCTGTTCCTCGCCCCGGAGCGTGCCGCCGCGGGGCAAATGCCCGGAGCCGCCGCCGCGCTCGAGCAGGCCGCCGCCCGCGAAGGCGCCTTCGTTTCGCAGGCCCACGCGCTCGCCGACTCCGCTCGCTCCTATATGGATAGCTACGTGCCGGCACTGATCCGGGAGGTGGTCAGCAATCCTGCCGCGGCTCGCTCGTTCGCGGCCACGGCCAAGGGCAAGCAGCTGGTCGACGCCATCCGGGCGCGGACGGCCGCGCTTGAGCAGCAGATCTCAGCTCGCCAAGACGCGCGCCAGCGCGACGCCCGAGGATCGGCGAACACGGCCGTCACCGTCGCCGTCGTCGTGCTGATCGTCCTCACCGCGTTGACGGTCGCGCTCGCCGGCGTCCTCGGCTGGCTGCTCGTGGGACGCGAGCGCGCGCGCCAGCGAGCCGAGGCGCTGTACCGGGCCAGCGAGCAGACGGCGCTCACCCTCCAGCAGAGCCTGCTGCCGGCGGAGATTCCCCGCATCCCGTCGTGTGAGCTCGCGATTCGCTTCAATCCCGCCGGCGCCGGCGAGCTCGTCGGCGGGGACTTCTACGACGTGTTCGCCGTGGGGCCGGATCAGTGGGGACTCGTGATCGGGGATGTGTGCGGCAAGGGGCCCCAGGCGGCAGCGATTACCGCAATGGCTCGCTGGACGCTGCGCAGCCTCGCCGGCGAGGCGCAGGCGCCCGCCGACGTGTTGCGCAAGCTGAACGAGGCCATGTTCCGTCAGGACCTCGATGCGCGCTTCATCACGCTCGTGTACGCCGTGCTGGACGTTCACAGCGACGAGGCGCTGGTGACGCTCGCATGCGCCGGCCATCCGCCGGCAATTGTCGTCTTGGACAGCGGCGAGCCGGTGCCCGTGAACGCGTCCGGCGACCTCCTGGGCGTGTGGCCGGAGATCCGCCTCCGCGATGCCGAGGTGCGGCTGACTCCCGGCGCGGCCCTCGTCCTGTACACGGACGGCGTCACCGACCAGGGAGCCGGCGCCCAGCGCTCCCCCGAGCAGGCGCTCCGGCGCGTGAGCACCGACCGGACCGCCGACGCGCTCGCCGACGCGCTCGCCGACGAGGCCGGGCGCTGGACCGAGGCGGCGCGGGACGACGTTGCGATCGTCGCGCTGCGCTACCTCCCCTCGGAGGACCGGATCGATGATCTCGGCTTGACCGGCGCGGTCACTGCGGCGTAGGGTTCCCGACCGGGGGCCGGAACATTTCGGCGGAGACGGAGGTGGGAGATGGTGAAAGCGCGAGTCCTTGGAGCGCTCGGCGTGCTCGCACTCTGCGCGGCAGCGGCGCTGACCGCCGCCGCGAGCGCGACGGCCTCGACCACGGCGCCCGACCCACCAGGGACGATGAGCTACTTCGACCTGGCCCGCAAGGACTGCGTCGGCACCGCCCGCAACACGACCTCCAAGGTGTGGTTCACGGTGGCCGACGGCGTGCTGTCGGACACCTACTGGCCGACGATCGACGCCACCAACGTGCACACGCTCCAGTACCTGGTGACCGATGGGCACACCTTCACCGACCTCCAGACTCGGGACATGACCTACAAGGTTCTCCCCGATCCGACCGGGATGAGCTGCACGGTGGTTGCGAGCGACGCCGCTCACGGCTACCGGATCATCACCACCTACATCACCGACCCCGGACGCGATGCCGTCCTGATGCGCACGAGCTTCTATGGGCCGCGCGGCGACCAGTTGTACGTCCGCCTCGACCCGCTCGCCGGAGGGACCGGCGGCGGAACCCTGCCGAACCCAACCAGTCCCGAGAACGCGGGCGGCAACAGCGCCGAGCTAGCCGATTTCGACGGCCAGACGGTCCCGGTCGATTACAACACCAACACCATGACCGACGCGGTCAACCGCAACTACGCGGTACCGACCTACATGGCCCTCGAGTCCTCGAGCGGCTTCTCGAGCGAGAGCGTCGGATACGCCGGCACCCCCAGTGACGGACTCACCATGCTGGACGGCGCACACGCTCTCACCACCTATTCTCAAGCGCCGGACGGGCACGTCACGCTCACCGCCGGCGTCGTCCTGCCGCGGAACCACACGATGAACCTGGCGCTCGGCTTCGGCCAGAGCGAGAACCAGGCGCTGTCGGTGGCTCAGGCGTCGGTGAACCAGAACTTCGACCGGGTCTGGGCGGACTACGAGCAGGGATGGCGGCGCTACGACGCCGCCCTGCGCCGGCCGGCCCGGTGGCTCGGCCCGGCCGCGATCCGCGAGTACTACGAATCGGTGAACGTGGTCAAGGCCAGCGAGGACAAAACCTTCCCCGGAGCGATCGCCGCGGGACTGGCCTCGCCCTGGGGCCAGTCGGTGCCCGCCGGCGAGTTCGCCAGCGATGGGAATCCCACCTACTTCGGCTCCTACCGCGAGGAGTTCTCGCGCGACACATATGAAGCGTTCACCGGGCTGCTGGTGGCCGGTGACATCCAGACCGCCCAGGCCGCCACCAAGTTCCTGTTCGACAAACAGCAGCTGCCCAACGGATCGATGCCGCGCAACTCGCTGCCCAACGGCGAGGCCGCGCCGGACACCGGCGGACTCCAGCTCGACGAGACCTCCTACCCGATCCTGATGGACTGGCAGTCGGGCCTCGCCCGCGACAAATCCCTGTACGAGAACCATGTCATCCCGGCCGCCGACTTCCTCGTGGCCAACGGCCCGTCCGACGGCGTTGAGCGCTGGGAGGAGCAGTCGGGCTACTCGCCGTCGACGATCGCGGCCGAGATCGCCGGGCTGACCGCGGCGGCGGCGATCGCACGGGCGAACCTCGATCCGACGCACGCCGAGATCTATCAGGCCACCGCGGATGATTTCGCCCGCAACATCAAGGCCTGGACGGTCACCACCAACAGCCCGTTCTACCCCGGGGTGGGTCCGTATTTCATCCGCGTGTCGAAGACCGGAGACCCGAACGCGAACACGTCGTACATGCTCAACAACGGGAACACCACATCGGTGGATCAGCGCCAGGTGATCGACGCCGGCTTCCTCGACCTGGTCCGGCTCGGCGTGCTGCCGGCAAACGACCCGGACGTGCAGAACTCGATCAAGGTGGTCGACGACACGATCGAGCGCCAGACGCCAAGCGGCATTGGCTTCTACCGCTACGGATTCCTCAACAGCGGAGACTTTTCCGAGGACGGCTACGGCGACTGCTACAACCCCGACTCACCGCCGGCGGCGGCCGGGCCCAACCAGGACCCGACCAACTGCGCCCCGAGCGGCGCACCGTGGCCGCCCACCGACACCGGCACGGGCCACCTGTGGCCGGTCCTCTCGGGCGAGCGCGGCGAGTACGAGATCGCCGCCGGCGACTTTGGCTTCGCCGGCCGGCTGCTGACGTCGATGCGCAACATGACCTCGGGGCAGGGCCTCGAACCCGAGCAGGTGTGGGAGGACCCGGACCTCGCCGCCTCGCCCTATGGCTCGGACCCGGCCACCGCCTCGATCGGGTTCACCGACGGCAAGCCCGCAGGTTCGGCCAGCCCACTCACGTGGGCCCAGGCCCAGTACGCCCGACTCGCGCTGGACCTGAGCGCCGGGCGCGACCTCGAGACGCCGAGGATCGTCAGCGACCGCTACGTCCGCCACGGGATGCCCGGCGCGCTGATGGTCACCGTCACCTCCCCGACCAACGGTGCGCAGGTCGACACCTCGACCGAAACCGTGACCGGCACGACCACGCCAGGCGCGACCGTGGTCGCGGAGGCCTGGCCGTCGACGGGAGGCGCCGCGCCGATCGCGTCGACAACGGCCTCGACCATGACCAGCACCTCCGGCGACTGGACGCTGACCGTACCCGTCAGCTTCGGCACCACCACGATCACCGTCACGGCCACGCTCGGGCGTAGCACCGGCTACAGCCAGCTGTCGGTCACCAACACTGCCCTGCCCGGGACCACCGTGCTGAACGTCAGCCACCCCTCCGGGATGGACAACGGACCCGGGACCTACCAGTACCCGACCGATTCGGTGTTCGTGCCCGGCGCCTTCGATCTCACCAATCTGCAGGTGAATCAGGACGGCACCAACGTCTATATCCAGGTCAAGATCACCAACCTGGTCAATACCTTTGGCAGCGACTTCGGCGCCCAGCTGCTCGACGTTTACGTCCGCAATCCGGCCGCGACGAGCACCTCGACCTCATCCGCTTATCCCTCGGTCATGAACTACAGCATCGCCCCGGCGGACGCCTGGAGCGAGTGGCTCGAGGCTCAGGGGTTCGCGCCCGTCGTGTGGGAGAACCCGTCCGGGGCTTCGCTCGGCGCGGCTCAGCTCGTGGTCGACGACTCCATCAACGGTTCCTCGGGCACCGCCACGCTGATCGTGCCGCAGTCGGCCTTCGGCACCATTGGACCGGGGTGGGTATTCACGGTAGCCCTGACCGGTCAGGGATCTGGCACCCCGCCGGTGCGCGGCTTCACATCCACCCCCGGCCAGTACACCTTCGGTGTCTGCGCGTCCGGTAACACGAACCTGATCTGCTCGCAGAGCCCGAACTCCGTGCCAAACGTGATGGACACGATCACCCCGCCGGGCGTCTCTCAGGACGCCGAACTAGACCCGCTCACACCACCGGTCGAGCTTCAGGGGGTGACGGTCCCCTAAGGCGCCGCCGACAAACTGGCTCAATCGTCGCCGTCGCGCTCGAGCAGCCGGGTCACCAGGATCCCGCCCTCGCGCGCCATCCGCGAGCGCGGAACCACGAGGTCAAACCCGGCACGTTCGGCCTGCGCTCGCACGTCGACCTCCACGTGCGAGTAGAAGGCCAGCGTCTTGACGGCGTCGCGCGGGATCCCCTCGAGCTGTGCCAGGCGGTCAGCGGCGTCGGCTGTGAGGTCGACGACTAGGACCTCCGCGCTCGGCAGTTCGCGTCGAACGCCGTCCGCGTCCGAGACCAGCACCGGTTCGTGCCCGGCGGCACGCAGCGCGCCGACCACGTTCGAGCCGAACAGCAGATCGGGGACGAACGCGACGACTCGCGCCACCGACGACCGCCCTACTGGGCGCGGATCCGGCGGAACTCCTCGCGCACCGACTCCGTCCGGCCCCACATTTGATTGACCTCGGTGCGCCCGGTACGGGACTCGCGCACGGCGAGCTCGCCGTCGATCCCCGCCTCGTCGAGCAGCCTCAGCGCTGTGTGGACCGCCGGCGCCGAGGCGGCATGCCCGAACCGGTGCGCCACCAGCAGCCGCCAGTGCCAGTCGTGCTTGGAGTAGGGCTGCGCGTTGCAGGTCACGAGCAGTACGGCGGCGTCGACGTAGCGGCGCTCGTCGAAGATGCGCAGATCGAGCTCGAGGTCGGTCCAGTCGTCGGGCAGCGAGTCGACGATCTGCTGAAAAGTGTCCGCGAGCGCCATACGGCGGCGAAGGCTAGATGATCGATCCCGCGGGCGTGCGGGAAGCCGCCCGATCCCCGGCCCCTCACACCCCGTCTGTGAGCACGCGGGCACTGTCGAAGAGGTCACTGTCGGAGATCGATGCACCTGTTTTCGGTGCCGGGCGACGCGTCACTCGTCCGGCTCGCCCAGGCGAACGGCGGCTTCTCCGCGCCCGAGCCCGGCGAACGACCATTCACCGCCGGCCTGCTGCCGAGTGGCGGGTTAGCCGCCAAGATCGGCCCAACGCCCGGCCCAGCACACCGCCCCCGAGTCAGCTCATGAAAAACTGCTGGTACAGCAGGAACAGGTTCAGCCCGGTGATCAGTCCCGCGCATCCCCAGGCGAGGATGGTGGTCAGGCGGCGGTTGACGAAGACGCCCATGACATCCCGCCGGCACGTGAGTATCACCAGCGGGATCAGGGCGACCGGGATGCCGAACGAGAGCACGACCTGGCTCAGCACCAGCGCATCGGTCGGGTTCATGCCGAGCGCCAGCACGACCAGTGCCGGGATCATGGTCAGCGCCCGTCGGAGCATGAGCGGGATCCGGAAGTTCGTGAAGCCACCCATGACGACCTGGCCCGCGTAGGTGCCGACGCTCGAGGACGAGGCGCCCGACGCGAGCAGCGCCACCGCGAACGCGAGTGCGGCGGTCCCGCCCACCAGCCGGCCAAACTCCATGTGCGCCTGCGGGATCGTGCTCAGCCCCGACAGGGCCGGGGTGTGGAACAGCTTGGCGGCGACCGCCAGCATCGCCATGTTCACGATCCCGGCGAGCCCGAGCGCGATGATCACATCGGTCCGCTCGAAGCGCAGGACGCGCGCCCGCTCGCGGTCGCTGCGGACCGGCATGCGGCCCTTGGTCAGCGCCGAGTGCAGGTAGATCACGTGCGGCATCACGGTCGCGCCGATGATTCCGACGGCCAGGTACAGCGAGCTCGATCCGCTCAGCCCCGGGAGCAGCCCGTGCAGCGACTCGTGCACGGACGGGCCGATCTTCAGCGTCTCGTAGAGAAAGCCCACAAAGATGATCCCCAGCAGCGAGGTGATCGCCAGCTCGAAGCGCCGGAAGCCGCGACTCTGCAACTCGAGGATCGCGAACGCGATCACGCCCGTCAGCAGCCCGGCCACCAGCAGCGGCACGCCGAACAGGAGGTTCAGGCCGAGCGCCGCGCCGAGGAACTCGGCGATGTCGGTCGCCATCGCCATCACCTCGGCCTGGATCCACATCGCGAACGTGACCGCTCGGGGCGAGCGCGCGCGGATGTTCTCGGGCAGGTTCTGGTCGGTGACGATCCCGAGCTTGGCCGACAGGTACTGGATCAGCATCGCCACCAGGTTCGCGAGCAGGACCACCCACAGCAGCAGGTAGCCGTACTTGGCGCCGCCCTGAAGGTTCGTCGCGAAGTTGCCCGGATCGACGTAGGCGATGGAGGCCACGAACGCCGGCCCCAGCATCGCCAGCGTTGCGCGCAAGCGGCCCTTGGCCAGCAGCTCCTCGAGCGGACTCCGGCCGGCGACGCCGTCGCGGAGCGCAACCGACGCGCCCTCGGCGGCGACGGCCTCGAACGCCGGCTCCGGAACCGTCCGGCGGACCGGCGTCACCGGCGGACCTCGACGCGCATTGCCTTGGCCAGCGCCCCGCCCAGTACCTGGACCCGATCCTCGAAGCGCACGAACAGCGGACCGTCGAACGGCTGCTTGTCGACCACCTCGAGCTCATCGCCCGGGGCGATCCCGTGTCCGGCCAGGAAGCGGAGCATCTCGGGGTCGGAGTCGGACACGCGGACAAAGGTCCCGCGGGCGCCGGCCTCGAGCGACTGCAGGCTCTCGGTCGTGCCCTCCTCGATCGTCAGATCGCGGGTCGGGATCGGATCGCCGTGCGGGTCGTGAGTCGGGTTGCCGAGTTTGGCCGCGATCAGATCCTCGAGCTCGTCCGAGAGCACGTGCTCGAGCACCTCCGCCTCCGCGTGGACCCGATCCCACGGAACGCCCAGTGACTTGACGAGGTAGAGCTCGAGCAGGCGGTGGTGGCGCATAACCTCGAGCGCGACGCGCCGGCCGTCCTCGGTCAGCGACACCCCGCGGTAGGGCTGATGCTCGACCAGACCGAGCTCCCCGAGGCGCTTGACCATCCCCGAAGCGGATGCCGCGGTGACGCC
>Ga0335074_10010817_pt1 | contig 12762 bp, 13 predicted proteins | sample Lox_Sample_23_FD_206715 | JGI IMG/M metagenome (GOLD analysis project Ga0335074, IMG submission 206715) | Soil microbial communities from Loxahatchee National Wildlife Refuge, Florida, United States - Lox_Sample_2.3 | ecosystem: Environmental > Terrestrial > Soil > Wetlands | place: USA...
TCCTCGGCCTGGTCATCTTCGCCGGGTTCACCATGTTCGACTTCCAGCGCCTGCGCACCAACACCGACCAAGCCCTCGCACCGCTGATCGCCGCCTCGATCTTCCTCGACCTGCTGAACGTGTTCCTGTTCTTCCTGGAGATCTTCACCGGAGGGAGGCGGGACTGAGCACGGCCAGGCACCGCACGGGCCTTCCCCCATCAGGATCTTGTCGTCCGCCCCGCCAAGGACACGGCGGAGGGAAGACCGGTGGTGGACCGCAAACCACCGGCCGTTCGGCATAATTCAGGATTTTTGCCGAACGATCAGTGGTATCACTTCCTCCTGCGAGCGGACCTCGATGGCAGGAGATGAGGAGGAACACCGCGTGGTGATCGTGGGGGCCGGATTCGCCGGCTTCAACGCCGGGCGGCTGCGACCGGCTCATCCTGACCGCGGGGCGCCCGGCCGTCGGCTCACCGGCCGCTGGCGTACTTCTCGGCCGCGCGGGCCAGACCGGGCCGGGCATCGAGGACGGGGCGCATCCGGCGCCACGCCTCTTCGCGTCTGGCCGGGATGTACTCGGTGGGCCAGTATCCCGCGTGCGGGCGGTAGCCGTGCAGCACGCGGCGGGCCACGGTGGCCTTGTGCACCTCGTCGACGCCGTCGGCGATGCCCATCGCGGGTGCCGACGCATACATGGCCTGAATGGGCGTCAGATCGGTGGTGCCGAGAGCGCCAAGGATGTGCAGGGCGTTGTAGGACACCTCACGCAGGACCTTGGCCATGGTGAACTTCACCGCCGCGATGTCCGTGCGGGCCTCGAGCGTTGAGGTCTGGTCGATCTTCCAGGCCGTCTCGAGCACGAATAGCCGGAGCATCTTGATCGCGGCGTAGGACTCGGCGATCTTCTCCTGCACCATCTGGTGTTCGGCGATGATCCTGCCGTGCGACTCGCGGCTGAGCGCCCGCTCGCACATCATGTCGAAGGCGAGCTTGCACTGCGCGATGGTTCGCATGGCGTGGTGAATGCGGCCGCCGCCGAGCCGGCGCTGGGCGAGTACCTTGGCGCCGTTCTCCGGGCCGAGCAGGTGGTCCGAGGGCACCCGGACGTCTCGGTAGACGATGTGATTGTGGTTCCGCGGCTCCGGCATGATCTCGACGCCGGGGGTGGTGCGGGGCACCACGAACATGCCGTTGGTGCACATCACGAACAGCAGGTCGGCGACCCGTCCCGCCGAGGTGAACCACTTTTCGCCGTTGATCACCCACTCATCGCCGTCTCGTTCGGCGTGGGTCTTGAACAGGTCCGGGTCGCTGCCGCCCTGCGGCTCGGTCATCGAGTACGCCGAGAACATGTCCTGGTTGAGCAGCGGCTCGAGCCACCGCTTCTTCTGTTCCTCGGTACCGTAGGCCGCGAGGATCTCCATGTTCCCGGTATCGGGCGCCGCGGCGCCGAACATCGCGGGCGCCCCGGGGTAGCGGCCGATCACCTCGTTGAGCAGAGCCAGCCTGAGCTGCCCGAAGCCGGGACCGCCCAGTGCCCGGTCGAGGAAGATCGCCCAGAGGCCCTGGTCCTTGACCTCCTGCTGGAGCTCGCGGACGTACGCCTTCACCACCGGGTCTGGCCACCGCACCGCGTGGGGGAACACATAGTCAAGCGGCTCGACCTTTTCCTTGCAGAACCGCTCGACCCAGTCGAGCTTCTCCTGGAACTCGGGATCGGTGGAGAAGTCCCACGCCATGCCGTCACTCCTTGTCGGTTAGCGCGAAGCCCGGCTGCCGCGGCGGGAAATGCCGCAAAGGTCTTGGTGATCTCATTGTGACGGGTCAAGGAATCACGGCAAGGCCACGCCGGACGCCGCCGCGGATCACCGCTCCATTACAGGCCGCCCTGGCGCAGCGCGTCGCGGGCGGCCTCCGCGAGCACGACGCGGTGCCCGGCCTCGCCGGGCTCTGCCGATGTCAGCAGCCTGGCGGCGTAGCCGTCGTCAGCCATGTGCCCGGCAAGGTACCGGGCCCGCACCCCGACGCCGATGCAGGCTGACCGCCATCGTGAGAACGCGACCCAGTACGGCAGGTTCGACACGTCCCGGCCGGACAGCCGGGCGTAACGCTCCACGATCTGCGCCCGGGCGGGGAAGCCGGGCACGGTGCACGGCCCGGGCGTGGTCGGCGGCAGCTGCTCACCCGGGTCCTGCCAATTCGAGGCCAGCCACCCGAGGTCGGCCATCGGGTCACCCGAGGTCGCGAGCTCCCAGTCGAAGACCGCCCTGATGTCACCGTCCGGGCCGAACGCCACGTTTCCCGCCCGGTAGTCGCCGTGCACGATGCCGTTGGCCTGCTCGGGTATGCGGTGCTCTAGCAAGTCGTGCACCTCATCGAGCAGCGCGAGTTCCGGTGCGCCGGTCGCGTGAACCTGCGCATGCCAGCGACGCAGCTGCCGCTCGACGTAGCCGGTCTTGCGCACCATGTCGCCCAGGCCGACCGCCACGGGGTCCAGCGCGTGCAGCGCGACGAGCGCATCGACAAGATGCTCGGCCGCCCGGACCCGGGCCTGGTACGCAAGCGCCAGCCCCGCCTCGGTGTCCGCGAGCACCAGGCCCTCGACGAACCCCATCACGTAGAACTCGGCGCCGGTGATCGCGGTGTCGGCGCAGTAGACCACCGGTGACGGGACGCGAACCGCCGTCGGTGCCAGCGCGGAGATGAACCGCCATTCCCGGCTCACGTCGTGAGCGGTGCTCAGCACTCCCCCGGTCGGCGGGCGGCGCAACGCGTATGTGGCACCCGCAGCGTCGGTGACCCGGAACGTCAGGTTCGAGCGGCCGCCCGAGACGAGCCCGAACTCCACCGGGCCGACCAGCCCATCGACATGCTCGACGAGCCAGTGCCCTACGTGGTCGGCTTCGATACCCGGCAGCGCCGACCCGGCGACCGACATGCGCCCTCCATGAATGTGGATCCGCTGCCCGGCCCGTACCTGATGTACGGCCCGGTACTACGTGAGCTTGCCCGGCGGTTCGGGCCATCGCGGTCCGAGGTCGGGCGGGTCGGTGCCTACCCGCATCGGGAAACGGGGGCGCCGCTTCCCGCGGAACGCGGTGACCCCCTCGGCGATCGGGTGCCAAGCAGGTGGATGCCCCTGGAGTTTCTACCGAGAGACCGGTGACGTAGATCTCGACATTACGCCAGTCGTCGCCTGAGATCATCATGTCGTAGGCCGCCTGAAAGGCCTCGACTACGCACAGATGGCCGGCAATCGCTTCGCGCGAGAACTATCCGATCTCCCGGTCGAGATGAAAGAGGTTCCGGGATTGCAACTGGCGCTAGCCCGCCCACCGGTCACCATCAGGCTAGACCCGGCCTGGCTGCCAGCCTGCGCTCGCCGCGCGGCAGACCCGGATACCCCGACGACGCGGACTTATTGCGATGAAGATCAGGCTGACAGCCATTTCTCCATGAAGATCAGCTGGTCTGTGGCGTATCCGTTCTGTTCGTAAAAGCTGGTCACAAGCTGGTTGTCTGCCTCGATGAGCAGGTTGACCTTCCGGCATCCTTTGGCGGCAAGCCGCTGCTCCAGCTCAGCCAGGAGGGCGGTGGCGTGCCCTTGGCCGCGCTGGCCGGGCCGGGTGGCCAGCCGGTTAACCCAGCCGCGGCGCCCGTCGAAGCTGCCCAGCACCGCAGCGGCCAGTCCCTGCCTGTCATCGGCCAGCAAGACCAGTTCGGGATCGCGGGCGAGGACGGCCGCAAGTTCTGCGGGCACTTCGCCAGGCCGGAACTTCAGGCCTGCCGCCGTCCATAGCTCAATGAGGGCGGGTACGTCGTCCATCGTGGCTGCGCGTATGTGCATGCCAGAAGGCTAACGAGCGGGCAGAGGCCAAGCCTGGCGTCAGCGACAAACCGCGTTACCCCTCCGACCTGCATCGGAGACGGCGGTGCCGCCCGACGCCCCGAGGTCCGGGTCAGCCCCACAGCCTCGCCGTCCCGTCGCCGTCGGCCCGGCCGCGCGAGGATGGCCGTCATGCGGTGGAGGTGCCGCGTGCTGCTCACCGCTGCCTGCAGGCGCGGCGGGACCGGCGTCCGGTCTGGCGTCGGTCTGGCCGGCCGGTGAGCGTGCCGGCCCGGATGGGGTCTCCGTGACCGTGGGGGCCTCATTCACGGCCGGTGAGGCCGCGGCCAGTCCGGGGAACTCGGCCAGCGGCGACGCGATCGGGGTTTGCGGGTGATCGGGCGCGGAGGCGGCCCTCGATCTGCTCCGGCGCCGAGTAATCCGGGGTGCCCAGGGACTGGCCGGTTCCGGTCAGGCTCACCGACGAAACCGTGATCAGGCGGGCCAGTCACATCTCCAGGGTCTTCGCCGCTGGTCAGCCGGTCAACCAGCGTCCGTAACCACCATGGCGTGTCGTTCGCCTGGCTGACCCCCCGGCAGGCCGATATGACGAAATCCAACAACACGCCGACGCGCAGCCCGGAGACCACACCTCATTGACGACATAAACACCCTCGATAAGCAAGCACCGCGCAGGAGGTCAGCGGTCGCGCAGATCTGGGTTATCTGGTCTTGGCGCCGGCGTCGAGCGTTAGCTTGCTGGTTTCCTGGTGCGCTGTCGGCGCGCCCGCGCTGTGCGCGCCATGGCGGGGATGACGGCGACCCCTATCGTCAGGTGCATGACGACAAGCCCGACGACGGCCGCGGGGGTGGTCGCGGCGGTGGTCGCGACGGCCAGCGGCAGCGCCACGGATGCGGCCAGTCCGGCCAGCGCCAAGCTGGTCCACAGGGTCCGGGCATATGGAGTGCGCTGTTCCAGCACCGCGAGCAGCAGCCAGCCGAGCAGCAAGGCGGCCAGGCTGGCGCCGATGACCTGGCCGACCGCGACAATCTGGGTATGGCTGGTGCCGTAGCGGAAGTTCAGGTCGATGCCCAGCAGCGGGACTTCCACAGTCCAGACGACGGCGGCGGCCAGTGCGCCGCCTGCGACGCACAGCGCCCGGGTGCGGGCCTGCCTGATGTCCGGTACGGCCGGGGCGGTGATCGTCAGCATTTGCGGACTCCTCATATGATTCGCGGTGCATGGTTGCGCCGCTGATCACCAGGCTCTCCGAGGCCGGGGTAATCGCGCGTCGTCCGTCTGCCGTCCGCTGAACTGCTACATGGGCAGCAGCGGACTACTTCCCGCGAAGTACGCCGGCCGCCTCCGCAGCGGCAATGGCGTCATGCTTCCCGGGATAGGCGGTGCCGGGTTGTCCCGGCGGCTGGGGCTGCGCGCTTGTGGCGTGCTGATCAGGCGCGGGCGCCGCTGACCGGGCGGCGGCTGGCGCGGCGGGCCTGGCGCAGCAGCGGGGAGGTGATCAGGTAGTCGGCGCTGGTGCGGTTGCAGGCGATCGGGATGTCCCACACCACCGCGATCCTGACCAGGGCCTTGACATCGGAGTCGTGCGGCTGCGGGCGCATCGGGTCCCAGAAGAAGATGAGCATGTCAAGGTGCCCGGAGGCGATCAGCGCGCCGATCTGCTGGTCACCGCCGAGCGGCCCGCTCTGGAAGCAGGTGACGGGCAGGTCCAGGCGGTCGCCCAGCATCTGGCCGGTCGTGCCGGTCGCGTACAGGACGTGACTGGCCAGGACGTCACGGTTGTACTCGGCCCACTCCCGGAGGTCACCTTTCCTGTCGTCGTGCGCGACCAGGGCGATGTGCTTGGGTCCGGGTGAGGTCATGGCTCCACTTTGGGCGGGGAATGTTGCCGGCCCGGCACCGGGACGTTATCGATCCGTGTACATCGCGTGCCGGCCCGCTCCGCGCCCGGGCCGCCGGCTCGCGGCCCCGCAGCCAGGGACACCGCGGCAGGGCCCGGAACGGCCCCGCCCGGCCCTGCCCGGCGGCACCCGCGGCCCCGGCCGTACGGACATAGCGACCCTGTGTTATACGCCACGCTGCGGCCGACACGCACGGGCATTGACGGCCGGCTGTTGAGACGCCCAGCTCCACCACATCTGCGTTCGGCGTGGACTATTCTCTCGTTGGCACTCCCCGTCCAGGTTGGGCGGATCTCGCACGCAGCCCGAACGAGCCGCAGTCGCTGAGCGGGACCGGAGCACCGGGTTGGGCACGCCTTCTTTCGTCATGGGCATGCACCGGCGTTCCCGGCTATAGTGACTGGGTCTTCTATTAATGTTTTCAAAAAAGGCAATCTAGCTGCGGAAACTTTAGTGGGCGCAACTGGGTTGGAACCAGTGACCCCTCGCTTGTAAGGCGATGGCGTACTGTGCCCAGGCGTCGCCCTGAGTCGCCTGAAGTGCCAGATAGCTGGACCAATCGTCGTTGGGTGTCGCTCTACATCGCCCGAAGTCTGCCCGTGTTGGCTCCCCGTTTGGCCCCCAAAATTTGATTAGCTCCGCTAACGGATGATGCCGGGTTTAGATTCGATTGCATGCCGACCACCGCTCATGACTGCGACACCATCCCTTGATCAGGAAGCCACCTATAGCATCGGCGCCTTCACCGCCGGTACAGGCGCCATGGAACGGGTGGCGCTGGAACGGTTTCAGCAGATGATTGACGATGAGGTGGAACAGCGCTTCTCTGAGGGCGCGGTGCGGCGGGTCGTGCTGCTGAAGTACGGTGACGACCCGGCGGTTGAGCGGGGCGAGGTGAGGGTCCGGATGCTCATCCCGCCTGACTACACGGCAGGGGGCAAGGACTGGGCGCACGAGAACAGGACGAGGATCACGGAGTTCCGCCGCTGGCTCGCGGAAAGGCTGCCCGAGTTCAGCGGGCTTGAGTTCATCCCCGATGGCCCCGGCGTCCCCTCCGGCCACTGGTCCCGGTGGTATGTGGGCGGCGGGGGCTGGCTGCGCTCCGGGGGCAGCGGCGAGCTCACCGCGGTGATGGCCAGGCTCGAACCAGAAGACCTGCAAACGCTCGACGCGCCGATCACCGCGGGCGTCGCGGCCAACCGTTCCGAAGGCGTGCGCTGGGCCCTGGCCCGCATCCGCGAGCGGCCGGCGTTCGCGAAGCTCGCCGAGTGGGTCCGCGGGCTGGATGAGCTCAAGGCCGAGTTCTGACCGCGGTAGCCGCGCAGGAGGCAGGCATGGACCGGGCCGAGCTGGATGCGCTGCAAAGCAAGCTTGAAGAGCAGGTGAAAGAGCACTTCCCCGACGATGGTGTGCAGCGAGTCGTGCTACTGCAGCACGGCGACGACCCGCAGGTCGAGCCGGGCGGCCTGTGGGTCCGGGTCTTCTTCAAGGTGGCCGGAATACCCCCGGACCGCGACGGATCGCAGGCGCGCATCCAGTTCTCCGCTGCGCTCTGACCCCGGTGATGGCCAGGCTGGGACCGGTAGACCTGTGGACGCTGGACACGCTGATCACCGCGGGCATCGCGGCCAACCGCGCGGAAGCCGTCCGCTGGGTCCTGGCTCGCATCCGCGAGCGGCCGGCGTACCAGAAGCTGAGCGAGCGGGCGCGAGAGCTGGACAAGCTCAAAGCCCAGTTCTGACCGCTGCACCTCAGCTGATCTGACGCACCGTAGGCCAAAGTGGCCATGCGCTAGGTCAACTGAGACGGGGACACGGGGACTTTTCCGCGCCTGCTGGTCTTACTGGCGCGCAGCCGGCAGGACTGTGCGCCGATCTCGAAGATGTGCGCGTTGAAGGTGACCCGGTCCACGATCGTGGCGACCAGGCTCGGACCTGGCCGGCTGCACGTCAGCGTCCCCGTGGTGATGCTTGTGAGAGTCCGCGCAGTTTCCTCGTTTGACTGCCTCATTGGACACGCGGCCGTCTGACGCCAGCTTCGCCCATTTCGAAACAAGTCTAGCAAGATAAGTATAGCTAAGATATAATAGACTGCTTACATGTATAACACATATCAGTCAAGCAAGGAGTAGCCATGACGGCCGAGCGTATCGAGGAGGACGTGCGGGCGGCCTTCCCGGAAGCCGCCATCCAGCACGTCCAAGTGCTGGCGTACGGCAGCGACCCGGAGATCGAGCCCGGCCAGACCGGGATCCGGGTCTTCATCAACCAGGGACCGCCCCGGCCCGGGGTCGAGCCCGGCCATGAGGTACTGCACCGGTTCCGCCGGGCTAACCAGCAGGCAGTCAGTCAGCTGCACCACAAGCTGCCCGCGGTGGGGTGGATCGAATTCCGCCTCGGCGGCGAGCAGCTGACTACCGAGCACGGCCCGAGCCTCCGGACCCGATTCGACCGGGCGGACACGCCGCCCGGCGAGACCACGGCCGAGCTGACGTCTGTAATGACCCGGCTGGGGCCTGAGGACCTAGCCACCGTGGACACGCTGATCGCCGCGGGCATCGCGACCAGTCGCGCGGAGATCCTGCGCTGGGCCATCGGCCGCATCCGCGAGCACCCGGCCTACGCCCAGATCAAGGACCGGGTGCACGAGATCACCGACCTGAAGGCCCAGTTCTAAGCGGTTTCCTGGCCGGGTGCTGTCGTGACCGTAGGGCCAGCGGATGACCGCCGTAGTGGTGGTCTCGGTCCCGGTGATCCTGGCCAGCCGCCCCGCCTGCCTGCTCCTCCCCATCTTCCCCATAGGCACCGAATCCCTAATGAGCGGCCAGCGCACTGGAACGCAGAGGAAGAGGGCCGCACCTCACCATCGCGCGTTGCCAATGAGCATTTCCGGTCTACCCGCCCGCCCAGCGCCAGGCCCGGCGTGCGCCGGGCGGGCCGCCAAGACAGAGCCGGGGCCCTGACGCCGGCCGCAAGGAATCAGGGTGTGGCGGGGTTTGATGGGCTCGATGACTCAGCGGATCTGGCAGCTAGAAGGGGGACATTTCATCCAAGACGCCTGCACAGGTTTCGACAATCGCGGTGGCGACTGGAAGGTCCGCGCGAACATTGTCAGGGGTGACTTCCGGGGTGGAGAACGACGGATATTCGGACCTGTTCCTCGTCCGTCACATGCGGCCGAACGGCCTCAGCACCGAGCCCATGGGCGGGTCCAGCTGAGCAGTGACGGCGGTATACGGCGCAATATGGCCGCCGTGACTCGTAGGCCGCAGGCCCTCGTTCTCCAGGACGGCAGTCAGCGCCATCCGTGCCGCGTCGTACAGACTCTCGTAAGCGCGCTTGGGATTGTCATCGCTCAGCAGTTCGGCACTCGCCAGGTCCTTACGGGCCTGGGCTAGGAGTTGGTCCGCGTGCTCACGACTAGCGGGCACGCGTTGCAGTTCCCCAGCGGCGATCAACTTGTCGACCTGCACACGCCCTCGTTCCCATCTCATGCCGACAGTTCCAGCTTGACAAGGGGGCGTTCCCGGACATGTCGCATGAAGTAGTCCGCCGGGTCCGGATTCTCCCAGTATTGCGGGCTGACCCCGCTAATGTTCACTTCTCGCTCCAAGCGCAGTTCTGCCCTGTGGGCGGCCTCGTACAGGTCGTCGTCGCTTGCCGTGCCGACAGCGAGCACATCGACATCGTGAGGAACGGGTCCGGGCTCTCCGAGGTATCTGGCGGCCCACGAGCCGTAGATAAACGCTTGGTCTACTCCCGCCACCTGCGACAGCAGGTCCGTCAGGACGGGCAGCGGGCCATACGTGACCGCGAGCAGATCCGTGAGAGCACGGCTGACCGGGCCACTGGTCTCCGCCCTGAGCAGTCGGGCGCGGCCTCTCTTGGCCTCACGGACGAGCCCCGCCGTGATCAGCCGGTCTGCCTCGGTGTGCATGACCTTAGGGCTAGCTGCGATCAGCCTGCCGGCCTCCGCGAGGCTGTAATCCCGGTCAGGATGCAGGTAGAGGAGGGCAAGCAAGGCCCCGGTGGCCCTTGACGGCAGCAGCGGAAGCAACCACGACGGGTTGTTGTCCATAGAGGAAAGATATCATTCCTCTATGGAATGATATCTGGCAGAGGCTCGCATGCTAGGGCCGCAAGGTCATCGCTGGGCGCAGGCTCGTGCACAAGACTGCAAACTAGAGAGCCCTTCCTCTGTTCGAGAAAGGGCCTCTACCTTGGTAGCGGGGGAGGGATTTGAACCCTCCACCTCTGGGTTATGAGCCGTACGACGGGCGTCTCCGGTGTCTCGCCTGGCCTCGGGTGGCTGCGCTGACCACGACGGACGGGCGGCGCGCGTCTACATCGAGCTTGACCGTCTCCGCCGTCTCAACCCGTTCCGTAGCATCTGGCGCACAAATCCGTGCACAAATCTGCTCAGTGACCTACCGCTTGGGAGGTCGTTTCAACGTCGTGCGGTCAACTGCCGCGTGCCTGTTCAGAGTTGGTTTCGTGGCGTTGGCTACCGCCCGGGTGTCTTTGGTGTCTGCTTCGTTCTGGTGCTCGACTGGGACGGACGCGTGGCCTTCGAGTATGGCGGCGTAGCAGGAGGCGCCGGTCATGCCTCAGCCAGTGCCTCCTGGAACGCGACCCACTCCTCATCGGGCACATCCTTGATCACGAGCACATTGTCCTGTCCAGCCGAAGGCTGCGAGATCCGGACATAGGTTGCGAGTGATCTTGCGAAGTCCGGATTTACCTTGCGAGTCGCTGTGAGGCTTCGGGATCGCGCAGGCGGATGTCCCGGTCCCAGGCGAAGGTTGCGAAGTCCAGGATTAGGTCGCGAGTGATCTTGCGAGGTCCAGATTTAGGCTGCGATTCGCTACCTGCTCAGCCGGGCGCGGCGCTTCAGGGATCCGGGTAGACGGAGCTGATTTCCAGGACCTGGTCCGAGGACGATGAGCACGTAACGGCCTTGATCGGTACGTAGACCGCGTGGCGGGAGGGCGGCGGGTAGACCCTGAGCCAGTGCGCGACGACCGGGATGCAGCTGGAACCAGTGAACATGACGGTCTCAGCGACTCCCAGCAGCGCGAGCGCCCGCTGGCCGGGCGCCAGCGTCACCGTTGCCGCCAGTCCCGGGCTGCTCAAAAGCAACGGCCTAGGTGACCCGATCGGGCGGCCGCCGGAGTTCCCGGCCGTGACCAGCGACACGCTGGGGTACCCCCGGAGCGTGCAGGCGGTACGGGACATGTCGGCGAAGCGCAGGTCGTAGATGGCGTGCTGGGTCGCGCCCTGGCTGAATGCCACGGTGACCCGCAGGTCCGCCGTCGTGCAGGCAGCCGGGGCGAGCCGGGCTGCGGAGGCGCAGCCCGCCAGCGCGAGGGCGGCCAGGGCGGTGACCGGCAGCGGCGCCAGAACGCGTACCGCAAGTGCCCGCACGTGGTTGGAGACGCCGGATGGCCGCGCCCGGTTGGACGCGGCGCTGGTGATCGCCGGAATTGCGACCTAAAGCTGGACACCGTCCGTCCGGGGCGTTCACATTTACCTTGCGAACCCCAGCTCAGAGGACGGCGCCCTCGTAACCTTCAACTGGACGGGACACACATCAGGCCGCGGCAATGGACGGGCCCGCCGAAGGGCTTCCCCAGGCGGGTAAACTCGCGCCGCCAGCTCGGCGGGCTGTTCAGGCATAGACACCACTTCAGTTAACTGATCACAGAGAAGATGGGCGCGAGCCGACAGGGGTGCGGGCGTGTTCGTGGCCGCAGATGTGCACTACCGGGCGTCCGCCGGTGCCCGGGCAGCCGCTGTCGTGGCCGCCGATGCTGCCTTCGCTAACCTGCTGACCGATCGTATCGGAATGGTGCCTGAGGTCCGGCCCTACCGGCCGGGCCAGTTCTGGCTGCGCGAGCTCCCAGCCCTGCGCGCGGCGCTGGACGGCCTGATCGGGATGGTCTTGCTGATCGTCGACGGGTACGCTGACCTGGGTCCAGACGGACGTCCCGGCCTGGGTGCGCACGCCCATTTCGAGTTCGCCGTCCCGGTGATCGGCGTGGCAAAGTCAGCCTTCCGCACGGCCACCCATGCCATCCCGGTGCTGCGTGGAACCTCAGCCCGGCCGCTGTACGTCACGGCTGCCGCGATGCCCCGGGCCGAGGCCGCCGACCTCGTCCAGCGCATGGCAGGCCGGTACCGGCTGCCTGATGCCCTTCGCCGCGCCGACACCCTCGCCCGTCACGGCCTGCCCCAGACCATACGACACTGACCGCCCTTGGCGGCCGGGGGAGGGGGCCATGGCCGATGGGCACGCTCCCCTCGTCGGGGAGCACGCACCGGTGGTTCCCGGCTGTGGTTACCAATCACTCGACTAGCACTTCAAAAGGCCATCTAGCTGCGGAAACTTGGCGGGCGCAGGTGGGTTCGAACCACCGGCTTATCGCTTGTAAGGCGGAACAGGGCCGGGGATCTGCCCAGGCCAGAGAGGTCAGTTCATCTACTCGACCTGCGCGTCTAGCTCGAGCTGCGTCCCGGGCTGGTTTCGGCGCCAGAACAGGTAGTTATGGCGTCTGCTGTGGGGGCGGCGATCGTGTAGCCGGAGACGTGGAAGCGCCGCACGGGCGTCCGGTTGCTTCCGGGGCGTATCAGGCAAAGAAGGGCATCCGGGAGAAGGATGCGTGGGCTAGATGGATGATTCCAGGATGATTCGGTTACTGTCAGCAGTCATAGGTGATGAGTGATCGTTTCGCTTCCTGACCGGTTTTGTCGTTATGCCAGATCGCGGCCGTCAGCGCGAGAAGTCGCGCCAGCACCCGGACCAGGATGCCCCCTGGAGTCTTCCCGCCATGACGCTCCAGGCTGAGCTGACCTTTCAAACTCCAGTTCACCGACTCGATGATCTGCCGCAGCGGCTTGAAGAACTCCTGCCCGGCGCGCTTAACCTCGCCCTTCCGCACCGGCCGCAGCAGGCCGATGTCACGATCCGCGAGGTCTTCCTCGAAGAGCTTGCCGAAGTAGTTCTTGTCGCCGATCAGGATCTGCCCCGGCC
>Ga0335074_10010818_pt1 | contig 12762 bp, 13 predicted proteins | sample Lox_Sample_23_FD_206715 | JGI IMG/M metagenome (GOLD analysis project Ga0335074, IMG submission 206715) | Soil microbial communities from Loxahatchee National Wildlife Refuge, Florida, United States - Lox_Sample_2.3 | ecosystem: Environmental > Terrestrial > Soil > Wetlands | place: USA...
ACTTTTCCCGGTATTGGAGCGGTCTGCGCAGAGCCCGGCTGCACGGCTGCAGTCTTAGCGGCCATTTTGGCGAGGGCTGCGTCCAGTTTCGCCACAATCTGCTGTCCCTCTGTGGTTAGTCGATTTTCCTGAGTCCGGTCTTTGCGTACCGTAACCCGCTCAACGAGCCCAAGTTCGCGAAGTCTTTTCAGCAGCAGGTTAATGCGAGACTGCCGCAAGCCGGTACGCTGAATCAGTTCTTTTTCCGTTGCCGGCGAATGCTGAAGAAAGCGGAGTCCTGCAAGTACGACGCGGGGGTTCTGCTTCGGGAAAACGCTCTTGAGTGTTTCATCGTAGAAAGTTAACCACTGATGGAACGTGGCGATTGCCATGTAAGTCTCTCCAGAATCCCAGGATTATGTTTTTGCAAGAATTGCCCGCGGCAAGAACAGGCCGGCAATCCTCCATTGGGAATGTCAGGGCAGGTGAAACATGTCCAAAGCGAAGCTCATCGTGCGGGAACCGCCTCGACCGTATTCCAGCAGGAATATTGCCTGAGCGTTGCCCCGGATCGACATTCCATTAGGAATATTGTTTCTAGTGTCGGTCCATTGGCAAGTTCATGGATCACGGTGAGCAGTGATCCCGCCCCCAGTGCTATGTCCAGCTACTCCAAGGTGGAGTGGCGGCAGGGTGTAATACTTAAAGTAAAACTTTAATATCAATATCCTGGTGAGATGCCGGGGAGATGATGTGCGAGGAACTGGTAGGTCGAGGCCGCCAGCGAAAAACTGCAGGGATTTTAGGGCTGGAACAGTGAAATCGAAGCAGAATGATTACTTTCTGATTAACGGTTCCCTGGGAGCACGGGTCTCTTTCCCGTCGAAAATCGCTTAAACCGGTACGGAGCCCTCGGTAATTTTTACGAACCAAGGGCTCCCCCGCCCTATACAGCAAAATCTGCGTCTACAAATCGACATTTTCGTAGGCGCCGTTTGCCGCAAAATTGCGGCTACCTATGCCACTTCAGTTAACACCCCGGGCTCGATATGCTCGCCGGGGGTGGGTGCGGTCACTTCTTCAAGCTCGCAGTTTCTGACCGACGCCGCCCAGCCTGCCCGTCAGCGGCAGGCGGAGGGCGGCGGCCTAGACACACACCATTCTTCCCCCCCCTTTACCTGTGAAACCTCCCTTATCCAGTACCAGATACCTCCATAGCTTTCCCGGCCAGACATTCCCGCAAACCTACTTGCGGAACCGGCCGCCTTGCCCGGTATTTCGGTCCGTCGAGTCCATGCCGTCGACCGCCCCGCCCCAAACACAGTTGCCCTGACACACCACAACCTCCCTGGCCGGCTCTTCCCAGTATTCCCACCAGGAATCTGCGCGGCGCGGACCCCCATTCCACAGGTTTATCGATACCGGTAGCCGGGTAGCTTTCCCGGCCGGGCGCTCAACCAACCTACTGCGTAGCATGTTGCCGTCGGGCAGCAATCCCGTCCGTCGAGTCCGTGCGGTCGCCCGCCGCCGCCAAGAATAGATCGGGTCCCAGGCACCGGTTGGCCGGGCGACCCCGCCACATTCAGTGCGGTCTGGTCCCGATATTCCTGCCAGGAAACTTGCTCCCTGGCCTGGGGCCGCCGCCAAGGATAGATCGGCCGCCGGTGCTGCGGGTCTGGCGGCGGGATCCGCGCCCGCGCGCGGGGTTTGTTGCTCTCGTGGAGAGAGAACCCTGGTTGGAGATGAAGTAGGCCTGATTGATCCGCCGGTGCTGCACGTTGCTACCCAGGGTGCTCTCGATAACCAGAGTGAAGGGGCCGCGGTGGTAGACCGCGTTGTTGATGGCCTGTCCCGGGGTGGAGCTGGTCGCTGCCTGTTGTTTGTTCAGGCTGTTGATGGCGGCGATTCCCGAGGGACCCAGCTGCTTGGCCAGGTTGTTTTTGAGTTGCTGTATTTGGGCCAGCCTCGACTGCAGCTCGGTGGGGGTCAGAGCGTTACCCAGCGGCCCTTGCAGCATGGCCTGATAGCCCAGCAGTTGCTGCATCTGCTGCTGGGCGGAGGCGGTGGCGCTGCTGGAACTGGCCGTGGCGGAACCAGTGTTGGCGGCCTTCAGGCCGTACAGGGCGCCGATCAGGTAGCCGGAGGTGACGAAGTTGATGGCCAGCTGGCCCTGGACCAGGCTCTTGCCGAAGGCCACGTCGTCGAACTTCTGCGAGCAGTAACCGAACTTGGGGATGAGGTTGGCCTGCAGCTCCCACATGATGGAGTTGAATTCGTCGATAAAGACCTGGTTTGACGGGGAGAGGAGGTTTCGGTATAATGAGTATATGAGTACACATCCGAACCGCTCTCCCGGATGGGTGGTTGGGGGCGCGCCGCTTTTGGGCTCGGCGGCCTGTCCCGACGTGTATAACTCAGCATTGCGGTAGATCTCTCGCCGAGGTGAGCCATGAGTCCCCGAGCCCCAAGCCCAAGGGAGGTTAAGCGCTTGAACATGAACGTGCCCCGCGACCTGCACGACGCCTTCAAAGCCGCCGCCGCGGCCGAAGGCAGGCAGATGACCGACGTCCTGATGGACTACATTCGCAAATACGTTGAGCAGCACCAGCCCGATCGGGGGCGCCGGGGAGGACGCCGCCAATGAAGAAGATAGCCACGGCCCAGCAACAACTGCACCTGGTGACCTCGGAAGAAGCCGCCGCCGTTTCCCAATCCCTCTCTCAGAATGAGGAGAATGCCTTCATCGCCAACGGCATCCGCCGCTATCAGCAGTTGCAGCGGGAGTTTGATGAAGAACTGTTCGGCAGCCGGGACTTGGACAAAATCACCGCTCTGCTGCCGGAGATCAATCTGCTGCGCGAGCGGCTGGCCAGCTACGGGATTCATGTGCGGCCATGAAAAAGGCAGCGCTGTATCTGCGGGTCAGCACGCTCGATCAGCATCCGGAAACCCAGCGCTACGACTTGTTGCAGTTGGCGCAGCAGCGCGGCTTCACCATCGTGGAGGAGTATGTGGACCGGCTGTCCGGGGCGGCGCGGGCCCGCCCCGGGTTGGACCGCATGATGTCGGATGCCCGCCGCGGCTGCTTTCAAGTGGTGGTGGTGTGGGCCTTCGATCGCCTGGCCCGTTCGGTGCGGCACCTGCTCGAGGTGCTGGATGAACTCCATCACCTCAACCTCGAGTTTGTTTCCTTTCGCGAGAACATCGACACCGGCGGACCGCTGGGCCGCGCCATGATCGTCATCGTCGGCGCCATCGCCGAGTTGGAGCGCAACCTGGTTATCGAAAGGGTGAAGGCCGGCATGCGGCGGGCACGGTTGGAAGGCCAGCATATCGGCCGGCCGCGGCTGATCATCGATCGTGACGCCGTGCTGCGTGATCGCCAGCGCGGCTTCAGCATCCGCCAGCTGGCGAAGCTACACCGGATCTCCCGCGCTTCGGTCTGCCGCGTCCTGGAGGAAAGACCTGTGGGAGGTGCAGCATGAATGACTGGACCGCGCTCTGGGTGGTCACGACCGTTAGCGCCGTTGTGGTCCTGTATCTGTTCTGGAAGCTGCAGCACGATCAGCGGGAGTGGCGGCGCAAATGCGAACGAGAGGACATGCTGCGAGAGCTTCGCAGTGACCTGCACCAACAGGAACAGACGCTGCTCTCGTCCCTCCGGGATCTGCACCGCCGGCTCGACCGCCAGCACCGCATCCTCTTATATGTATCCCGCAGGCTCTCCTGAGCACTGTCACATTAAGGTGCAGGAAGACGCCCTTCTACTTCGTTGAATCCATTCACCCACGAACAGCCGAAACAGGTGTCCGTAAAGGAATGGGTTTAGGTTTGCATGAGGAGGAGGATCGCAGACTTGCAGCGGAGTATAGGTCGCGTCGGGAAGTGGCGTCAAACTGATCCGGGGACAGTATGTATGTGCTGCAGACGTGTACACACCTCCGCTTTGTCATGCAGCTGAAATATGCATAAATACTGGGGACAATCGCTATGGCGTGCGTGGGAGCCGCGTCAAATGCGGGGATGAGCGCCCAACTTTCTTGTCAAATCGGAGACGAATGATCTGGTACGCTCGATAGCAGCGAGGCTCACCGGAAAGACAGAGCTGGTCACCTTCATGATTAGAGATGTCGCAGGACTGCTGCGTGCCCTTCAAGAAGCCGAAGCGCAACAGCTTGACAAGGCGAGCATCACTCATGCTCCCACCATCGGTGAGATGTACGAAGGCTTAACCGAAGCGATTCTGGGAAAGCTGATTCCAGGTGCAGCCGACCTTCGGGTTGTTTCGGGATTTGTAGAGGACGCATCTGGCGGGCTGAGCGGCCAAATCGACTCCATGTTAGTGTCCGGCAAGGGCAGGCGCATACCTCATACGCGACACTTCAAATGGCCTGTTAAGGATGTCATCGCCGTTCTGGAAGTGAAAAAGCGCCTATTCTCTAGTGAAATGGTGGAGGCTCACCGTCAATTAAAAGACGTGCTCGATCGCTATTGGCGATATGTGGAACAGTCGGAAGGGTTGACGTTCGATGTCGAGCCCGCTCTGTATGCCTACGGGCAAATTACGGGTAGAGTTGCCCCGGACCGCAAGGACTTGGAAAAACTGCCTTTCCATCTCGAAATGATTTATCGCGCACTCGTCGTGGAGCAAATATCACCGATCCGAATTATCTTTGGTTACTCAGGCTTTACCTCAGAATTCACCTTTAGGCAAGGATTTTGCAGGCTCATCAAGAGGCACGTCATGAAGGGAGGCTTCGGGGCGAGCTTTCTGCCCAATTTAATCGTCTGCGGCCAATATAGCCTAGTCAAGTTGAACGGCTACCCCTACATGCCACGGATGCAAGGAGAATGGTGGCCTTTGATTGCCTCGTCAAAAGAGAATCCACTGATATTTCTTTTGGAACTAATTTGGACCCGGCTTTCCTACAGATTGGCTATGCCAGAGTGGTTCGACGCTGATTTGAGCATAGAAGCCTTGGCTCCTCTACTCGCGGCGCGTGCGACAACCAAAGGTGGCAAAATGGGCTGGGAGTATCTTGAGAAGCGCATTAGCAAATCCTCGCTTGAGCAAAAAGTAGAACCACGTGAGTGGGAGCCACACATTGTCTCCTTGTATCAATTCACCGTTGTGAATGCTCTGTGTCGGGAGGGGGCGCTTCCGCTCGATCATCCTTCCTTGGTCGATTTAACCGGCGATGAGAATGTTGAGCTACAGGAACTCTTCGAGAAACGCCTGATTGCGCGAAACGGGGATAATTTGGTTCTGTTAACGCGGCGCTGTAGGTGTGTAATAATGCCCAAAGAAGGGTATGTGGTGGGCGATGACAGCAGCGGCCGGTTAACCGCCTGGGTGATGAAAAGGCTTAAGAACCGCGATACTGAGAGCACTTAAGTCTAAAAGGTGCCGGCGGTGAGGGCGTTGCAAGACAGTCATAGGAAGCAATTCGTCGTAATCCAAACCGTGGAAACAGGTACCGCGTTCGCTCAGAGCAAGCCCATTGATTTTCCTTGACAACAAGGCCCGGCAGGGTCAATGCTTGGTAAGGTCTAGAGGTTACCAAGCATGTCTACATATGTTACGCTCAATGAAGCAGCCAGCTATCTTGGCGTAAGCAAAGCTACGCTAAGAAATTGGGACAAATCCGGCAAGCTCCGCGCTCTGCGTCATCCCGTAAACCGATACCGGGTTTACGCCCTTTCAGACCTTCGGGAAATTCAGTCGCAGCTTCCACTAGAGATTTGCCCAGTCTCGGACCATAGTCCCGTGCTGGATGTCCGCGCCACTCGGACCCTAATTTCACGCCTGCACAACATACTCCGTGATCAGGATAGTCACAGCAATATAATCGAGCGTTTTGATGAGTTAACGAAGCTCCTGTTTTTCAAGATTATTGCGGAGGAACACTCCGATGACGATGCACTGGCTAGACGACCAAACGAGCCAGACAAGACCTACGCATCCAGAATTCGGAACGGATATGGCCAAGCCGCCAAAAAGCACTCTCGGGTAATTCCTGAGAGTTTTGCTTCACTGGACGCCAATGATGGCGCTGTCTGCGAATGCGCCAGCGCTTTGGCCCAAGTTTCATTCAAAGACTTGGGATTCGACGTTAAAGGCCTCGCTTATGAGGAGGTCATCAAGAACACGTTCGACAAGAACGACAATCAACAATTTTTCACTCCTCCGACCATCGTCAAGTTCATGGTGCAGATGATTGCACCAGACTTGAAAGGCGACATAGCCGATCCGGCTGCAGGCACTGGTGGCTTTCTCGTCGAAATTCTAAAATCCGGCGTTTCCTATGCGTCGCTGACAGCCTTTGAGATCGACGAGCGCCTAGCGTGGGTCGCAGGAATGAACCTCTTCACGCATGGGGCGACAAACGCCCAAGCGCATTGGTTTTCGAACGGGGGCACTCTGGGGCTAAGCGTTCACAAATTCTTCGATTCGTTTGACGCTATCCTTACAAACCCTCCGTTTGGCAGCGATTTCACTGACCCAAAACTTCTCCCGTCTTATCGGCTTGGCGGCAATCGAACCAGTAGGCGACGCGGTATTCTGTTTCTTGAACGATGCCACCAGCTTCTTAAGCCTGGGGGCATGTTGGGATTCATCATTGACGAGGGCGTCCTTAACTTGCCGTCCGCCGAGGACGTACGGCGCTTCATGACAGATAATTTCAAGATACAGGCAATTGTCAGCCTGCCCGAAAGCGCATTCATGCCGTACGCAACGGTTAATGCATCAATCTTGTTTCTACAAAAGCCACGCAAGAACGTGCCACAGAACTATAAGACTTTCTTTGCGAGAGCCGAGAGAGTAGGACGCAAGGGCAATGGTGACGATGACGTTATTTACGATGAAAATGGCGCCGAACGACTGAATTCTGACCTGCCGGAAATTGTTGCCTTGTTTCGTTCGTTCCAACAAACCGGAGCCGTTCAAACATCAGAACTAGCCTATGCCGCTGACGTGGCTGATAATTTCGGAGACGAAGTAAATGGTTGGCGACTCGATTTCCGTTACCATCACCCATCACGAAAATATAGCCGGGCTCAATTGGCCCGCGCCCAAAACCACCTTATGCCCCTGGCAGACATCTGCCAGGAACGCAACGAAACACTCATTCCTTCAACCGAGCTGGCGGACCAGGTAATCCTGTATACCGGCCTAGCTCACATTGAGTCTGGAACCGGCATTGCCCACCAAATTCCGACTCCCGCTAACGCCCTCAAGAGCGCCGTCAAACGATACGAACCCGGTGACATTATTTTCGCAAAGATGCGACCAAACCTCCGCAAGACGGCCTTTATGGACTTTCGAGAAGGCGGCTACGTCTCGGCAGAGTGCGTGGTCCTGACAGTCAAACAGCGTGAAGGTCTACCGATAATCGACCCCCTACTTCTTAGCGTGTTACTCCGCTCTGACTTGGTCCACGGGCAGATTATGCATTTGATCGCAGGTATAGGTCGCCCTCGCCTTAGCGCGTCTGATCTCCGTCGCGTACTTATACCGTCCGCAAGCAACACAGCACAGGACAACTGGCGTTCTCGCTATCTCTCTGACATAGCGGCGGCACGCAAGCTCAAGGAAAAAGCCGACGATCTTTTGCGTGATGCGGTGAACATGGAACGTGCTGCCGTCGAGCAGCTTGCTAAGGAGTTCGTTTAACAATGAACGCCGAGCAAATGCGAGCGTTCCTATCAGGCGGGCAGGAGCCAAAGGCGACGCTCGACTTCTTGGCTGACGAGTTCATCCCTGCTGTTGTCGAGAGGCTGAATGAGCCGGGAACACGCCGCCGCATGGCCCTCTACGGAGGGGACAGAATTCCGGAAAACGAACGTAACCTTACGGACGTGCGAAATCGCATGAGCTTGCTGATTGAATATAAGCTTGCTTGGATCAGCAACGATGTACTTGAAGCTCACGGAATCCGGGATCTTTTTTGGACAAATGTCGTCGCCAATCGTTTTCCGGACCTCGAACTACGTGACGACCGAGGTCGCAGGGGCGTCCGCGTGGAAGTGAAATGCCTTCAGGCCATCGCCGAGGAAAAATCGGCAAACTTCGATACGTTGAAGAAAGATCTCAACCCCAATGCCGACTACATTGTCGTGTTCATTTGGGAATGGTTCAGTGACCAAGCTGCAATCTTCTGGGATCGTGCGCCCAAGGTTCTTCGCGCCTTCGTATTCCATGCGTCTTCACTCGCCGAATTGCGCGATTACAACTGGCTGGACAATCCTCCCAACGATCTCGGAGGTGGTTTTCAAGGATTTGATCTGCGCTACGCCGTCAATTGTCGCCAGGGAAGATACAACCAAGAAGAAGGAAACTATGGGAAACTGCTTCGCATCTGGAACGATGAAATTACCTATCGTCCCGGTCTAACTGAACTGCTTGAATCGACTATTGCCACTTATCAAGAGTTCGAGGATTTTACGGTCTGGAGTGGTTTCGAAGTACTGGCCCTGTATCTGCTTCGTTTACGCGGAGGGGCCGAACCGGAGCCAATCTTGTTTAACGGAACACGCGTCGGATGCCGTAGCGGCCCGCTGGCAATAGTATTCAGGAGAAGAATCATAGGGACAGTTGAGCAGCGCGAATTGGTGCGCAAGGAAGGACTTGAGCGCCTGATTGTGATGTCTGACAAGTATCAATGGGTTGAAGCTCGAATGATTGAAGGCCGCCTTGAACGTTGCGCCGACGGACGAAAGCCTAAGCATTTGGCTCATCGTCTTTTAGGAAATTAAGCTCTGTCTGACACAACACAAACACCCTCTCGTCAAACCTTCGCCCCGTGCAGTGGTTAATGAATTCGACCAGGCTAGCTGCTGGGAAGATTTTCACAGGGCGCCTCTCGAAATCAAAGACTTGGAACTCCCCCACTCGTTCTTGACTCAACGCGAAGTGAAAGAAATACCCGCCTCGGTTTTCACGACCTTCCGGGTACCGTACACAGATAGAAACACCATCGGGACGCTCCCTGGAAATCCGCTCAAGATCATTGACTGTGAAATCCCTGCTCTCGTCGAAAAGCACTATAGGAGGAAATGGCGGGTCGCCAATAACATTCCGTGGCATTAGAAAAGCTCCCGCGCCGACACGCCAAGGGCGGCAGCAATTCTGTGAATATTCAGCAAACTTATGTTTCTTTCACCGCGCTCGACCCCGCCAATGTATGTGCGGTCAAGACCGCAGGCGAGAGCCAACGCTTCCTGCGAAAGTCCTCCTTGTTTTCGCAGTTCGCGTACTCGTTTTCCAAAGCGCTTTTGTACTTGCTCCTCGTCGCGCCGGGCCATCACGGCAATGAAACCATCATCGATGACGATACGTCCACGGACTTTACGTATCGTGCATCCTAACCCGCAGAGCATCTACGGAGAGGCGCTTTCATTCCTTTGGGGCTGTGACGAACCTACCCAAACTAATTGCCCCAGCGCCTGCCAGTGCCGGGGATGGGGGCGATGGCCCTGTCGGATGCGCCCTGCATAGCATTCAGTGACGCCCAACCGTCTCGCAATCGCCGAATTCCCAACTGTTGCGAGCTTGGGCTGAATTTGGTCCCGGTAAAACTCGTTCGTCAGCCAGTCCGGGTGGGCTGATGGCGTCCAAGCCTGTTGCGCCTGCCGTTGCTTGCGCTGCGTAGCTCCTCGCTTGGGCTTCTGCAACGAGCCCACATCATCGCCGGTAGACATCGCCGAATCGGTAAGGAAAGCGACAGACGCTGGGAAGAGGGCGATGACCTGGAGTCACTGTTGCATCAGCCCGTGGAGTATGAGGCAGAACGCACCGGAGCTATTCCGAAGGGCGAGTCGATAGCCAGCGACAGATTGATACGGAAGATCAAGAAGATTGGCATTCGGGAACTGGTGCGGTTCGGATGCGCGCGCCGGACACTGGGAAAGATTTGTCGGAGAGAGGCTGTTCCCAAGGCCACGCTGCACGAATACGAAAGAAGGATCAGGGAGTTCAAGGCCCGCAGAAAGCAGCGAATACACCGAAGGCTGGAACTACACGCTCCAGCGTAAACTAGATGTTATTCGCCAGGTTAGACGAGCCAACTGCCCGTTTGCGGGCCCTGATAACGCTTTCACTGCTGACGGCAAAGGAGATCAATGCAATTATTTCTGTTAGGTGCTGGATTTGATGCCGATGCCGCTGGGGAAGCGGGGCCAATATACGGGAACTCTATCTACGTCGGAAGCTACCGCATAGATTGTAGTTATCCGACATTGGCTGACGTCGCTGGCCTATGCTTCGGCCTGGACAATGTTTTGGTTGATAAATCAATCGAAGAGATGTTTGCCGATGCAATAGAGCAAGGCAACTACGATCCTCTAAGAAAGCTTTATGAGCGGATCATGGAAGCTGATTTTCGTTTGGCTTGGCGCTTGTCGTCTCCCGAACACCCAAGTTGCTATCGTGAGTTTTTTGAGTCATTTTCTGAATCTACCTTTATAACATTCAATTACGATTCTTTGCCCGAAATATTCCTGCATCGGTTACACCGATGGTATCCGCATGATGGATACGGCGTTCCTGTCGAGACTGAGACGATGGCAGGTGCAATGATAGTCGAGTTCCCCAAGTCAACTTCGTTGGTGCTGCACCTCCATGGAAGCTTTTGCGTGTACACAATGGAGAACGAGATAATAGATGGTGCGCCTGGTGCCATTTCATGGCTCCAACCACTAGCGACTCCGCGTTACCTCTTTGATCCCGACTCTATTTCCATGTGCTTCCCTCTATATCGGCGTTCAATGTCAAGGACCGGATATATTTCTATTGAAGAGAGGGTGATCGCCCCTGTGCCAGGCAAAGCCACGCAGTTGCAGGCACCGTTTATTATGACGACTTACGAGAGAGCCTGCCTCTTGATTCGTGAGTCAGGCAACTTGATTGCTATCGGGTATAGCTTCAACCGGCACGACGGCGCGTCTTACGGACCACTCCTTGAGGCCCTTTCCAGTTCCCCCGATAAATCGCTTGTGATCGTCTCACCGCAAGCAACCGAAGCGGCAGAACAAATTACACACGAGTATCGAGCCCTTCGGGTCAAGTCCATCGACAAGACCTTCAACACGTGGGCTCAGGACTCGTTTCGCTACTAGCTGCGGGCGGCGAGAGCGCGGTATCGCTGTCCTGACCCAAGTGTTCTTGAGCATCAGTGTTGACGCTAGCGGCGAGAGGCGTATCATAAGCTTTTTTCCCCATTGGCAACTGAAACGATAGCGGTGCGGCGGCAGAATGCCAACAGAGATTCGAGATCGCTATTTCGTAACGTTAGATCATATCGAGCAGGCTTATGCAAAAGTCATTGGCAATGTTGGTCCGGGTCACGTCTTTGCGTTCCCCGATGTTCATAAACTAACCGAAGGCCTTTTCCTGAGTGCTTGGACATACTGGGAAGGTTTTCTGAGAGATCTTCTGTCGCTAGACCTTGCGCGAGATCCAAAGGGTATATTGAGACGTGAGGTGCGGGTTTTTCGAACGAAGAATGCCTCCTACCGACTAGCAGAACGCATATTGAATCATCCAGATCATCCGGACCACTTCGTGGAGTGGTCGGACTATAGCGTGGTCGTTCGGAGGGCAGACGAGTTCTTGGGTAAGGGTCACCGTTTCACTAGCTCTCTCCCACAGCGCGAAGACATCGTCAAATTGAAAAGAATCCGAAATGCTATTGCCCACAAGTCGGACAAGGCTTGGGTGAGCTTCATTGGGCTTGCTTCTGGCCCCCCATTTTTGGTTGGCGCTGGGCAACGTAAGGGGATCACTCCTGGCAGGTTCTTGTACGCTCACCAGTGGAACGGGACAAGTGTTATGCAGAACTCGCTCGCAATTCTAAGGGCTGCGGCGCTTTCGCTGGTGCCATAGTAGTAGTTGATATGCCGTAGTATCGAAGACGGTTTCACCTACATGAAATCACCAGCCAACAAGCAACACGGGATGATTGCAATACTCGACGCGCTCGGGGCCGCGAGTTATTCCGATCTCGAAATCCAAAGCTTCTTGAAATCACGTGAGAATGCGCTGCGGTTACTTGATAAGAAGATCGATGGTATCGGCGAGATCGATCATGACCAAGTCGAAATATTCACATTCAACGACACAATTCTAATTGCGTTCAAAACGAACACCGCACCGCCAACATTTGCGCAGATTTCGACATTCTTTGGCATTCTACGGAAATTCTTGGTTGACTCGCTTACACACAAGATTCTCTTGCGTGGAGCTTTAGCAATCGGTACCTTTTATGCCGATAGTCCTTCGAATACCGTAATGGGGCAGGCCGTCACCGATGCCGCTGCCTGGTACGACAAGGCGGAGTGGATAGGAATTCATGCCACACCAAAGGCGACAATCTCAATTCAGCGGTGGCTCGAACAAAACCCCGGGTCTGTGGGGCGCCTTATGCTGGATTACGCAGTTCCCCTTGCAGGTGGTCTTTCAGTCCAGGTTAAGGCCGTAAATTGGCCAAAGGTCTTTTTTGTAAAGTCTCTGACACCTTGCGCCTTCGATGAGGAACCAAGAGAGACGCTTCTACAATTGCTTTCGGAGCACACCGTGCCGCTTGGAACGGAACGGAAGTATTTCAACACGATCGCCTTCTTCGATCATGCGGTCAAGGAAATAAAGAGGCAAGAGAGGCGAAAGCAACAAGAATAATGCTGTCGCCAACAGCACAGGAAGTAGATTGCCCAAGCTCATGTTTATCCCCGCATTTGACGCGGCTCCCACGCACGCCATAGCGATTGTCCCCAGTATTTATGCAT
>Ga0335074_10010819_pt1 | contig 12759 bp, 13 predicted proteins | sample Lox_Sample_23_FD_206715 | JGI IMG/M metagenome (GOLD analysis project Ga0335074, IMG submission 206715) | Soil microbial communities from Loxahatchee National Wildlife Refuge, Florida, United States - Lox_Sample_2.3 | ecosystem: Environmental > Terrestrial > Soil > Wetlands | place: USA...
GCGTAACGCAGGAAATCGGAGCCGAGCCGCATTTCTGGGCGGCGCTGGCGGCGAGCGGGCTCAGCGATCTGCACCCGAAGATTCTCGAGATCGAGCATCTCCAGCCGGGCGTCGTCGCTCTCGTGCTGCGCGTCGAGTTCAATCTCCGCACCGATTCGGGCGTGCAGCCGTTTCTCGTGGAGGCGAGCCAGATTTGGGCGCAAGAAGGAAACGACTGGCGCATCGTGCAAACGGAGCGAAGCGATTTGGCTCCCCGCACGGCGCGGCGCCTGCCCGAACCGGCGAAGCCCAACACCGATCTGTACCCTCCGCCGCAGGAAGCCCCCTCTGAAATCAAGGCGGCGCTGGCTCGCGCAGCGAGAGATCACAAGCGCGTGATCCTCGTCTTCGGCGGAAACTGGTGCTACGACTGCCACGTCCTTAACGCCACTTTCCATTCGAAAGATATCGCGCCGCTGGTCGATGCGAACTATCACGTCGTGCACGTCAACATCGGCGACGACTACGACAAGAATCTCGATCTCGCCGCAAAGTACAAAGTGCCGCTAAAAAGAGGTGTGCCCGCGCTTGTCGTGCTCGATGCCAATGGCTCGCTCGTCTACACCCAGCAGGAAGGCGAGTTCGAAAACAGCATGCGCCTCGGCCCCGACGACGTGACCGCATTCCTCAAGAAATGGGCGCCGCCCCGCCAGAATTAGCCGCTTGCTGGACGCCTGCTGGTGCGCGGACTAAAATGGACGCTATGGCGCCCAAGCTGCCGATCTACATGGATAACCACGCGACGACCCGCGTCGATCCGCGCGTGCTCGAAGCGATGCTGCCCTATTTCACCGAGAAATACGGCAACGCCGCGAGCCGCAACCATGAATTTGGCTGGAAAGCCGAAGAGGCGGTCGAAACGGCGCGCGGCCAGATCGCCCGCCTGATCCACGCGACCCCGCGAGAGATCATCTTCACCAGCGGCGCCACCGAGTCCGACAATCTTGCCCTCAAGGGCGTCGCCGAGGCGTATCGCGCCAAGGGCAATCACATCATCACGCAAGCGACTGAACACAAAGCCGTGCTCGACACCTGCAAGCGCCTCGAAAAATCCGGCTGCGAAGTCACCTATCTGCCGGTCGCCAAAGACGGCCGCATCGACCTCGACGACCTGCGCCGGGCGATCACGCCGAAAAGCGTCCTGATTTCGATCATGCACGCGAACAACGAAATCGGCGTCCTCCAGCCAATCGACGAGATCGGGAAAATCGCCAAAGAAAAATCCGTGATCTTCCACGTGGACGCGGCGCAATCCGCCGGCCGCATTCCCATCGATGTCGAAAAAGCCGGCGTCGACCTCCTCGCGATCTCCGCGCACAAGATTTACGGACCCAAAGGAGCCGGCGCGCTCTACGTCCGCCGCAAGAATCCGCGCGTCGAGCTCGCGCCCCTGATCGACGGCGGCGGCCACGAGCGCGGCATGCGCTCCGGCACTCTGAATGTTCCCGGTATCGTCGGCCTGGGCAAGGCGTGCGAGCTTTGCGAGAAGGAAATGACGGCGGAAAACGAGCGCCTCCGCATCCTGCGCGACAGGCTGAAAGATGCGATCCTCACCAATCTCGACGACACCTCAATCAATGGCACGATGGAGCATCGCCTCCCCAACAATCTGAATCTCAGCTTCGCGGGCGTCGAAGGCGACGCGCTGCTGATGGGCATCAACGACGTGGCCGTATCGAGCGGCTCGGCCTGCACGTCGGCGACGCTCGAGCCCAGCTACGTCCTCCGCGCGCTCGGCGTGCCGGAGGATCTCGCGCACAGCTCGATTCGCTTCGGCCTCGGCCGCTTCAATACGGAAGAGGAAGTCGATTACGTTGCGGGCCGTGTCGTCGAAACCGTGAAGCGCCTGCGCGAGCTTTCCCCGCTTTACGAAGCGGCAAAGGGTTAACGGTGTAGGGCGCCTGCTTGCTGCGCCTCTTTCGCATGGGAAGGGAGCAACGTATGGCGACCGATCTGCGCTATCCAATCGGGAAATTCGAACGGCCGGAAAACGTGTCCGATGACCAGCGCCGCCAGTTCGTCGACCAGATCGCGGAAGCGCCGGTGCACCTTAAGGCCGCCGTCGCCGGCTTGACGCCCGAGCAGCTCGCGACGCCGTATCGTCCCGGCGGATGGATGGTCGGCCAATTGGTTCACCACATCGCCGACAGCCACATGAACGCCTACGTTCGCTTCCGGCTGGCGCTCACCGAAGACGAGCCTACCGTGAAGACGTACGAGGAAGCGCGCTGGGCCGAGCTCGCCGACGCAAAAACTCCGCCCATCGAACCGTCGCTCGCGCTGATCGAGAATCTGCACAAGCGCTGGACTACGCTGTTGCGCTCGCTCACCCCTGCCGAATGGGCGCGGAGATTTCGCCATCCGGAGCTTGGCGCATTAAGCCTCAACCAGAATCTGGCCCTGTACGCCTGGCACGGCCGCCACCACGTGGCCCACATCACATCGTTGCGCGAACGCAACGGCTGGTGATTCCGATCCTCTAGCCCTTCACGGCCTCGATCACCGCGAGCGGCGATGCCGTGCGCACCACGCGCAAGAGCTTCAGCCCGGCCTTCGAGAGAAGCTCTTCGTACTCGCTCGCTGTGCGCTCGCGTCCGGCAGCCACCGCCAGCATTTCGATATCGATCCATTTGGCCAGGCCCGGCTCGTTGGCCGGGCCAATGAGCATTTCTAGCAAGATCACCTTGCCGTCCGGGCCACGCATGGCGCTTGCGCAGTTTTTCAGGATTGCGATCGAGCGAGCGTCGTCCCAATCGTGGATGATGGACTTCATCACGTAGCTATCCGCGGAAGGCACGCTCTTGAAAAAGTCTCCACCGATAACCTGGCAACGCTGCGCAAGCCCTCGCGATTCGATCAGCAATTTGGCGCCTTCGGCCACGTACGGAGCGTCGAAGACGATTCCATGCAGCCCGCGGTGCCTTTCGAGAACCGCCGCCAGCAACGCGCCGTGGCCGCCGCCGATATCGGCCAGCGTGCCCGACTCGCCAAAGTCGTACACGTCAATGACAGGCTGAATGAATTGCCTGCTGATGGAGGTCATCGCGGCGTTGAACAGCCTATTTTCCTCGTCGTTCCGCTGGAAGAATTCGAAAGGCCCCATCCCGCTGACCTTCTTGAACGCCGTTTCGCCCGTCTCCAGGGTGTGCGTCAACTGGCCATAGACATTCATGTGCAGCGGATCAGATATGAAAAGGACGGCGTCGCGGGCGGAGTTGGGCGCATCGCTGCGGATCGCCTCCGAAAGCGGCGTATTGGCAAACGTTCGCGATTCGGTTTCGCGAAAGACGTCGATTGACGCGAGGGCCCGCAGCGCCCGATACAGGGCGTCTTCGTTCGTGTGGCTCGCACGAGCCAGCTCGGAAATTGGCTTGGGACCGCTCGCCAACAGGTCGGCTATTTTCAGTTTCGCCGCTGCGTAGAGACACGCAGGCGGGGCATAACCCCGCGACAGCATTATGATCTGGCCAAACAAGGCGGAGCCTTGGTTCTGTGCGGCTGGGCTGGACATGGAATCTCCTGGGTCGGGAGCGATACCGACGATTGCGGCGCATCATAATACAAGCCGCCGCCAGGCGCCATCGGCCGCGCCTGTTCGTTTGTGGCTGCGAAGGATACGAGCCTGCCGCGGGGCTATGCGGGAATCTTCTTCTTTTGCGTGATGGCGTCAAGCGAATGCGACGGCAAACGTAACGTCCGCTCCCACAAAGTGTCGCTACTTGCCGGCTTCTTCGATCTGCTCGACGTGAATCACATCCGTGCGCGCATCGAGCTTGCCCACGACACGCACTCTCTTTCCCGCGAATTTCGCCGCGTCCTGCTGATCGTCGAGGTTGTACCAAACGCCGTCACTCTCATCCCGCAGGATGAACTGCTGGCCGTTGAGCAGCACGATCGTGCCGGAGTAGGCCTCCGCGACCGGCGAGCTCGCCACGGCTCTCGCTGCTGCGGAGGCTGTCCCATTGAAAATCGGCAGGGCCCCATACAAAAACACTACGCAGCCCAATAGCAGATCAACTCTTTTCATGTCTGACCAATCCTCAGGGATTGGGCCGGTCGGCAATCAGGTATTCGCACGCAGGTTGCCGCGCGTGCTTCCGGCAGCAAGTGACTGATGGCGGGGAGTTTCACGTTGTGGCGCTGCGGGCGCGGAGATGTAGAAATATCGGGTCGCGTGAAAAAGATTCGTACAGGGTTTCCCCTACCCGAATGAGTGTTTTTGCTGCGCGGGATCGCGCGTCTAATGAGGGTAAGTCGGGTGCGAAATTCAACGGGAATTCACGAAGGGAGGAAGATCACATGCGCTTTTTCAGGCAACACCTTATTTCATTGGTCATGATAACGGCGTTGGCGTCGCCGGCTGTGCTCGCAGGCTGCGCGGCCCGCGTCGAAACCGGCTACTACCAGCGCTGGGAAACCGACACCCACCGCAATCACGAGGATTTTCGCAGACGCGACAAGGAAGAACAGCAGGAGTACTGGGATTGGCGCCACAACCAGCCCTAGCGATCGCGCGTCATTCAACTCGCAGCCGAAAAAAACCGCCGGCGATGTGCTTGCCGGCGGTTCGCTTTTGCCACGGACGAAAACCAGCGATCTACGCGGCCTTCTTCTTCCACGCTCCCAAAATGGCTCCCATCATGCAGAGCCCAAAGAGCGGATAAAACTCGTTGATCGCGAAAAGCTCCCTCGATCGCATTTCGTACATATAGGTGGTGTAGACAATCGGCCCCACGATGCCGATCCACAAAAGAATTCCGATCGCGGCGCCCCGCGAGGCTGTATTCGCATTGCGCCAGATGCAGATCTGCGCCAGCACGAATGCGATCAGCAAATTCAGCAGAAACGTGAGCACGAACGGCCAGATCCAGATCGGATTGGCCGAGCTGGCAATCGTCGCCGGCATGTGTTCGAGCGCCATCCATTCCTTGCTGAACAGCACGTCGTACCACAGCCCGCCAAGCAGCCAGTACGCGACTGCGCAAACGAGCACTGCCCAGTAATTCGTTTTCATGAGCAAGCCTCCCGTGAAGTCGAGGGCCGAATGTTGCGGGGAGTCTGCTTGCTGCTCGCCAGGTTGTCAAGCGCGGAACTTGCAGGCGGAGTCCCCACCGGTGGGCCGGCCGTTAACTTTCCCGCACGGCCCGACGCAACACTTTTCGCCGAATGGGGTTCTAATTAGCAAGGATGGGCCTGCGAGGCCGGGCTGCGCGCCGGCGTGCGAAGACCTGTCCTGCAAGGGCGTGCTTTGACGGGAACGAAATTGGCGCCCGGCGGGAATAATAGAGTAACTTTTTTAGAAGGAATCATTCCCGGCCCAGCCGGGCGAAAGGAACCTCCGCAATGAAAAAATTCATACTTGGTTTGGCAGCGCTGCTCGTCTCGGCAGGATTGGCGGGTGTGGCTCCGGCGGTGATGGCGCAATCCGGGCCGGGGGGCAGGCCGCTCAAAATCGTATTGTCGCGCCAGTCGAACGTCGATCCCGTCGAAATCATGAAGCACCTGAGCGAGAAGTGCCCCAACGTTACCCTCACCACGAATCCGCACCGTTCGGATTTCATGATTAACGCGCAGGGGTGGTCCGGCGACTACCGCTTCATGGTGATCCAGAAGGGTGGCGACACGATCTACGCCACGCAGACCGCGCTCTTAAGCAACGCGGTGAAGGACGTGTGCCACTTCCTCAACACGCGAGCCCCGGCGCCCGAACACAACTGATCTCGAGCCGCCGTCCGTCTCCTCTCCGCCCGCGGCAGCCCGCCGCGAGCGGGGAGACACGTGATCCTCCTCCTGTGCTAGAGTCTTGGCGACTTCGATGGACGTTCCAGCTATTTCCACCGAGCACCTCTCGCGGCGCTTCGGAGACCTCGTCGCCGTCGACGACATGAACCTCCGCGTCACCGCCGGCCAGTTCTTCGGCTTCCTTGGTCCGAACGGCGCCGGCAAATCCACCACCATCAAGATGCTCACCGGTCTCCTCGCGCCTTCGTCCGGCCGCATGGAAATTCTCGGCCTCGATCTCACCGGTAATCCGGTCGAAGTAAAGCGCCAGATCGGCGTCGTCCCGGAGGGTATGGCGCTTTTCGGGCGTCTCACCGGCGCCGAATACCTGAATTTCGTGGGCCGCATGTACGGCCTCGGCCGCGACACGGCTGCCAAGCGCGCCGCCGAACTCCTCGAGTTCATGCAGCTCGCGGACCAGCCGAAAGCGCTGATCGCCGACTATTCGCACGGCATGCAGAAAAAACTTGCCCTCGCAGCGGCCGTGATTCACGGCCCCAAGATTCTTTTTCTCGACGAACCGTTCGAGGGCGTGGACGCCATCGCCTCCGGCACGCTCAAGTCGATGCTGAACGGGATGATCGCGCGCGGCGCCACGATCTTTCTCACCTCTCACGTGCTCGAAATCGTGGAACGCCTCTGCAGCCACGTGGCCATCATCTATCGCGGCAAGCTCGTCGCGCAGGGCTCACTCGAGGAGCTGCGCACCGGCGTGCAGGCGCAAGCCACGCAGGCGGGGACGGATGCCGCGACGTCGGGCGGAAAGCTCACGCTCGAGGAAATTTTCCTCCGCATCGTGGGCGGCACGCGAGCCGCCGCCGAGCAGGAGCTTTCGTGGCTGGGGTGAACTCCACGCCCGAGCCGCCCGCCTGGTCCGTCGCCCGCGAACAATTCGCCGCCATCGCCCAGCTTCGCTGGCGGATTTTCGTCCACTCCCTGCGCACCCTTCGCGGCCGCCTGGAGGTGATCTCGTGGGCCTTTGTCGGTCTGGCGTTTGTCGGCATGGGCATAGGCGGATCGGTGGGCCTGGCCGCCGCTGCCTGGTTTCTCACCTCGCAGCGCCAATTCGAATGGCTGGCGCTCGTGCTCTGGGGCGTCCTTCTCTATTGGCAGCTTTTCCCTGTGATGGCCACCGCCTTCGCGGAGAACTTCGATTCCTCGAATTTCCTGCGCTTCCCGATCCGCTACTCCTCTTACTTCTTCATCCGCATGGTCTACGGCGCGCTCGAGCCCACCACGCTCATCGGCTCGCTCTGGCTGATCGGCATCACGCTGGGAGTCGGAATCGCCGATCCCAGCCTGCTCCCTTGGGCCGCATTGCTTCTGCTCACGTTCGGTGCGCTCAACATTCTGCTCGCGCGGATGATTTTCGCCTGGATCGAGCGCTGGCTCGCCCGGCGCAAAACCCGCGAAATCCTCGGCATCGTTTTCCTGCTTTTCATCATCAGCGTCCAATTCATCGGGCCGGTGATGAATCGCTACGGCAATCATCGCGGGCGGCATTCTCGCGTGGCGATTCCGGGCGTCGCCATGAACCTTGTGTCGGCCGAGAAATTCACGCCTCCCGGTTTAGTCGGCGCGGCGCTCGGCGCGGCTTCCGAAGGCAATCCGGCCATCGCTCTCGGATCGTGGGCGCTCGAATGCGGCTACGCCGCCATTTTTCTCTGGTTGCTCGATCTGCGGCTGCGCGCGCAGTTCCGCGGCGAGAATCTGAGCGAAGCCGCCGCTCCGCGCTCCGCCGCCGCAACCGCCAGGGAAAAAACTACCGTCCGCGAAGGCATCGCGCTGCCCGGTTTTTCGCCCCCAGTCGCAGCGGTCTTCGAAAAGGAACTTCGCTATCTCTCGCGCAGCGGCCCGATGCTCTTCAATCTTGCGATGCCTCTCGTGGTGCTCGCCATCTTCCTGCTCGGGCCCGCCGGCAACGCTCCGCATCCGGGCGCGTTCAGAAACGGTCCCGGCTTCCGCGAATTCGCGTTCCCGATCGGCGTCGCCTACGCGCTGCTGATTCTCAGCAACCTCATGTACAACTGCTTCGGAACGGAAGGCGGCGGAATCCAGTTCTACTTCGTCGCGCCGGTGCGTTTCCGCCAGATTCTGCTGGCGAAGAATCTGATCCACGGGTCGCTGATCGCATTCGAGGCGTGCCTTCTGTGGGTGGCCGTATGCCTGGTGTTTCAGCGGCCCTCGATCGGGCTAACGCTGGCGACCCTGGCGGGCGCTGTTTTCGGCGCGCTCGTGAATTTCAGCGTGGGCGATCTTTTCTCGCTCTACTCGCCGAAGAAATTCGACTACGCGGTTTTCGGCCGCCAGCGCGCCTCGGGGACCACTGCGCTGGCCGTTTTCGGCGTGCAGGCTGTGGTGTTCGGAATTTGCGCGGCCACATTCGCCGCTACCGCGCATTTCGGCAAGCTCTGGCTCGCGACGCTGATCCTGCTCGCATTCGCAGCGGCGGCCTTCGCCGGCTACACGATCCTGCTGAATCGCATCGACCGGATCGCCATCAACCGCCGCGAAAGCCTCGTCACCGAACTTTGCCGCGCGCAGTGAGCGAGCATCTCTTCAGGCGCTGAAGCCCGGCATTTTTTCGCCGCCCAATGTCGGAGCTGAAGCTCCGACCTTCCATTTCTTCGCCTATGCGATCGCGCGCGAGAGATACGCGTCGATTCGCGCGTTGGCCGGCGTTCCGAGCGGCATCGGGAAAAGATTGAACGCATGCGGCGCGCCGGGATAGACCGCGAGCTCGGCTTCGTTTCCCGCCGCGATCCACCGCGCATACAGGAAGAGCGTGTCGTCGAGAAGCGGATCGAGCGTCCCGACTGTAAAAAGCGCCGGCGCCAATCCCTTCACGTTCGCGTAAAGGGGCGAGACATCGGGGTCGCGCGGGTCGATACCTTTCGGCAAATACGCTTCGCAGAATTTCTCGATGCTCTTTTTCCCGACGAGCAGCGCCGTCGGGGGCGTCAGCCTCTGGCTCGGCGTCATCGACGAATCGAAATTGCCGTACGAAAGGATCGCCGCGCGGAATCCGGTGTAGCCGTGCCGGTCGCGCATGCGCAGCAGCGTCGTCGCCGTCAGCGTGGCGCCCGCCGATTCGCCGCCGATCGTAAGAATGTCCGTGCCGAATTCCGATTTCGCATTCTTCACCAGCCACGCCGCGGCCGTTTCGCAATCGTCCCAGGCCGCGGGATACGGATGCTCGGGCGCGAGCCGGTAATCGACGCTCGCGCAGGCCATGCCCGTATTCTGCACGATGCGCTCGAGCATCGGGTCCTGCTGGTCTCCGCCGCCGAACACCAAGCCGCCGCCGTGAATGTGCAGATAGACGCCCTTCGCGCGTTCCGGCGCGATCACGTTGAGCGCGATCTTGCCGCCCTTGCCATCGATCGCGATCGTGCGCGCCTTATCCGAATGAACGATCGGCGGAAACGGCCCGGTGCCTTTCGTGCGCATCTCGCGAAACGCCGCCGCGCCGATATCCCACCACTCGGGCCCGGCCGATGTGGCCTTGCGAAACGCTTCATTGGCCGCCAAAGTCTCCGGCGCGATCGCCTCCGGCTTGAACAGAAGTGGATCCAAAGGATTGCTCTTTGCCGCGGTTGCCTGACTCATATCATCACCTCATGTCTCGTCGTTGCCTGCCCTCCGAAGCATTGCCGAAGGAGGAGCGGCTTCGTGCCGCCCGCCTCGCTCTTAGGCGGCCGCCCTCTCAGTCTCTCATCGCGCAAACGGCGCGAGTATAACACCGGGCCCCGATTTTTCACGCGCATCGCCCCTGCGGCTACCAGCTTCTCGCGATCACCTCGATAATGCGCGCCAGTGCGTCCACGTCGCGCGTGTCGATTACTTCGGCGGGCGAATGCGAATAGCGCAGCGGCCAGCCGAGCGCGATATCCACCGCGCCGTGCGGGACGAACGCCGCCCCATCGTTGCCGCCGGCGGTGACGCCATACTGCACGGGAATGTGATTCTCGCGAGCCAGCTTGATCACGCGCTCCACGGCGTCGCGCGGCGCGATATTCGAATCGTCGATCGCGCGGATGACGAATCCTTTCCCAATCGGCGCGTCGGCGAAGCGCTTCGATTCGAGCGGCGAATCGGAGCTGACGAACGTGTCGACCGCGAAAACGTAATCCGGCGTGCGGCCCTCAGCCGCGAGCCGCTTCGCCACCGCCTCGGCGCCGTCGAGGCCCAGCTCCTCGCCCGTCGACCACACGAACGTGACGTTGCGATCCTTCAGCGAATTGCCCAGCTCATGCGCGGCCGAAATCAGCGCCGTATCGCCCACGCGGTCGTCGAAGCTGCGTCCATTCGCGCGCGTGCCAAGCAGCGCGTGGTATTCCTTCGGAATGGTGACCGAATCGCCCACCTTGATGCCGAGCTTCGCCACCTCCTCCGGCGAGCGCGCGCCCACATCCACGCGAATCGCCCGGTCCGATTCCGCCGGCCACACGAAATTGGCCTCGTCCCAGTTGGGCGGCAGTTCCATGATTCCGTCGCGATCGCCGCTCGGTGTGTGCACCAGCATCGGGTGCCCTTCGTAAAAGCTCAAATCCATGCCCCCGAGCGTTGCCACTTCGAGCCGCCCGTCATTCGAGATCGACTTCACCTGAAAGCCGATTTCATCCATGTGCGCGACGACGAGAATCTTCGGCGTCTTCGCGCCCGCGGGGGCAGTGCCGAGATGCAAGATCAAATTCCCAGCATCATCCTGTTCAGGTTTATCGTCGCCCAGGTAGTACCGGACCTCGTCACGCATCGGCTGCTCGTGGTTGCTCGCGGCGTAGGTTTGGACAAGACTCTGGAGAATCAGCTTACGGCTGGGCAAGCTGTCGGTAGGCCATGTCGAGAAAGTTCCCGAGGGTACGGGGCTGGCAAATACGGGGTGAGGAACGTTCGGTGCCTCTCCAGTTGCATATGCCACCAGCAGCCCTTCCAGCTGGTCGAGATCGTTGTTCGCAATTTCCTCCGCTGGCGTGTCAGGCCACGCGGTCGCGATTCCGAGATGAACCCACCGCGAAGGCAGCGTTGGCATCGGAAGGTAGCTCGAGGGAAGAATTCCGGCCGAGTAGTCGACGGCGAGTCGAATGTTGTTCGCGTCCGCGAGCCGCTTGAGATCGGTCGCGAGACCTGCGGGAATGCCGTTTGTCGACGCAAGGCCGAGCAGGACGCCATCGCCGGGTTCGCGGCGCGGCGCACGATGAATGCCTTCCACCCCCGGCACAGCGCCGCCCGGAAGCAGGCGACCGACGTAAATCATTTCATCGGCGCGCACCGTATTCAATATGCGCTGCAAGCCCCGCGCGCCCACCCACTGCTGTGCGACGAATGCGACCGTGAGCGTGCCTTTGATCTTCGACGGATCGAGTTCGCGCAGCATTTCGAGCACGGCCGCGGCGCCAAACTTGTCGCCGACGGATGCGCCCGCAATCTCCGTATCGCTAAGACCCGCCGAGTAGCGGTCAATGGCGACCGGGCTGAGCACGTCGACGCCCGCCTTGCGAGCTTCATCCGCGGAGCTTGCGCCGATATCGACATACATGTTCTCGATGGCGCTCGATGACGGGCGCGGTTCGTTCGCGCGGTGCAGATGAACGGAGATGCCGGCGATAACACCGTCGATCCATTTTCCGCTCGCCGCGGCGACCTTCACGGGCTGCGCCGAATAGAGCTCGTTGAAGATCGGCGGCAGGCCCGATTGCGGCAGCCGCTGCAGCCGCAAATAGCCGTCGTCGGTGATGCCGCTGACGACGTAGCCGGGTTCGTCGATCGGCGTGACGATCAGCCGGCGCGGCGCCCCGCCGCCAATCGTGACGGTCACGTCGCCAAAATTGTCGACCGCCGGATGCAGCGCCGCAACCTCGTAGGCAATTGCTTGCGACAATTGCTTCTCGTAGCCGGGCACAGCAGGCGTGGCGACAAAGTCGCGCAGGTCGACCGCGAAGCTGCCGCTCACTGCGCTCTGCGCCCGCGCCGGTGAAGCAAAAAGCGCCAGCACGGTGAGAGGAAGTGCGAGTCGCCGAATGCTGCAGTTCAGAGGCTTGCCCATGATTTTCCCGTCGATCGACGCTAGCACATCCTATCGCCGCGAGGGCGAAAAAGCGGATTCCGCGAAGCGGCAAAGGCGGTGCCAGGCACTCGCCACTGCCTTTCCATGCTTTTGCTATAATCGCGCGCCATGGCCGAGCGGCTTTCCAATGCGGGCAACAAGGGCGGCGAGCCGGCGTTCAAGGCTCCGCGCTACATTGTGATCGAGGGGCCGATCCGCGTGGGCAAATCGACGCTGGCGCGGGTGCTGGCCGAGCAGCTGCACGCGCGGCGCGTCTTCGACTGCGAAGACAATCCCTTCCTCGCGGATTTCTACGACGAAAAGCCGGGCGCGGCCTTTCGCGCGCAGATGTATTTCCTCTACGAGCGCCACCGGCGGCTGATCGAGACGCGTCCCGAGGACGATGCGGCGCCGATCGTGAGCGATTTCCTTTTCGAGAAGGACAAAATTTTCGCGTACATCAATCTCGACAACGAAGAGCTGAATCTCTACGAGAAATATTTCGACATGCTCGCGCCGTCGGTCCCAACGCCGGATTTGACCATTTACCTGCAGGCCAAGCCGGAGGTGCTGCGCAAGCGCGTGACGAAAAAGGCCGATCCCACCGAGACGGAAATTTCGCCCGAGTATCTCGAGGCGGTGGCCAACGCCTACGAGCATTTTTTCTTCCGCTACTCGGCGTCGAATCTGCTGGTGGTGGATACGAGCGAGATCGATTTCGTCGAACGCAATCAGGATTTGGCGGAATTGCTGCGCAGACTGCGCCAGCCCGTCAAAGGCACGCAGTATTTTCTCCCGCTGGGCCAGGGCTGAGCCGTTTCGGGCCGTCCGCGGCGAATCCAAGAACAACAACACATGGCGGCGAGAGAGGCAACGCGACGGAAAGCGCTTCG
>Ga0335074_10010822_pt1 | contig 12757 bp, 10 predicted proteins | sample Lox_Sample_23_FD_206715 | JGI IMG/M metagenome (GOLD analysis project Ga0335074, IMG submission 206715) | Soil microbial communities from Loxahatchee National Wildlife Refuge, Florida, United States - Lox_Sample_2.3 | ecosystem: Environmental > Terrestrial > Soil > Wetlands | place: USA...
AAGGAACTTGCCGGACTTGTTCTGCAGCATTGCCTCACCGAGACCGGCCTGCTGGGCCTGCGCCTCTGCGCTCACGCCGACGTACGCGACACAGCCCGGTGTCGACTGGCAGGTCTGCACCATGCCCGGGTTGCCATTTGCGGTCACCTCGCCTGCGGCGGCCGGCCACGTCACCGTGGTGCCGAAGGCGGGCCCGTTCTTCCACGCCGCGTTCGTCGCGGAGAGCAGGCTGGTGAACAGGAAGGTGTCACCTGAGGAGTCGACCCGGCGAACCGGCACGATCGTTTCGGCCGGGAGCTTCACCCCGGGGTTGAGCGCGGCGATGGCGGGATCGTTCCACTTGGTGATCTTGCCCTCGTAGATCTCCGCGAGGATGTTGCCGGACAGCTTGAGGTGCTGGATCCCCTTGAGGTTGTAGTTGACCGCCTGCGCTGACACCACGACCGGGACATTCATGATGCCAGGCGTCTGGCTGAACTGGCCTTGACTCAAGTAGGCGTCTGAGCCGCCCATCTGGACCGTACCGCTGATCGCGTCACTGATTCCGACGCCTGAGCCGCCAGCCGCAGGTGCGAGCTTGATCGACGGGTAAGCCTGCTTCAGCGGCGAGACCAACTCCTGTAGGTAGGGATAGAGCAGGCTCGAACCTGCCTCGTTGAGGGTGCCCCCACTTCCCGATCCTGATCCCGATCCCCCGGATCCCCCCGAGGAACTCGAACCGCAGGCGGCCATGGTCAGGCCGAGGACTGCGATCACAGCAGCGGTTAGCAGGCGTTTCACGGTCACCTCTCGCTCGGTTGGCTCCGACACCGAGTCGGAGCAGTCGTGCGCACAGCCGGTCCAGCCGACGCACATATCTATCGTGGGACGATGTACATGTATCGGGAGACGATATGAGTGCAGATCCAACGGGTGGTCCACATTCGATGGCCACCAGCGGAAGCCGAGGCAAACGCTGGGTAAACAACCTCAGGCGAGGCTCCGGCCGGTGGTGTCGCTGGGGGTCGCGGGGTGTGCGCAGGGCCGCGCGGCGGCTAGCTCACTCGCTGCCGCGGTAGGCCGCCGGACTCCTCGGTGACCCCACGCAGGGCAGGGCCGAGGGTTCTCAGTTCTCGTAGATGAGCAGAGGTCAGCTTCTTGATGCTGCGCTCGCCACGCGCGGTCAGGGCGAGCCGCACGACCCGCCGGTCCTGCTTGTCTCTTTGCCGCTTGATGAAACCGAGCGTCTCGGTACGGCCGGCGAGTTCTACGGCACTGTGATGCCGGATCAACAGATAGCCAGCGACGTCGCCGATCGTCGGGCCCTTCGGGTCAGGATGGCCCTTCACCGCCAGCAGAAGTTGATGCTGCGCGTGGGTGAGACCCACTGCCGCCGCCTGCTGCTCGCTCCAATGACTGAACTCGCGCATCGCGACCCGGAACCGAAGTAGCGCCTCGTAGTCGAGGTCTACAGCGTGCTGCACCTGACCCGCCTCGAACTCGAATCCGCCAATACCTGATCATCGCACTTCGGAAAGGATTTGTGGAGCCCGCCGGCGTTGTGCAGCGGCCGGTGTTACCGGGCTCGCTCGCCCCGTAAGGCTTCTTACGGGGTTCTGAACAGTCGTCGCCGACGGCAATGCGACAGCGACCAGCGGTGTACCTCCTGGTGTGTGCCGGTCGACAGACCGGCTCGTCGACCCAAGGAGATTGCTCGTGAAACCCCTCAAGCTCGCCGTCAGCCTGGGCAGCGTCGCCGCCCTGAGCCTGGCCGGTCCTGCCCTCGCGGCCCAGGCCGCCCCACATCACAGCTCACCGGTCATCGGGCACGTCTACGTCAACGACAACACCACCGGCACCAACACGATCGGAGGCTTCGACCGGCACGCCGACGGATCCCTGACGCCGGAGTCGGGATCGCCGTACGCCACCGGCGGCCAGGGCTCGGGTGCGGGCACCGCATCGCAGGGTGCCTTGCAGGAGACGCCAGGCGACCGCTTCCTGGTGGCGGTGGACGCCGGCAGCGACCAGATCTCGGTGCTTCGCCTCGACCGAGCCGGCGTGCCGCACGAGGTCTCCAGCGGCACCGTCTCCTCTCACGGCAGCGAGCCGGTCAGCATCGCAATCACGCCGTGGGGCCGAGCCGATCTGGTCTATGTCGCCAACGCGGGCGACCCGTCCAACGGCTACACCGGCGGCAACTACACCGGCTTCTTCCTCAGCCGCGCCGGCATCCTGCACCACATCAGCGGGTCGACCGTCGCGGTGCCGGACGGCTCGCAGCTCGGTGACGTGTTGTTCAACTCGACCGGTACGTCGCTCGTCGGCACGCGGGTTGCAACCTCGCTGGTCGACAGCTTCAACGTCGGGCGGAACGCGTTGCTCTATCCCGCACCCGGCTCCCCGTACACCGCACAGGGGCCCGGGCCGCTCGGCTCCGAGTTCCGGCCGACCAACCCGCAGCAGCTGTTCGTGTCCAACGCACACGGCGGCCAGAACAACGGCACGATCTCGGCGTTCTCGGTCTCGCGCAACGGCAACCTCACCTCGATCGGCGCCGGTCCGTACGCCGACAACCAGACCGCGCCGTGCTGGGTTGAGATCAGCCACAACGGCCGCTACCTGTTCACCACCAATACTGCGGTGCCGAGCATCTCGCGGTACTCGATCGCGGGCGACGGCACCATGACGCTGCTCGGCAGCACCGCGCTCGACCCGACCACCGAGAAGGCCCCGATCGACCTGCGGCTCTCGCCAGGTGGCCACACCCTGTACGTCGTCGACGGTGGCGCGGCGACGATCAGCGCGTTCCACGTGAGCGGCGGGAGCCTCACGGCACTTCCGGGCGCACCGGTGAGCGTCACCGGATCGGTTGCGCCGGCAGGGATCGTCGTGAACTGACGATCCCGACTCGCATCCGGCGGGGTCGGCGGCTCATCACCGCCGTCCCCGCCGTTTTGCGTTCCGCCTTACGGAATCCTTAACCCCCATCCACCATCGAGCTTGGACACCTAACCTCGAGTCATGGGGCACGTCCTGGTCGTCGATGACGACCCGACGGTCAGCGACGTCGTCGCTCGCTACCTCACGCGCGACGGTCACGACGTCGAGATCGTCGGTGACGGCCTGGATGCGTTGCAACGGGCCGCCTCGAACCCGCCGGATCTCGTCGTTCTCGACCTGATGCTTCCGTCGATGTCGGGACTGGACGTCTGCCGCCGGCTTCGCGAGGCCGGGCCGGTGCCGGTGATCATGCTCACCGCGCGCAGCGAGGAGAGCGACCGCGTAGCCGGCCTCGAGCTCGGCGCCGACGACTACGTGACGAAACCGTTCAGCCCTCGTGAGCTCGCGTTGCGGGTGGACGCCGTACTGCGCCGCGCGTCCGGAGCACTGGTCGCGGGCAGCGAAGGTCGGCTGGTCGACGGCGACCTCGTGATCGACCACGCCGCTCATCAGGCGACCAAGGCGGGCGACGTCCTCTCGCTTACGGCGCGCGAGTACGACCTACTCGCCTTTCTCCTGGCCCACCCGCAGGTCGCGTTCACCCGCGAGCAGCTCTTCGAACGCGTGTGGGGCTGGAGCTTCGGTGACGTGTCGACCGTGACGGTCCACGTACGCCGGCTGCGGGAGAAGATCGAGGACGACCCGAGCCGGCCGCAGCGGTTGGTGACGGTCTGGGGCGTCGGCTACCGCTACGAGACGGTGGCTCAACCGTGACCCACATGATCGTCATCTCGGTCGCTGCTGCCCTCGTCACCGGGCTGGTGGGCGCGGCCGCCGTGTGGTTGCTGCGGCGACGGATCAGCTCGGCGCTGATCGTCTCGACGGTCGCGGTCGCCGCGCTGGCGACCATCGCCGGGGTCGTTGCCGCGGTCGAGACAATGACGATCTCCGCGCACGACAGCGCCGTACTCATCGTGGTTGTCATCGTTTCGGCGCTGGTCGCCGGAGGCTGCGCATGGGCAGTCGGGCGCGGCGTCACCTCAACCATGAGGGCACACGCCGACGCCCTCGCGCATTACGAGTCGGACCGCGCGGTCGAGGCGAGCCGCCGCGAGCTGGTTGCCTGGATGTCACACGACCTGCGTACGCCGATCGCAGGCATCCGCGCGATGGCCGAGGCGCTCGAGGACGGTGTGGTCAGCGACGAGGCAACGGTCGCTGCGTACCACCACACGATCCGTGACGAGTCGGTGCGCCTCGCGGCCATGGTCGATGGCTTGTTCGAGCTGGCCCGGCTGCACAGCGGATCTCTTGCCCTGCAACGAGAACGCGTCCCAGTCGCCGATCTGGTCGCCCAGGCGCTGCCAACCGCAGCGGCGCTCGGCGCGGAGAAGGACATCGAGGTAGCCGCCGACCTCGACGGCGCGGTTGTGGACGTCGACATCGAGGAGTTCGGCCGCGTCCTCCGCAACCTGCTGTCCAACGCGATCCGGCACACCCCGCCTGGCGGAGTGATCGCCATCACTAGCCGGACGAGCTCCGGCCGGAGCGAGATCGGCGTGCACGACCAATGCGGCGGGATTCCGGAGGAGCACCTGCCGCGCGTGTTCGACATCGCGTTCCGCGGCAGCGTCGCGCGGACCCCGGAAACCGATCGCGGTGCCGGGCTCGGGCTCGCGATCGCGAGCGCGATCGTCCAGGCGCATGGCGGCTCGATCACGGCCGCCAATATCGACGACGGCTGCACGTTCTCGATCGCGCTGCCGATCGCTCCGGGCGGCGCCAGCCCGGCGCCACCGGATGCGCGCGATCAGGAGAGCTTGGTGCGCGGACGGTCCTCGAGCTCGCCGTCGACCCAGAGCTCGACCTTCTCGTTGTAGAAGCAGACCAGGCCGGCGATCTTCTGCGACTCGGGCAGCGGCGTGCGGTAGGTCCAGACCAGGTCGTCGTACGTCTTTCCGTTGACGTTCAGCGACCAGTACGACGCGGTGCCTTTGTAGGGGCAATGGGTCGATGAGTGGGTGGGCGTCAGCAGATCGAGCCGCACGTCAGACATCGGCAGGTAATAGCGCGACGGGAGACCGGTCTCGAACAGGATGTGCGGTGAGTGGCTGTCAGCGACGGTCACGCCGTCGACGACGACGCGCACGTGTCGCGAGGACTGGAGGATGTCGACTCGCGTATAGGGGTCGCGCGGATGCGTGTAGATCGGCTCGTCCTCCTCGAGCCACTCATCGATCGCGTCCCACTCGAACCGGACGTGATCCACGATGTCCTCGATCGGGGACACCGGGTAGCGGCGGCCGGCCGACTCCCGGACGATCGTGTCGAGGTGCAGGTTGACGACTTCGGCATCGCCACGGCTCGGCGAGTGCTGCGTCTCGCCGTTCGCGCGCAGCTCACCGAGGACGTCCTTCGCGGGGATGTAGTACTGCGGATAGGCCGGGCCTTCCCACACCATCAGCGCCGACGTCGTCTCGAAGGCGAGCCGCCCTTCGACGTAACCGCGCACGCGCTTGGCGCTCGGCTCGGTTTTGACCCGACCACGCTCAGGCGCCGTGCCTTGTCCCGAACCGCTCGTTGCCCCGCCACCGCTCACCTGCTCGACCTCCGGCCGCTTCGCCTCACCATTGTCGACAAGGCGAGTGTCCGTGATATTCCGCGCCGAGCCCGTAACAATCGAGGTGAGGCAGACCTGCACGAGGGCGTCGACCAGCGCCGGGCCGCCACTGACCGAGGAGCGAACCGCATGCGCGTCCTGCTCGCCGGCGCGACCGGTGCGATCGGCCGCCAGCTGACGCCGCTGCTCGCTGCGAACGGCCATCAGGTCTTCGGCCTGATCCGCCCGGATCGCGGGCCGGGCCGCGTGCGGGACCTCGGCGGTACGGCGATCATCGGGGACCTGCTCGACGCCGGCCAGGTCATGCAGGCAACCGAGCGGGTCGAGCCCGAGGCGATCATCCACATGGCGACCGCCATACCCCGCGACCTCAACCCACGTCGCTTCGCGACGCAGTTCGCGGCCACCGACCGGCTGCGCCGCGAGGGCACCCGGCACCTGCTGCGCGCGGCGGCACAGCACGGCGTGCACCGGGTCATCGCGCAGAGCATCGCGTTCGGCTACGAGCCGGCGCCCGACCTCGCCGACGAAGACGCGCCCCTGTGGACCACGCCGCCGAAGCCCGCCGTCGACACCTTCGCCGCGCTGCGCGAGCTCGAGCAACAGGTGCTGGGCGCGAGCGGCGTCGTACTCCGGTTCGGCCATCTCTACGGGCCGGGTACGAGCTTCGCCAGCAACGGCGGGGTGATCCTCGCCCTGCGTGCAGGCAAGCTGCCGATCGTCGGCGGCGGAGGCGCGGTGTTCTCCTTCACCCACACCTACGACGCGGCGACCTCGGTGCTCGCCGCGCTCGACTCGTCCGCGACCGGAGCCTTCAACGTCGTGGACAGCGATCCGACGCCGGCGCACGTCTGGATCCCCGAGGTCGCCACCGCGCTCAAGGCGCCGCGTCCACGCAAGGTGCCCGCTGGGCTCGCCCGGCTCGCCGCCGGCAGCTGGGGAGTTGCCTACATGACCAAGCTGCGCGGAGCGGACAACACACGGGCGATGGAGCAGCTCGGCTGGAAGCCGCGCTACGAGTCCTGGCGCACCGGGCTCGTCGAAGACATCCTGGGCCGCACCTAGGCCCGCGCCCCCGCTTCGTGAGGTTTTTGGCGGTTGGGCCGCGCGCCAGGACCGGCGGTGATAACGTCCCCGCCCGCCGGATCGGAGTGGGCGAGGTAGCGCCATGACCACGTTTCGATCAGTCTCGCGCCGGACCTGGCGGGCCGGCGGTCTCGGGCTCGTGACCCTCGCGTTGCTGGCGGCTCAGGCCGGAGCGGCGACCGGCGCCGCGCTGGACTGGTCCAAGGTCTCCGCGCAGACGCCGCCGGGTACGCCGTACTCGATCTTCTTCGCCACCCTCGCCTGCCCGAGCAAGACGATGTGCTGGGCGACCGGATCGGCGAACACCGCCAAGGGCGTCTCGCCGGTCCTTGAGCGCCTGCACAAGGGCAAGTTCCACGCCGTCTCGACCCCCGTCGCACACGCCACGCTCGAAGGAGTCGTCTGCCGCAGCACCCGGAACTGCGTTCTCGCCGGCTCCGTCGCGGGCGCCACGACCACGAAGCCGATCCTCGAGAAGTGGAACGGGCACAAGTGGTCGAAGGTCGCCGCACCCAATCCGAAAGGCAATGACAACGAACTGCTGGATCCCGCCTGCCCTTCCGCGCATTTGTGCATGGTGGTTGGTTGGTACGGCGACAGCACCGTGAACCCGATCACGCTGCATCCGTTGCTCGAGCGCTCGACGGGAAAGAAGTGGTCGATCGCCAAGGCACCCCCGGTGCCGTCAGATGCGCAGAGCGCGAGCCTCAACGCGCTCAACTGCGTGTCGAAGACCTCGTGCATCGCGATCGGCTCGTTCATCCCGAAGGGTGGCTTCGACTCGCACACGTACGCCGACCGGCTGCACGGCAAGAAGTGGTCGCTGATGACGGTGCCACAGCCCTTCCAAGGCACTTATGCCTACGCCGCGGACTCCGACGTGAAGTGCAGCTCTGCGAAGTCGTGCGTGATGACCGGCTACGCGGCACCTGACGCACAGGGACGTACGTCGTACACCCCGGAGGCGTGGAGCTACAACGGTACGAAGTGGAAGCTGCTCACCCTGCCGAAGTCGTTCGTGCAGGCCGGCGGCGCGTTCGACGACGTCGCATGCTCCTCGAGCAGCACCTGCTGGCTGATCGGCTTCGAGTACAGCTCGTCGGCCGGCGCTACCGGGCGCGCCTATGCGATGCGCTGGAACGGGCACAAGCTCACCGCGGCGGCCGCGATCGCGCAGCCGTCAGGAGGGTTCAGCGAGCTCGACGGCGACGGCTGCGTGCACCACGGCGAGTGTTACGCCCTCGGCGACAACACGCAGACCAGCGGGAAGGTGAGCGCGTTCGCCGACCGCGCCGGCTGACCCGCTTCGCCCTCAACCCTCGTGACCCCCTGACCGTCGCGCCCCGTCGTGATCTTGACGTGAGGAACGCGCGGGCGCGGGGTTCAGCCGGTGAGGATCAGGCGTTGGTCGCAGGCGTCCGCGATCGCGGCGTCGTGGGTCGCGATCACCACTGCGGCGCCGTAACCGGCGGCGATCCGCAGCACGTCCATCACCCGGTCACGCGAAGCCTCGTCAAGCTCGCTGGTCGGCTCATCGGCGACCAGCAGGCGCGGCCGGCCGATGACCGCTCGCGCGGTCGCCACCCGCTGGCGCTGACCGCCGGACAGCTGCGCCGGTAGCCGGCCGGCGAGCCGGTCCAACCGGAGCTGGGCGAGCACTGCCTCGGTTGCGCTGTCGATCTCCTCGTCCGGGTGGCCGGACGCCTGCAGCGGCAAGCTCACGTTCTCCTCGACGGTCAGCGTCGCCGCGAGCACGACCGGCTGTGTCACCACGCCGATCCGGCGCCGGTCGACGACATCAGCGGGTACGTCGTCGACCAGCGCGACCCCGTCCGAGGGGGGTGCGAGGCCGGCGAGCGCCGCCAGCACGCTGGTCTTCCCGGATCCGCTCGCGCCGACGACCGCCAAGATCACCCCGTCCTCGACGGTGAGGTCGAGCGGCTCGAGCAACCGGCGTTCCCCGACGCGTACGCCGAAGCCGTCCAACCGGAGCGTCATCGGTCGACCTCGCCATCACCGCGACTGAGCCGGACGTGAGGCGCGTCGGCCACGATCCGCACCCGGCTACCCGGAGGGAGCAGGGCCAGCGCCTCGGGGCTGAGCGGCACCGTGCCGTCCGGACCAACGATCGCGAACTGCTCGCCCGCCGTTCCGTCCAGGCCGACCCGCCCGTTCTGCATCGTCACGGTGCGTGGGAACGTCGAGGCGACGCTGCGGTCATGCGTGACGGCGATCACCGTCGTACCCGCCTCGCGGGTCGTCTCGTGCAGCGTCGCGACGACCGTCGCCTTGGATTCCGCATCGAGCCGGCTGGTGGGCTCGTCCGCGAGCAGCAGCGCCGGCCGGCGCGCCATCGTGACCGCGAGCGCGATGCGCTGCTGCTCGCCAGCCGACATCGTGCCCACCCGCTGATGCCCCTGCGGCCGCATCCCGTAACGCGCGAGGGTTCGTTCGGGCGCACGGTCGCCGGCGCGGCGCAGCAGCTGCACCGGAGTCGCGAACGGGGGCAACACCGTGGTCGGGTCCTGAACGAGCAACCCGACGCGGTCGCGGCGCAGCTGCCGGCCACCGCCGGCGTCGCGCGAGCTCATGGTGCGGCTGTCGACCGAGACCTCACCGGTCGTCGGGACCTGTAGGCCCGCAAGCAACGACAGCAGCGTCGACTTCCCGGACCCGGACGGTCCGAGCAAGGCGATCGACTCGCCCGGCTCGACGTGCAGGTAGACGTCGCGCAAGGCGACGACCTGTTCGCCCTGGCGCTGGTAGAGGTGCGTGACCTCGCGCAGCCAGACCTCGGCTCCCCGGCTGGTCTCGGTCGCCTTCATACCGCGGTCTCCCTCGCCCGGCGCAGCCCCGAGGTGCGGATCGACCAGCGCACGCTGAACGCCTCGACGAGCAGGAGCGGCAGCAGCGTCGCTGCGGCGGCGATGACCGCGGGCTCGGTCTGCACGGAAAGGATCGGCGCCGGTTGGGTGCCGCGCGCAGCCAGCGGCACGCCGGCGGCGGCCAGCCGGGCGACGAACAGTCCGGCTGCCGACCCGGCACCGACGCAGAACGCCATCCGTACGACGGCAGCGGCAAACCATCCGCAGCCGAGCGAGAACCGCGAAACACCGGCCGTCGCCAGCGCGACGTACTCGCTTCGCCGCCGGCGAGCCGCGACCGCCCCTTGCCCGCACAGCAGGGCCAGCGCGAGCAGCACCGCCATCGCGGCCACCGCGAGGTAGGCGTCGAGGCCGAGTGCGGGATCGAGCTGGTTCAGCCGGTGGATCGCCGCGGCCTTGGTACTGACGCCTTCGACCCGCACGTGCAACGCCTCGATGCGGGCCACGGCGTCTGCGGGGGCCCGGCTTCCGAGCCAGATCTGCGGCTGCACCAGCGTCGTACCAGGATTGGCACCCCGGTCGGCCAGCAACAGGTACGACAGGTCGACGAGCGTGCCGTTGTTCAGCAGCCGGGGCAGCGCTGCGGCACGCGCAACGACGTGGGCGGGCGGTTCGAAGGAGTCGACTCCGACCACGAGTGGTTCGCCCGGCGAGAAGACCGCCGGGATCTTCTTCGCCGCCTCGCGCCGCACCAGTGCTTCGCCACCGAGCACCGAGTCGTAGTGACCGGCCGTGATCCGCAGGCCGATCGGCACCGGCTGCAGGTGGAGCGCGTCACCGATCCACGGGCCGTTGCCGAGCCCGCCGATCGTGATGTCCAGCGGCTGGTGGCGCGGGGGGTTCGGAATGCTGAACGACAGAATGCGGCAGCCGCCCACCGCGCATCCGGGGGTGCGCCAGATGTAGTGGTGCCGGCCGGCGCGCAGGTCCTGCCCCTTCGCAGACCGCAGTGCACCGTTCGGCAGTGCGTAGTCGAGGGTGAGCGACTCGGGGACCTTGCCCGGCTTCGAGTTGTCGATGGCAAGCCGCAGCGGCGCGCCCTTGAAGGTGAACGGCCTGACCCGCATCGGGTCGATCAGCTTGGCGAGCTGTGCCGGCGTGCGCCCGGCCACTCGTCGTGACCAGCCGGCCACCGCGGCCAGCCGCGGCGCGTCGACGGCCAGGGTTCGCTCGTCCGGCGATCCGAGCGGCACTACCTGCACGGCGGCCATCGCCCACCGGCCGTTCGGGTCAAGCTGCTGCACGATGCCGGGCAGTGTCCTGACCGACGCAAGGTCGACGGACACGACCCGGTCCGCGCCGACGATCAGCCCGGCACGATCGTCGCGGTCCCTGACCGCGCCCCGGTCGATGGCGACCGCGAAGGCCAGCAGGCTGACCGCCATCGCCACGACCGCGGTCACTCGCCACGCATTGACGTCGCGCCGCAGCTCTCGGACCAGCAGGTACACCGACAGCCGGCGAGTACGCCGGGTCCGTCGCACCACGGGCCCGAGCAACGGCGGGATGCCGCGGGCGAGGAGCAACGCGACGGCGAGGCCGCAGATCGTCGGTGTCACGAGCGCCCACGGAGTGGCCTTCGATCGGATCCCGCCGGCGACCACGAGCTCGATCAGGCCGGCTACGGCAAGGGTGAAGATCGCGACTTCCCACCAGGTCGCAGCGTTGCCGGGCTCCGCGGTCGCCGACAGCAACGTCGTACGACGAGCCGCCCACAGCGCAATCACGCCAGCGGTGAGGATGCCACCGGCCGCGACCGCCGCAACGCCGAGCTGGCTGTCGTGCGGCAGGACGGGCACCGGGGTGCCTGGCAGCAACCAGTGCCCGAGCGCGAGCCGCACCGCAAGCCGGGCGAGGGCCGCCCCCGCCGCGCTGCCGAGGACCACCAGGACGATCGGCTCGATCGCGAGCTCGGCAGCGACGAGCAGCGCATGCCGACCGCGAACATTGGCAGCCATCATCTCGGTACGCCGCGCGGTCGAGGACACGCACAACACGACGGCGAGAACGAGCGCGAGCAGCGCGAGCAGCTGCGCGACCGATACCAGCGTCACCCTGCCGAGCGTGCTGCGATCCGCGGCATCGAGCGTGAGCAGCTGCGGCAGGTCGGTGGTGACCACGACGTGGCCGGTGTTGTCGATCGCCTGGAACACGGTGATCGCGTGCCGCAACGACGCAGCATCGGCCGGCACCACGCGCGAGGCCTGCAGCGGCTCACGAACGAAGACCTGCGCGAAGGTGTAGAGCGGGATCGCGTGGAACAACGCCGGAGTGGTCAGCACCGTGGTCGGCAGCGCCTGTTCCGGCGACGCCGTCGTCACCGGCGCGGCGCCCATCCAGTACGCCGCGCCCGGCTGCCGGACCTGGTAGGTCCCGACCAGCGTGACGAACCGCGACGGCGTCACACCGGTCGGCGGCCCCTTCTTGGTGTGAATGGTGACCCCGAGAATGGTCGTGTTGATCTGCCCGTTCGGCTCGACCTCCCACTGGTTGATCCGCAGCCGGCTGCCGATCTTCAGGCCGTCCTGAGCGGCGACCCCCGCCGGCAACGCAACGTCCGGCCCGGTAGTGGGGCAGGTGCCCGACACCATCTGCACCTGAGCACACAGGCCGCTGCTCGTCACGAGGTTGATCGGGTCGCTGACGAGGTGTCCCGGCCGCCACAGGTAGGCGGCGATCGACGTACCGGTGATGCGCTGCGATGCGAGCGGCAGGTTGCTGCTCACGTAGGTCTCGAGGTCCTTGAGCGGGTCGAAGCGCGGAGTGCCCGCCGCCGAGATCACCACTCCCGACTGCGCGGGTGGCGCGGCCTCCAACCGGGCGCGCAACCCGGACGTCGCGGCCGCGTCGCGATAGATGAAGGCGCCTGCCGCGGAACCCGCGGCAAGCATCGTGGTCAGGAGGATCATCACGGCGATCCCGCGCCGATGCCAGACGCCGGCAGCGGAGTACGAGGCCCACGCCCACGCTTTCGACCGCCGCACCCCGGGACCTCGCTTCTCTCCCGTGCACTGTGACCGACCGCGACGAGAGCCCGCGACGATCACCGCCGAATCGACGCCCAATCGTGACCGGCTCAAGGCCGGCCGGGTGCGGGCGGGTTTGAGCACGCTCTGATGGGCGTCCCGGGCGCTCTGGGCAGCTCTCGCCAGTGCTCCGGCAGGCTCGGCCTGGAACAGATCATCCCGATAACGCCGTGACGTACCGAATGTTCTTCGCCATACTGGAGGATTCAGCGAAGAGA
>Ga0335074_10010823_pt1 | contig 12757 bp, 11 predicted proteins | sample Lox_Sample_23_FD_206715 | JGI IMG/M metagenome (GOLD analysis project Ga0335074, IMG submission 206715) | Soil microbial communities from Loxahatchee National Wildlife Refuge, Florida, United States - Lox_Sample_2.3 | ecosystem: Environmental > Terrestrial > Soil > Wetlands | place: USA...
GCGCAGGCTGTCCTGCAGCGCCCTCGCCGCGAGGGCCGCCTGCTCGGTCAGGTCGTCGAGCTCGCCGACCGCGAGCTGGTCCGCTGCGGTGCGGGCAACCAGATCCAGGTAGCGGTCGTTCAGGCCGGATAGCTCGAGCGCGTCCCGCCAGTCCCGCCGGGCTGCATCGGCGGCGGCCACCTGGCCGGCGAACCGCTCCAGCGCGGCCACCCTGGCGCCCGTCGCGTCGGCCGCGAGCGAGATGGCCCGATGCTGTGCCGCCAGCACGGCGACGGTGAGCTGGCCGGCCGGGTCCTGCGTGGCGTGCAGCCGCCGCAGCTCGCTGATCTCGCGCAGCGCGACGGCGACGTCCCACTCGTGCCGGCGCAGCACTGGCTCCTCCGCCGTGACCAGTCCTTCGGCCAGAACCTCCGAGGTGAGGATGGTCTCGATCGCGAGCTGCACCCTGGCCAGCACGATCCGGTCGTCCTCGTGCAGGTCGTGCGGGTAGACGATCTGGCTGTCCAGCCGGGCGAGCTCGCGCTGCCCGGTGCGCCGCCACAGCCTGCGGCGCTCGCGGCGCGGCTCGCGCCCCGCCAGCGGCTCGGTCACCAGCTGCCGGAGGGCCTCCGGCAGGTCAGGGTCGCAGGCTGGCTGAGCCCAGCGCGCTTTCCTGGCCGCCATGCATCCTCCCTGACCGGATCCTAACCCGGCGGACGGCTGAGCAGTTGCGGGCTGCACGGGCGTCCGGGCGCTGCGTTCCGGTCGTGAGGGTTGTGGTTTTGATCACTGGCCCTAGTGGCCGCCGCGATCAGCGGAATGAGTTCCGCGGTGAGCCGTGTTCGAGGTAGCGGTACTGCAAACATTTCGCAAACGACCGGCTCGCCACCGGCCGATCTCCGGCTTCCGGCGCGCTCCCATACCGGGCAAACACGCCCAGGAAGGCTGGACAAGAAGTGACGCAGACCCCAGTAGCGGGCGCGGGCGGCACGGCTGTGATCGAGGCTGACGTCCGGGAGGGAACCTACGGCGCCAAAGTTGCCACGATCGAGCCGGGCGGGGCTGAGTACATCCCGCTGAGCGAGCGGCACGGCAAGCCGCTCCAGCAGTTCTGGACCTGGGTGTCGCCGAACATGGAGTTCGCGACCGTCTTCGTCGGCATCATCGGCGTCTGGTTCTTCGGCCTGAACTTCTGGCTGACGGCGCTCGCGGTCGTGCTCGGCACCGCGCTTGGCTCGCTGTCGATGGGCTTCCTCGCGGCCCGCGGGCCGCTCTTCGGCGTGCCGCAGATGGTGCTGTCCAGGATCGGCTTCGGCCGGCTCGGCAACATCCTGCCCGCTGGCATCAACGCGCTGGTCGCGGGCGTCGGCTGGTTCGCCGTGAACAGCGTCAGTGGCGCCTTCGCGCTGAACGCTCTGCTGCACTGGAACACCAAGATCTGCCTGCTGATCATCGTGCTGCTCCAGCTTGCCGTGGCATTCTTCGGCCACAACCTGGTGCATGCCTTCGAGCGCTGGGCGTTCCCGGTGCTCGTGGTGATCTTCGCGATCGCCGCTGGCGTCATCTTCAGCAAGGCCCACTACGGCGCGCACGTCGCCCCGATCCCGGGCGGCTCGCTCGGCGGCTGGCTCATCACGTTCGGTGCCGCGTTCGGCTACGCGGCCGGGTGGAACCCGTACGCCTCCGACTACACCCGCTACCTGCCGAAGAACACCAACCGCAGGGCCGCCGGCCTGTGGGCTGCCCTCGGCGTGTTCGTCTCCTGCCTGGTCCTTGAGCTGGTCGGCGCTGCCGCTGCCACCATCACCGACGTGGCGAAGTACGCGAACAACCCGACGGCGGGCTTCGTCAGCAACATGCCGGTCTGGGTCGGCGACATCACCCTGCTGGCGATCGCCCTCGGCGCGGTCTGCGCGAACGCGCTGAACGTCTACTCCGGCTCGATGTCGTTCCTCGCCCTCGGCATCAAACTGCCGCTCACCCTCCGGCGGGCGATCGTGGCGATCGTGTTCGGCGTCGCCGGGTTCTTCGTGGCGCTGTCCGGCCTGTCCGACGCGGGCACGAAGTACAACAACTTCCTGCTGGTCATCGCCTACTGGATCGGCCCGTGGCTGGGCGTGTTCTTCGCCGACCAGTTCCTGCGGCGCGGCAGGAACGTCGCCGGCTTCCTGTTCGACCGCAAGCACAACCCGTGGGCTGGCGTGGCCGCGATGGCGATCGGGATCGGCGTGTCGATCTGGCTGTTCGCCAACCAGACCGACTATGTCGGGGTCGTGCCCAGGCACTGGCCGGCCTTCGGCGACCTCACCTTCGAGGTCGGGTTTGTCCTCTCGGCCGTCCTGTACGCGATCTTCTTCCGGTTCCAGCGCGACAGCGCGCGGGAGGAGACCCTGGTGGTGCCGGGGGAGGAACCGGCTGGCGTTAGCGCAGCCTGACCCGCCAGTTCCGGCCTAGGACGGGAACGTGGCCGTCGGCGCCCGTGCACTTCGCACGGGCGCCGATGTGGTCACGAGCGCAGGAAGGTGACCTGCTCCTCGGCGCCGTGCCAGGTGACCGTGTGCTGCGCCGGCGTCGCCCTGGCCACCACCTTGCCGCCGCGCAGCACCAGCGTGCGCGGCGCGATCAGGCGGAGGGCGTCTGCCTCCGACGGCGCGTCGAACACCACCAGGTCGGCGGGCCCGCCAACCCGCAGGCCGTAGTCCGGGATGGCCAGGGCGGCGGCCGGGTTCACGGTGATCATCCGGATCAGCTGGCGCAGCTCCTCGTCGCCGGACATCTGGCCGAGGTGCACCAGCACGAACGCGGCCTGCAGCGGGTCGCCGTAGCCGAGCGGGTACCACGGGTCCATGACCGAGTCGTGGCCGATGCAGACATTGACCCCGGCGGCCGCGAGCTGCTTGATCCGGGTGTGGCCGCGGCGGATCGGGCCGGTGTCGAAGCGGCCCTGGAGGACTGAGTTGTCCAGCGGGTTGGTGACCATGTGCAGCCCGGCCCTGACGATGTTGCTGATCAGCCGGTAGGCGTAGGCGGCGTTATAGGAGTGCATGGCGGTGGTGTGGCTGGCGGTGACCCGGCCGGACATGCCGCGCCTGATCGTCTCGGCGGCCATCACCTCGACGAACCGGGAATGGTCGTCGTCGGTCTCGTCGCAGTGGATGTCGACGGCGAGGCCGTGCTCGTCGGCGAGCGCCATCGCGAACTTCACCGACTCGACGCCGTCCTCGCGCGTCAGCTCGTAGTGCGGGATGCCGCCGACGACGTCCGCGCCCAGCTCGACAGCTTTGCGGATGAGCTCGCGGCCGCCGTCGAAGGCGAGGATGCCCTGCTGCGGGAACGCCACCAGCTGCAAGTCGATCAGCCCGCGGGTCTCCTCGCGCAGGTCGATCAGGGCGCGGAGCGCCGTGAGCTGCGGGTCACAGACGTCGACGTGGCTGCGGACGTGCTGCACACCGCAGGCCAGCTGCCAGCGCAGGATCTGCCGGACCCTGGACTGCACGTCGTCGTGGCTGAGGCTGGCGAGCCGTTCGGCCCAGACGGCGATGCCCTCGAACAGCGACCCGGAGACGTTCGGCCGCGGCTGACCGACCGTCAGCACCGCGTCCAGGTGGATGTGCGGTTCCACCAGCGGCGGCGTTACCAGCCGCCCGGCCAGGTCGATGACCTCCGGTTCGGTGTCGCCCGCCGCGGCAGTCTTACCCGGGGCCGGGGGCTCGATCGCGGTGATGACGCCGCCGGTGATCGCGATGTCGGACTCCTGGCCGGCGATGCGGGCATTGCGCAGGATCAGATCCGTCATCCGCTCATCATCGCAGCGCGAGTCATGCCCCGGCCGCGGCGCCCGAGGTGCCCGGCTGGCAGCCCGGCGATCATGGTGCGTCGGCTCGTCAGCTCCGTTTGCGCGGCTCACTCGTCGCGGAGCGAGTCGAGCTGGTAGCTGCGGATCTCGCGGATAGCCTCGTCGAGCTGCGCTACTGCCTCGGCGATACGGTCGCGGGCGAGGTCGCCAGGCAGGTCGGCGGACTCCTGGAGACTCAGCCCAACCTGGAACAGGTCGCGCACGATCCGGTCGAGTAGCTCCCGGCTGCGCCGGGTCTGATCGGCAACGGCCGCCCTGGCGATGTCGGCCAGGTCCTGTCGGCGCCCGGCCTGCGTGGCGTCGCGGATCACAATGAGGATGAAGTGACCAGTGGCAGTCGGTACCGGGCTGAGGCTGATCTCGACCGGGATGGTCGCCCCGTCGCTGCGCATGCCGACAAGGCGGGCTCGCTCACCCATCGGCCGCAGTGCCGGGGCCCGCGCATAGGCCGCTCGGTAATCCTCGTGGGCAGCACGCAGGTCAGGCGGGACCAGCGACTCGACGCGCCGGCCGATCAGCTGGTCCCGCTGATAACCGAACATCTCCGCGCACCGGCTGTTGGCCAGGACGATCTCGCCGTCCTCGCGGCTCAGCGCCAGCCCGTCACCGAGCGCGTCGATGAGGTGCCACAGCACGGCCGGAGTGATTGCGCTGACGGCAGCCTCGGCTGCCAGCGCGGTCGGGCGGCTGCCGTTGGCCTTCACCGCTCCGGTCAGGATGGCGGCAGCGCTCGCGCTGGGTGTCCCGGCCGCGAGCGCGCCCGCTACAGTCGGGAAAATAGCGACGATTCGGTCGATTCCCTCGATGCTGATAGTCCGCCGGACGACAGGCTCGGAGACGACAAGCCGCAACTGGATGCCGTTGGCGGCGGCTCGCTGATAGGCGCGCGCGATGGCGTCGAGGCCTGCGTGGTCGCACGACACGGTACCGGTCATGTCGAGAACGACCGCCGCCGCGCCCCGGTTGATGACGGCCAGCAGCCGGTCGCGGAGCTGACCGGCATTGCCGGCGCCGACATGCTCGGGGAGCTGGACGACCGCTTGACCGCCCGCCCATTCGACCGGATACGCGTCGTCATGCATGCCGCAATGATCGCATCCGGGCGGCCGGATGCGACTGGAGTGGCCCTGATGTCCCCGGGCGTGCCTGCTCAGCCGCAGACGGTTTGCGGACCATCTTGCCCGGGCCACGCAGGTTCCCCCGGCCATGCCGGGGCCACTGGCCCTGCGGCCGGCGCGGTCTGAGCTAGCTGTGCGGCGAGGCTCGTCAGCATCGCGCGAACGGACAGCTCCGCGACTCTGTTCATCACTATCCTGTCCAGGCCGGCACCCAAAGCACCGAGCGGCGGCCGGTAGCACCCGGTGATCTCCAGCCGGCTGCCGCGGCCCTGCGAACCGCCGGTCAGCCTGATGTCCGCGTCGAGGACCGGGAACAAGGTCGCCGTGACGCCGACCGCCTCCCAGCGCATGCCAACGCTCATGACCCCGTGGCGGTACACCGGGTCAAGCAGCTGGACCCGCACAATCCGCGAGGCGCCCAGGACGTCGCCGAGCGGGCCGACCCGCAGCAGGTGATCCATGCCGCCGAGATACGCCTGCTGCGAAGACTGGGTCAGCGAACCGTCCCGGACGATTCCGGCCATCCTGGATTGAGCGACGCCGATGCTGACGTCGAGCGACTGGCTGGCCGAGACGAACATACAACCAGGCAAGCGCGGGACGGTCCGGCTGGCTCAGAGTCGAAGGTCCCTTTGCGGCGGTGCCGAGGGCCCGAGCAGGGCGAAGGGGCGCGACGCCCTGTCAGGAACTGGCCGAGTCGCTGGTCGCGGGATTGCGGGCAGCGTCGTCGCGGCCGTACTCGCGCAGCGTCTCGGCCAGCTCTTCCAGCGCCGGAAGCGCCTCGGTGACTGCCGCCGCGCGGTCCGAGGGGAGCATGTCCATGCACCGCGACACCGCTGCAGCGCGGCGCGCCTTGATCTGCTGGTCGACCTCCCGGCCCGCCTCAGTCGTGATCACCGAGGCGCTGCGCAGGTCTTCCGGGTCGGGGATGCGGTCGATCAGCCCCATCGCGGTCAGCCGGCTGATGACCCTGGACAGCATCGTCGGGTTGAGGCCCTCCAGGTCGCCGAGCTCGGGCAGGCCAAGGGGCCCGCGCGCCACGATGAGGCCGAGCACCGACGCCTGCGAGGGAGTCAGGCCTGCGCCGGTCGCTGAGGTGTTCAGCTGGCGGGCGAGCTTGGCGATGACCCGGCGAAGCCGGATCGCGCCATCGGCATCCATGGGCAGATCCTAGCGCTAGTTGCCTGCCGGCAGGCAGTGTAGGGTGTGGCTGAGGGTGACGGAACAGGTAGCACAGGCGAGTAGCGCCCACGGGCCGGTAGCGGAGGATGCGGCACGCGGGCGTCTCGTTATTTTCGCCGTCGTGTCCATAGCTCTGATGATGGCCTCGATCGACCAGACCATTGTGGCGACTGCCCTGCCCGACATTCAGCGGGACCTGGGTGCTCAGGTCAACTGGAGCAGCTGGACGATCACGGTGTACGCGCTCGGCCAGGTCATGGTCATGCCGCTGGCCGGGAAAGTCGGCGATCAGCTCGGGCGCAAGCGGGTCTTCCTCGGTGCCGCGGTGCTGTTCACCACAGCCTCGCTGTGCTGCGGCCTCGCCGGGAACATCTACCTGCTGATCGGGCTGCGCGCGGTCCAGTCGGCGGGCGGCGGCATGTTCATGCCGACCGCGACCGGGATCATCGCCGAGTTGTTCGGCAAGGACCGGGACCGCGCGGTGGGGCTGTTCTCGAGCATCTTCCCGATCGGCGGGATCGTCGGGCCGGTTCTCGGCGGCCTCTTCGTCACCTACTGGTCCTGGCGCGGCATCTTCCTGGTCAACATCCCGGTAGGGATCGTCCTGATCACGCTCGGGATGATCTTCATCCCGGATATCGCCCGCCGTCCTGACCGGGACCTCGACATTCGCGGTGTGCTGCTGCTCGGCTGCACGCTGCTGCCCGCGATGCTCGGCATCGCGTACCTGGGCGGCACCGGCGGGAGCCCGATCAGCCCGTACTTCCTGGTGCCCGAGTGCGCCGCGGTCGCTTCCGCCTGGGCGTTCGTCCGGCACTCGGCCAGAGCCCCGTCCCCGTTCATCTCGCTGCGGTTCCTCAGCGGACGCGGATTCGCGGTCATGAACATGCTGAACTTCCTCTACGGCAGCACCGTTCTCGGCTTCGCGCCGCTGGTGCCGCTGTACGCGGAGGACCGGTTCGGCCTGGCGCCGCTGCCGGCCGGCACGCTGCTCACCGCGCGCGCCGTCGGCATGATCGCCACCGCCGGGCTCGCCGTCTACCTGCTGCGTCGCACCGGCTACCGGTGGCCGATCGCCGTCGGTTTCGCGCTCTGCGCACTCGGCCTGCTAGCAACGGCCGCCAGCCCGCACGGCCTGACCGTGTACGCCTGGCTCGCCCTCGGCACCGGCATCTGCGGCGTCGGCGCGGGCATCTCGACACCGGCCTCGAACAACGCCACGCTTCAGCTCGCGCCCGAGCACGCGGCCGCGGTGGCGGGGCTGCGCGGCATGTTCCGCCAGGCTGGCGCCATCACGGCGGTGTCGATCACCGCGGCCATCGTCGCGCGGAGCGCAGATCCCGGCATCGCGCAGGCGCACGTGTTCCTGGTCTTCGCGGCGGTCCTCATCGTCGCGCTGCCGTTCGTCCTGCTGGTGCCTGAGCACCGGGGCAGCTGGTAACTCCGGGAACTTTTGCTCGTTCACGGACGTCCTGATCGACGGGTTCGGCGGTCAGGAGGCGACGGTGGAGCGCACCGAGCTAGCACGGCTTGAGCGTCAGGTTAACGACGAGATAGTGAGCCGCTTCCCGGCTGGTGCCGTGCAGCGGGCAACGCTGCTGACGGACCAAGATGATCCGCAGCTCGGCCCTGATGAGCTGCTGGTCCGGGTGTTCGCCGCGCTCAGCGGCGACCAGTCTCTGCAGTCCTGGGCAGCCGAGCACGAGACTGCGCTGCGCCGGCTCCGCCGTGAGGTGTCGTGGCGGCTGCCGCCGGCCCGGCTGCTGGAGTTCACGATCGACCAGGACGGTGCCGAGCGAATCGTCATGCCGCACGATCCGGAGCTCGCCAGCGCGCCGGTTCCGTCGCGCGAGATCGTGCAGACGGCCATGGCCATCCTGCGGTCCCGGTACGTGTTCCCTGACCGTGCTGCCGAGGCCGCCGCCAGTATCGAGGCGCGCCTCGCCGCCGGCGAGTACGACGACCTGGCCGAACCGGAGCTCGCCGAGCGGCTGACGACCCAGCTGTACGCCGTCTGCGCCGACAGGCACCTGCGGGTGCGGGCTCACGCCGAGCCGAGGCGCCCGCCGCCGCCCCCTGACCGCGCCGGCGATGACCGGCGTAAGAGCCGGCCCGACATGCAAGCGATAGGAAGGCTGGATAACTTCGGCATTCACCGGGTTGAGCGCCTTGAGGGTAACGTCGGTTACATCGACCTGCACCGGGTCGCAATGCCGCAGAGCGCGGGGGCTTCGATCGCCGCGGCAATGGAGCTGGTGTCGGGCACGTACGCGCTGATCATCGACCTGCGGCGGAACGGCGGCGGATCTCCGGACGGCGTCGTGTTCTGGTGCAGTTATCTGTTCGACGGCCCTGGCACGCATCTCAACGACATCTACGAGGCTGAGACGGGGGAGACCCGGCAGTTCTGGAGCGTGCCGTATGTGCCAGGCACGCGTTACCTGGACAAGCCGGTCTACCTGCTGACCAGCCACGACACCTTCTCCGGCGGCGAGGACTTCTGCTACACGCTGCAGGCGCTTGACCGGGCTGAGCTGATCGGCGAGACGACGGGCGGTGGCGCGCACCCGACCGGCATGCGCCCGCTCAGCCCGACCATGGCGATCGCCGTGCCTTTTGCCAGGTCGGTCAACCCGATCACCGGCACTAACTGGGAGGGCACCGGCGTCGTGCCAGACGTTTCCGTCCCGGCGGAAGACGCCTGCAACGTTGCCTATGCGATGGCCCTCCGCCATGTGCTCTCGCTGGAGCTGCCACCACCGATCCGCGACCAGGCCGCGGCGGCCCTGGCCCGGCTGGACCCCTGACCTGGCTGATTCCGCCGGGCTTGCTACGGTGCCGGCATGGCGATGGCGCTGAGCGAGGCGACGACCCGGCTGCTCGACGGGAAGAACTACGCCGTCGTGGCCACCATCAATCCCGACGGCAGCCCGCAGACGTCGGTGATCTGGGTCGGCCGCGACGGCAGCGACGTGGTGTTCTCGACCGTGGAAGGGCGTCTCAAGCACCGCAACATGACGCGCGACCCGCGGGTCAGCATCTCGGTGATCGACACTGCCGATCCGGAGAACTACGTGGAGCTGCGCGGCCGTGCGTCGATCAGCCCCGACGTCGGCCGGCAGCTCGATACCCAGCTCTCCTATAAGTACGACGGCAAAGCGCCGGAGCCCGACCGGCCCGGCGCGGTCCGGGTGGTCGTCCGGGTCGTCGTCGAGCGGGCCGCCGGTCGCGCCGCCTGACTAGGCCGGAGCCGGACCGCCAGCCGCAAGGAACCGCTCGCCGATGACTCGCGCGGCTGCACGGATCTCCGGGCCGCGGACGATCCGGTAGGGCACGCGGATCCCGGCAAGCTGCTCGGCGTACCACTCGGGATTGCTGGTGCTGCCGGTCAGCCGGGAGGTCGCCGGGTCGACGGGCTCAAGCCGCCCGAGCGTACGGGGGACACACCACGCCACGGACTCGAACGACCCGTCGATGACGATCTCGGCCTCGTACTCCCAGCCGACAGCGAGATGGGCCTCCAGCATGGCGACGGGGTCCAGGTCGGCGGGCGGGCTGAAGAGACTGCCGTCGACGACCGTTATCCCGCCGATCCGGTCCACCCGGTACGCCCGCTGCGCGTCCGCGCTTTTCGACCAGCAGAGCAGGTACCAGCGGCCATGGCGGACGATCACAGCCCACGGCTCGGCCTCGATCCCGAACTCCGCGCCCTTCTCAGACCGGTAGCGCAACTGGACCAGCCGACGGTCCGAGATGGCCTGGACGAGCGCGGCCGTGATGTCAGGATCCGGCCGTGCGGCGGCCCGGTCGGGGGCCGGCGCGATCGCGCGGCGGACCGCCTCGGCCTGAGCGGCGACCGGCTGAGGCAGGGCGCGCATGATCTTGCCAAGCGCGCTGCCGACCAGATCGGCGGGATCGCTCGCCTGGTGATGGCCGTCCAGCACGGCCATGACGAGACCGAGCGCCTCGGCGGCGGTAAATGTCAGCGGCGGCAGCCGGAGACTGCGGCCGAGGCGGTAGCCGCCGTAAGGCCCGCGAGCTGACTCGATCGGGATCTCGGCCTCGCGCAGGATGGAGACGTAGCGCCTGGCAGCCCGCTCGGAGACACCGAGCTTGTCAGCGAGACGCTCCGCCGTGATCCCCGGGCTGCCCTGGATCAGCTCGAGCGTCAGGAGGGCCCGCGCTGCCGGGCTCGCATCGGAATTCACGGCACTCCTACTACTACGGACTCCTGCAAGGACAAGGCTCCGGCGGGGACAAGGCTCCGGCGGGGACAAGGGCTCCGGCGGGGACAAGGCTCCCGCGATTACGGAAGGGAAGCGTCCGGAACCAGGCTAGCGGCAGAATTGGCGTCAGGATCCGCATCCAGCCGGCGGAGGACGCCATGATCGGCAAGCTGTTCTGCGTCGCGTTCGACGCGCCGGACCACCGCGCGCTCGCACGGTTTTATGCCGCGCTGCTGGACGGTGAGGTGGTCGGTGACCTCAGCGACTGGATCGCGATCCGGACGCCGGATGGCTGGCGGCTCGGCTTCCAGCCGGCGCCTGACCACGTCCGCCCGACCTGGCCGTCGCAGCAGCTGCCACAGCAGCTGCACCTGGACTTCCAGGTGCCCGACCCGGCGGAGGCAGCGCGCCGGGCGGAGTCACTCGGCGCCGAGCGGGTCGGCGGCGACGGGGTGCAGCTGATCGTCATGACTGACCCGGCGGGCCACCCGTTCTGCCTGTGTGCCAGCGAGCCTGCTGACCCGATCCGCGTGTTCGGAGCGTGCATCGATTGTCCCGAGCCAGCCGCGCTGGCTCCTTTCTACACCGGGCTGCTCGGCCTGGAGGTGCGCTACCAGGGGGACGATGGCGCCTGGCTGGGCGGTGACGGCCCGATGGCCTGCCTCACGTTCCAGGGGGTGGACGGATACCAGCCGCCAGACTGGCCCGACCCGGCCCGGCCGCAGCAGGTGCATCTCGACGTCCTGGTCGACGACATCGACGTGGCGGAACGGCAGTTGCTTGAGATCGGTGGGCGGCCGCTGCCCGGCGATGGCGAGAGCTGGCGCGTCTACGCCGATCCGGCCGGTCATCCGTTCTGCCTGATTTTCGATAGCGAGCCAGCCGCAAAGGACGCGTGAAGACCCCGGCCACCGCCGTTAAGAAGGTGTGAAGATCACTGGTGATGCCCGCACCCGGGCATGAACTAGCAGTGTGCACCCTGGCCGCGCGGACCCCGGCGGTCCGGGCAACGCCATCGCCACGAGCGAATGCTAGGACTGCGAGCTGTCGGCTGGCTATCCCTGTGGCGCTATCACGCTGTGCGTCGCGCGCGGTCAGCTGGTCCGTTTCAGCCGAGCGCAGGGAATCTAGCCCCGGCCTCGTTCAGCAGCCTCCGCTCGGCCGGCGACGCGTCAGCCCTACAGGTCAGCCAGGCGATCAGGGTGACCCGGCCGCACCGTGTCTGGTCTCGCACGCGACGTGCGGTGCCGGGCGGCAGCCAGAGATTCTCGAGCACGTCGGCAGCCTCCTCGGTGAGCCACGGCGGGCGGCCGAGCCCGGCGGCCAGGTCCAGGCCGTGCACGGCCAGCTCGACAAGCCTGGTGCCGGCGAAGTCGGTCAGCAGCATCCGGTCGCCGTGCCGCGTCGTGATAGTGCGGTCCGGGGGAGCGGACGCCAGTAGCGATACTGTCTCGCGACAGCGGCGCCCGAGTTCCCGCGTCATCTGCTCCGGCTCGCCCAGCTCCCTGGCGAGCGCCCTGGCGGTCGCGATGCGGTCGGCGTCGACGGCTGCGGAGAACCTGTTGTCTTGCCGGTAGTAGTCGGCCGTGCCGGCCGTACCGGAACTGGCCGTGCCGGAACTAGCCGTACCGGGGCTAGCCAGGCCCGGGTCTGACGGCTCTGGCTCGGCCAGGGCTTGCGCGACTCGACCCGCGCCGATTACGACGTGGCATAGTAGTTCGCCGACCGTCCAGGGCGCGCAGGGGCTGGGCAGGCTAGACTCCTGCACGGTCAGCCCTGTCAGGGCCGCCTGCAGCGCTTCCGCTTCGGCGGCAAGGGCTCGGGTAGTGGCATCGTGGGTCATGTCCGAACAGTAACTAGCCCAGGGTGCTGATGACTCTGGCGCGCGAGCGAAACGATCTCGAGATGAGGCTGTCGAGGCGACCACCGCCGGAGGATGCCGGGGAGACGCTGCCCCCCGCCCCCGGCGGCGACCCGGCAGACCCGCGGCCAGATGGCTCGGCTGCACCTGACGCGACCGCGGTAGCCCCGGCCCCGGCAGCCTCAGCGCCCGCTGCCTCAGCCCCGGCTGATCTGGCGGCCGCGCTCGTGGTCGAGGACCAGCTCGAGCCGCGTGTCCGGATGCCGACCGACTTGCTGCGGTGCGTGACCGGCAGTCTCGAGATCGCGCTGCTGGTCGTCATCGGCCTGGTTGCCGGCGCCACGGCGAGCGGCTTCGAATATGACGTGGTGCACGTCAGCGAGAAGCTCGCCAGCGCCCTGCTCGACCCGCTGCACGGCCTGGCGGTCGCCGCCCTGATTGTGCTGCCGGCCGCCCTGGCCATCCGGCTCGTCGTGATCAATCAGCTCCGCACCCTGATCGAGGCTGTCGTCATCGCGGCGGTTGCCGCCGGCGC
>Ga0335074_10010824_pt1 | contig 12756 bp, 9 predicted proteins | sample Lox_Sample_23_FD_206715 | JGI IMG/M metagenome (GOLD analysis project Ga0335074, IMG submission 206715) | Soil microbial communities from Loxahatchee National Wildlife Refuge, Florida, United States - Lox_Sample_2.3 | ecosystem: Environmental > Terrestrial > Soil > Wetlands | place: USA: Florida...
GCGACCTGCTCGAGGCCGAGCCCGACATCAAGGTGGTCGGCGAGGCGGGAACCGTATCCTCGGCGCTGGCCCGCATCCCGGCGCTCAAGCCGGACGTGGCGGTACTGGACGTGCGTCTGCCGGACGGGGACGGGGTGTCGGTATGCCGGGAGATCCGGTCCCGGATGCCCGAGGTCGCCTGCCTGATGCTCACCTCGTTCGGCGACGACGAGGCGCTGTTCGACGCGATCATGGCCGGGGCGGCGGGCTACGTGCTCAAGCAGATCCGCGGTACCGACCTGGTCGGCGCGGTCCGGACCGTGGCCTCGGGCCAGTCCATGCTGGACCCGCGCGCGGCCAGCCAGCTGATGGCCCGGCTGCGGGATCAGTCGACGCGACGTGATCCCCTGGCCGGCCTGTCCGCCCAGGAGCGAAAGATCCTGGAGCTGATCGGGGAGGGGCTGACCAACCGGCAGATCGGCGAGCAGATGTTCCTGGCCGAGAAGACGGTGAAGAACTACGTGTCGGCCCTGTTCGCCAAGCTGGGCATGGAGCGCCGCACCCAGGCCGCCGCGTACGCGGTCCGGGTATTCGACGACCAGCACGACCCCAGGAGTCCCGGCGAGTAGGGACGTTGTTCCCTAGGCCCGGCGCCCGCGCCCCTGGCATTCTCCTGGATATGGACTCCGACGGCCTCGCCCCGAAGACACTGACCAAGGCAGAATGCTTCCGCCTCATGGCATCGGTGCCCGTGGGGCGGGTCATCTATACCCGGCAGGCGCTGCCCGCGGTGGACCTGGTCAGCTTCGCGCTCGACGGCGGCGACATCATCATCACGACGGACCGCCACGGCCAGCTGGCCGCCGCGACCCGCGGGGCCGTGGTCGCGTTCGAGGTTGACAGCGTGGACCCCGACCTGCGCACCGGGTGGAGCGTCACCGCAGTCGGCCATGCGCACGAGGTCACCGACCCGGACGAGGTCGGCCGGCTGGAGCAGATAGGCCTCAGCTCGTGGGCGCCCGTGAAACGGGGTTATTTCATGCGGATCTCGCCGGGGATTCTCAACGGCCTGCGGCTGACCGCGCTCAGCTCAGAACACCTTCACCCGACCCCGCGAGAGCAGCAGTGCGCCTAGCTCCGCGGGAGCGGCTGGCGGAGGTCGCCGGCGCTAGGGCGTAATCCGGAGACCAAGGTCCCCTGCATCGCTGACGTACAGCCCTGTCGCTTCCCCGCCGCGATCAGAGAACCTGGATCCATGGCACGAGGAGCAGCCTGGCTCCTGTTGGCCACCGGACTGGCCCGGATGGAAGGCGCGACCGCCGCGTACACCCGGGCCAGCGACAATTCCCGGGCCTACCCTCCGCCGCGTTCGGCCATCGTGACGATCAGCCGCGGGGTACGCGCCATTCCAGCCTGGTCCCGGGCGGGTCCGCGGCTGGATCGGCCGGGCCGGCCTGGAGCTCGCCGCCGAGCTTCTCGGCACGGATGGCCAGGTTCCGCAGCCCGCTGCGCCTGCCGTCGGCCGGGATCCCGGTCCCGTTGTCGGTGACCTGGACGGCCAGCATCCGGTCCGCATCGACGTCCACCATCACGTCGACCCGGGTGGCGTTCGCGTGCCTGGCCGCGTTGGACAGGGCCTCGCGCAGCGCCGCGAGCGCTTGCTCGGCCACCTCCGGCCTGATCTCGCCGCCCAGGCCCGCCCCGAGCCGCAGCGACGGGCCGAACCCGAGCAACGGCGTCATCTCCTCCACCAGGTCGACGATCTCCCCGCGCAGGTCCCGCCCGGCGGCAGCGCCCCTGGCCTGCAGCGCGAAGATGGCCCCCCGGATCTCCTTGATGGTCTCGTCCATCGCGTCTACCGCGTTGGTGATCCGGCTGGCCACCTCCGGCCTGGTGATCATCGGCATGGTCCCCTCCAGCGACATGCCGGTGGCATAGAGCCGCTGGATCACGTGGTCGTGCAGGTCACGCGCGATCCGGTCCCGGTCCTCGTACAGCGAGAGCCGCTCGGCCTCGGCCCGGCTGGCGGCCAGCTCGAGCGCGACGCCGGCCTGGGCGGCGAAGGCGGCGACCATGTCCGTCAGGGCCTGCGGAAACGGTGCCGCATCGTGGCGGCGCCCGACGGTGAGCACGCCGCGGACGTTGCCGGGTGCGCCGAGCGGGAACACGATCGCGGGCCCGATCTGGCTCATCGCGGCGCGCGCGGACGCGGCGGCGCGCTCGTCGGCGGCGAAGTCGGCGGAGGTCAGGGGCTCGCCGGAGGCCAGGACCTGTCCCGACAGGGACTCGCCGGCCGGAAGGACCAGGCCGCGCGCGGCGTCGGCGCCGTCGCCCTCGGCGTGGGTGATCGTCAGCCGGCGCCCCTCCTCGTCGGGCAGGGCGAGGACGGCCAGGTCGGCCCCGGACAGGTCCATCGCCTGCCGGGTGAGGCCGGCCAGCACCTCGGCGGGCTCGGAGCCGGACAGCAGCCGCGTGGTGACCTCGGCACTGGCCTGGATCCAGCGCTGCGCACGGCGGGCCGCCTCGTACAGCCGCGCGTTCTCCACCGCCACGCCGGCCGCGGCGCCCAGCGCGACAAGCACGGCCTCGTCGTCTTCGGTGAACTCCCCGCCGCCGTGCTTGTTGGTCAGGTACAGGTTGCCGAACACCTCGTCGCGGACCCGCACCGGGACGCCGAGGAAGCTGCGCATCGGCGGGTGCCCGTCAGGGAAACCCGACGATTCAGCGTGGTCGGCTATGTTGGCTAGGCGCAACGGGTGGGGGTCGTCGATCAGCAGGCCGAGCAGGCCGCGCCCCTCGGGCCAGTGGTGGATGCGCCCGATCTCCTCCTGGCTCAGGCCGACGGGGATGAACTCGGCCAGCCGTTCACTGTCGCCGATCACGCCCAGCGCCCCGTAGGACGCGTCCACCAGCCCGACCGCGGTCTCGACGATCCGCCGCAGCGTCGACTCCAGGTCAAGGCCCGAGCCGATCGCGACCACCGCCTCAAGCAGGCCGCGCATCCGGTCCCTGGTAGCCAGGACCGCCTGCAGCCGTGCCTGCAACTCGGCGAGCAGCTCGTCCAGCTGCAGGTGCGGCAGCAGTTCCGGGCGATCCACGCTTGCTCCACCAGCCGATCTGTTCAGCAGCAAATGCACCGTAAGGATAACTGGCGTCAGTGGTCGCGATCACCCGGGGAGACCAAGATCATTCATGCCGAACGGGCGGTGGTTTCCCACCCGGGCCAGCCGGGCCGACCCGGGCCAGGAACCTTCCGCCGAACCCATCAGACCCGCTCGAAGATCGCCGCGATGCCCTGCCCGCCGCCGATGCACATGGTGGCGAGGGCGTACCGGCCGCCGGTTCGCTTGAGCTCGTACAGGGATTTGACCGCCAGGATGGCTCCGGTGGCGCCGACGGGGTGGCCCAGGGAGATCCCGCTGCCGTTCGGGTTGGTCCGCTCGGCCGGCAGGTCCAGTTCCCTGGCGACGGCCAGTGCCTGGGCGGCGAAGGCCTCGTTCACCTCGAACACGTCGATCTGGTCGGCCTTGATGCCGGTGCGGTCCAGCACTGCGCGGATGGCGGGCACCGGGCCCATGCCCATGATCCGCGGCTCGACCCCGGCGTGCGCGTACCCAGCCAGCCTGCCGAGCGGGGTCAGGCCGCTGCTGGTCACGAAGGACTCCGACGCGAGCACCAGGGCCGCGGCCGCGTCGTTGAGGCCGGAAGCGTTGCCCGCGGTCACCGTGCCGTCGCTGGCGAAGGCGGGCCGGAGCCTGGCCAGGTCGTCCAGGCTGACGCCGGGCCGGACGTGCTCGTCGCTGTCGACGAGCGTGGTGCCCCTCTTGCCCGGTACCTCGACGGGCAGGATCTGCTCGGTGAAGTATCCGGCCGCGGCCGCGGCCGCGGCCCGGCGGTGGCTCTCGGCGGCCAGCGCGTCCTGGTCGGCCCGGGACACGCCGAAGTCGGCGGCGACGTTCTCCGCCGTCACGCCCATGTGGCAGGCGTCGAACGGGTCGGTGAGCGCGCCGACCATCGGGTCGATCGCGACCGCGTCGTTCATCCGCTGGCCCCAGCGCATGCCGGGCAGCCAGTACGGGGCACGGCTCATCGACTCGGTTCCGCCGGCCACCGCCACCTCGTAATCGCCCAGCATGATCGACTGCGACGCCGACACGATGGCCTGCAGCCCGCTGCCGCACAGCCGGTTGAGGGTGAGCGCGGGCGTCCCGCTGTCCAGGCCGCCGTTCAGGGCGGCCACCCGGGCCAGGTACATGTCCCTGATCTCGGTGTGGATCACGTGGCCGAACACGACGTGGCCGACCTGGCCGGGTTCCGTGCCGGACCGCCTGACCGCCTCGGAGACGACCTTCGCGGCCAGGTCAGCGGGCGGTACGGAGGCCAGGCCCCCGCCGTACTTGCCGATCGGGGTCCTGACGGCGGACAGGACGAACACCTCTTCCATGATCTCCTCATCTCACATGTCCAGGCCGCCGTTGACGGCCCAGATCTGCCCGGTGATGTACGACGACTCGTCGGCCGCCAGGAACGCGACCACCCGTGCTATTTCCTCCGGCCTGCCGAGCCGGCCGACCGGTATCTGGCTGCGCAGCCGCTCCATCACCTTGTCCGGAATGGTGGCCAGCATGTCGGTGGCGATGTATCCGGGGGTCACGCCGTTGACCGTCAGCCCGGGGCCGTCCCCGGCCGGGCGCTGCGACCGGTTCAGCATGAACACGGCCTCCCTGGCCAGCGACTTGGTCAGGCCGAACAGCCCCGACTTGGACGCCGCGTAGTTCGCCTGCCCGATGTTGCCGGTCTCCCCGATCACCGAGGAGACGTTGATGATCCGGCCGGTGCCGCGCACGAGCATGTGCTCAAGCGCCGCCTGGGCCACGAAGAAGGCGCCGGACAGGTTGATCGAGATCACCCGCAGCCAGTCCTCGTCACCCATCTTGGCCACGGTCCTGTCGATGGTGATCCCGGCGTTGTTGACCAGGATGTCCAGGCGTCCGTGCTGCTCGATGACCTCGCCTACCACGCGCCGGCAGTCGCCCGGTTCGCCGATGTTCCCGTGGTGGACGGTGATCGTGCCCGGATACCCGGCGTTCATGTCGGCGGTGAACTTCTCCGCCGCCTCATGCTGCCGCCAGTACCCGGCGGCGACGTGCGCGCCATCCCGGGCCAGGTAGTGGCTGATGGCGGCCCCGATGCCGCGGGTGCCGCCGGTGACCAGGGCTACCCGGCCGTCCAGCCTGCCCTTCGTGCCGGGCGGGTTCTCCTGGGTTGTGGTCGTCATCGCGCTCCCTCCTTCCTGTCCGCGCCGTCCGTAGCCACGTCGCTGCGGACGCTGGTGACGGCGCGGGCGTTGTGCTGGAGCTGGGCCAGCACCGCTGGGTCACGCAGGGTGGTCACGTCGCCTGGCTCGCGGTCTTCTGCGATGTCACGCAGGAGCCTGCGCATGATCTTCCCGGACCTGGTCTTGGGCAGGTCGTCGGCCCAGACGATCCGGCCGGGCCGGGCCAGCTTGCCGATCTTCTGCCCGACGTGCTCGCGCAGTCTCGCCTCGAGGTCCGCCTCGGGCACGACACCGGAGCTCAGGGTGACGTAGGCCACGACCGCCTGGCCGGTCAGGTCGTCGGCCGCCGCGATGACCGCGGCCTCTGCCACCCAGGGGTGCGAGACCAAGGCCGATTCGATCTCCGCGGTGGACAGCCGGTGACCGGATACGTTGATGACGTCGTCCACGCGCCCGGTGATCCAGAAATAGCCGTCCTCGTCGCGCCGTGCGCCGTCGCCCGCGAAATAGGTGCCGGGGCCGAACCGGCCGAAGTACGTCTGGACGTAACGGTCCGGGTCGTCGTACAGGGTCCTGAGCATGCTCGGCCACGGCCTGGTCAGCACGAGAAGGCCGCTGCCGTGGCTGATCTCGCCGCCTGACTCGTCCACCAGGGCGGCCGACACGCCGGGCAGCGGGAGTCCGGCCGACCCGGGCTTGGCCGGGATGGCGCCGGGCAACGTGGAGATCATGATGGCGCCGGTCTCGGTTTGCCACCACGTGTCCACGATCGGGCAGCGCTCGCCGCCGATGACCGCGTGATACCACAGCCACGCCTTGGGGTTGATCGGCTCGCCGACCGTGCCGAGCAGCCGCAGCGACGACAGGTCGTGCCTGGCCGGGTATTCCTCTCCCCACTTCATGCAGGCACGGATGGCGGTCGGCGCGGTGTAGAAGATCGTCACGCCGTACCGTTCGGCGATCTCCCACCAGATGTCCTTGTCCGGGTAGTCGGGGGCGCCTTCGAACATCACCGACGTGCAGCCGTTGGCCAGCGGCCCGTACACGATGTACGAATGCCCGGTGATCCAGCCCACGTCGGCCGTGCACCAGAAGACGTCTCGGTCGGCGTCCAGGTCGAAGACCATCGCCATGGTGGTGGTCACCCCCGTGAGGTAGCCGCCGGTGGTGTGCAGGATGCCCTTGGGCTTGGCGGTCGAGCCGGAGGAGTAGAGCAGGAACAGCGGGTGCTCGGCCGCCATCGGCTCGGCCGGGCAGACCGGGTCGGCCGCGCCGATCAGGTCGTCGAACCACGCATCCCGCCCGGGGCGCATCGCGCACGAGGCGCCGGCGGACCGGACCACCACCACCGTCGCCAGGTCGGGCAGGTCGGAAATCACCTCGTCCACTCGCTCCTTGACCGGGATGAACGTGCCCTTGCGCCGGGCGCCGTCGGCGACGATCAGCGCCTTGGCGCGGGAGACCTCGAGCCGCTCGCGCACCGCGGTGGGCGCGAAGCCGCCGAACACGACGGTGTGCGGCGCGCCGATGCGAGCGCAGGCGAGCATGGCCACGACGACCTCGGGGATCATCGGCAGGTAGATGCCGACGACGTCGCCCTTGGCGATCCCGCGCGCCTTGAGCGCGCTGGCCAGCCGCTGCACCTGATCGAGCAACCAGGCGTAGGTCAGCACGCGTTCCTCGCCCTCCTCGCCGCGCCAGTAGAAGGCGACCCGGTCGCCGCGCCCGGCCAGCACGTGACGGTCCAGGCAGTTGTAGGACGCGTTGATGGTCCCGTCGGCGAACCAGGTGTAGAACGGCGCGTCGGTGTCGTCGAGTACCGCGGCGAAAGGCGTGTCCCAGTGCAGCCGCTCCCGCGCCTGCGCCGCCCACCAGGCCTCCGGATCGGCCGCGGCCTGCTGGTAGACGGCCTGGTCCCGCACCTGCGCCCGGCCGGCGAACTCGGCCGGCGGCGGGAACTCCGCCACCTCGAGCAGCCCTTCGAGGCGGTCGCCAAGCGAAGACGTTGAATCTGACATCTCTGCTCCTCAGGGAGTTTTCTGTTAGCCCACTGGGGCGGGCCGCGATCAGGTCACCAGCCGGAAGTGGCCCAGTTCCTCCTCGGTGAGCAGGCGGGACCTGATCAGGAACCGGACGCCTTGCGGGGCCTCGAGCGAAAAGCCACCGCCCCGGCCGGGCACCACGTCGACGGTCAGGTGGGTGTGCTTCCAGTACTGGTACTGTGCGCGGGACATCCAGAACGGGACCGGCCGGTCCAGCCCGGGTACCGGCAGCTCGCCGAGCAGGATGTCGGCCTCGCCGGTCTGGAGCTCGCCGTCGGGGTAGCACATCGGCGACGACCCGTCGCAGCAGCCGCCCGACTGATGGAACATCAGCGGGCCGTGCTGGGCGGCCAGCCGCCGCAGCAGGCCGGCTGCGGCGGCGGTCAGGTCGACCCGGCGTGGTTCATCCTTGGTCATGGCGTCCCGGCCTAGAAGAAGCCGAGGGCCTTCGGGGAGTAGCTGACCAGCAGGTTCTTGGTCTGCTGGTAGTGCTCGAGCATCATCAGGTGGGTTTCGCGGCCGACCCCTGACTGCTTGTACCCGCCGAACGCCGCGTGCGCCGGGTAGGCGTGGTAGCAGTTCGTCCACACCCGGCCCGCCTGGATCTCCCGGCCGGCCCGGTAGGCGAGGGCCCCGTCCCTGGTCCAGACGCCCGCGCCGAGCCCGTACAGGGTGTCGTTGGCGAGCTTGAGGGCGTCGGCCTCGTCGGCGAAGCTGGCCACCGACACCACCGGGCCGAAGATCTCCTCCTGGAAGATGCGCATGGAGTTGTCGCCCGCGAAGATGGTCGGGGTCATGTAGTAGCCGCCGGCCAGCTCGCCGCCCAGGCGGGCGCGCTCACCGCCGGTCAGGACCTTGGCGCCCTCGGCCTTGCCGATGTCGATATAGGACAGGATCTTCTCCAGCTGGTCGTTGGAGGCCTGTGCGCCGATCATGGTCGCCGTGTCCAGCGGGTTGCCCTGCTTGACGGCCTGGGTCCTGGCCACGGCGTCGGCCAGGAACGCCTCGTAGATGTCCTGCTGGATGAGCGCGCGGGACGGGCAGGTGCAGACCTCGCCCTGGTTCAGCGCGAACATGGTGAAGCCCTCAAGCGCCTTGTCGTAGAACTCGTCATGCGCCGCGGCGACGTCGGAGAAGAAGATGTTCGGGCTCTTGCCGCCCAGTTCCAGCGTGACCGGGATCAGGTTCTGGCTGGCGTACTGCATGATCAGGCGGCCGGTGGTGGTCTCGCCGGTGAACGCCACCTTGGCGACCCGGGAGCTCGACGCCAGCGGCTTGCCGGCCTCCACGCCGAAGCCGTTCACGACGTTCAGCACGCCCGGCGGCAGCAGGTCGGCGACCAGCTCGATGACCTTGAGGATGGACCACGGCGTCTGCTCGGCCGGTTTGAGGACGACGCAGTTGCCTGCGGCCAGCGCGGGCGCCAGCTTCCAGGTGGCCATGAGGATCGGGAAGTTCCATGGGATGATCTGGCCCACCACGCCGAGCGGCTCGTGGAAGTGGTAGGCGATGGTGTCGGCGTCGATCTCGGAGATGCTGCCCTCCTGAGCCCGGATCGCCCCGGCGAAGTAACGGAAGTGGTCGACGGCCAGCGGCAGGTCGGCGGCCAGCGTCTCCCGCACCGGTTTGCCGTTGTCCCAGGTCTCGGCGACCGCCAGCATCTCGAGGCTCGCCTCGAGCCGGTCGGCGACCTTGTTCAGGATGTTCGCCCGCTCGGTGGGGCTGGTGCGGCCCCAGGCGCGCTTGGCGCCGTGCGCGGCGTCGAGCGCCAGCTCGACGTCCTCGGTGGTGGACCGGGCTACCTCGGCGAACGGCTGGCCGGTGACCGGCGAGACGTTCTCGAAGTACTGGCCCTTGCTCGGCGGCACGAACTCCCCGCCGATGTAGTTCCCGTACCGGTCCTGCACAGAAACGAGGCTGCCCGGCTGGCCGGGGGCTGCGTACAGTGTCATCGTGACCCCTTCGCTGAATCGGACTGACTTGGGGTCACGCTAGGCACGGCAACGTTGCAAGTACGTTGCCGTGAATGCGTTCAGCAGGCCAGTTCGGCGTCGAGCTTCGCCGCCGTTGCCGCGGCGAACGGCCGCAGCGGCGAACTAGCCGGAAGCACGGCGCACAGCCGCTGCCACACCTCCAGGTCGTCCGTGCCCCAGCGGGACCTGGCCCAGCCGACCAGGAATTCGGGCTGGCCCGAGGCGAGGACGGCGGCCCGCAGCGCGCGGTCGAGGTTCTCGCGCAGCTCCGCCACGCCAGGCGCCTCGCTGCGCGGCAGCAGCGGACCGCGGTACAGCCGAAGGGCCTCAGCCAGGTCACCGGCCGCCAGCCGCGCAGAAACCGCGGCCCAGTCCGATGTGACCTCGCAGATGAGCCGGTACGGGCGGGAGGCGAGCACCTGCCCGCCGACCAGCGCGCGCAGCCGGACAAGCTCCGCGCGCAAGGTGCTGGAGATCAGGTCATCGGGATAGAGCAGGTACGCCAGCTCGTCGCCGGTCAGCCCGGCTGGGCATTCGGCCAGGATGATCATGATCTCGCTGTGCCGCGGGCTCAGCCGGAGGGTGCGCGGCCCGATCGATACGGCGCATTCCGGCCGGCCCAGGCCCGCGAGCCTGACCTCCGGTATCGGATGGTGACGTCCGGGCGGCACGGCCTGTTCCGGGTCCGGGTACCGCGTCGCGGCGACCACGGACCGCCGGGCCAGCTCGGATTCGGCCATCCGCGCGGCCGCCCTGACCATCGCGAGGGTCTGTGGTGAGTCGACGGCCGGGCCGCCGGTGACGTCGACAACGCCGAGGATCGCGCCCGAGCCCAGCTCGTGCACCGGCGCGGCGGCGCAGCTCCACCGCTGCACCGGGCGGACGAAGTGCTCCGCCGACCTGATCGTCACCGGGGCGTCCAGGCACAGCGCCGTCCCGGGCGCGTTGGTGCCGGCGTGCCGCTCGTCCCACTGCGCGCCCTCGACGAACTGGATGGATTCGGCGCGGCGCAGGACGGCCGGGTGGCCGCGAACCCACAGCAGCCGACCCCGCTCGTCCGCGACGGCCAGTACGCTGTCGCAGTCCTCGGCGGCGCGGCCGACCACGTCGTACAGCAGCGGGAAGATCCCGGCTAGCGGGTGCGCGGCCCGGTAGTCAGCGAGCAGGTCAGCCGCCAGCGCGATGGGGGGAGTGCCGTTGTCCGCGTTCACGCCCGCCGCCGCCGACCTCAGCCACGAATCGGCGACCATCGCCCTGACGCCCGCAGGAGCTGTCCCCTGCCCCAGCAGGTCCTCGCGGGCCTTCCGGGCGTCCGGGGCGGGGCGCGGGCGGGGCAGCCTCGGCGACTGCGCGTGTGTGACCATGTTCAACCTCGGGAAGCTGGGTACCGCCCCGCTGGCGGCAGGGCGGGTATGCGGCATTGTCGGCCGGCTGCGCGGCGCGATGTAAGGCACAAAGTCCCGGAAACCATCGCGAATGGTCACGCCGCGCGGCCGGAGGCGGCCGGGGGCCGTTGGTCCCGCCCACCCCGGGCCTAACGGCCCGCGGGTGCCAGGCCGATCGGCCGGTGTGCCTGACGGCGGACCGGCCTAGCATGTGGTCTTCCGCCCAGCCCAGACCCGACCGCGGCGGTGAGGAACGTGACAGAGGCAAACCGCACCGATGCCGACGCGGCGCTCATCCTGGCTGGCCAGGTCGGCTATCTGGCCGGTGTGGCGGGCCGCGCGCCGTCGTTGCACAACACCCAGCCGTGGCGCTTCACGCTCAGCGGCGATGCCGTCGAGTTGCACGCCGACGCCAGCCGACAGCTGACCATCGATGCCGGCGGCCGGGAGATGCTCATCAGCTGCGGCGCGGCGCTGTACGGGCTGCGGCTTGCCGTCCGCTCGCTCGGGTACCTCCCCGAGGTCGAGCTGCTGCCCGCGCATCCCGTACCGCGGCCGCTCGCGCGCGTCCGGCTGGGCCCAGCGGCACCCATGACGGCCGAGGAGCGGAAGATGCTCGTCGCGGTGCCGCACCGGCACACCCACCGCGGTCCGTTCGAGGCCTCCCCGCTGCCGCCCGGACTGTTCACGCAGTTGCGAGACGATGCCCGGGCCGAGGGCGCGACGCTGACCGAGATCGCTCCCGGACCCGGCCGCGAGGAGCTGATGGCGCTGGTCGCCGATTCCGGCCGGAGGCAGGATCGCGACCCGCGATCGCGGGCCGAGGCGTGGTGGTGGAGCCGCGACGTCGCCAGCACGGACCGCGACGGTGTGCCCGCGCATGCCTTCCGGGCCACGCCGGGCCGCGAGCCGGACCGGCTGCCGCAGCGTGATTTCGACCTCGGCCGCGGCATCGGCCTGCTGCCGGCCGGCGGCCCCGCTCCCGCGGTGACCGCCGTGCTGTTCACCACCGGTGATAGCCCGGGGGACTGGCTGCGCGCCGGCCAGGCCCTGTACCGGCTGCTGCTGCGCGCCGCCAGCCGGTGGGTGTTCGCCGGCCTGAACACCCAGCCGCTCGAGGACGCCCCGACCCGGGCCCTGATCGCAGACCGCCTGGCGCTGCCGGGCGCCCCGCAGATGCTGCTGGCCCTCGGTGTCAGCCGGACCGCCCGCCCCACGGCCCGCCTGGCGGCGGACGACCTGATCGATAGGGACCAGGGTCCCTAGCAGGCCAGCTCGGCAAGGCCGCGCCGGATCCCGTCGACGAAGACGTCCAGGTCGGCTGAGGAGTCGTAGTCGGCGGTGACACCGAAGGCGACGGTGTCGACGTAGGACAAGATCGCGACCGAGATCCGCACCGCATTGCCGATCGGGACATACGGGTAGAGCGCGGTCAGCCGGCGGCCCAGTACGTACAGCGGGCTGCGCGGGCCCGGGACGTTGGTGGTCACGGTCTGGACCAGCGGCTGGCGGATCCGGAAGGCGGCCTGGGTGCCGAGCGCGAGCCACATGGGGGCGGCCAAGCCCAGCATCCCGGTGAGGATCTCGGCGCCGACGGCCTGGTGGGTGCGCTTGAGACTGTCCATCTCGGCGCGGATCAGGCCGAGCCGGCGGAGCGGATCCGGCTCGCCGGCCGGCAGGTTGGCCAGCACCGCCGACACGCGGTTGGTGATCGCGCCAGCCTCGTCAGGGCCGCGGACCGATACCGGGACCAGGCTGCGCACCACGAGCCCTTCCGTCAGTTCCCGGCGCCCGGCCAGCAGGTCGCGGAAGGCGGTCGTGATCGCGGCGAGCACCACGTCGTTGATCGTGCCGCCGCGGGCCGCGCGGATCTGCTTGAGCTCGGCCAGGCTCGCCGTGGTCCAGGTCCACCGGCGACGCGGCCCGATCGGGCCGTTGAGGAAGCCCGCGGACGGTTCGGCCAGGCGCCGCGCGCTGGCGTTCAGCCCGCGGCCGTAGTCCGCGATGTCATCGGGCTTAGCCTGCCGGATCAGGCCGGGTGCCGCGGCCAGCTGGCGCAGCGGTCTGCTCATGGCGTCACGCAGGTCGTCGGCCGCCAG
>Ga0335074_10010825_pt1 | contig 12756 bp, 14 predicted proteins | sample Lox_Sample_23_FD_206715 | JGI IMG/M metagenome (GOLD analysis project Ga0335074, IMG submission 206715) | Soil microbial communities from Loxahatchee National Wildlife Refuge, Florida, United States - Lox_Sample_2.3 | ecosystem: Environmental > Terrestrial > Soil > Wetlands | place: USA...
TCCTAAATGGCTGCCGGCCAAGCCACGGCGGAACCAGCAACACACACCAGCCCCGGCAAAAAGCGCGTCGACTTCAAGACCAAGCTGCTGACCCTCTTCGTGGTCAGCACCAATGTGCTCGGCAATTTCGCGATGGCCTGGGGCCTCAAACACCAGCCAGTTGATCTGGGGATCTCTCCGCTCGGATACATCCGCTTGATTTTCACGCCTTGGGTGCTGCTTGGAACGTCGCTGCTGATCCTTTGGTTGCTATCCCGCATGACGCTGCTCGGTTGGGCGGACTTGAGCTACGTCCTGCCGGTGACCTCGGTTGGCTACGTCATGAGCGCCGTTTTGGGCCGGATTTTCTTTGGCGAGCAGGTGACCTGGCACCGCTGGCTCGGTACCGGATTCATCGTGCTCGGCATCATTTTTGTCGGACTCACAACCGCGAACACGACCAAGCAGGAGGCCGCCGGATGAAATGGCTGCTGGTCGGGATCATTGTCGGATCCACGGCGCTCGCCGACATTCTCCAGAGTTTGGAGATGAAGCGGCACAGTGTTCCAGCCGAGGATTTGCGTCCCGGACGCCTGGGCGGGGTGTTGCGCGGTCTGGCGCAACGTGGCCCGCTGGTGCTGGCTGTCTTCTTCATGGCGATTTCCTTCTTCGCCTTCATGAAGTTGCTTTCGGTGGCCGAATTGAGCTTCTCGGTGCCGGCGACGGCGGCGAGCGTGGCGATCGAAACTGCACTCGCGCGGCTCGTCCTGCGCGAAAACGTCTCCGCTCTGCGCTGGGCCGGCGCTTTCTGCGTGGCTTGCGGAGTAGCGCTGCTGGCGATGTGACAACGCTCAGCGTTGCCTTGATGGTGGTCGCGGCCGCAGCGGGTTTGTATCAGCTGTTGGCCATCGTCGCGATTCTGCGCCGCAACCCCAGGCCCCCGGTCCCTGGTTCCGTCCCCTTCCCGGTCTCGATCCTCAAACCCGTTTACGGGAGAGACGCCGGCTTCTGGCAAGCCATTCGCACGCATGCGCAGCAGGAGTATCCCGAGTTCGAGATTCTGTTCGGTATCCGGCGCGCAGACGATCCAGCTTGCACGGAGGTCGAACGCCTCATCCGCGAGTTTCCGGCCGTGCCGATCCGGCTGGTTCAGTGTTCGACCGTCACACCCAATTTGAAGGTCGGATCACTGATCGATCTCGCGCGTGAAGCTCGGCACCCGGTCCTGATCGTGAATGATTCCGATATCAGCGTGCCCGCGGACTACATTCGCGACGTGACAGCGCCACTGATTGATCCGAGCGTCGGATTGGTCACCTGCCTCTACCGCGCCGAAGCGCACGATTGGCCCAGCCGCTTCGAAGCCCTAGCCATCGCGACCGATTTCGCGCCCAGTACTTTGGTTGCCCGGCTGTCCGGTGTTTCCGACTTCGGTCTCGGATCTACTCTCGCCTTCCGGCGCGCCGATCTCGATCGCATCGGCGGATTCGAAGCCATCGCCGATTACATCGCGGACGACTATCAGCTCGGGCACAAGATTCACGCGTTGGGTTTGCGGAACGTGATCTCGGACGTGGTGGTGAGTACGCGCCTGTCATCGGGCGGTTGGCTCGGTGCCTGGCGCCATCAAGTCCGCTGGGCACGGACCATCCGATTGGCCAACGGCGCCGGGTATGCCGGCTTGCCGATAACGTATGCTGCGTTGTGGGCCGTGATCTCGGCGCTCTTCGGACTGTGGTGGATCGCGCTGCCGCTGCTGGCAATTCGCTTCGCCATGGCGTTGGCGTGCGGTTGGTTCTTGTTGCGATCGCGCGATGTTCTCAAATCTTTCTACGCGATCCCGCTGCGCGATCTGGCCGGCGTCGCGGTATGGGCTGCGGGCCTCTTCGGCCAAAGCGTGGTCTGGCGCGATCAAAAATTGCAGCTCGACCGCGAAGGAAAGATAATATCGAAGACACCCTTGCTATAATGGATTTCGCGCGCCCGTAGCTCAGTTGGATAGAGCGTCTGGCTACGAACCAGAAGGTCGGGTGTTCGAATCACTCCGGGCGCACCACAAAACACAGTTTAAGGGCTATACAGCGAAATGCTTTGTAGCCTGCCACGAGTCCAAACGCCTGAGGGCTGGATAATGATGGTCGGCTATGCCCGCGAAGGCAAAGTTTGGGTTAGTCAGGTTCGTACCTACATCAAAGCTTGCTGCGAGTATGCCGCCGACGAAGACCTGACCCCAAGATCCAGCGCGTTACTTAGCTGGGCGTGAACCGGTGATGAGGATGTCGACGAGTCGTCTCGCACTCTGCTGCCAGTCCGGGCTGGTGGCCACGTTGGCAACACCGATCAGTGCCCGCAGCAGGTCGATCGGATCGAGGTCCTTACGGATGTCCCCGCTTTTTATGGCGCGCTTCACCAGTGCGCGAATCGCTGCCCAGATCCGGGCGTAGGAAGATTCGAACACTTTTTTCGGATCACCCACCAGCGCGTTGAGTGCGGGGGCGATAAGTTGCTTCGCGGCGATGTAGTCGACAAACAACAGCAACCAGGCCCGCAGTGCTTCGATCGGTGGCAATTCTTCAGCGAACTTCTGTTCCGCTGCGGCCAGCTTTTCCATCTCAGTCCGATAAACCGCCTCCAGAAGTTCCTCGCGCGAAGGAAAGTGACGATATAACGTTCCCGGTCCGACGCCTGCGTCTCTGGCGATGTCGTCCAGGCTCGTGTTTGCGCCGGAGCGGGTAAACGCCTCCTTGGCGACTCCCAGAATGCGTTCGCGATTGCGCTGCGCGTCGATTCTCAACTTGGGGCGCGGCTTAGGAACGGAAGCCTGTTTACGTTTTGTGGGCATGCCTCAAAAATCTTGCAACCGGAGATAGCCTCCGTTAATCTGGAGATACGGAGAGTAACTCCGTTTTACCAGACGCGAAGCCACCCGTCAATCGTTGTAGGTTCGGCACGCGCACGGAGCGGAAGGAGAAGAACAGCATGCGTGTATTTCTTACCGGGGCTACTGGCTTTATCGGATCTGCCATCGTTCCGGAGCTCATCAACGCGGGTCATCAGGTGCTCGGGCTGACGCGCTCGGACGCCGGCGCCCAGTCTCTCATCGCCGCGGGAGCCGAGGTGCATCGAGGGAGCCTTGAAGACCCGGAAAGTCTGCGCGACGGAGCAGCCCAATCGGATGGGGTGATTCATTGCGCTTTCGATCACAGCGCATTCGGAAGCGGCTTCTCGAAGTTCGCGGAGGTTTGTGAAAAGGACAGGCGCGCCATCGAAGCTCTCGGAGACGCACTCCGGGGATCGGACCGCCCCCTGGTAATTACCTCCGGAACCGGAATGGGGAACGCTGTTCCAGGTCAGCCCGCAACCGAAGACCATTTCGATCCCAACCACCCGAATCCGCGTAAAGTGTCGGAAGTCGCCGGCGCTTCCGTGGCGAAGCATGGTGTGAACGTGTCGGTGGTGCGTCTTCCTCAGGTCCACGACACGGTCAAGCAGGGCCTCATCACTTACGCAGTCCACGTAGCCCTTGAAAAGGGAGCCTCGGCATATATTGGCGAGGGACTCAATCGCTGGCCGGCGGCGCATGTTCTCGATGTTGCCCATCTCTACAGGCTTGCGCTGGAGAAGCAGAAAGCCAAGCACGAAGCGGGCAGCAGGTACAACGCGGTCGCTGAAGAGGGCGTGTCGATGCGGGAGATCGCTGAAGTTATTGGCCGGGGCCTGAAGGTGCCCGTGGTCAGCCTATCTCAGCAGGAAGCGCAGACTCATTTTGGATGGCTCGCGATGTTCGCGGGCTTCGACATGCCAGCTTCAAGCGCGCAGACCCGACAACGGCTTGGATGGCAGCCAACCGGACCCGGACTGATTGCCGATCTCGAACTGATGCGCTGGGCGAGGCCGTAGGAGAGACAAATGATGAAAGTATGGGGAGCAAATTCAACTACCGACGATGTTCTGTCGGGAATCGATTTGCACGGAAAACGCATTCTCGTCGCAGGCGTGTCCGCGGGCATCGGCGTTGAGACTGCGGGGGCTCTGGCGGCCCACGGCGCGCACGTGGCAGGAGCAGCGAGGGACCTCGAGAAAGCGGAAGGCGCGACCGCGCAGTTGCAAAAAGACGCCGCGGCGAATGGCGGCCTCGAACCGGTAGCGCTCGATCTGGCCAGCGAAGTATCGACAGTCGCGTCAGGCCACTACATGCTTCAGTGAATCGCAGTCGGGCCAACCCACATGGCTATCGCTACTTCCGATTCTGCGGCCGAATCAGCACTGGCGCCGCAAGCAAGATGTCGTGCTGCGCCAGGAGCACAAGGCGGGAGAGAAGCGATTTGTCGATTGGGCCGGCGACACAATTCCGATCGCCAGCGAGCCCTCCATCAACTCCTTCGCCTTTGCCCAACTGGCCCCGATGAAGTCGCTCTATCTTCATCGACGATCTCAATGGAGATACGGCCGCCTCAATCCAGCTGATCTTCTTGGCCATCGCCTTCGAAATCGTGTCCGGTAATTTCATCATCCGCTCCACTTCCGCGGCTGAGTACGCCTGGTTGGATTCCACCCTTCCTGGCTCCCCCCTCACTGGTCAAAGCGGACACATCCCGTGCCAACGAAACCGGACACATCATAAGCTAACGACAGGCCGCAGGCACTGGCGCGTGGAGAGTTCAAATCTCGTATATAATGGCCGCGGGCCGAAATACTTTGCGACGGCCTGGCTGAGCCAGCCGGGACGTTTCGGATTGTCAATCTCAGGACGGTATCGGAGCATGGTTGATCAAGCCAATAGGCACTCCCGTGTAATCGGTGTGGTGGTCTTGACGTTGCTCGGGGCGCTGGGTTTCGCCGACTTGACGCGCGCCACCGGAGTGGCGGATTCACGACTGGTAGAGGCCGCCAGAAAGCAAGATCGAAAGTCCGTTCGCGCGCTTCTGGCTCAAAAGGTTGATCTCAATGCCCGCTCGAGCGACGGTTCCACGGCGCTCCTCTGGCTGGCGCATTGGAACGACCCCGAAACAGCGGCTCTGCTCCTCTCCGCCGGTGCGGACGCGAACGCTGCCAACGATTTCCAGATGACGCCGCTATCGCAAGCCTGCACCAACGGAAATTCCGTTTTTGTGCGGTTACTACTTAAGTCGGGCGCCAATCCGAACACCCCGATCGCCACCGGTGAAACTCCGCTCATGACTTGCGCAAAAACCGGCGCTACGGACGCAGTTCGTATCCTGATCGAGTACGGTGCCGCGGTGAATGCCAAGGAGCCGGGCGAAAATCAGACAGCCTTGATGTGGGCCGCCGCCGAACATCATCCCGACGTGGTGCAGGCGCTCATCGACGCGCACGCCGATCTCACAGCGCACACCAAGCAGGGTTTCAGCGCGATTCACTTTGCAGCACGCAAAGGCGATGTGCAAAGCATCCAGGAGTTGCTGGCCGCCGGCGTGGACGTCAACTTCCTGACCCAGGTGGAAGGCGAAAAAAATCGTGTCACGCATTTCCTGGGGATTTCTAAAACGATCGGGGCTTTTGGATACACTCCGCTGCTCGTGGCCGTGGTGCGGGGGCAGACAGACACCGCGCTATGGTTGCTGGATCATGGCGCCGATCCCAACAATAACGCGGCGGGTTTCACGCCTCTGCATTGGGCATCCACGCAGTGGGAAAGCTTCACGGCGAATCCGGTTTACGGTTTTGACGATCCGATGTCCGGGATTCCGGATCGGCAGGCCAAACTGCGGCTGGTGAAAGCGCTGCTGGCCCACGGCGCCAATGTGAATGCGAGGATGACGTTGCCCCAGCCCAGCTTCGCGGGCGGATATCTGGACGCGGACGGAACGACGCCATTCCTTCTCGCCGCCTCGGCCAACGACCTTGAGATGATGCGCATTCTGCTTGCCGCCGGCGCCGATCCGAAAATCCTCAGCGCGACAAACGCATCCGCGATCATGGCCGCGTCGGGTCTGAACCATTCGATCGGAGAGGACACCATCACCGAGGCGCAAGCGACGGAGACTGTGAATTTTCTGCTGCATCTCGGTGTCGACCCGAAAGGCGAGACCACGTTCGGTGAGAACGCGCTGTTTGGTCCGGCGTATCGCGGGTGGAATAAATTGCTCGCGCAACTGATCGCTCTGGGCGTCAATGTGAATGCGGTCAGCAAAGCCGGCGTGACGCCTTATCTTGCGGCGAATGGCAATGGAGACCGGCTCGGCGGGGTGCTTTATAACAAGGAAGGCGCCGAACTGCTGCTCGAGCACGGCGCGGATCCGAAATTAGGCCATCCTTGCGAATCTCAGAACAAGTGCAGGGCGGAGCAGTGAGAGGCAATATGACGCGTTGTCTGATGGGCGCTGTCTTGTTCGCGATTGCAAGCGCCGCGGCCGTCGCCGCCACGCCCAGTCCTGCCCGCGAACTGGTGACGAAATATTGCATCGGTTGTCATAATGCGAAGCTGAAAACCGCCGGTCTCGATTTGAACGATACTGATGCCGAGCATGTCTTCAACTCGGCCGAGACCTGGGAAAAAGTGATCGTGAAGCTGCGCAGCCGCTCCATGCCGCCCCCGAAGCTTCCGCGCCCCGACAACGCCACCTATGACAAAGTCGCGTCGTGGCTCGAATCGGAAATCGATCATGTGGCCGCGGCCCATGTCAACCCGGGCCGGTCCGCGAGCTTGCATCGTCTCAATCGCGCCGAATACGCCAACGCGGTGCGGGATCTGGTCGCGTTCGAAGTGGACCCCAAGGAAATGCTGCCGCCCGATGAACAGGCGTTCAGTTTCGAGAACAATGCCGACGCGCTCTCAATGCAACCGGCGCTGTTGGATCGGTACGTGTCTGCGGCGGCGTCCATCGCGCGACAGGCGGTCGGCGATTCCACCATCCCGCCGAGATTCGTGAGATATGGCGCACTGAAGGACAATGCGAACGATCTGACCTATCTGCGGCAGGTAGATCGTTTAAGCGAAGATTTCCCGCTCGGGTCGAAAGGCGGCGTCTCCGCGCAACACTATTTTCCAGTCGATGGCGAATATGTTTTCAAGCTTCGTCTGCAGCGGGCGTGGGATAGTGTAATCCGTGGCCTGAACGTTCCCACGCAATTTGAAATTCGCGTGGATGGGAAACGCATTTGGCAATACATGCTGGGGGGTGAGAAATCGCCGTCCAAGACCTTCCGCTACGACGGTGACGAGGTGCTGCAAGTGCGCGTGCCGGTGAAGGCTGGGCTGCACCGGGTGATGGCGACTATGCTCAAAACCGGCGATACGGAGCCCGAGGGTCCGGGTCCGGACCGCCTTCCGCTTTTCAGCCGCGCATCGGATACGCCAACCGCCCCGATTGCCATTGCATCGTTGCTCATCGGTGGTCCGTATGACGGCCGTGTCCCCGCGGATTCGCCGAGCCGGCGCCTGCTGTACGTCTGCCATCCCGCAACCGGCGCGGACGACCTTGCCTGTGCAACGAAAATTTTGTCACATCTGGCCAGGCGTGCCTATCGCCGTCCCGCCACCGCGGACGATCTTGCGACGCTGCTCAGTTTCTACAAGCGCGGCCGTGTCGCCGGAAATTTCGATGATGGGATTCGCGCCGCCCTTGAGCGCGTGCTGGTGAGTCCTGATTTTCTGTTCCGCATTGAAGCCGATCCCGCGGGCGCCGCTCCCGGTTCCGTGTACCGTGTTTCCGATCTCGAGTTGGCTTCGCGTTTGTCGTTCTTTTTGTGGAGCAGCATTCCGGACGACACGCTGCTCGAGTTGGCCACCCGCGGCAAATTGCACGAGCCCGCCGTCCTGGAGCAACAAGTATCGCGCATGTTCGCCGATCCACGCGCACGCAAATCGCTGGTCGACAATTTCTTTTCCGATTGGCTCGAGATTCGCAATGTCTGGCTCCTCAATCCCGATGGCACGAAGTTTCCGTGGTTCGACGACAATCTGCGTTCCGCGTTCGTCACCGAAACGGAGATGTTTCTCAACGCCCAGTTAAAAGAAGACAACAGCGTGATCGACCTGTTGACGTCGAACGAGACCTTTCTCAATGAGCAGCTCGCGCGCCATTACGGAATTTCCGGTATCTACGGGAGCAGCTTCCGTCCCGTGACGCTTACAGATGAGAACCGCTTTGGATTGCTAGGCAAAGCGAGCATCCTGGCGGTCACCTCTTACACCACGCGCACCGCGCCGACCATCCGGGGCAAGTGGCTGCTCGAAAATATTCTTGGTGCTCCGCCGCCCGCGCCGCCGCCGAACGTGCCTTCGCTCGAATCGAGCAACAAAGGGGACAAGCCGCTGTCCGTCCGGCAAATGCTCGAAATGCACCGCGCCAATCCGGTTTGCGCGAGTTGCCACGCGCGTATGGACCCACTGGGGTTGAGCCTGGAAAATTTTGATGCCATCGGCCGCTGGCGCACCACGGATGCAGGCCATCCCATCGACGCGTCCGGCGTATTGTTGGACGGCACCAAAGTCTCGGGTCCTGAAGAATTGCGGCACGCCCTGGTGGCGCAGAAAACACAGTTTGTCCGAACGGTGACGGAAAAATTATTGACCTACGCGCTGGGCCGCGGACTGCAGTATTACGACGCTTCCACAGTCCGCGCGATCGACCGCGCCGCGGCCGCGAACGACTACCATTGGTCATCGCTCATTCTGAGTATTGTGAAGAGTGCGCCGTTTCAGATGAGAACCGCCGGCCAGGAATTACCGCGGGTGAATTCCGCCAGTAACGTTGCAAGGAAGTGAAGAACCGGGTGAGAACAACCAGGTGAGGAGGACAGCCCCATGTTCGTGACGAAGAAAACCATTTCGCGCCGCACCGTGCTCCGGGGAGTGGGGACGGCAGTCGCACTGCCGTTGCTCGACGCCATGGTTCCGGCTTTCGCGACAGCCGCTGCTACCAAGCCCGTCCGCCGTTTGGGTGTCGTCTATCATCCGAACGGCGTCATCTACGATGAATGGCTGCCGAAAGGCGTGGGCTCGGCGTTTGAGCTTTCGCCGACGTTGAAAGGTCTCGAGCCATTCAAGGATAAAGTCATCGTCGTCACCGGCCTCTTCAGCGATAAGGCCGAGGCGCTCGGCGATGGCGGCGGCGACCATTCCCGCGCGTGCGGCTCTTATCTGACGGGAGTCCATGTAAAGAAGTCCGACACCGAACTCTACAATGCGGTCTCCATGGACCAGATCGCCGCCAAGTTATTCGAGCGCGATACGCAGCTCTCGTCGCTTCAAATGACCGCCGATGAAAACAGCCTGCTCGGCTCGTGCGATTTAGGCTACAGTTGCGCCTATAGCAGCACCATCTCCTGGCTCACGCCCACGCTGCCGTTGATGGCCGAGAACAACCCGCGCGTGCTATTCCAGCGGATGTTCGGATCGAGCGACAGCACGGATCCACGCGTGCGCGCCGCGCGCCTGAACCAGGACAAGAGCCTGCTCGATTCGGTCAGCGAGCGCGTGAATCAACTGCAACGGGAACTTGGAGCCGCCGACAATCGCAAGATGACCGACTATTTGGCGTCCCTGCGCGATGTCGAGCGGCGAATTCAGAAAGCGGAAGAGCAGAGTTCGAAGGAGCTGCCCGACGTAGCTCAGCCCGCCGGCATCCCGGAAAAGTTCGAGGATCAAGTCCGGCTGTTGTATGACTTGCAGTTGCTCGCGTTCCAATCCGACCTGACGCGCGTGACCACATTTATGTACGGCCGCGAGCAGACGGGCCGCCCTTATCCGCAGATCGGCGTGCCCGAGCCGCACCATCCGCTCACCCATCACCAGGGAAATCCTGAAAAGATGGCAAAATGCGCTAAAATTCAGCGGTATCACATAGGATTATTTGCTGAATATCTTGGAAAGTTGCGCAATACTCCGGATGGCGATGGTTCGCTGCTCGATCACGTGATCCTTCTTTATGGCTCGGGTATCAGCAACAGCGATCGTCACACCCACGGCCCGCTGCCGGCGTTTCTGGCCGGCGGAGGTTGCGGCACGCTGAAGGGCGGACGTCACCTGGTCTATCCGGAACACACGCCCCTCACGAACCTTCAATTAACGCTGCTCCATAAACTCGGCGTGCCCTCAGAAAAGCTGGGGGACAGCAATGGCGAGTTCAAGAATCTGTCAGAACTCTCCTGAACCTTCCGTCGACGCGCCGCAAATACCTTGGTGGCCGAGGTGGGGGTCGAACCCAAACGAAGAGTGAACTTCGCCAGATTTTGAGTCGCCTTTGAGGTTCCGTCTACAGGAGTCTGTCCTTGTCTGATATGAAGTTATAAGTTATGGCAACCGTCATCCGTTGCCTGGATTTGTCTGGGATATGCGACCGATGGGCTACCGGTACAGATTGCCGGACGGAGGTATCGGAAATGCACAAACTTCTGGTCAATGACGTCACGGCGTATACTGAGAGTGAAAGCCATGACTATTCCCGCCAAGTACGAAAATGGCGTGTTTCGCCCTCTTCAGGAGGTGCGAATTCGGGAGGGTACTCTCGTCGAGGTGAATGTGCCCGCAGAAGCGCCTGCCCGATGCCCACGTTCCATTGGTGATACGCCTTTCGCCGGCATGTGGAAGGATCGCGAAGACATGGCCGACAGCGTCGAATACATTAGCCGGCTTCGTCGCGAACTCCACGACTAATTCCAAACCAGCACAGGCGACGCATGCCCTTCTTGATCGACAGCAATGTGTTGATCGATGTTTCGCGAGGCAACGCGGCAGCTATCAACTACGTTGATGGTTTGGCGGAGCCATGGGTTCTTTCACAGGTAACCGCACTTGAACTTATATTCGGGGCACGGGATAAGCGGGACCTCGGCATAATCGACGGGTTCTTGTCGCTTTATTCCGTTGTACCGCTCACCGATGGCATTGGAACGAGAGCTTATGATCTCCTGAAGACCTACGCAAAATCACACGGACTTCACGTTTTCGACTCGCTCATCGCCGCGAGCGCCATGAAGAACGCCTTCACCTTGGTCACGTTGAATCGAAAACACGACCAGATGATTGTCGGGCTGAAACTCGAATTGCCCGATTATTAGTCATTCAATAGCGACGGGATTCTCCGCGTCCGTCCAAGGAAAGAGATAGGTTAAGGTCGCTGGTTTTCCGATCTCAGCCGCTCTTCGCAAACAGTCTGCGCCGCTCGTCCGCCGGTAGGAACGGCGCCTGGAGACGGACCGGCTCACCAATGTCTTTGAACAGCAGGTCGCCGTTCCCCAGTAATTCCTCGGCGCCGCCCGAGCAGCATCCCCTACTCAATATCCTTGCGGCCGTAGAACAACAGATCCCGATACTCTTCGCAGACACAGACAATTCGAACCAACATGCGGCCCTGCTGATGATACTCCTGCCACAGTCCTTTTTCAGGGGCGCGCCGTTTGCTTCATAAGCCCTTTAGCTTCTTGGTGGCCGAGGTGGGGGTCGAACCCACACGAAGAGTGAACTTCGCCAGATTTTGAGTCCTCTTCATATACTTCCATATAATTTACAACAGGCGACTTACAATTACAAAATGTGAGACTGTGTAAGTAAATGTGCAAGTCTCCGTTGTTCGATAACTCTCGCTCCACCAGTGTCTTAACGGCTACCCGGGCTATTTTTTGCCGAAATCGAGCCCGCCAGGTTCGAGCGCCTTGTCTTTTTCCTGCTGCTCCAGCTCTCGCGCGAGGCGCCTGGCCTCCAGAAATTCGCTGGCGTACCGCTTCTTCTCTTCTTCGAAACTCTTCTCTTGTGCGGCGGTTTCGAGCCGATGTTTCTCGGCGAGGGCCTCGGAGCGGCCGGCCGTAGCGATTTCCTTCTCCTGTTTTTCGCGAAGCGCGATCTGCTCGTCCAGATTGCGCAGCTTCAGATTGGCTTCGATCTCCCGGAAGTCGATATGCTCGCGGGCCTCGTGAAGCTCTTTGAGACTGGGGTCCAGGAAAGGCTCGTCCTTCTCGGGAACGGCTTCGCGTTCTTTAATAAACTGCTCCTTCGCGTCAGCGACGATCCGATCAAAGTGGATGTAATAGACATCGTCGGGAAACTGGCCGAGATTTCGCTCATGAACGTAGTGCATGAGATCTACGAGAAGGCGCTCAATGGCATAGGTCGGGGCGTCGGCGGGATGGTGCTCGCCCTTGGTGATCTCCCAATGGGCCTCCAGAAAGAGTTTTGCCCGTTCGTAAGCTTCCTCATGTTTATCCATCGCGTGTCTCCGTCTTTGTCCATGGCGGTCGGCCCGGAAAGCGGTGTGTGAAAGACCATTATGGACGCGGAGACGACGGATTTGAAGTTCTCGCCGGGAGGGCCCGCGGGCTTGCGCGAGGCCCCGCATGCGCCATAACATAAATCGACGTACGGTTCGCCATGGCCTATGGACGACGATAAGAAAATTTCGGAGCTCGATTTCAGCGAGGTCCTGGACCAGCTCCAGATCATGGAGCACATCGCGAACAAAGGGCCGCTGTCGAAAGGAAACCGCGATCTGCTGCACGAGCTCGAAGAGCGGCGAGCGGTGCTCGTCCGGGAGAAGCTCGCGCAGCCGTTCGAGGCAGCGGAACCGCGCGCCGATCGCGCGCTATCCGACCGGCAGGCCTGGGAAGCCGCGACCAAGCATGAGGAATTCGGGAAGACGGCAGCGGCTCTCGGCCGCGAGCATTTGGTCGAGGACATGCACCTGAGCAGAAAGCAGCAGGAAGACGTCAGGAGATTTGGGCAGTCGAAAAGCCTCGAAGACCTGCACAAGGGCGAAAACGCAAAGTACGCGCGCGCCTTCGATGAAGAGCGCGGGCGCCACGCGCGCGAATTCCTGG
>Ga0335074_10010826_pt1 | contig 12756 bp, 10 predicted proteins | sample Lox_Sample_23_FD_206715 | JGI IMG/M metagenome (GOLD analysis project Ga0335074, IMG submission 206715) | Soil microbial communities from Loxahatchee National Wildlife Refuge, Florida, United States - Lox_Sample_2.3 | ecosystem: Environmental > Terrestrial > Soil > Wetlands | place: USA...
GCAACATAAGCCGTGAACTCAGCGGAGGAGGAGCCTCCAGGAATTGTCACCGAGCTCGGCACCTTAAGTGAACTGCTGCTGCTCGACAGGCTCACTAAACCACCATACGGGCCTACGGTTCCTTGAACACTTACGATGCAACGTGATGAGTCTCCAGAATCCAAATTTTGTCCGCAGTCCACAAGTTCAAGATTATAAGGTTGCGTTTGCGACTTAACATGCAGAGCCGTGACTAACAGCAATCCGCAGAGCACGAACAGCTTCATTAGTTTGATAAGCATGGCTGTACCTGCGTGCCGACCTTCCGTTACGTCACCTGAGCCTCTCTGATATAGGTTCCAGGAGTTCCCGAGTTCTCGTGTTTGCGTCTCTGTAGGCATTTACATATCGGTTCACCCGCATGAACGCGTCTCCGGGTTCGAAACCTATGAGGTTTGACATCGCTGGCGCCTGCTACGGTGCGCCGGGGGGCTTGCGCGAGACGGGCTTTCGGACCACCGGCTGAGAAACGAACTGTGCGAAACCGGCCCGCAGATTTGTGCCATCCAACTGCAGCAACCAGGCGGCTTGGCTCGAATTGGCCGACAGCAGGAAGAGATCACTGCGCAAGGGATCGAGCCTCGAAACAGGCGTTGGCAGCCCCAGTGCGCTCAGGCTTTGCGTTGTCAGATCCGCTCGATAGACATTCTCCGCACCGATCGCGGAAACGATTGCCGAATTTCCATCAGTCGATCCCTGGACAAAGATCGCAGAGCCCGACAAAGCCGGACCGGGCATCACCACGCGGGGAAACGGCTGACCTGCCAGACCGTCAAGCAAGGTAATGGTAGAACCTGCCCCATCGGCAATCGCCAGCACCTGCTGATTGGGTAGAAAACCGAGGCCGGCACCGCTGTGCGCCTGGAAAACCGGCGCGGGTGAGTTATCCGGCGCGAGCAAATAGAGCGCACCGGCGTTCGTAAGCACAATCGGCAAGGTGCCATCGTCGCTGATCGCCGCACCCACGACGTCCAGTTGTGAAATATCGGACTGCAGGCTGATTTGCGGCATAGTATCCAGGTGTGTCAGAACCTGCATCATCTCCGACGACTGGGAAATCAGGATGGCGTTCTTGCCGTTGGGACTGAAGCTGACCAATTGGGCCGTCGCCATGGCGCCGCTAATGGCTGTGACAGCGCCTGGAACGATTCCGGCGAATGACATTCTCCCCATTGTCCCTGCCTGCCCCTTCTCCACCAACGCCCACTGCTGCAGCGGAGCCAGATAGATGCGGCTGATTCCCGCAGGAAGAGAGATCGGGTCGCCCACGGTGCTAGCCCCGACCACACCCGTGATGGGTCTAATTTCAGTCGCACTGCCGATCAGACCAACCAACGGCGCGGACATGGAAGCTACGGGTTGCGCCAGCAGAGGCGGTTCCCACGCACCGAGCCAGGCAAGAGCGGATACCCAGACGCTCTTCTTGATCAGAAATGAAATCGCCATGAGAACCCCCAACGCAGGTGAGTTGGAAAGCGCAATTGTGGCTGTCCGAAGGCGGGTGTACCGGCTGCTCCGATCGTGCCGCTCGGCGAGGTGCTCGTCTGGCTGGAGCTCTTACCGCCCTGAGTTGTTGCTATCGCAACTCCGGCCGCGGCAGCCGCGCCGACCCCAGCCACGACGCCGACAATCACCCCGGTGGAAACCCCGGCCGCGGCGCCGGCTCCCGCGCCAGCTCCGGCGCCAGCAGCGGCAGCTCCGCCTCCAGCACCTGCACCCGCCGCCGCGGCTGCAGCTGCGGAAGCGGTCACCGGTACAGCGGCCGTCACCACGCCGCCGGGCACCGATGCTGCGACGCCCATCGTGAAGCTGGTGCTGGCCGCGGCCGTGAACGTTCCACTGGTCGCGATCCCCGCTGCATTCGTGGCTACAATGGAGGTCGCGACGCCGTTCGCAAAGCTTGCTCCGCCACCCAGCAGTTGCGAAATAGTGAAGGTGACCGCGATACCCGGTACCGGCAAATCGTTCTCGTCCGTGACTTTAACAACAGACTGCGCACTGACCCGGCCTTTCTTCGCGCGCTTGGCCGTGCCGGCTCCTTCTACAATGGTCAGCTTATATTTGTGAGCGACCGGAGGTGCCTGCGCTGCATTCTGAGCAAGACCGCGAGGGACGGGACTAAAAGCCACCAGAAGACATAGGTACTGCCTTATGCGAGATAGCCCACTCATCAATTTGTCCTCAAAAACCGGTACCGACGGTACTTTCGCAAGCAGACTTCTAAGAATTCCGCATGAGTATATCCCAAGCAAAAAACAAAAGCAATATGCGTTTCCAAATTTACAAAAATATACAGGGATAGCCCGCGCAGAAAGCCATCAGCAGCTGCAAATGGGACGAAAGCTCCCGGTGCTCTACGCGAAATGCGATGCGCTACGGCGACACCGGAAGTTCCATTCCAACGGCTACTCGGACCGTAGAGCACCACCACTAGCCCCGCCCAGTTGCAAAAGCTGGCGCTTCGACGTCGCCGAGGGGGTCATCCAGACGCCAATTTCGCCACTTGAACCGAGAAGAAGCCGGTCGCGAAGGTAGGACGCAAAACCGGCTGACAAGCCTAATGCAAACTGCCGAGGATTTCCGTGATTTCCTTTAATTTGCTGCGCAATTGCGGCGCGTTTTCAAGGTTCGGATCGATCCGCAGAGTTGCTTCTATGTTTTGCTTGGCATGGAGCAGATAATCGCGGCGGTTGTCCTCGCTGAACAGAGCCGCATAGGATTGCGCCAGCAGCAGGTGGGAATCGGCGTCTTCCTTATCGATCGCCACGGCCCGCTTGCAATAGTCCACGGCCTGATGGTAATCCTCTTTTCCGATCTCACTCGCGCACAGACCATAATAGGCCGCCGCTGCCTGCGACCGGTACAAGGCCCGCCGCCCACTGTGGTTCTTTTGCATTCCTGTCCCGATAGCCCAATACGCTGCCACTCTCAGAAACCCTGATCCGAACTCTTGAAGCTGCAAAGTGCTGCGGTAATCTACCATGGCGTCATCGAACTTTTTTTGAGAACGCCTCGCCTCAGCGCGCATTAGATACGCCTGCGCCGAGGAATCGTCCAGTCTGATGGCCTGATCTGCCGCCGCTTCGGCTTCCTTGGGGCGATCCGCCCAATATAGGGCCTCAGCCAGAAGGCTAAAGACGAAAGAATTCTTGGGATCTTCGAGCGCCGCCTCCTGAAGCTGGCGTACCGCCTCCGGATAGTCTCCGCTCTCGAGCACAACCGCGCCGTACTGAGTTCGCGCCTCGACGTAATCCCGGTCAATCTGAACCGCCTTGGCGCACGCCTTCAGGGCGTCTTGCGTCTTCGCTTGCGCCTGTTGCACGCGACAAAGCTCCAGCGCCGCCGCACTGTAGGTGGGATCGTCCTTGAGCGCTCTCGCGAAACGATCCGCCGCCTTCTCCAGGTCTGCCGGCGTGGAATTCGAGCGCTTCCAGATCTCATCGCCTTCGTCATAAAGTACCTTCGCTCCCGGTTTCACCACACGCGGATAGAGCAGGCGCAGGGAAACCGTTTGCGTAGTGCCGGGAACAACGTTGACTTCGATCGAAACCGGATCGTAGCCTTTGCGCGCGCCTTCGATCTTATGAACCCCGCTCGAGAGCCCTGGAATTTTGAGGTTCGCATTCGGGCTCGCGGTTCCATAGCGCTGCCCGTCCACGGAAACTTCGACGTTTTCGAGATTCACCTCGACGATAAGATTCCCATTGGCCGGTTCGGCCAGTTTCGCAGCGAGTTGGGTCCGCCGCTGAGGACTGTATCCAAGGATCAGATCGTCGGGAAAATCGCCGGACTCCCACGGCGTCTGCTGCCCTCCCTGCTTGCGCACATAGGCGCGGACCTCGCGCCGTACATAGGAAACCAGCTCGTCGGCGGTGACTTTGCCATCGGCCGGGTCCACGTCGGCCTCTCCGAGCCAGCCGCGAGTCAGAAAATAGGTGAAGACGCCGTTCCCTCCGGCCAGCGCCGGATCCTCATAACTCACTTCCGATGCGTGACTGGAGGTCAGGGTGAGAACGCCTTGGGGCAGCCCGCGCAGGCTGTCGTTTACGCGTTCGGCTGTGCTATTAACTGTAATCTGACCGGAATGACAAGCATCAACCAGCAAGACCTTCCACCGCGCTTTAACCTGCTTCGAAAGCACTTGTCCGAGTTGGTCCATCGGATACGCCGTTTCCGCAACGTGCGACAGGTCGAGATCGTACGGCGCCAAGTAGCCTCTGCCTGTCTCGTCCACCATCCCGTGGCCCACGAAGAATACTACCACTCGATCGCTCTCCATAGCCTTCGAAGGAAGCCATTTCTCAAGCGCGTTCTGGATGTTTTCGCGCGTCGCATCCTTGCCGAGAAGCTTCATCACATTTTCGAATTCAATATTGCCGCCCTCCTTGCTGAGCAGCGCGGAATAAACGTTTTGCGCGTCCCTTTCCGCAAAGCGAAGATTTTCGGCAGGAGGCAGATTCCTGTAAGTAGAAATTCCAATGACCACCGCGTAACCGCGTGGGACCGCCACGGGCATCTTCAGTTCTTCTGTTGTGCCCAGCCGTATCGCCGAAAGATCCCGCTCTTTTACTGTGGCGTCCTGGGCCCCCAGCAAAGAAGTCAATCCCAGCAAGATGGTTCCACGCTTCATCGCCTGACCTCCTTCAGCGGTGTGCAATCCAAAATTGGTAGACAAACAAACCAGGGCCGCGAGTGGCCTCGATCCTCGTGCTTTCATGCGCCGGACTTAAGCGCAGCTCCCTTGGCCTGAGGTCCCCGGTCCCGGACCAGCCGGTCTGGGCCGGTGGCAGCTGCCGCGCGCCGGCCCGCGGATCGAGACACGCGATTGCCGTATCGATATCTTCCCGGCACCGCGGGACAATCGTTTTCGGCACTGGCGGGCCGTCGGAAGACGGCACCCATCTCTCGCCCGAAATGGGTTTTGGCGAGATCAGCCAATAGATCAAGTCAAAACCGGGATCTCCCTCGACAGTGTAGGATTGCGTCGTCGATGGAATCACATAGGGGACTTCCTCCCTGATGCGATTAGCCGCGGGCGAATTCGGCGCCGGATAAAGCCACTCGCCCTCACCTTTTGAGCTTATCGAGTACGCATAAAGATAACCTGGAAAAGACGCCTGCAGGCGGAATCGAACCGAATCTCCGCGGTCCAGCACAGTGGTCGGATTCAGCGCTTTCCATCGCCCGCCTTCCAGACGTTCCATTACGAGCTCCACGTGCTGATGGTCCCCTTTCTGTGATAGTGGGGCAGGCCCATCCTGTCCGGCGAGTACGGGAGCCCAACCCGCCAGCAAGAGCGTAACGACCATCGAATCGAGCTTATTCATGTCGCAGTCTGATTTGGACGACCATACGATCATTCTTCGTGGCAGCCGTCTGTACAGCGTAAACCGAATTAGGCGGCTCATCGGGGGACTGCGGCTCTCCGAGCTTTCCGATGGACAAATCGCGGCTGGTCAAGTCGCCCAGAGCTTTGCCTTGATCGGGGCCGCCACCGACACTATCGTTACTGGCTATGGACGCCAGCACTTGACCGATTTCCTGAGTGCCTGGGCCGGGCGTACTGTGTTCGGCCTCATTGCTCGTTACGGATCGGCGGATCGCATTGTTGAGCTTAAGCATGTCTTCTTCCTTCTCGGTCAAGACGACAAGGAGAAGGTCTGTTCCTGGAGGACCACCGATCCGGAAACAATAATCTTCCGGAAGTTTTCGATCGACCCCAGCAGCCACCAGATTCGACTCGGTCGGCATCAGTGGGGATGGAAACATCGTCTGCCACGCTCCCGAGGAACCTTGGTTGAAAACGTAAATGTGCCCGCTACGGTTCGGGTGAAAACGCACCGCGATGCAGTCTCCGGTTCTAAACGTGGTCTCCGGGTCGACTTCCCGAGGATTCTTATCCGCAGTATCTTGATAAAGCAAAATGTTATAGCGCAACCCCAGATGGAGCGCGACCCGTACTATTGCGCCATCATGAGGACCCGGCTGGGCATGACCGGATGTCGTCGAACCGGTCGCCTGAGTGTCGGCAGACACAACGGGCACAGAGGTCTTTTTCGTCTTTGAACCTTTATTTTGGTTTTGAGCCGCCGACGAGTCATCTTGTAAATACAACTGTCGGGCAGACATTCCCGCCGTCTGTCCGAACAGATTTAGTCCGCATAACAACAAAATACAGGACCGAATCATTTCTCAGCTCCTTTTGCGGGTCGAAACGCGTGGCCACTTAAGTCGTCCGATTTTACCTCATTTCTTCCATTTCGCATCGGCCTAACAGCGTATCCTTGTGCTCCGGATTAACCTGCGACGGTTGCGATGTGTTTGAAAACGTAAATCTTGACCGTCACAAAAGACACCCAAGCCTGCGCCTTGTTATGGATTCTTAGCGCAGCGGAAGCCCACATCTTCGAGGGAGCCGCGGGCCGGCAACACTAGCGAGTCCCAGACCAAGGATGGCGCTTTGACCCGATTTGGATCGTCCTCCGGCAACTCTTGACGCAGCGAAAACTTGAAACTACCACCGCGAACCTGATACATTGCCTCATCCCGGGTGAGGGGTGGCCGCAGATTCTTGAAGCTGTTCCGTAAGAGCTCAAATGCGCGCGGATCGGGCTGGGCCTCCGTAGCCACCCATTCCCACGCATTGCCTAACATGTTCAAGGCACCGTATGGACTTTCGCCTTTTAAAAAACTGTAGGCCGGCGCCAGCGAAGATCGCTTCTTCGAAGCCGCGTCTGTCGGAATATTAGCCGCGTCATCCCGCCACTCGTTGCCCCAGGGATAGACCCGACCGCTTGGTCCGCGAGCCGCTTTTTCCCACTCCTCAGCGCTCGGAAGCCGTTTGCCAGCCCATTGTGCGAACGCCTCGGCATCACTGAACGTCACATTTACCACGGGATCTTCAGGCGGCGCGGTATTCGCGCCGCGAGGCATCGGGTGCCCGGTTTCCCGACAAAAACGAAGGTAGGCCGAATTGGTCACCTCAGTTTTGTCGATATAGAAATCCGCAAGGTTGGCTGGATGTAGCATCTCGCCGAGTTTGGCTTCTCCAGCATCCACCAGAACCATATCCCCGCTCGGGAAACGAAGAGAGCGGGGTTTAGTCAGCTGCGATTTGATTTCAAGCGGCGGCGGCAGCGGGGCTCGCCAGTTAAGTAAAACGACAACGCCTCCAAGGATCGCCAGAGAAACACTAAGAAGGATTACGGGACGGCTTCGTCGTTTTTTGATTTTCCGCGCGGACACAGCAGGCGGCACGGGAGCATTCCGGTTTTGATTACTCGACGGCTCGATCACGCCGCTCCGATCCGGCTGAATCGCTGGGTTGCTGGCAGGATCGTCGGTAGTGGATCTATTTTGAAATAGATCCACTACCGGATCGTCGATCATCGGATGCTCTGATTCGGTCAGGGCCTCTTCAAGCGCCTTTGTGAAATCCTGGCAAGTCGGATAGCGATCATCGGGCCGCTTAGTAAGCGCCTTGCGGAGAACAGTGTCGACAGAGGGCGGCAAAGCTGAGTTCAAATCATGTGCGGGTCGTGGATCCTCATGCGCGATCTGAAAGGACAGGCGGCGAATCGTGTCCGCAGTATACAACGGCTGCCCGGTGAGCATTCGGAACGCGATCACGGCTAGCGCGAACTGGTCCGCTCGGCCATCAACAGTAGAGGTCAGAAGCTGCTCGGGAGCCATGTATTCGAGCGTGCCAATAATCATTCCCGGCTCGGTTGTGTGATGTCCGCTGTCCAGTATCTTGGCGATTCCGAAATCTGTAATCAGTACTGCTCCCGTATCATCGTCGATCATGATGTTGCCAGGCTTGATGTCGCGATGAACGATGTTGCGAGCATGTGCATGGTCGAGCGCAGCCGCGCATTCCCTCAAAACGCGCAACGTAAAGGCACTATCCGTTGGACGGGACAGAGGCGCAACCGTGTCCAGTGTTCGCCCTTTCACCATTTCCATCACGACGTAGCCCGAGCCCGCGACTTCGAGCATTTGCTTGATCTTGACAATTCCGGGATGATTCAGCTTGGCGGCCGCCCGGGCCTCGGTCAACAGCCGGGCTTCCAACTCTTGGCGCGCAGTCGGATCGATGCCTTCGATTCGCACACCCTTGATCGCCACGGGGCAATCCAGCTTGGTGTCCCAACCGAGCATGACTGTGCCCATTCCACCCTTTCCTAATTCGCCGCGGATTTCGTAGGGTCCAATCATAGCGGGATGTTTGGAGGGTGCTGCACCGGCGGATGTCATGCCGATTATTCTATAACCAATCGCAACAGAGCGGTTGATAAGCAACTTCCGAGACGCAGCGCAAGCAAGTCCCGGCGCGCGTTCTTCCACGGCGATGCGCCGAATACATACCCGAACTATTTTACCGTCGTTCGAAGAGTTCGACGAAAATCGTTTCCCGCCGACTACAAGAAACGGTCAGCAAATCAAATTGCGCGCGAACGGAAATTCCCGAATGTCCATTCGTGAATCTGCCGGAAGCACGCGCTGGCCACTGGGCCGGGGACTCACCGCAGAAAAGATGAACGATTGTCGTTGGCTGAAGCTGATCCACGTCGAGTAATTGGAATTTGTCGAATGGCCGCCTGACGATCGCCTTCGACATTCCCGTTTCTGTGGCGCTTGTGACGTTTTCAGCCGCGCTCCCGGCCAGCTAAAATCCCTGATCTCTATTGGCTGAGGGGCGGATTTCGTTTCATTTGGTTTATAGTCCTGCGCCGAAGCGCTTGTTCGTCGCCAAATGAGGCAGGATAGAGATCCGGCGTATATCGGTGGCGACCAACCCGGGAATCCAGACCTGATACGCGCCGCCAATCAGGAATACGTTGGAAATGTCTCGGTTCTCAAGTTGCCCCGCGGCTTTTCCTATATAACCCCAGGCGCCGTTCACCAATTCGATGGCCACGGCATTGGTCATCCTATTCCATTGTTCGCTAACGGCCAGACGGGCGCGCGCATAATCGCGATCGTTCACCTGGACTCGACCGGCATAGAATTGCAGTTCGCGAATTCCCGGACACTCCGATCCGTTCGCGAGTCGCCTGGACTCAAGCAGCTGCCACCAAGGGCTGATGCCCCTCGGGCCGGTGATCGATTGCGTCCATTTGAACAGCTTCGTCGCGGGCGGAAGCCACTCCACAGCTTCCGGCCTTCCGCCGACAAAGGCGCGCTTTGTGTCAGCGTCGGCGATGGCGTCGAAGCCGGGGGCCGAGGTGCGGTTCATAAAAGCATCCTACATTAGATTCCCACTGGGCGTGATATGAATTTCGCTCAGGGGAATGCGCAGCTTGACGAGGCAGATGTTGCGTCCAGGCCGTGAGCCTCAAGCCGCGGTCGACTGCGACCAGAACGATGGCTATAAATAAGGATGAATTCGCGTTTTCGGTATATGCGAGGCCGACGCCCCCAAATCGCCCCCAATTTCCGGCGAAAATTCGATTTCGCGCCTGTAAGCCTTTTGTTTGCAACACGACCGCAACTAGGTTCCTTCGGCTGTTAACCGAAGGGTTGTAGGTTCGAGTCCTACCTGAGGAGCCAGACCTAAGTCCCGTATTTTCAGCACAAGTCGTAGACGCGTCGGCGGTTAGTGCGGCGCGATAGGCGTCTGCGTCGCCATCGCGAATTACTCATCCTTGCTCAAATTTACCCATCTGCGGAACCTGGGGTACCCCCAAAAACGCCCCAGCGTGAGCAGCGATTGTCACCGAGTCTGTCCCGCGGTTGTCTCCGCCGAGGGGATCGCGAATGACGCCGAGCGCTTCACGTTGCTGTTCACTATGCCCGTGATGTTGCGGAGTCCGTCCGTCGCCCGGAGCCCAGGGCAGCGTTTAACTCAACATCCCGAGTTTCTCGCGAAATTGGCGCGATATCGCCACGTTTGCGCTCTCCGCCGCTTCCGCTCGACGCGCTCCAGCCGGCACAGTGCGCCAGCAAGCGTCGAATTCTCCGAAGCTCATCTGTCGGGCTCCCCTGTGGTTAACGGCGAATCGGAGGAACCGACTATCGCGAGCACGACCACGCCAAACCGACCGCTGTCTTGCTCGGGAATGTAGTTGTGTGGGGCTGGGTCCCGCCATTCATGCCAGTTGTGGAATTTGGTGCCTGGCACGCCGTAGCGGAAGACGAACTCGTTAACGGCCCCGCAGAAGGCGTCGAGTAGTAAAGTTGCAGCGCCTCCCGACCATGGCGCCCACGCTGAAGGCCGAAAAAGTAGCGCTCTTTCGTTACGGGCTGATTGCGCCCCTGGTGCTGGAGACGCTGCCCCGCGGCGAACTCACGCGCTGCCGGGGCGAAAAGTAGCGAAGGAAAAGAAGGGAGGGATGGTGGAGTGTCCGAGAATTGCGTCGGAAAGCGCACAACTTGCCGGTTGGGACCCGAATGGAGGCCTACTGCCCACTTCTCATGGGTTTACTAGTACAGCTTCCGGCAATGCGCCCCAAGAAACTTGGTCGCAATCGAGACGACTTAGAGCATACTTTAGAAGAGTTCCGAAGCCAAAATGGAAATTCGTGATAATGTTTCACCAGTGAGGAGGAAACCCATGAACTTGCTAAATAGATGCGAACTAAGTAGCCTGCTTGCCGTTCTGCTCGGTTTACTCTCCAGCAGCGCAGCGCGCGCGGATGAAATCTTGGTCACGAACGCGGGCACGGGCACGATCGGCGCATACACCACCTCAGGGGCTACGGTGAACGCCTCGCTGATCTCCGGGTTGAGCGTCCCATTCAACATTGCGGTGGATGGCTCGAACGTATTTGTCGCGAACGAGGCAACCGACGCGATAGGCGAATACACCACCTCGGGGGCTACGGTGAACGCCGCCCTGATTTCGGGGGTGAGCTTCCCACATCAAATTGCCGTGTCTGGGTCGGACTTGTTTGTCGCGATCGCGCAACCGACCGACGCGATTGGCGAATATACCACCTCAGGAACTCCGGTGAACGCCGCGCTGATCTCGGGGTTCGAGCCACTCGGCATTGCGGTGTCCGGCTCGGACCTTTTCGTCACGAATGTGGGTGCCGGCACGATCGGCGAATACACCACCTCGGGCGCTACGGTGAACGCCGCGCTGATCTCGGGGTTGAACAACCCAGAGGAGATTGTGTTATCTGGCTCGGACCTGTTTGTCGCGAACCAAGGCAGCGGCACGATCGGCGAATACACCACCTCGGGCGTTACGGTGAACGCCGCGCTGATCTCGGGGTTGTCCGAGCCATTCGGCATTGCGGTGGATGGCTCGGACCTGTTCGTCACGAATGTGGGTGCCGGCACGATCGGCGAATACACCACCTCGGGCGCTACGGTGAACGCCGCGCTGATCTCGGGGCTGAACGACCCAGCGGGCATTGCAATAGTTCCTGGAGCCGCCCCAGTTCCCGAACCCAGCAGCCTCACACTCCTCGGACTCGCTCTTGCGGGCCTCGGATTTTGCGCGCGGCGCAAACGTGCCAGCCAAACGCCTGTCTGCAAATGACCGCTCCAATTCGCCGTGCGCGGTCGGTGGCGCAAAGGACCTTTGCGACGGAACCCGGGGTACCCCCAAAAACGCCCCAGCTTCTCGCGCAGCAGGGCCTCCGTCCGGAGCCGCTGAAGCCGCGATCAGGTGTAATCGGCTGCCTGATTTCCAGGGCGCGTCTTTCGTGGCGCTGTTTTCTTCAGTCAAGTTCCGATCTGCGACGAACCCGGGAAGTGCCGGAGCAGATCGAAGCATGCCAATACATACGCTTATGGCTCACCAGCCCCGACCTTAAATTCCAATTTGTTGGCCTTAGTGAAGTCGCCAGCATAAATCGGATTCGCCCAAGCATAGACGATCAATTTGTCCTTGCCCTTGGGTTCGGCTGAATAGATCCCCGGAATCAGCTTCGTGCAGCGCTTCTCATCGCCCCTTTTCCGGAGCTGGCAGGTGAGCGAAATGGCGACGCCTGGAGATTCGTTATTTGCTCCTGGGTCCGAGGTGCTTCGGGCGGATGAATTCACGATCTTAGCTTTCACCTTGATCGTATACACCGCTGCGGTTTCTGGACCACGAGCCATGCAGCCATACATTTGGTTACATACAAGTCGTCCAGGAACGTTGTAATCCTGCTCGCCGGAAGAGGATTCCAGGACTTGGATCTTGACTTTATCGGCTTGAGCCGCATCGGATAAGCCGCAGAGCAACAGAATCGGAGCAAACAAGCGGAGCCATCGCATCTTCTTTAACCTCTCGCGGCTGTTAACACGACGTACTTCGTCAGAGCAATACTTTTTCTTTAGGTCGACCAGCTGATCGCGGAAATGCAGCGGCCGGCGTGGCTTGATCGCTTCGCAATCTCGGCTTCAATGAGGCCGCGACCAGCTGATCGCGGAAATTAGACGCCAGACGCGCCGGCCGCCTGGGTAATGGAACGCTTCAATGAGGCCGCGACCAGCTGATCGCGGAAATCTGCGGCGACGTCGAGGGAAAGCACGAGACGCCCGCGCCCCTTCAATGAGGCCGCGACCAGCTGATCGCGGAAATGGGTGCCGGTTGGTGTCCTGCGACCTTTCCCAAATCGCTTCAATGAGGCCGCGACCAGCTGATCACGGAAATGCCCGGCAAAAAGAGGCCGAGGCTGAGGCTCAGGCCGCTTCAATGAGGCCGCGACCAGCTGATCGCGGAAATTAGCCCGTACTGATAAGAAAACGCTGGGCCTCGCTGCTTCAATGAGGCCGCGACCA
>Ga0335074_10010827_pt1 | contig 12755 bp, 9 predicted proteins | sample Lox_Sample_23_FD_206715 | JGI IMG/M metagenome (GOLD analysis project Ga0335074, IMG submission 206715) | Soil microbial communities from Loxahatchee National Wildlife Refuge, Florida, United States - Lox_Sample_2.3 | ecosystem: Environmental > Terrestrial > Soil > Wetlands | place: USA: Florida...
CCCCGTCCGGTGTACACTGCCGCCCGCCCGGTGCATGTCGCGCCCCGCCTGCTGTATATCGAGGTCCGCCGCAATGTCACCCGCTGGCTGCTGCCGCTGCTGGCCGTCGCGTTCTGGTTCGACACGTACCGGACGAGCGCGGGCTATCCGGCGCTGTGGGGACTGCGCACTCAGGACCTGATCTTGCATCATGTGCTCCCGGACCTGGTGCCGTTCGTCGCGGCAGGCGCGGTCTGGACAGGGGCGCGAGAACATCGCCGCAACGCCGCCGACCTGGTGACCGGGACGGCCTGGCCGGGCTGGGGACGGCGAGTGGTCTGCCTGGGCGGCGCTCTTGGCTGGGCTCTGCTGGCCTACCTGGGCTGCGTCGCGATCGTGCTGGTCACCACCGCTCAGCATGCGACCTGGGGCGGCCCGCCGCTGTGGCCGGTGGTGACCGGGGCCGCCGAGGTGATCGCCACATGCGCCGCGGGGTTCGCCTGCGCCTGGTTCTTCCCCGGTCGGCTGGCGGCACCGCTGATCGTCATCGGCGTCTTCCTCGCCCAGATGGCAGGGTTCAGCCTGGCCGACAGCGACAGCAGGCTCGGCCTGCTGTCGCCCGCGACTCACGTGCCGCCGATCGATGTCGGCGTCTTCTACCCGTACTTGCCGGACCTGTCCATCGCGCAGACGATGTTCCTCGGCGGGGTCGCCGCGGTCGCGGTGGGCGCGCTAGGCCTGCCCGCCAGTTCCGGCGGGCGTAGGCTGCGCGCTGTAGCCGCGGCGGTCACCGTCGCCGGGCTCGGCTCGGCCGGGACCGCCGCCGGCCTGGTCGGCACCGCGTATCAGGGCACGCAGGGCGTGGTCATCCCCGCGCTGCACGACGCGGCCAGCGACCGTCCGCTCGCCTACAGCCCGGTGTGCCAGCGAGCCGGCGGCATCCCGGTCTGCGTGCAGCCGGCGTTCACCGTGTACCTGCCGGATACCGCGTCCGCGCTTGCTCCGCTGCTGGCCGGCGTGGCCGGCCTGCCCGGCGCGCCGGCCCGCCTCACCCAGGAGGCCACCTCCTGCGTAACCCACGTCCTTGGCTGCACCTTCGGCGCCGAGATCGCGACGAGCGGCGGCACCCGAGCCCTGCGGTTCACGATCGCCCAGACACCAGGCTTCTACGGTGAGAACCTGGCCGCTTTCGGGCAGCAGACCATGGCCGCGGTGGCCGCGGTCCTCGTCGGCGGCCAGGTGGACGATGCCGGCGACGTCACCGCGGACCCGGCACAGCTAGCCGTCATGGCGGCGCTGCTGCTCGACGCCGGGGTTCCGGTCATCACCCCCGCGCAAGCGGACGCGGACGACGCCGGAGTGGCCGGCCCTGCCCCCGGCTCGGCCGCGTACGCGGCATACCGGCGGCTCGCCGCGCTGCCCGCCGCCGCACGGCACGCCTGGCTGGCGGCGCACCTGGCCGCGCTGCGCGCCGGGCACATCACCGTAAGGGAACTGCCATGATCGCCGCGGACTCGCAGATCGGGACGAGAGCGCCGCGGACTCGCGCGGGCCTGCGGCTGATGTGGCTGCACGTGGTCAGCCGTCGGATCCCGGCGGCCGTGGTCGCGCTCGTCGCGTGCGGCGCGGTGCTCCATGTCGCGCTGGCCTGGCGCTGGGAGCCGCGGACGGGCAGCGGAGCGCTGGAGATTCCGGTGCTCTTTGAGGCCGGGACGGCGGCGGTGATCGCGGTCACCAGCTACAGCCCGTTCGGCGAGGCGGAGCGGGCAACGGCACGGTGGCTGCCCTGGCTGCGACTGGGAACGGTGGTGGCGATGACCGCGGTCGCGATCGGCCTGCTCGCCGCCGGCGCCGCATCGGCGGCGGACGGCCTGACTGGCGGCATCCTCGGCCTTGTCAGGGATGCCGCCGGGATGACCGGCATCGGCCTGCTATCGGCCGCCGTGCTAGGCGGCATGCTGGCCTGGGCCGGCCCGATAGCCTACCTGATGGTGACCGAGGTCGCCCTGCTGCAGGCGTGGACCACGCCGTGGACCTGGGCTGCGCGCCCGCCAGATGACGAGGGTGCGGCGATCTGCGCGGGCGCGGCTTTCATGGCAGGACTGGTGGTCATTGCGGTGCGAGGGCCCCGTGACTCGGTGAACGGCTGACAAAGGGAAAGTCCATGATCACTCGCTGGAGCCGTCGCGAGCGCCGCGTACGGTAGTCGCCGCGAGCCCGGGCTGATCACCCCGGGAGGCAACGCTTGACGTTAGGGCAGGTGTCAGCTGCCGCCGTAGAGGTCGGCGATCTGAGCCGTGTACTGCTTCGTGACGACGTCACGGCGTACCTTGAGGGTGGGTGTCAGCTGTCCGCCCTCCTCGGTGAAGTCCTCGGCGAGGATCACGAATTTCTTGATCGCCTCGGCATTCGACACGGCCATGTTGGCGTAGTCGACAGCCGCCTGGATCTCCGCGCGCAGGCCCGGATGGTCGCGGAGGTCGGCGACGCTCACCTTCCGCGGCTCGCGGTTATCCACCTTCCACGTGGTGAACGCGTCCTGGTCGATCGCCACCAGCGCGGCGATGAAGGGCCTCGCGTCGCCCACGACCAGGCATTCACCAATCAGCCAGTGGTTACGCAGCCGCTCCTCGAGCACGGACGGCGCCACGTTCTTGCCGGCCGCCGTGATGATGAGATCCTTCTTCCGGTCGGTAATCGTGAGGAACCCCTCGTTGTCCAGGACACCGAGGTCGCCGGTGTGCAGCCAGCCGCCGGAGTCGATCACCGCCTCGGTCTCGGCGTCGTTATGCCAGTACCCCTGGAAGACCACGTGTCCCTTGACGAGGATCTCCCCATCTGGCGCGGTCGCGATCGTGCAGCCGGGAATGGGCCTGCCCACCGTGCCCATCCGCTGGGCGTCGAGGGTGTTGGAGCTGATCGCGGGGCTGGTCTCGGTGAGCCCGTAGCCTTCGAGGATGGTGATGCCGCAGCCGCGGAAGAAGTGCCCGAGCCGGGCGTCGAGCGGCGCCGCCGCGCTGCACGCGTACTGCACCGCACCGCCGAGCGCTGCGCGAATCCTGCCGTAGACGAGCAGGTCGAACTGGGCGTGTTCCAGCCGCAGCCGCAGGCCGGGACCGCCGCCGTCAAGTGCGCGGCTATAGTTGATCGCGGAGCGCTCCGCCGCCGCGAATATCCTGCCCTGCCCCGCTGCGGTGGCCGTGCGCTGGGCGGTGTTATACACCTTCTGCCATACGCGTGGCACGGACAGGACCGCCGTGGGCTTGAACGCCGGCAGGTCATGTTCGGCGTCGGCCATGTCCGCCAGCCCGAGCACGGTGCGCGTGTACACGGCGGCATACTGGATGAGCTGAGCGTAGCTGTGCGCGAGCGGCAGGAAGAGCAGCGTCGATCGCCGCTCGTTGAACACCTTCGCGAAGCCGTCATTCGCGATGCAGTTCCGTACATTGGCGACGATGTTGCCGTGGCTGAGCATGCACCCCTTCGGGCGGCCGGTGGTGCCGGACGTGTAGACGATCTCGGCGAGGTCGCCGGCGCCGCGGCTACGGCGCCGTTCCTCCACCTGCTCCGCCGCCACGTCCGCGCCGCACGTCGTGAGATTATCCAGCCCGCCGTCGATCTGCCACACATGGGCGAGTGCCGGGGCACCGGCCCGGACCGCGTCGACCTTCTTGACGTGATCGGCCGTCTCGGCCACGACGGCTACCGCGCCGGAGTCGCTGAGGATCCACTCGACCTGCTCAGCCGAGGAGGTGGGGTAGACGGGCACGATGACCGCGCCGGCGGTCAGGATCGCGTAAGCAAGGACTGTCCACTCATATCGCGTCCGGGACATCAGCGCCACCCGGTCACCCGGCATGACGTCGGCCGCGATGAGTCCTGCCGCGCATTCGCGGACCTCGCCGCCGAACTGGCGCCAGGTCACCGGCGTCCAGGCGCCGTTCACCTTGCGTTTGAGGCCGACCGCGTCCGGCCAGTGCTCGATGTTCACGATGAGATCGCCAGTGATGTTGTCGTCTGGTTGCACGACGTATGCCGCGGGTACGGCGAACTCTCGCATCGTGGCCTCCTGGTTATCCGCGTACGTGGTCAGCGGCCTGTCCTGGCGGCGTGATCTGCCGGTAGAGGGCGAGGGCGACGGTGATGCCCGCCCCGGCCGCGATCATCAGGGTGTGCCGGGCCTCACCGAGCCGGCCGGACCTGACCGCGGCCTGCAGCGCGGCGATCGGCCCGGCGGTATAGGCGCCGTCCAGGTCTTCTGGGGTGTAGGCGACCCGGTCGCCGGGAACGCCGAGCCGCATCCGCAGCGTATCGGTGAACTCCGGCGCGGGGGGTTCGGGTACGAGCAGGTCGATCTCGTCCATGCTCAAGCCGAGGCGGTGCAGGAAGCGCCGGGTCGTCTCCTCAGCGCAGTCGGCGAGGCGTTCCAGGTAGCCGGGCCTGGAATCAATGACCATCTGATGGCGGCCGGCGGCGCGCCGCGGGAAGCGGAAGTCCTGCTGCTTGTGCCAAACCAGACCGCTGGAGAACAGCTCGGCGTACTCGGGAAACGTCTCGGTGTGGAAGTCGGTGAACCCGCCTGGGCCATCCTCCCAGCCCAGAAGCATCGCGCCCCCGGCCGCCCGGATCCCGGTAGCGTCGCGACCGTCGGCGACGTCGCTGGTGACAACCGCGCCGACCTGGATGGCGCCGGAGCTGAGCCAGCCCGACTCGAGCTCGATTGCGGTGAGCACGCCGCAGGTGCCGTTGAGAAGGTCGAACGAGAAGGTGCCGCGGCCGCCGTCCGGCGGATGACCGAGGTTCGCGCCGACATCTTCCTGTATCAGCGCGGCGAGGGCTGGTTCACCCATGCTGTCTTCGCGGTAGATGCCCGTGTTGATCAAGATGCCGATGTCTTCGGGCGTGCGGCCCGCCTGCGTCAGGCAGTTCCTGACGGCGGTGTCGGCCAGCCAGCGCGCGGTCGTCTTCCTGTGCCCGCTGCCGGTCAGCGCGCTCACCGCTTCAATGTGCGTACCCATAGCGCTCCGCCATGTCATCGATGGTGAACAGGGCCATGCCGATCTCGATGCCGGACGCGAGCGCCAGCAGCATCACGCGGTCTCCCTTGCCGATCCGCTGCTCCTCCAGGTACTTGTGCAAGGCCACGAACAATGTCGTGGATGACGTGTTGCCGTACTCCTCCAAGTTGACGACCACGTGCTTCGGCGTGGTGCCCAGGCGGCGGGCGAAGTCCCGTGTGCCCGCGCGGATGGCCCGGGCGGAGGTCTGATGGGGGATCAGGAAGTCGATGTCGCTCATCTCGACTCCGGCTTCCGCCAGTGCCTCGGCGACCAGCGGCGCCATGTCCTGGATCGCTACCCGGTGCAGCGTCCGGGACTTGGTGTACATCTGAGCCCCTGGGCCCGCCGTACTGGGATAGGCCAGGCACAGCCGGCTGTGTTCGGCGAGGGTGGTGAAACCGATGGCCTCAAGGCCGGAGCCGCTCGGCGCCCGCTCCAGGATCACGGCCGCCCCGGCGTCACCGAGTGTGAGCGACGCGAGCTGTTTGCTGAACAGGGAGCGGATCTGCCGTGCCGCGTTCCAGCTCAGGTGTGAGATATATTCGCCGGAAACCACCATGCCGCAGTCGATCTCGCCGCGCGCGATGCGGTTCTGGAGGATGAACACCCCGGTCAGCATGCCGGCGCACGCGTTGGAGATGTCGAAGTTCGCCGCCTGCGTAGCGCCGATGGCCTGCTTGATGTACAGGCTGAGCGGCGGCTCGAACGACTGCGTGGAGCGGCCCCTCGACCGGGTGATGCTGGTGCTGATCAGCATCTGGATATCCGACGCCTGGCGCCGCGAGTGCCGCAGGCAGTCGCGGGCGGCCCCGGTGGCAAGGGTAAAAGAGTTCTCGCCGGGGCCTACGACGTGGCGCTCGTGGATGCCGGTCAGCCGTTCCAGCTGGATACGGGTGCGGTGACGGGTCCTGCTCATCAGGTCCCTGGTCGTCAGCCGTTGCGCGGGCAGCTTCACGCCCACGCTCTCGATCCGGGTCCCCCAGGCACCGTCAGAACCGGGCATGAGCCAGTGACCTGGTTGCTTCCTGTCGCTCTCGGTCATCAATGCCTCCGCGTGCTTACGCAGCCTCACGCGTAGCGCTATGCTCTACAACAGAAGAATGGGGGTATCGCTGGCCGGCACCCAGGGTCGAACGTCCCCTGGATGACGGGCTTCGGACCCGGTTACTCCCGGTCGGCTAGCCGATAGATCATGAAGAGCATCAGTCCTGGTCAGCATGCTGGCGAGCACGCCGAGCCCGGTGCCGACGGTGCGCGGCACACCATGGCCTACGGTCAGTACCGGCTTTCCTATGAGGTTTACGGCTCGGGCGACAGGGTCCTGGTGTGGCTGCACGGCCTGCTGCTCGACACCAACCTCAGCCACGGGCTGGCCCGGCGGCTGGCCGCCCAGGGTAATCGCGTCGTGCTGCTCGACCTGCTGGGTCACGGCCGCAGCGACAAGCCCAGGCACGCCGGTCCCAACCGGATGGATGTCTACGCCGACCAAGTATTGTGCCTGCTGGACGAACTCGGGGTCGATCAGGTGGTGCTCGGCGGCGTCTCGCTCGGGACGAACGTGAGCTTGCTGGCCGCGGTGCGGGCCCCGGGCCGGGTCCGTGGCCTGGTACTGGAAATGCCGGTGCTGGAGTGGGCAGCGCCCGCGGCGGCGCTGGTGTTCGTGCCCTTGCTGCTGCAAGCGCATTACGCCCGGCCCGCCCTGCGCGTGCTCTCCCGGGCCGTTTCCCGGCTTCCAGCCACCGGGATAGGGCCGCTCGACTCGCTGATCGGGATCCCGGCGTCAGACCCGGAGGAGATCGCCGCCGTGCTGCATGGCGTCCTGCTCGGGCCAATCGCGCCCACGATCGAACAGCGCCGTGGCATTACCGCGCCCGCGCTGGTGCTAGGGCACGGGATCGACCTGATCCACTCGTTCGCGGACGCGAAAAGTCTCGCGCGTCAGCTTCCCGACGCCAGGCTGATCAGGACACGGACGTTCGCCGAGCTCTGGGTGGCGCCCGGGCGGCTGACCGCCGAGATCGCCGGGTTCCTCGATCGCGTGTGGTCGGCCGGCGAGTCCCGCGACGCGGCGTTACGCCTGCCTCGCGCAGCGCAGCAGTTCGGAAATCCCTCGCTCGATGCCGCGCGCCAGCACCTCAAGATCCGGGTTTGCGGTGAAATCGCCGGTGATGCCGAACGCGACGTCGTCGCGGTAGGACAGGATCGAGATGCCGGTGCGGACCCTGCTCGCGATGGGAACGTAGGGGATGATCTCCTCCAGCCGGCGGCCGAGGCAGAACAGCGGCTGGCGCGGGCCGGGCACGTTCGTGGTGACTGTCACGATCTCTCGCTGGGGTAGCCAGAACAGCGTCCTGACCCACCAGGAGGCGATCGGATACGGGCTGATGCCGCCGAGCGCGGTGAGCGCCTCGCCGACCATCGCCTCGTTGCTCGCCTTCAGCGACTCCAGTTCCGTCCGGACAGCGGCGAGCCGCTCCACCGGGTCGGCGATGTGGACGGGAAGATCGGCCACAGTGGCGGATACCCGGTTCTCGTACGTGTTCTCCTCGCCGCGTGCCCGCAGCGAGACGGGCACCAGCGATGGGACCTGATGTGCCTGCGGCTGCTCACCTCGGGCGAGCAGGAGCTCGCGGAAACCGCCGCTGATAGCGGCCAGGACGACATCGTTCACGGTCCCGCCGAGTTCTCGCTTGATGAGCTTGATGTCGTCCAGCGACGCGCGGGCCATAGCGTAGCGCCGTTCCTGGCCGATCTGCCCGGTCAGCGAGGACTTGACGGCGGGCCGCAGCGACGGCCACAACCTCGCGATGGCCCGGCCCAGGTCGGTCGCCTGCCTGACGGTGCGGTCAGGATCGGCCAGGGCACCCGCCAGGGCTCCGGTCAGGACGCGGGAGTCCTGGACCATGAGCCAGGCCGTGTCCGTGGCGGCCTCGGAGAGGAGTGTGGCCGCCGAGGGCTCTTCGCGTACGACGCGGTCGTCGTCGACCGGCTCTGCGGGCTCGGGCGAGAAGCCCAGGAGCACCCGGTGCAGATCGGTACCGGAAATCCCGTCCACCAAGCAGTGGTGCACCTTGGAGATCATCGCCCAGCGATCCGCGCAGAGCCCCTCGACGACCCAGCATTCCCAGAGCGGGTGGTCGCGGTCCAGCCGGGCGGACATCACCCGTGCCATCAGGTCGGCGAGCTGCTGGTCTGTCCCGGGTTCGGGCAGGGCCGTGCGCCGGACGTGATAGCCGAGGTCGAAGTCCGGGTCCTCGACCCAGACCGGCCGGGCCAGTCGGAACGGCACCGCGCGCAGCTTCTGCCGGTACCTGGGCAGCAGCGGCAGCCGCCCGGCGTAATACTCCAGGAGTTCCTGCTGAGACGGCGTCGGCCCCTCGAACACGGCAACCGACGCGATTGCCATCGACGTATTGCTGTCTTCATCCTCGGCGTCGATGAACATGGCGTCCAGCGGCTTCAGCCTGTCCATGGTTGCCCCCTGCCCGGGTTACGTCATATCTTGTAGCGGCTCACTCCGCAAGCTTCACCATAGGACGCGCGGTACCGGCCCGCGTCTGCCGTTAGGCCCGGCACGGCGTGACCTTCGGCAGGGCTGGCCCGGATGCTGTCGCCTTATGCTGACCTGGTGCCAGATGAGCAAGCCGGCCTGACGGTCGCCGTGACCGGTCCGACCGGTACCGTCGGATACGGCCTGATGCCCATGCTGCAGGCCGATGACCGGGTGACGCGCGTGCTTGGCATCGCCAGGGGGCCATTTGACCCTGCCGCCCATGGCTGGACGAAAATGGAGTACCGCCGCGGCGACGTGCGCGACCCCGGGGCCCTGCGCGATGCCTTCCGCGAGGCCGATGTGGTCGTGCACCTGGCGTTCCTGGTGACCGGTACCGCGCCGGCCGAGGAGATCAGGTCGGTGAACGTCGACGGCACGCTGAACGCGTTCGGCGCGGCCATGTCGGCGGGCGTCCGCCGTTTCGTCTATTCCTCCTCGGTGGCCGCTTACGGTTTCCACAGCGACAATCCGGTCGGAATGACCGAGAACTGGCCGGTGCGGCCCGCCACCCGGTTGTTCTACGCGCAGGAAAAGGCCGGGCTCGAACGCCTGCTCAAGGAGCGGGCGGCGCGCCCGGGCGCGCCAGCCCTGTACCTGCTGCGTCCGTCGATCATCGGCGGCCCGCACGTCGTGGGCGGAAAGGGTTCGCTGCCCGGCCTGCTCGGCTCCGTGGCCCGGTGGACCGGCCGCCTTCCGGTACCGATAGCGGTGCTGACGCCCGCGCTCCCGCTGCAGCTCGTGCATGAACAAGACGTGGGGCAGGCGGCGCTTCGCTGCGTCGCCGCCGCCGGGCCACCCGGTGCCTACAACATCGCCGCCGACGGGATCGTGACAGCGAGTGACGTGGTCCGCGAGCTCGGCATGTTCCCGCTGACCGTTCCCGCGGCCGCCGGGCACGCCGTTGCCCGTGCCGTGGCCGCGGTGCCGTTCCTGCCGCCGGTCGCGCAGTGGGTGGAAGCGGCCAGCCACCCCGCGATCATGGACACCACCCGGGCAAAACGAGAGCTGGGCTGGGTCCCCCGGTTCACCGCGCTGGAGACGCTACGGGAAACGCTGGTCATGATGCGCGCGGGATCAGATCGATGACGACCGCGTTGCCGGAGCCAGCTACCACCAGGTTAATGAGCGGGGTGAGGCGCCCGCACCCGGTGAAGGGCGGCCGGTCATACCTGCCCGCGACCCGGCCGCCGCGCTCAAGGTCAAATCCCGGCCTGGACCGGAGCGGCACCACGGCATTCGCCGCGGTGCGGCAGGAACAGCCGCTGATCAGCGTGCGCCTGGCGACGCGGACCGCAGTCAGGGCAGCACCGACGGTGACCGTCGCCGACAGCTGGCCTTTCTCGTCAATGGTGCCGGTGACCGGGGAGGCTGCCTCGACCTGGACGTCGGCGCGCAGCAGGCTGATGCCGAGCACGGTGCGGCTGACGCTGGCCTGGCGGAGCACGAGATCCCCGGTGAACTGACCTGAGCCAGGGTCCGGATGGACGATCAGCGACCCGCGCAGCGGCACGCGCACCGAGTCACTACGGACCGTGATGAAACCCTGCACCACATATTCGATGTCGGCCATTCGTTCGTTACTCCTGTCGCTAATTGTCTCACGCCATGCCGTTTCTCACCCCGCCGCGGCCGCAATGACATCTATTTGAACACGTTCAAAACTGCTAAGCCGCGGGCGATCTGGTGCCGTCGGCCGTACAGTGGCTCCCATGGCACGGGAGGCCATCGACGGAATCGAACAGCCCCGTAGCCCGAAGGGCGAGCAGACCCGCGCAGCGATCGCGGAGGCCGCGCTGCGGCTGTTCCGGGAGAACGGCTACGAGGCCACCACGATGCGCGCGATCGCCAGGGAAGCCGGGGTCGCGACCGGCAACGCATACTACTACTTCGGCTCCAAGGAAGAGCTGATCCAGGAGTTCTTCGCGCGCAACCAGGCAGATCACGCCCATGCGTGCCGCCTGGTTCTTGACGCCGAGACCAGGCTCGCCCGGCGGCTCGCCGGCGTGCTGCGAGCGCTGATCGACACGCAAGCGCCTTATCACGAGTTCGCCGCCAAACTGTACAAGCACGCGGCCGAGCCCAGCAGCCCGCTCAGTCCGTTCAGCAAGGAAAACTCGCCGACCAGGGACGCCGCGATCAGGCTGTACTCGGAGGTGATCGAAGGCGCGCGCGGGCGGATCCCCGCCGTCCTGCGCGACCGGCTGCCCGAGATTCTCTGGCTGTACTCCCTGGGCATGGTTCTCTACTGGGCGCACGACACATCACCCGGATGCGCGAGGACCTACCGGCTTATCGACCTCACCGCTCCGCTCGCCGAACGCCTCATCCGCCTGGCCAGCTTCCGCCTCTTCCGCCCCGTGCTACGGCAACTGCTGCTCGTCATCGACGAGATCCGGCACTGACCAGGCCGGCTCGCTGACCTGGGGCGGCGTGGCGGGTACGCCGGGGCGGGTCAGGGCCAGCCAGCCGAGCAGGCCGAGCGGGTAGATGAAGTAACCGAAGCGCACGTCCGGGCCCAGCGCGAATATCAGCGTGAGGCCGATGGCCAGCCGCCATGCCGCCGCGCGCACGTCCCGCAGAGGCCAGATGAACAGCGACACCGCCACGCAGAGCCCGGCCGCGAGCAGCAGCCCGACCGACAGGACGTGACCGGCCGTTCCCATGCTGGCCAGCAGATGCCCGGGCAGCAGGCTCGTGGCCGGGGTCTTGAACCTGGTCAGGCCCAGCGGGAACAGCAGGGTGTCCCTGACCATGGCGGCCAGCGCGGCGGGCCGGTACAGCGTGGCCGGCGCCAGCATGGCGATCAGCGCGAGCGCGGTGATCAGCAGTGCTAGCACGAACCGCGCGGCGGCCCGCCAGCCGTCCCGTGACCAGTACATCGCGGCCTGCACCGGGATCGCTAGCCAGGCGGTGTCTTTCAGCAAGCAGGCCGCGGCGAGCGCCACCCCGGCCCATATCGTCCGGCCGCGTCCGGGGCGCGCGGCCAGCGCGAGTGACGCCAGCATGAACGCGAGTACTGGCGGGTCCGTCGTGATCACCGCGAGGTTCAGCGCGATGACGGGCGACGCCACCGCGATCGCGGTTCCCAGCAGCGCGTGCTCCCTCCGCTCCGGCCGGTCGGGCGTCGCTATCCAGAACGCCGCGCCGAGCACCACGACCGTGCCCGCAGCCAGCCACACCCCGGCGTTCCCCGCGAATCCGGTCAGGCCGCCCGCGTGCGGCAGGCCGAACAGGGCCATCACCGGCAGGTACGGGTTGTAGGACAGATACGAGGTGAGCTGCTGGTTCGGCAGGTATGGGTAGCCGTGATGCAGCAGCAGCTCCGCCGACCGGTGAATGACCTTTATCCCGTCCTCGAGCGGGAACGCGACAGAGTTCCAGATCAGCGGCGCGACCAGGGCGAGTGCCAGCGACACCGCCAGCGCCGGGCCGGTGCGCCCGCGCCAGAGCAGCAACGTGCCCAGCGCATACCCGCATACCGCCCAGATCGCCCACACCTGGTCGCGCCCGCCGGACAGGCCGGCGAACGCGGCGGCGTAAGCGGTGAAGACGCCGTAGGCGGCAAGCAGCCACTTGCGGTCCAGGCTCACACCGCCGACCCCGCGAGCAACTGGCCCGCGAGCAACCGGCAGGCGAGCAACCGGCAGGCGAGCAACTGGCAGGCGGGCAGCCCGTCCCCGTTTGTCATGGCAGAAACATACCGTGCCGCCTTGACGAGGCCTGGCCATCGGGCCGGGCAAAGGCGCGGCTCAGTTTCGCTGCGCGCTGTGGAACTCCGACTACCCGAAATCGGACTGCGACATATCTCGCCCGTTATGTCAATGTTTCGCCTTGTATGTCAACCTAATGGGCAGCCGGTAGGGCGGTTGGCGCTGCGGCGCGGCTGCGGGCGATCTTCTGGTATGGGTCGGCGTCGCCGCGGCGGCATGTGCTGTCCGCTGAGCGGCTGGGGACCTGGCAGGCATCCTGAACATCACTTCCGGATAGCGGCGATGTAGCAGTGTTGCGGGGTCGTGGGCTGAAAGACGGGGTACCGGGTGGGGTGCCCGGGTGCGTACTTGGCCCGCAACGTGTTGCCAAAAAAAGAATCTAAAAGATGACGACACGCTGGCAAGGAACTGGCAGTGGCGTATTGTCTCGTAGTAGTATTCGAATCATGACCA
>Ga0335074_10010828_pt1 | contig 12754 bp, 14 predicted proteins | sample Lox_Sample_23_FD_206715 | JGI IMG/M metagenome (GOLD analysis project Ga0335074, IMG submission 206715) | Soil microbial communities from Loxahatchee National Wildlife Refuge, Florida, United States - Lox_Sample_2.3 | ecosystem: Environmental > Terrestrial > Soil > Wetlands | place: USA...
AAATGAAAGCTCTGGCACAATCACTTTCAACAATAGCCATGCGGGCACTGGCGAGATCGACAACAACGCCGGCACCATCACGTTCGAGAACGGAAGCAATGCTGACAGCGTCAAAATCTTCAGTGGCGCCACCGGCCCCAGCGCTATCATTTTCAGTGGCGGCAGCACCGCTGGCGGCGCGGAAATCGGAATCGTGTCCTTCCCTGGCGCCCTTGACAGGACTGTGACGTTAGAGTTCGACGACACGAGCAGCGCCGGCAATGCAACGATCACCACCACCGCCCCCTCTGGGGTAACGAATTTTCACGATACGAGCAACGCCGGCACCGCCACTTTCACTGTCGGCGGCGAGAGCGTTATGAATTTCTTTGACCAGAGCAGCGCTGACGCCGCGTCCATCCACGTCGACGGTACAAGTTCTGTGAACTTCAATGGCGGAAGCACAGCAGGAACCGCGAAACTGATCGCGGGTGACGTGGGTAGCACCGATGACTTCACCGGCGGCTTCATATTTTTCGAGGGGAACAGCACTGCTGATCACGCGACGATCACGGCTGTTGGAGACTCGAACATTGAATTTGACGACGCGAGTCATGCAGGTCACGCGACACTCACCGCAGGTCTTCCGACGCGTCCCGTCGGGGCGGATACTAATGGGTTCATTTTTTTCACGGGCACGAGCAGTGCCGAAAATGCAACGATTACCGTCAACCAGTTCGCTGAACTGAGTTTCGCTCCTGGTTTTTTCGGCGGCGGCACGGCCACTGCCGGCGATGCCAACATCACTAACAATGGAAACACGAACTTCTTCCAGGGGAGCAGCGCCGGCAACGCGACGATCACCACCAGTGACGGCGGACTAACAAGATTCTTCGGGAGGAGCACCGGCGGCAACGCGGCGTTCATCACCAATGCGGGCGGCGTTTTCGACATATCGGGCCTGGGCACTTTTCCGGATGGTCCGGATGAGGGTCTGCCCAGCGTACCTATGACGGCTGGCTCAATCGCGGGCGCGGGGACGTATTTTCTTGGCTCCACGCAACTGACGGTCGGATCCAATAATCTCTCGACGACCCTGAGTGGGACCATCCAGGATGGAGGCGAGTTTGGCGGCGTCGGCGGCTCGCTGGTCAAAGTCGGCACGGGAACCCTGACCATCGACGGCGCCGGCGCCTATACCGGCGGCACGACCGTCAGCGGCGGCGCATTGGTGGTTGGCGATTTCGCCAACCCAACCGCCGCTCTGTCGGGAGGCGGACCAATTTCGGTGGGGCCAGGCGGCACGCTCGGCGGTTACGGCAGCGTCACCGGGGCCGTGACCAATAGCGGCGTCATTGCGCCCGGCAGCGCTGCGCCGGGGCTATCAGGCTCGCCGACGGGGACTTTCACCATCATTGGCAATTTGCTCAATCAAGGCGTGATCCAGCTTGCTTCCGGAGAGAGCATCGGCAACGTGCTAGAGGTTCGCGGCAACTATATTGGCGCTGGCGGCACGATGGCCATCAACACGTTTCTGGGAGGCGACGGCTCGCCATCCGACCGTCTCGTCATCAACGGCGCGCTCGGCGACCCTGCCGCGACTGGAAGCACCTCGGTGCACGTGACCAATGTTGGCGGTCCTGGCGCCGAAACGACCGGCAACGGCATTTTGGTTGTGAATGCGATCAACGGGGCGACGACAGCCCCCGGCGCCTTCACTCTCGCGAATGGCGAATTGCGCGCTGGCGCCTTCGACTATGATCTTTTCCGCGGGGGTGTCTCGGGCAGCGCCAACGACTGGTTCTTGCGCTCCGACTTCATCGTGCCGCCGATCCCGCCGGAGCCTCCGATTCCTCCGATCCCTCCTATACCGCCGACGCCCCCGCCGGATCCGCTGCCTCCCGGCGTCTATCCGATCATCGGGCCGGAGCTCGCCACCTATGGCGTGGTGCAGCCTCTGGCGCGGCAATTGGGTGTCGCAATCCTCGGCACGCTCGACGACCGCGTCGGCGACACGTACGAGCCGGACGTCTGCGCCGTTGCGCCTGCGGCCGAGGCCTCGTCGGTCGATCTGCCGACCCGGAAGTCAGGCAACACGCTCCCGACCAGAAAGCCCGGGCCTGCGCTGGCGCCGTGCCCTCTTTTCGCGCCCTCGGTCTGGGGCCGGTTCTTCGGCCAGACGATCGACAACCACTACCAGGCGTTTGCCGATCCGCGCGCCAGCGGCAGTATGGGCGGTTTCCAGGGCGGCATCGACCTTCTCCGCGGTTCGTTAATCGCAGGCCAATTTGAGCGGGCGGGCCTCTACGGCGCCTATGGCGACGTGAGCACCGATGTCGACGGCCTCGTCACCAATCCGGCGGCGACGGCGTATGTCAACACCCACACCGGATCCGTTCATGTCCACGCCTGGTCGGGAGGGGCGTATTGGACCCATGTCGGGCCGGGCGGCTGGTATCTCGACGCAGTCCTGCAGGGGACCAGCTATGGCGGCTCGGCGAGCACCCAGTTCGCCAGCCTCGACACCGACGGTTGGGGCTTCATCGGGTCTCTGGAGGGCGGCGTTCCGTTCTCGCGGCCGCAATTGGGGCCCGGGTTCGTGATCGAACCGCAGGGACAGATTTTATGGCAGAAGGTCAGCTTCGGGCAGCGCAACGACGGGCTTGGCGAAGTTGCCCTCGGCGACACGACGGGGCCGAGCGGGCGCATCGGGCTCCGGACCAAATGGACGATCGTGACCGCGGGCGGTCAGGTCTGGGAGCCCTATCTCAGAGGCAATCTCTGGCGGGATTGGGGAGCTGAGGCCAATACCCTCTTTTCCGGGACGGATAGCGTGCCGCTCGTGAATCAAGCGACCATGCTGGAGTTCGGTGGCGGCCTGACGGGTCGGATCAACGCCAACGTCTCTGTCTTCGCCAACGTCGACTACGAATTCGCGGTCGGCTCGGGCGACAAACGAAACGGCGTTCGCGGCACCTTCGGCGCCCGATACACGTGGTGAGCGTACTCGCTCAGCTGTTCCCGCAGACCCCCGAGATAACACCTTGCGCGTTGCTTCGGCGCCGCGCCGCGGGAATGCGCGCTTAGTTCGAACGGATGCGTTGGGAGTTTGCTCCCGGAAGCGACGATTGTGGCTCAACCCGCGCCTCCAGCGAATGTCGGCTTTCTCGCGCTTACCGCCTGTTGGTCAGGCCGATCTTTAAGGGCCGCTCAGGGTCGAGAGCGGTCGGAGGCCGCGCAATCTGCGATCGTCTCAAAAGGGCGGAAAGCGCGGTTACGCCGATCGCCTCGGGAAGGACCGCGCCCGGCATTGATATCGTTGATATTTTAGTGCGTTCTTGGGCTTGACCCCCGGCTCGAACCCCGGCCCGACCTCGCGCCTTTGACCGGCCCCAGACCATGATATGGGGGCGGTTTTTTTCCGACAGCGGGCGCGCGAAAGTTTCCTCAACAATCGAGAGGAACTTTTGGCAACTTTTGGCCCCATGGTGGACAATTCAGAGGAAGCAAGCGCCGGGCAATACGGCATCAAGCTATCAAAGCTCTACCGGCGCGGACATCCCGATACGAACGAGATACTGGGTGATCTGTCTGATTCAGCGATCGACCGTGGCATCAAAGACGGCAGCATTCCGGCTCCGGTCCTATTGACGGCGCGTGGCAAGGCCAGCGGCTGGTACGGCTGGCAACTGGCCGTCATGGTGCGGAAGCGCGAGGCCGCTGGGCAAGAGCATGTCACCCGGCTGCGTGATCCCAACCGAATACGTCACAAGGGCGGGCGTCCTCGCAAGGTGCGGGCAGAGGTGCCTTGGTGACTGATGCTCCGACCATCGCCCCGCCAGATCTGCGCGAGACATTTGCCGCGGCCATCAAGGCGTTGCGCAAGGCTAAACGTGAAGCAGCCGGTTCAGACGAGGTACGCGCGTACCTGATCGAGAGCGCTCTACGGATCACCGAGCACGCTCTGCGCGGGACAAGGAACAAGGAGGTAGAAATGGCTAGCTATGAAACAGGCAAGATTACAAGAGTATCTGAACCGATGGAATGGTCTGGCTGAGCAATGTCCACCAGGCACCAAGGCGTTTGAACTCAAATTCGATATGAAATGGGCGCTGTTGGCCGGCAACCCTGCCAAGGCCGCCCGTCTTGTCCGTAATCTGGAAGTGATGGTGGCGCGCACGCGCACCCGGGATGGGGCCAGCGTGCGGTCGTCCGGGTGCCCAATGCTCCGGCTGCCAACCACCGTCGATGCTGTTCATGAGCAGCAACGTCGTGGGCCATGAGATGAGCGCAAGATTAGCGCACGATTATTTGCGCAAATGCGCAGCGCTCAAAGCTGTTTCAAAGTCTTGGCGAAGAGCGCAAGCTTCAAGACGAAGACGCCCGGCTGGGGCCAGGCGTCGCGGAGGCAGGTAATGGCTTGTCCACATGGAGTTCAAACCAGTGAACGATACTCACTTTACGTCCGACCGTCGCTCATGGAAAGCATTTTCTTCGCTGCCTGATGACTTGCGACGAATGCTGGAAGAAACCGGCGAACCTGCAGAACAATATCTGGATCAATTCATTAAAGCAGCGTGGGATAAGATTGATGACGACCAAATCGTTATCAATGCATGTCTTGTTGAGAATGGCGGTCGCGTTAACGAATGGGTCAAAGCCAATGGTGGGCGCCAGTGTGTAATAGACACTTACACGCGCATCTTCTCGCCGTGGCATGGACGCATGCGTCCAGAATTGAGGCGAATTCTGGAAGGGCAAGGCGAAGCCTCAGAAGAGAAGTTTGAAACCTTCATTCGGGCGGCGTTGCGCGCCAATACAGATGAAGACATTATCATTCAAGGATGTTTGGACCATAGACCACCTTATGGTGGCTGCATCTACGAATATGTCAAGCTCAATGGTGGTGAGAACTGTATCAAGAAGACTATTGTAAAGATCGCGAGTGAACTACCGCCACCTGTGCTTCCCAAGGATGAAATTCGACTGATGTATCGCGGCAGCGATACCGACATCTATTGGCGGGAGGTGCAAAAGGCATTGAAGGATAGGCAATGTCCAGTGTTTGTTCGCAATAAGCGGCTTGTCTGGCCGTGCTGGCGCTTCCATAAGGATAGTGGCGGTCGCCATGTCTTGGCGGCCGAACTTGAAGCCTATTCCCATCCACAGCTGGCTGACGTCATTGCTCATCACGCCGTGGATTTTCGTCTTTGGAATAACAAGATGAGAACTTATGTCAAGATAGACCCACCCAAGGAAGTCGTCGCTGCCTTGCTTAGTGCGCATCACTATTCATTGCTGGACATCGTTGGTATCATTATAGCACCTACCTTGCGGCCGAACCTGACCTTGCTTGATAAGGAAGGTTATGATCAAGAAACCCAGCTTTGGTACAAGTCGTCCGGCGATGTGAAGCTGCCACCCATGTCGGAACGCCCGACGAAGGCTGACGCTCTGGCGGCTCTGAAGCGATACAATGACTTGTTGAGCGGCTTTCCATTTGAGAATGATAAGGACGGTCGTTCCGTGTCCCGCTCCGCCGCGCTGGCCATGATATTGACCGCTGCCGTGCGCGGAGCCCTAACCGGGCCGGTGCCCTGTTCTTGGTTTCAGCTCCTGATCCGCGCTATGGCAAGACTTATCTGATCAACCTGATCGGGGTCATTGCTACCGGTCATATTCCGGTCTCCACTGCAGGCGCAGAGAAAAAAGAAGAGTTTGAGAAGCGCATTGAGACGGCCGCACTTGCCGGACGCTCAATCATACATTTGAACAATTTGCCCAATGGCATGGTAATAAGCTCCGAACGATTGGCCGAGCTTTGCACGGAAGGCAAAGTGACCATTCGTAAGCTTGGTCGCCACGAAGAAGGAGAATGCGACTGCCATGCAACGACAACGTTTCTGAATGGCAACAATGTTTTGATGGCTGAAGATTTAGGACCGCGCACCGTGCATTGCCGGCTTGACGCAGGTATAGAAAACCCAGAAGAACGGACGTTCGACTTTGATCCGATTGAAGTGGTACAGGCTAATCGTGGCGCTTATTTAGCGGATGCATTTGCGATGGTTCGAGCCTTTGATCTCGCTGGACGCCCGAAGCCTGACAAGATGAAACGGGTTGCTGGCTTTGACGTGTGGTCAGGGTTAATTCAACAGTTGCTTATTTGGCTCGGTATGGAAGATCCTCTTGCAGAAATGGAAGCGTTACGCGCGATTGATCCGGCAGAGGAAAATTTGAGGAAGTTGCTGGCCGTCCTTGCAATGGCTTTTTCGACTGAGAATGAACGTAAAGCAATCGCAGTTTCGGAATGCGTAAGAAAGGCGGATCATTTTCCCGATCTAAAGGCATTGATGACCTTTGATGGCGAAATCAATACACGTTCATTTGGACGATTGCTCAGCCGATCCCGCAACAAGGTTCGTAACGGATGGTTTCTGACTGTGAATGCGGGCAAGGAGAACGCGAATACATACACTTTGAACCGAAAGGCCGGAGCGCCGCCCGCTGACGATGAGACCTTGTGAGATGCTCCCACCCACCCGGTTATTTGGTTTTCCCGGTTATACCGCCTCCCGGACCCGGGACGATCTCTGAAGATCCTCCCGCGCGCCGCCGCCTACAAAACCGTTAAAACCAAATAACCGGGCTCACTGTTTGGGAGCGTTGATTACGACTGAGCGGTGATCCATGGCGCGGCCGACCACCGTCCTTTTGCCGGCGGTCCGGCTGGGCGTAACCTTGGTCATGCCCCGTAAGGAGAAGGGGGAGGCCCGTCGCGCTCCGTTGCGAGCCCGGTACGCCGCATGGCGGGCCAGGGATCCCGTCTGGCAGGCGTGGTGTGTGGAGCAGGCCGCGCTGCGCCAAGCCCGCGCGCAGCGTATGGCCGAACAGGCCGTTGTTAAGGCCCAGCGCCGTGCCAACCGTGCGGCCGAGCGAGAGCGCCGTGCTGCTGAGAAGAAGTCTCAACGGAAGAATGAGCGAGCGCGTCTCAACGAGATTGAGCGCAAGTATGATTATCCATTCCCATTGTTTCCGCGACAAAAGAAGCCACAAACACAAACAGAATTGCCAATTGAGACGCCAAAGCCATTTATCGGTGACATTACAACCTTAATCGGATAGCCCCGGGGTCACGGGGCGCATCCCAATGTTCAATCCCAATACAAATGGGGTGGGGGCCAGGTGCAATCCAGCAATGATCGTCCGAAATCGCGGCGCTGGAGTGCCCGCGGCGCTGCCATCGCTATCAAAAAAGCTTCACCAAAAAAGTCGATTTGAAAATCACCAATTGAAATGACTAAAATTGATCGATTTTTCGTCGCCAACTGCCTTCCATGACGAATGAGCAAACGATCGCGCCAGGGTCAAAACCCATCAGTTTTCAACGCTGAACGGACCCGCCCTGCTGGGCACTTCGATCGGGGGAGGAGAGGGAACGGGCAGCGTCTTATTGTAACCTTCGCATTCATGGCGGCGCTTCCAACTGCAGGGCAGACTGAGGATCGCTTTGGTGTGGCACCGTCCTGTGTTCAATATGGGCCGAGGGCGGACGAACACTGCATCAACAATGATGCTTTAACGATAGAAGCGGTCAATGGATGCGACAGAACGCTAGAGGTAAAGATTTGTATAGCTCAACGCAATGGAAAACTGGATTGTGGCAGCGATACTGTTCGCGTTGGCAAACATTTCTCATATTATACTTGCAAGCCAACTGGTCGCTATGGCGTGCAGGCACGGGTTGCGGTAGACGCTGCGCATCGGAGCCCGAAGTGTCCAGACAGGTATTATAATAGTGCTCTGACAGGAAAATGTGTGGAGTGTACCGGAATTTGGCTCAATGGAAATTGCATATACGATTGATATAAATTCTTATTCGCTCACCTAAAGATTATCTAGTCTTGACTAGGTTTTGTGTATGGAGGCAATAAATGCCGGCGTTTGCAAAAATGCGACCGTCCGATGGTCCTACAAATCCAATGCTTGTCGCCTCGGTCAGTCCGGGAGCCGGTGCAATATGGTCATCAGAACTTACGTTAATTGACAATGTAATATCTCTTTGGGCTATGGAGCCCGCTGGAGAATATGTTGTACTCCTCAATGCGTATAACAACGTTTGCATGACTGTAAGCGAGACGGTCTCCAACGGACAGCGCATTACAGTGGAAAGCTACACAGGAGCAGATCTACAGCTCTGGAAGGCTGTGAACCAAATTGGTGTACTATGGACATTTGCGCCGAAGGTTGCTCCCGAATTTATACTACAAACTGAAAACGGTGCGTTGACCATAAATACACACCTAACCGTTGGACTTCCAACTCCGGGGCCTGGAGGCGTGGGGGTGATCTCTAGTCAAGAGTGGGTCTATCCTCAGCATTGACTACGCTAAATAGCAGCTGGAGCCCTCACTGAGTTCGGCCAGGCGGTGACTGGTACCCATTAGTTCTCGCCCTTCGACCCCTTCTCCCTTTCCAAAAACCGAAAACTGGGCGAGCCTCAATGCATGGGCGTCCCCCTACAGCTGACCGGCGTGGCCGATGAAGGCATTGGGACGATGATTGCTACGGCGGCTGACCCAGCCTGTGGTCGCCCGGCCTCCGCCGATGGGCCGCTCCCGTGCGCCGAGCGTGGAGCCGGGGCAAAGGCCCCAAAAACCCCAAACGCCGGCCCTTGGCCAGCCCTGCATGGCCTAGCAAACCCCGCCCCGGCACCGTCGATTGATCGCGGGCCGCCCACCCCGGAGGCCACCTGATGCCCACGTTTGCCGAGCGGGTGGCCGCCCGAGCCCGACAAACCGAAACCCAAACCCCCAAGATAGATCCCTGGAGCAAGAAGCTACTCGATCTGTTCGTCTGGGCGCGCAAGGACATGCGCGAGCACGTCGCCAAGGAACTCGCTCCGTTGCGAGCTGAAATTGCCGCCTTGCGTCGCGAACTGGAGCAACGCCGATGAGACTGAGCTTGGAGGAGTTCAAACGAGAAGCCGACGCCGACGAGGCCCGCCGTGCTGCCTACCAAGCCCAGCAGGCCAAGGACCTGGCGCTGCGCCAACAGCAGCAACGACAGCCGTCCGTCGACTGGAACGCATGGTGGGCGGCCGTTGATGCGCGCATCGTCGCGCATATTCGCGCACACGACGATTACGTTGCCAACGAGATGGGCGCCGTGATCGCCGCGGAGCGCAAGGACATGCGCGGCCATGTCGCTGAAAGGGTTATGGAGTTGCACCGCGAGTTCGAACCGAAGCTCGCGGCGGAGGAGGAGCGCTTAGGGACAATCTCCGAAAAGCTGCGCGTCGCTAGATGGGTCGACAGCGAGTTTATCGCGCAAGCCCTCACAGAATTGCGTCAGGCGTTCGAGCGCGCCCTGGAAGAGAAGGAGCGCTCGTTCGAGGCGAGGCTCGCAGCGCTGGCGGAACACCTCAAGGCGGTGCCGGGCCGGTTGCCGCCCGTAAAGATCTGGCGTGAGGGATGCGTCGTGTACGAGGGCGAAGTCGCGAGCTTCGAAGGCTCGCTGTGGCAGGCCCAAAGGGACACCGGACAGCGCCCCAGCGGCTCGGATTGGGTCTGTGTTGCGCGAGCCGGCCTTGACGGAGCGGACGGTGCAGAGCCCAAGCCGTGCGGCGTCTATGATACGGCCAAGACTTACGAGCGGCTGGACATCGTGGGCTACGAAGGCTCCTCTTACCTGGCTCGGCGCGACACGCGCGGCGTGCCGGGTTTGGATCCCGCTTGGCAGCTGTTAGCGGCGCATGGAGCCAGGGGCGAGCGGGGAGCGCCCGGCCCGCGCGGCCTCAGGGGCGACAAGGGCGAGACCGGCGCAACGATTTATTCTTGGACAGTGGACGCCACAAAATACCGGGCGATTTTCTTCACGACGGACGGCAAGCCTGGACCGGAACTGAACCTTTGGCCGCTGTTCGAGGCCTACTACAACGAAGTGTCCGGCTAAGCGGTCCTATGGTCCTCGCGGTTGCGGTCGCGATGTGAGGCCGCCGGCTGCCGAGTTTGTCAAGGCTTTCGATGGCACCGATCTTCAGCCGACATCTATTCCAAGTGATCGTCAGTCCAACCAGCAAGCTTACTAATCAATTTCGGCTTTTGCTGCTCGGCCCATTTCAAAAAAAGAGCCCCTGTCGGCACTGTAAACATCTGCTTGATCGCTGAAAGCCAACTTTTGTACTCGTCCTCAGGTAGGCAACTTGCCCCCCAAACGAAACAAGGTTGTTCAAGCGGCGACAATGCCCCGAAGGCGGTCTTGTGCATTCGAAAAAAGTTCTTATCGCCTGTCCGGCCGCGGATCAAAAGACGTTGTCTCCGATCGAGAGGGGAAGATAAGCCGTCCAACTTTTTGATCCCATCGGCGGTGATTGGTACCGTTCCTCGAACCAAAAGCTCAAGCAGCCAAGTCCTAATGAGTTGAACGCTCGACGCTGGTGGCGATAGTACCGCGCCAACTACATCCTCAGCAAGAGGGTCGAAACAACCAAGGTTATCAGCGTGAAGCTCTTGCATCAATAGAGTTACTTCTTTCGCGAACACGATGAGTTCAGAAAAATTGTTGAGCAGATAATCAATTGCCCCTGTTGGCTTAGCTATCTTCAACGCTCGAAATATGACTTTGATCCGACCCATATCAAACGCTTCCTTACCGACCTCCTCTTGAAGGTATTGTAGCAAGTTCAGGCTCTTAAGTTGTTCCAATTCCTCTGGATCTGGTTCGTCATCAAGGTATAGATCACTCGTAAGCGATTGGAGTGCAGCACCCTCTGCCTTATCAGAGACGTCCGCGACGAGTTCCTTCATGTCGAGGAGGTACTTTGTGCGCGAGCGCACCGTGGTCTTTGATACATTCAGCGACAGACCTTCATTTATCGCAAGATGCTCGGCGAGTGACGCCAGAGCATCATAAGAACTTTCGTTCTTGCGGAGAAAGATGCGGAAATCATCGACGAAACGCGTCGCAATCTGTCCTTCAACCTGGGACGCGCTATCGATGTCTGCGAGAGAAAGCTCTGCTAGAAGCCGCGCTGCACTCCCACCTACTGGTAGACCGAACGACTGCTTGGCACGGATTATCTTGATCTGTTTCTTAATATAGCGCGCCGCGCCGTGGCCGGGAGCCGCCTCGTCAAGGAGGTTGTCCAGTCGATGAAAATTTATCCGAGAATAGAAATCAGAGATATCAGTGGATATTACTTGTTTGATTTTGAGGTTGCCTTCAACGAATGTAGTTTGCGACTTGAGCCACTCTTTGTACGTTCGATCAGCTTGAAATAAACTGCCTTTTCCATCCGGGGCAAAGCGATAAGAGAAGGCCTCAGTGCCACTCGCGGGAAGACGGCGGGCTTCGATTAGCTCGCCGATCTCGATAACGGCCGCCAAAAGCAAGATCGTGTCGTGCAGGGGAAGTTGATGGGCAACCCGGAAGCCATAGCGACTTTTGGGTCCTAAGGCCTCGACCGCCCCGCCAGGGCTATAGCTGTCCAGGTCAAGCTTTTGTAGCTCGCTAGCGACATCCGCTTCTCGCTCTCGGAGAAAGTTTAGCTCCGGCAAGTGCGGGAATACGTCTGTGTCTCCGTACTTGCAGAGGTGTTTGATAGCGTGACTTAAGGAGGTCAGAGTAAGGTAGTAAGCCATCGCTTCCCCGCCCGTGCGGACCACTATACGTAGTTTCGATACTCCACACTAATCGAATTGACGCGCCGGGGTGAGAAGGTCCACGACCCGCCAGACGCGGCGCAACGAGGGAGGCCTAGCGCCGAGCATAGCCGTCTTGACTAGCGAGAACGAACAGCGAACAATCCAACATGGACGACGATCGCGATTGCCTCGCCCACTATCCATTCGTCGTCGTCAGGATCGCCTGCCGGAACTGCTCGCGGCGCGGTTCCTACCGGCTGGCAAGGCTTGCCGCGAAGTTCGGCCCTGAGATTACGTTGCGCGATCTCACGGAGCGGTTCTCTTACGATTGCCTCTGGCGCGCGGAGGCGCGGAGCAAGAAGGGCAAGTCGAGTTGCGGCGTCTATCTGCCAGACCTCGAACAGCCGCGCCCCCCGGACGCTCCGCCCGGCCTAGTGAAGCTGCGGCTGGTCAAGAAGGAATGACGCGCGCTTTCGTTTGCGCCGCCCATGCTTGGCAAGTGATCTCAGCTATGGACCTTCTGAATGTGCAACGACTATCGATTGCTGACGGATGCGGCGACGCTCTTCGAGGATTTTTCGCAGCTCAAGATCAAGATCCGCTTTCCCGAGGGCAAGCCCAACCTCGAAGCTCGCGAGGATATCAAGATTACGGACACAGCGCCGATCGTGCGCACGGTTGAAGGTGAGCCGTACGCGGGCGATTTGGTGCAACGCCGATGGAGTTGGCCGGGGCGCGGCAAGCCCGTCTACAATTTCCGCTCGGACGGACGCGAGTTCACGTCGGGTCGCTGCCTCATCCCAGCGGATGGCTTTTATGAGTTCACCGAGCCAGGGGACAAAAAGAAGAAGCGCAAGGACAAGTGGCTGTTCACAAAAAGTGGCGAACCCTGGTTCTGCATCGCGGGCATCTGGCGGACGGACAAAGGCGTCGGCGAGGCCTTCACGATGCTGACGATGCCGCCCGGCCGGGACATCGCGCCCTACCATGATCGGCAGATCGCCATTCTCGACCGTGCGGATTGGGCCGCTTGGCTTGATCCGTCAATTTCAGCGAAAACGATCTTAAAGCCGCTTCCCGCAGGCAGCCTTGTCGTCGAACAGGTGGGTTAGCCGACGGATAATCCCGGC